>WBZN01000125.1_pt1 | contig 107058 bp, 102 predicted proteins | sample 5204281 | NCBI WGS metagenome assembly WBZN01 (sample SAMN12344347, study PRJNA552823) | activated sludge metagenome | biome: Activated sludge suspended growth; feature: Nitrification reactor; material: Wastewater; isolation source: activated sludge from nitrification reactor of wastewater... | reverse complement strand
ATCCGGAGAGCTTATTTGTTCTTATTCAGTGAGTTAGGTTCACATTTCGCGGGGTGCCGATAGGCCGCGAAAGGCACCTAATCACTCCCACTCAATCGTCGCCGGCGGCTTCCCCGAGATGTCGTAAACCACCCGCGAAATCCCCGCCACTTCGTTGATGATGCGATGGCTGACACGATCCAGGAATTCGTACGGCAGCCGCGCCCAGCGCGCCGTCATGAAGTCGATGGTCTGCACGGCGCGCAGTGACACGACGTAATCGTAGCGCCGGCCATCACCCATCACGCCCACCGAGCGCACCGGCAGGAACACCGCGAAGGCCTGGCTCACCGAGTCGTAGAGGCTTTCGCGCCGCAGTTCCTCGATGAAGATGGCATCGGCCGCGCGCAGCAGGTCGGCGTACGGCTTCTTCACCGCTCCCAGGATGCGCACGCCGAGGCCGGGCCCCGGGAAGGGATGCCGATGGATCAGCGTCGGCGGCAGGCCAAGCTCCAGCCCCAGCTTGCGGACCTCGTCCTTGAACAGCTCGCGCAGCGGCTCGATGAGCTTGAGCTTCATGTGCTCAGGTAAACCGCCCACGTTATGGTGCGACTTGATGACATGTGCCTTGCCCGTGCGCGCGCCCGCGGACTCGATGACGTCGGGGTAGATGGTGCCCTGCGCCAGCCACTTCACCGCCGGAAGCCTGGTGGCCTCCTCGTCGAACACCTCGACGAACAGCCGGCCGATGATCTTGCGCTTGGCTTCCGGGTCGGTCACGCCGGCTAGCGCCTTGAGAAACCGCTCTTCGGCGTTCACGCGGATGACCTTCACGCCCATGTGCTCGGCGAAGGTGCTCATCACCTGGTCGCCCTCGCCCTGGCGCAGCAGGCCGTGGTCCACGAACACGCAGGTGAGCTGCGTGCCGATGGCCTTGTGCAGGAGCGCCGCCACGACGGATGAGTCCACGCCGCCCGACAGGCCCAGCAGCACCTGGTCGGCGCCGACCTGCGCGCGGGCGCGCGCGATGGCGTCCTCGATGATGTTGCCGGTCTTCCAGCTCGAGGCGCAGCCGGCGATCTCGTGCACGAAACGGCGCAGGATCTCCAGTCCCTGCAGCGTGTGCGTGACTTCCGGGTGGAATTGCAGCGCGTAGAACTCGTGGCGCTCGTCGGCCATGGCCGCAAATGGCGCGCTGTCGGTACGTGCGATGACCTTGAACCCCGGTGGCAACGCCGTGACGCGATCCCCGTGGCTCATCCACACATCCAGGAGCGGCGCCCCCTTCGCATCGCGGTTGTCCTCGAGCCCGGCCAGCAGCTTCGAGCCGCCGAGGTTGTGCACACGAGCGGAGCCGAATTCGCGGTGCGAGGAGGACTCCACCGTGCCGCCGAGCTGAGCGGCCATGGCCTGCATGCCGTAGCAGATGCCGAGCACCGGGCGGCCCAGCTTGAAAACCACTTCCGGAACCGACGGACCCTTGGTGTCGTAGACCGACTCGGGGCCGCCCGAGAGGATGACCGCCTTCGGCCCGAAATGCTTGATCTCCGCCGGGTCCGCATCCCAGGGGAACACTTCCGAGTACACGCCGAGCTCGCGCACACGGCGCGCGATCAGCTGCGTGTACTGGGAGCCGAAGTCGAGGATCAGGACGCGATCGGCGTGGATGTCGGTCATCAACCGATCCGGTAGTTGGGCGCTTCTTTGGTGATGGTTACATCATGCACGTGGCTTTCGCGCACACCGGCATTGGTGATGCGCACGAACTGCGGGCGCGTGCGCATCTCCTCGATGCTGGCGCTGCCGGTGTAGCCCATGGCGGCGCGCAGGCCTCCGGCCAGCTGGTGCAGGATGGCCACCAGGCTCCCCTTGTAGGGCACGCGGCCCTCGATGCCTTCGGGCACGAGCTTCTCGAGCTCCGAGGTCGTGTCCTGGAAGTAGCGGTCGCTGGAGCCGTGCGACTGCGCCATGGCGCCGAGCGAACCCATGCCGCGGTAGGCCTTGAACGAGCCGCCCTGGTAGAGCTCGACCTCGCCCGGCGACTCCTCGGTGCCGGCGAACAGGCCGCCGATCATCACGCTGTGCGCGCCGGCGGCCAGCGCCTTGGCGACATCACCGGAGTAGCGGATACCGCCGTCGGCAATGGCGGGCACACCGCTCCCTTCGAGCGCGCGCGCCACGCGCGACACGGCGCTGATCTGCGGCACGCCCACGCCGGCCACCACGCGCGTGGTGCAGATGGAACCCGGGCCGATGCCCACCTTGACACCATCGGCCCCGTGCTTGACCAGGTCGAGCGCGGCCTCGGCGGTGACGATGTTGCCGCCGATGATGTCGAGGTCGGGGAACTTGGCGCGGATCTTCGCCACCGTCTGCAGCACACCGCGCGAATGCCCGTGCGAGGTGTCCACCACGACCACGTCCACGCCCTCCGCAACCAGCGCGGTGACCCGCTCCATGGTGTCGTGCGAGGTGCCCACGGCGGCGCCGACGCGCAACCGGCCGGACGGGTCCTTGCAGGCGGTGGGGAATTCCGTGGCCTTCTGGAAATCCTTCACCGTGATCATGCCCTTGAGCTCATGGTCATCCGCGACGACCAGCACCTTCTCGATGCGGTGCTTGTGCAGCAGCGCCAGCACCTCTTCCTTCGGCGCGTTCTCGCGCACCGTGACCAGGCGCTCCTTCGGCGTCATCACCGCGGACACCGGCGCATCGAGCTTGGTCTCGAAACGCAGGTCGCGATGGGTGACGATGCCGACGACGCGGTTGCCACGCACCACTGGCACGCCGGAGATGTTCTTGGCGCGGGTGAGCTCGATGACCTGGCGGATGGTCATGTCGGGACTCACCGTGATCGGATCGCTGATGACCCCGCTCTCGAATTTCTTGACGCGTCCGACCTCGCGGGCCTGCGATTCGATGGACATGTTCTTGTGGACGATGCCGATGCCGCCTTCCTGCGCCATGGTGATCGCGAGACGTGCTTCGGTGACGGTGTCCATGGCGGCGGACACCAGGGGCAGGTTCACCCGGATACGGCGGGTCAGCTGGGTGGCGAGGGAGACATCGCGGGGGAGCACTTCCGAGTAGGCCGGCACCAGCAGGACATCGTCGAAAGTAAGCGCCTCTTCGAGTATTCGCATGGCTTTTTCACGAGCTTTCAAGAGGCGACGCATTGTACCTTGGCCGCCCCGCCCGGTAAACCGACGTATGATGGCGCCCATGGCCACCCCGAGTCCCGGCTTGTCTGCGGACAACCGCGACATCTACACGGTTTCGCGCCTGAACCGCGAGGTGCGCACGCTGCTCGAGCGTGGCCTCGCCTCCCTGTGGCTCGAGGCGGAAGTGTCCAATTTCGCGCATCCCAGCTCCGGACACTGGTATTTCAGCCTGAAGGACTCGGGCGCCCAGATCCGCTGCGCCATGTTCCGGCAGCGGAACATGCTCGCCACCCTCACCCCCCGCGACGGCCAGCAGGTGCTGGTGCGCGGCCGCGTCAGCCTGTATGAGCCGCGCGGGGACTACCAGATGATCGTGGATCACCTGGAGGATGCCGGCCAGGGCCAGCTCAAGCGTGAGTTCGAACGGCTCAAGGCGAAACTCGCGGCGGAAGGGCTGTTCGAGACGGCCCGCAAGCGCCCCCTGCCGCGACTTCCCCGACGCATCGGGGTGATCACCTCGCCCAGCGGCGCCGCCATCCGCGATGTGCTGCACGTGCTGGCACGCCGGTTTCCCGCCATTCCGGTGCTGCTGTATCCGGTGCCGGTGCAGGGCGCGCAGGCCGCGTCGGAGATCATCGCCGCGCTGAAGCTGGCGGCCGCCCGGGCCGAATGCGACCTGCTCATGCTGGTGCGCGGCGGCGGCTCGCTGGAGGACCTGTTCGCCTTCAACGATGAGGCCCTCGCCCGGCAGATCATCGCCTCCCCCATTCCGGTGCTCACCGGCATCGGGCACGAGGTGGATTTCACCATCGCTGATTTCGCCGCGGACGTGCGTGCGCCTACCCCGTCCGCGGCGGCCGAACTGGCCGTGCCCGATGCCGGCGAGTTCAGCCGCTTCTTTGCGCACCGGGCCGCACGCCTGGCGCAGTGCATGACCCGCAGGCTCGGCGACCTGCGCCGTCAGCTCGACTTCCTCGAACGCCGCGCCGCGCGCGCAAGCCCGGTGGCGCGGCTGGCGCAGCGCGCGCAGCAACTCGACGATCTGGAGCAGCGGCTGGTGAGGGCCTTGCGCCAGCACATCGCCCACGCACGCGCCGAGCTGCTCGAACACCAGGGCAGCCTCTGGCGTTGCAATCCTGCGCGGCGGCTGCAGGCGGCACAAAGTCGGGCGGGCCAGCTCGAGGCACGGCTCACCGCGGCCATCCGCGCCCGCCTGCACCAGGCGCGCTCGGCGCTCTCACCCCTGGTCCGCACCCTGCATGCCGTGAGCCCGCTGGCGACGCTGGATCGCGGCTACGCCATCCTCACGACCGAGGGCGGCCAGGTCCTGCAGGATGCAGCACAGGCCGTGCCGGGCCAGATCGTCCACGCCAGGCTCGCCAAGGGCCGGCTGCGGGCACGCATCGAGGACACCAAATGAGCCGGCCCGATTGGCGCAAGGCCTCGCCGCTCGCGGCGGCATCGGTGCTCGCCGGGGCCATCGGGCTGGCGGCTGCCCCGGCCTCCCCCGCGCTCACCTTGCCGCAGTCCAGCGCGGTACCGGGCGGCATCGCCATCGTTCCGCTGGAGGTGGACTCGCCCACGGCGCCGGTGGCCTATGTGCAGGGCCATCGGGCTTTGGTCACGCAGGTCGAGGGACGCTGGGTCGCCGTCGTGGGCATCGCGCTGGCGACCGAGCCGGGCAGGTCCCTGGTGGCGTTGCGCCAACCGGTCTCGAAACTGGTGGGCTTCGAGGTTGCCGGCAAGCAGTACGCCACCCAGTCGCTCAAGGTGGCGCCGCGCCAGGTCAACCCCTCGCCCAGGGACCTGGCGCGCATCGCGCGCGAGCGGTTGCGCATCGAGAAGGCCCTGGATCACTGGAGCGATGCGTTGCCCGGCGCCTTGCGGTTTGCGCAGCCCGTGCCGGGCGCGCGAAGCAGTTCCTTCGGACTGCGGAGGGTCTTCAACGGCGAGGCGCGCAATCCCCACAGCGGCATGGACATTGCCGCGCCGACCGGCGCCCCGGTGCTCGCGCCGCTCGATGGCGAGGTCATCGAGACCGGCAGCTTCTTCTTCAACGGCAACACCGTGTTCATCGATCATGGCGCGGGATTCATCAGCATGTACTGCCACCTGAGCCGCATCGGGGTGAAGCCGGGACAGCATGTGCGCGTGGGCGAGACCCTGGGGGCGGTGGGCATGACGGGTCGGGTCACCGGCCCGCACCTGCACTGGGGCCTGGTCCTGAACCACGCCTGGGTGGACCCTGAACTATTCGTGCAGAGGAGCGAAGGCCACGATGCGCCGAACCCGCCATGAACCGCCGTCCGAGGCGGGGCCCAGGTACAGCGCGAGCCCGTTGACGTAGAGCAGCTCATCGAAGGCCGAGTCCTCTGCGCTGCTGCCGGCGAGGGAGACGCCCCTCACCTGCTGCGAGGGGCCGTGATTGCGCAAGACGAGGTCCTTGTCCGATCCCAGCTTCACACCCTGTCCGGTCGCGCCCTGGAACCAGCCCGCGCCATCCGCATCGGAAAAAACGGCCACGCTCTGCAGGGGCGAATCCGCGCATTCAGGATGATGCGCCAGGAATTCCCCGGGCCGGCGCAGTTCGCCCAGGCCATCGACCACCCTTCCCGCGTGCTGCAGTCCCTGCACGCAGGCCGGCAGCATCTCGAAGCGGAAATGCAGCGCCTGCGTGCGATAGATGAGCTCGGCTGCATGGAAGTCCCCGGCGATCGCGCCCACCAGATCCGGGTTGCCGAAGCGGGTGCCGAAAGCCGACAGCGGGGTACCCAGGGGCAGATCCGCAAAGCCCTGGCCGGCCGAGAACATCGCTTGCTGGAATGGCGCGAAGGCCACCTCGGCGCGGCGCGCACAGGCCGCGAGGACCGGCAGGGTGAGCAAAGTCAGCAGCAGATGCCGCGCGAAACGGCGCATCAGGGAGTGGGGGCAGCGGCAGAGCCTGCAGCGGCCGCCGGCCCGTCGACCCAGGGATCAGCGCCGCACTGCTGCCGCAACTGCGCTGGATCCGGAGCGCCCACCCCACCCGGATCTGCGTAGTACTTCATCCGCACCCGCTCGCTTAACGTAGTCGGCTTGCGCGGATCAGGCGTGCGTTCGCAGCTTCCCAGGAAATTCTCGACCGGGCAGGCATCGGTGATCACGCCGCCGCCATCGCGGCATTGACCCCAGATCGAGGTGCGGGCCGCATCGGAGGTCGGGTGGACATATTCCATGCACATGGTCCGTGAGCCCTCCTGCACCCGGCAGCTCACCGGATCGAGCTTTTCCTGCCGGCTTCCGCAACCGGCGAGGGCAAATGCGAAGAGCCAGCCAGCCAGCCGGATCGATACCTTGGTCTGATGCGTCATGTCGTTCATTTGCGCTAGTCTAAACGGCCAGCGAGCAAGATGAACGGGGGGAGCCCACATGTTCGGCCTGATGCAGGATCATCCGCTTCTCATTTCCAGCCTCATCACCCACGCGGCTGCCCAGCACCCCCGGCGCGAGGTGGTCTCGAGGCTCGGCGATTCCAGCATCCACCGCACCACCTATCCCGAGGTCGAGGCGCGCGCACGGGCGCTGGCCGCCAAGCTCGAATCCATCGGCATCGCCCGCGGCGATCGGGTGGCGACGCTGGCCTGGAACGGCTACCGCCACCTCGAGTGCTTCTACGGCGTGTCGGGCATGGGCGCGGTGCTGCACACGGTGAATCCGCGCCTGTTCCGGGAACAGATCGCCTACATCATGGGCCATGCATCGGATCGCGTGCTGCTGTTCGATGCGGATCTCCTGCCCATCGTCGAAAGCGTGGCCGCCGAGGTGCCGAGTATCGAGCACTACATCGTGCTGTGCGATGAGGCCGAGCTGCCCTCCTCGTCGACGCTGAAGCTCATTGCCTACGAGTCGTGGATCGCGGGACACGGCGGCAACTATCAGTGGCCGAGCTTCGATGAACGCCTGGCCTCCTCGCTGTGCTACACCTCGGGCACCACCGGCAACCCGAAGGGCGTGCTGTACAGCCACCGCTCCACGCTCCTGCACGCCATGGCCTGCGTTCAGGCCGACACCTTCGCACTGTCCTGCAAGGACGTGGTGCTGCCGTTTGCGCCCATGTTCCACGCCAATTCCTGGGCCATGCCGTACTGTTGCCCCATGGTTGGCGCAACGATGGTGCTGCCGGGCCGGCACATGGACGCGAAGAGCCTGCACGATCTGCTGGTGCAGGAGAAGGTCACCTTCACCGTGGGCGTGCCGACCATCTGGACCTTGCTGCTGTCGTACATGCAGGAGACCGGCACCACGCTCACCGACCTCACGCGCTGCGTGGTCGCGGGCACGGCACTGCCGCACGCGATCCAGTCCACGCTGATGGAGAAATTCGGGGTCACGGCCATCCATGCCTGGGGCATGACCGAGATCAGCCCCATCGGCACGGTCTGCACGGCGACACCGGAAATCGACGCCTTGGCCAGGGAGCAGCGCGAGGAACAGCTCATCAAGCAGGGCCGCACGCCCTTCGGTGTCCAGATCCAGGTGCGCACGGCGCAGGACGGCGTCGCCCCCCAGGACGGAAAGGCATTCGGCCCGCTCATGGTCAGGGGTGCGTGGGTGGCCTCGGGCTACTTCAAGGGCGAGGGCGGCGCGGTGCTGGACGATGCGGGCTGGTTCCCGACCGGCGATGTGGCCACCTGGGATGAGTTCGGTTGCATGAAGATCACCGATCGCACCAAGGACGTGATCAAGTCCGGCGGCGAGTGGATCAGCTCCATCGATGTCGAGAACGCGGTGATGTCGCACCCCAAGGTGAAACTCGCCGCCACCGTGGCGGCCTACCACCCGAAGTGGGACGAACGCCCGGTGCTGGTCGTGGTGCCCACCGACAGCGCAACCCCCGCCAAGCAGGAGCTGCTCGACTACCTTTCCACGCGCATGGCGAAATGGTGGTTGCCGGATGACATCGTCTTCGTGAAGGAAATGCCGATGACGGCCACCGGCAAGATCCTCAAGGCGCGGCTGCGCGAGCAGTACTGGCACCACCTGCACCCGGCGCCCGCCGCCTGACGCCGCGCACGGCGGCGCCGCGCCTCAGTGCGTGGTGGCCGGCGGTGCGATCTTGGGGCCGGCCTGCACCTTGCGCCCCTTCTTCGCGGGCGGATCAGCCGGCACCAGTGACGTCACGGTGCAGCGCTGGCCGCGCACGGTGAGCGAGCCGAAGCGGTCGAAGCTGCCATCCGCGTTGGTCTCGAAGCCGATGCGCTCGGAGAAAGGCAGGTCGAAGCACGGCGCCATGAGCGTGGCGCGATACCACTTGCGCGAGGAGCTCTGGATGAGCACGGAATGATCGTTCTCCACCTGCCAGGTCCAGATGCCACCGTGGTTGGCGAAGGGGATGCTGGCCTCGGCCGGGCGCGCCGTGGCGCCCGACTTGCCTTGGGCGTTGGAAGACGCAGGCGCGTTGGCAGCAGCCGGCGCATTGGCAGAGGCAGGAGCGGTCGGCGCTGGCGTTTCATTGGCAACGGCGTACAGCGGCGCCACCGATGCGGCCAGGAACAGGACGGATGACAGGACGGCAGGCTTCATGGCGAACTCCCGGTAAAGATCTTGGGACTCCACGGCGATAGACCGGTGCACGAGGCAGCGAGTTCCCGCGCTGACCGCGCCCTTGCAATTCTTGACCTGGCGGGCCTGCCACAGCCCGCCAGGCCGATGCTGATCAAAACTTGAACACACCCTGGACCGCGAACCCCCACAGGCTGTCGGTATCGGGCGTGAACGCCACCATGGCATCGCGAGTCTCGTAGAACGTGTCATCGTCCGCCTTGTCCACCCTGCCCTCCAGCCGCAGCTCGAAGTTCTTCGAGGGCGCAAACCCGAAAGTCAGCGTGGCCTCCTTCAGCTTCTGCTCCGAACCACTCACGAAGCCGTCCTGGTCATCGAGATACTCCAGCCGCAGGCTCATGCGCCATTGATCGCTGATCGCATAGTTCGCATAGGCCGCGACCGCCTGCCACTTCGCGTCCTGGTTGGCGCCCAAGGCGTCGTCCCACTTGTTGATGTCGAAGTTCACGATGAAGGTGAGCGATGAGCTCGCATTGTAGGTGGCCACCACATCGAACAGCGTCTTCATCGCGTCGTTGCCACCGAAGCCGGGGTCGGTCTTGCCGAAGTACGCCGTGCCCAGGAGCGAAAAGGTCTTGTTCGGTGTCCAGCCGAAGCCTGCTTCGCCGGTCTTGGAACCGTAACTCGTGGAAGTCGAGTTCCAGCCGTTGTTGATGCCCGCCGTGAAGGTCAAGGTGTCGCTGAGCGCGTAGGTCGCACGAATGCCCGTATGGGTGAGAGGCTCCGAATCGAAGAACAGCAGCGAGCGCGAGAAGTTGGTATTGAGCGCCGGGTTGATGACCTCAGCGCCCGCCAGGGTCAGCATCTTGCCGGCCATCACCGTCAGGGGGCCCCTGGCGTACTGGATGAAGGCCTGGCGCACATCGAAAGAGTCGTCGTTGCCATCCTCCGCCGCGTGCAGGATGCGCGCGTCCTCGCCGGCGATGAGATCCACCAGGCCACCAAATCCTTCCTTCGGCTGCCAGGCGACGATCAGTCCCGCCTGGTCGAGCTGGAAGGAATCGTGCTTCGTGTCGAACTGGTGGATATTGAACGGGTACCCACTGTTCTTCGACCAGGAGGCGGCCACGTAGCCGTTGATGGTGAGCCCCGAGGCGGCGATGACATCGGCGAGCGAGGACGATGCCGGCCTCGCCGCCTCCTCCGCCGACGCCGTGATCGCCGCCATGGCGCCCAAGGAAAGCATCACTGCCGCGACCGTCGATCCCGTTTTCTTCATGTGCACTGACCCCATTCAGTCGACGCGTTCGCCATGCAGCGAGATGTCCAGGCCCTCGCGCTCCTCGTCCTCACTCACGCGCAGGCCGATGGTCAAGTCGATGAGCTTGAGGATGACGAAGCTGGCGATGAAGCCGTAGACCACGGTCGTGCCAGCACCGAGGAGCTGGGTGAGGACCGACCCTTCCACGCCTGCGATCTCCTTGCTCGCGAATGCGCCGGTGAGCAGCGCGCCGACGAAGCCGCCGACACCGTGCACGCCGAAGGCATCGAGCGAATCGTCGTAGCCCAGCACCTTCTTGAGCGAGGTGGCCGACAGGAAGCACACGACGCCCGCGACCACGCCGATGATCACGGCTGGGGTCGGCCCGACGAAACCCGAGGCCGGGGTGATGGCCACGAGCCCCGCGACGGCGCCGGAGGCGATGCCCAGCACACTGGGCTTTCCCTTGGCGATCCATTCCGCGAACATCCAGGCCAGGGCCGCGGCGGCGGTCGCGAACTGCGTCACCGCCATCGCCATGCCGGCACGGCCGTCGGCCGCCACCGCGGAACCCGCATTGAAGCCGAACCAGCCCACCCACAGGAGCGAGGCGCCCACCAGGGTGAGCACCAGGTTGTGCGGCGCCATGGCTTCACGGCCATAGCCCAGGCGCTTGCCCAGCACCAGGCAGCTGGCAAGGCCCGCGATGCCGGCGTTGATGTGCACCACCGTGCCGCCGGCGTAGTCGAGCACGCCCTTCGCGTTGAGCCAGCCCGAGGGCTCCCACACCCAGTGGGCGATGGGGGCGTACACCACGAGAGACCACACCGTCATGAACACGAGCATGGCGGAGAACTTCATGCGGTCGGCGAAGGCGCCGGTGATCAGCGCCGGGGTGATGATGGCGAAGGTGAGCTGGAACATCGCATACACGGTCTCCGGGATGGTGCCCGCGAGATGCGACACGCTCAGCTTGCCGGCATCCTTCATGAACGTCATGCCGTTCATCAATGCCCGGCTCGTTCCGCCGAGGAACGGCGATCCTGGCGTGAAGGCCCAGGAGTAGCCGATCAGCCACCACAGCAGGGTGACGAGCGCCGTGATGGCGAAGCTCTGCATGAGCGTCGCCAGCACGTTCTTCTTGCGCACCATGCCGCCGTAAAACAACGCCAGGCCCGGGACGGTCATCATCAGCACCAGCGCGGTGGAGGTGAGCATCCAGGCGGTGTCGCCCGCGCTGATCTTGTCCAGCGTGACGAGATAGGGCGCATTGGGCGCCGCCGCGGATACCGGCAAGGCCAGCAGACCCATGAAGATCATGGAACAGAATTTGAGCATCGATGCAACTCTCCCGTTGTTATCAAATGGCGCTGGCGTCGCACTCGCGAACCTCACCCCTCGCGGTTGTCCTGCTGATGCGACAGCGCTCAAGCACGCGCTGTGCCAGAATGGACGTGGACAGCAAGATCAATGGCTTGCGGCGGATACCCGGGTGGATGGCGTCTCGATGCGCACGCTTTTGGTGCGGCAAATCAGCAAATGATTTGCGGCGCTGCCCAAGCTGGTGCGCGAGGTGCGCGGCCGCAAGACCAAAGTGACGGAGGAGCGACATGCCGCAAGAGACCACGCTGATCAGCACGCTCGCGGTGAGCCTCGCCTTCGCGGTGCTCGGCGGCATGCTGGCCTCGCGACTGAAGCTGCCACCCCTGGTGGGCTACCTGCTCGCCGGCATCGCCGTGGGCCCCTTCACGCCGGGCTTCGTGGCCGACCGGCAGCTCGCGCCGCAGCTCGCCGAGATCGGTGTGATGCTGCTGATGTTCGGCGTGGGCATGCACTTCTCCCTGCGCGAGCTGTGGGAGGCGCGTGCCGTCGCCCTGCCCGGGGCGGTGGCGCAGATCGCCGTGGCGAGCGCGCTCGGCTGGGGCCTGGGCTGCTACTGGGGCTGGGATCTCGCAGCAGGCCTCGTCTTCGGGCTGGCGCTGTCGGTGGCCAGCACCGTCGTGCTGCTGCGCGCGCTGGAGTCACGCGACATGCTCGAGACCTCCGCCGGCAAGATCACCGTGGGGTGGCTGATCGTCGAGGACCTCGCGATGGTCTTCGTGCTGGTGGTGCTACCGACGCTGGCGGCGCCGCAGGCGCAGGATACGCCGCTGGGGGCCGCGCTGGCCATCACGCTGGGCAAGGTCGCCGGGTTCGTGGCGCTGATGCTGTTGCTCGGCGCGCGCGCATTGCCCTGGCTCCTCGCCTGGGTGGAAAGGACGGGCTCGCGCGAGCTGTTCACCGTGACCGTCGTGGCCATCGCACTGGGGCTCGCCTACGGCGCCCACCAGCTCGGCCTGTCGTATGCGCTGGGCGCCTTCTTCGCCGGCATCATCATCCACCAGTCCGACCTGAGCCAGCGAGCCGCCCGCGATCTCATGCCGCTCCAGGACTGCTTCGCTGCCCTGTTCTTCGTCTCGGTGGGCATGCTGTTCGATCCCGCCGTGCTGGTGCGCAGTCCCTGGCGCATCGCCGCCGTCGTGGGCATCGTGATGATCGGCAAGTCGCTGGCGGCGGCCGGCATCGTCGCGCTGCTGGGTCGCAGTGGACGAACCGCGGCGCTGGTGTCGGCGGCGCTGGCGCAGATCGGCGAGTTCTCCTTCATCCTCGCGGCGCTGGGGGTGAGCCTCGGCATCCTCCCCGCCGAGGGGCGCGATCTCATCCTGGCCGCCGCGCTGATCTCGATCGCCCTCAATCCGCTGATGTTCAACCTGGCCGGCCGGCTGCGCGGAGCGGCTGGCGCGACGCTCACGGCGGGCCTGGTGCTGGTGGCATTGCCCTGCGCCGATGCGCTGGCGGCGAGCCCGGCCGGACGCATTCACGTCGTGGGATCCTCCACGCTGTTTCCATTCGCGACGGTGGTCGCCGAACATGTCGCACGACGGGGGCGCTGGCAACCAGCGGTGGTGGAGTCGACGGGTACCGGCGGCGGTTTCAAGATGTTCTGCAATGGCGCCCGCAGCGACGCGCCCGACATCACCGATGCCTCCCGGCCCATGACCGATGGGGAATGGGCACGCTGCCGGGACGGCCACATCGGCCCGCTGCTCACGGTGCGCGTCGGCTCGGACGGCATCATCATCGCATCAAGCATTCGCGCAGCGCCCTTGTCCCTGACGCGCGAGCAACTGTATCGCGCAACCGCCGCGACTCTCGCCGTGGGCAGCGCGTTCACCGCGAACCCCCACCGCCGCTGGTCGCAGATCGACCAGCGCCTCGCCGATCGCCCGATACGCATATACGGCCCCGCTCCCAATCATGGAACCCGGGATGCCTTCGCGGCGCTGGTCATGTCCCCGCCCTGCGAGCGGCAGCTCGCCGTGAAGTCGCTCAGCCCGGAGCAGCGCCAGCAGCGCTGCCAGCAGGTGCGCGAGGATGGGGCGTGGATCGATGTCGCCGGCGACTACGGGATCATCATGGACCGTTTGATCAAGGACCCGGGCGCGGTCGCGGTCCTGCCGTTTTCATTCCTCGACCAGCACCGCGACCTGATCCAGGGTGCCAGCATCGATGGCGTGATGCCTACCGTGGAGAACATCGGCGCGGCGGTCTATCCGCTGTCGCGCCCGTTGTTCCTGTACGTGAACCGCTCCCGCGCGCCCTGGCTCCCGGGATTGTCCGAATTCGTCCAGGAGTTCCTGAGCGATCGTGCCGCCGGCCCGCAAGGGTACCTGGTCGACAAGGGCCTCGCGCCGCTCCCCGCGGGACTGCTGGCGGCGGAGCGGGCCAGGGCCCTGACCCTGCTGCCCGCGCACGTTCCCTGAAGCGGCCCAGCCGCCCCACAGCCCCCGGCGCGGACCGCTCGAGGTGCTCCGTGCCGCCATGCGGCGCTTCATTCCAGCGAGAGCTCGTACCGGACGAGCTTCTGCTCGGCCTTGGCCTTGTTGTTGGCCACGAGAAAGACGCGCGCAGGATCGATCTGCGTTCCCTCGAGCAACAGCGCCTGGATAGCGGCCGCACGAGCCTTGGCGAGCTCGGTGAGTTGCGGGTCCTCGACCTTCAGCAGTCCGAGCAATTGCTGTCGCAGCCAGGCGATGTCGGCCGCCTGCTTCTGTTCCTTCGAGGGCGCCGCGGTGCCGCCGGCGTCGGCAGCGGCCGGGGATTCCGCGGCCTTCGGGAACTCCGGCGCATGCCCGCTCTGGTCGCGATACACCTGTCCCAGCAGCTCGAGCTGGCGCTTGGGCGGCAGGGTGTCGAATGCGGGCAGGTCCGGCGCGCCCGTGGCGGCGTTCGAAGCCGCCTTGCCCTGCTGCCGTTCGCGCAGGAGCGCCGCCAGGCGCTGCTCCACCAGCGCGGGACGATCCAGTTCGGCCACGGTGGCCAGCGGCACCGCGATCTTGAGCTGCGGGCGCTCCGCCAACGCTTTCGCGATGTTCTTGACGCGGCCCTGGGCCGCCGCGTCCAGCGTCGCCGAGCCCGCCGGGAAGTCCACGTATTGCAGGTCCGCACCGCCGCCGAACAGCGAGCCCAGCAGCGCGAAGGGCGAAGTGACGATCTTCACCAGCAGGTTCATCACCACTTTCCAGATCACCGGGCCCAGCCGGAAGTGCGGATCGTCCAGCGAGCCGGTGACGGGCAGGTCGAGATCGATGACACCCTTGCGATCCTTGAGCAAGGCGACGGCGAGCTTCACCGGCAACGACACCGCATCCTTGCTGTCGGTCTTCGCACCGAACTCGAGCTGGTCGATGATGATGTGATGGCCCGCATCGAGCTTGCGGCCATCGATCTTGTAGGTGAGCTCGGTGGTGAGCTTGCCCTTGGAAATGTTGTAGCCGGCGAACTTGCCCGAATACGGGTTGAAGGTCGTGAGCTCCATGTTGCGGAAGCTCATGGCGATGTCCGTGTACAGCGGGCCGAGCACATTGGCCTCGCCGGTGATCGACACGGGCGAGAAGGTGTCCACCTGCCCTTTCAGGTCGATCTTCGCGCGCGTGCCGGGACGCGATGAGAGCCCGGTGATGCTGCCACCGAGCGCGTTGATGCCCGCGGAGAAATTCGGCTTCAGCGACAGGTCGGTGAAGTTGAGCGTGCTGGCCTGCAGGACGACCTTGTGAACATTGATGGGCATCATCGCCGGCGCCGCGGTGTTCGCCGGCGTCGCCGCCTTGGCCGTTGCCACTGACTTGTCCGATCCGGTCCTGGTGCGCGCCGGCGCCTTCGCGGGCGTCACCGCCTCGGCGTGCGGCCCGGCCATGACGCGCGAGACGTTCAGCGTCCGGTCGGGCAGCACCACCACCCGCGCATAGAGCTTGTTGATCAAGACCTGCGCGATGTCCAGCCGGTCCGGGCCCTGGCGGAAGTCGATGCCGCGCACCTGTACGCGATGCCAGCTCACCAGGTCCTGCCGCACCTGGTTGTCGAGGGTGCGAAGGTCATCCACTGCCGCTTCTCCTGCGAAATGCAGTGACAGCGGCGGTTTGGCCTGCGGGTCCGCCGGCACCTGCACCTGCAGCTTGCCGCTCGCGCCCAGCTCACCCGACTGCAGGGTGAGCGCCGTCTGCTGCGCAAGATAGGGCTGCGCCACCGCGAGCCCCAGGTGCCCGAGCTTCACGTCGAGGTCGGCCTGCAGCGGCACGGGCACCACGGAACCCGAGGTCTCGAACCGGCCCTTCTCGTTGATGCCCGTGTCGAGGGCCACGGCCAGCGGCTTGTGCAGGTCCTGACTGAGATTGCGGACCGTGAGGTTGAAGGGTGCGAGGGTCACGCGCACCGCCGGGGTGATGGCACGATCCTCCGCATCGAGGGCAGCGCCGCGCACCGCGAACTGGGCGAGTTGCACGTCCCATCCGGAGGATGCGGATGGCTGCGATGCAGGTGGCTGCGCCGCGGGCGCTGCGGTGCCCGCCGTTGAAGGTCCGGCCGGCGCGTTGCCGCCGGCGCCCGGCGCATGCGCCAGCCGCAGCAGGTTGATGGCGCCGTCGCGCTCGCGCCAGGCCCTGACCTTGAGCGCATCCAGGCTCACGCCCGCGATGCGCACCGTGCGCTTCGCCAGATCGAGGTCGGTGGCGCCGACCTCGAGGGCGCCGAGACGGATCCAGTCGTTCTCGGATTCGCTGGGTCCGATCGCGAGGTCCTTCACCGTCAGGCCGTCCAGGTGCGCCTGCAGCTCGGGATGCTGCGCGAGCCGGAAGCGATAGTTGCCCGCGAGTCCGATGAGCCCCGGGTGAGCGGCCTCGCCCGCACCATCGGCCACGACGAATCCGACGTTGTGCTCGACGTACTCCCACAGCGTGCGGGCCCGGACCTCATCGATGCGGAAGGTGCCGTCCGAGGACAGGGGCTGGAGCGAGAAATGGCCCTGCCAGGCGAGCCGGCCACCGCGCTTCGACACGCCGGAGAACGTGAACGCCCCACCTTCCGCGCCGGTGGTGAAGTTCGTCAGCTCGAAACTGATGGGATCGACATGCAGGACGATGGGATCCACCCGGCTGTGATCCTCGTAGCCGGCCGCACCGCGTGTCAGGCGGAAGGCGCCGATCTCGATGCGGGGAATGGTGCCGGCCGCCTTGGGTTCGGGTGGCGGTGCCGGCGCGGCGGCGGCGCGGGGTTTCAGGTCATCGAAGTTGAGATGACCCTCGTGCGAGATCGAGGCGCTGGCGTACGGCGCGGTGATGTCGATGTCCTTGAAGACATAAGCTCGTCGCCACAGCGAGGAGGTCTCGAAGTCCACGAACAGCCGCTGGAAGCCCAGCAGCTTTGCACCCTGCCGGTCCGGCAGGGTGAAGTCCTTCACCTCGAGCTGCAGCAGGAAGGGGTTGATACGGATCTCCCCGACCAAGGGCTTCAGCCCGAGCTGATCGTGCAGGCCGCCGATCAGCGCATTGCGCAGCAGGACGGGCGCCCACAGGAACCCCACCAGCGCATACACGGCGAGCAGCAGGGCGCACAGCGCCGGGATCCAGATGCGCTTCTGCTTAAGGAACGGGGACACGGACATTCCTCGACCGTAATGGCTGGCGATCAAAGCTAGACCAATCCGGACAGGTCGTCCAGCGGGTGCGCCGCAGGATAGGGCCGGGGCGGCGGCAGGGCCGCCGGCATGAGGCTTCAGCGCCGGTTGCGCTTGATCAGGCGCGCGCGCTTGCGCCGCTGGCGCGGCGTGAGCGGATTGCGCTTGCCGGCGAAGGGGTTCTCCTCGCCCCGGAACAGCACGCGCACCGGCGTGCCCTGCAGGTCGAAGGCCTTGCGATACACGTTGACGAGGTAGCGCCGGTAGGCATCGGGAACCTGGTCGGTCTGGTTGCCGTGCACGACGATGACGGGGGGATTGCGGCCGCCCTGGTGCGCATAGCGCAGCTTGATGCGACGGCCCCGGATCACCGGCGGCTGGTGGCTTTCGATGGCGGCCTCGAGCACGTGGGTGAGCTCGGGCGTGGGCATCTCGCGCATCGCCGCCGCGTACACCGCGTTCACCGTGGCGAGCAGGTCGCCCACACCGGTGCCATGGCGCGCGGAGATGAAGTGGAGCGGCGCGAAATCCGCGAAGGAGAGCCGCTCGCGGACCTGGTCGCGGATCAGGTCGCGCTGCTCCATCGGGATGTTGTCCCACTTGTTCACCGCCAGCACCAGCGCCCGCCCTTCCTCGATGGCCGTGCCGATGAGGCTGGCATCCTGCTCGCCCACGTTCTCGTGCGCGTCCATCAGGGCGAGGACCACGTGCGCGCTCTCGATGGCCTGCAGCGTCTTGATGACGCTGAACTTCTCCACCGCATCCTCGATGCGCGCGCGGCGCCTCACCCCCGCGGTATCGATGAGCGTGTAGCGCTGGCCGTTGCGCTCGAAGGGCACCATCACCGCATCGCGCGTCGTGCCCGGCTGGTCGAAGGCGACCAGACGGTCCTCGCCGAGCAGGCGGTTGATCAGCGTGCTCTTGCCGACATTGGGCCGGCCGATCACCGCCACCTTGATGCCGGTGAGGTCGGCCTGCTCCTCGGGCTCGGGCGCGATGCCGGCCAGCGCCTGCTCGAGCAGGTCCACCACGCCCTGGTCATGCGCGGCGGCGATGGGCACCGGTTCCCCGAGGCCGAGCGAATGGAAATCCGCCACCGCCATGTCGGGATCGAAGCCTTCGGTCTTGTTGACCGCGAGCAGGGCAGGCTTGCCGCTCTTGTGGATGAGCCTTGCGACGAACTGGTCCTGGGCGGTGACCCCGGCGCGGCCATCCACGACCACGACGATGCGGTCGGCCTCCTCGATGGCGCGCTCGGTCTGGCCGATCATCAGGGACTCGAGTCCTTGCGCGGACTCGACCAGGCCGCCGGTGTCGACCACGATGCAGGGGACATCGGTGCGACGGGCGTAACCGTACTGGCGGTCACGCGTCAGGCCCGGCAGGTCCGCCACCAGCGCATCACGGGTGCCGGTGAGCGCGTTGAACAACGTGGACTTGCCCACGTTCGGCCGACCCACCAAGGCAACCACCGGCAACATGGCGGGGAGTTCAGGTCTTGGGCTTGGCGCGGTACGCGGCGAGGTGGCCGCCGTCGGTGAGGACCACGACCGTATCGTCCGCGGCGACCGGCGGGTTGGTGACCCGCTCCTTCGCCAGGTGCTCGCGCGCGACGAGTTCGCCGCTGGCGCGGTCCAGCCAGTGCAGGTAGCCTTGGAAGTCGGCCACGGCGACCGCGGTGCTCGTGATCACGGGCATCGACAGACCGCGGCGCTTCAGCTTGTCGTTCTTCCACACCTCCGAGCCGTCGCGGCCGTGCAGCGCCACGACGCTGCCCTCGGCCGTGCTCACGTACAGCGTGTCGTCCTGCACGGCGAGCCCGCGATAGCTCGACAGGTCATGCGCCCACCAGATCTGCCCCGAGTCGAGGCCGAGCATCGCCACCCGGCCCTGGAAGCCCACGGCGTAGACGTTGTCTCCCGAGATCTGCACGGTCGAGTCGATGTCGACCAGCCGCTCGAGCTCGGTCTTGCCATGGGGCGAGGCCAGCGCGGTGTCCCAGACGGTGTCGCCGTTGGCGAGACTCACCGCCATCACCTTGCCGTTGTCGAAGCCGCTGATGGCCATGTCACGCGCGATCACCGGGATGGCGGTACCGCGCAGCGACAGGCGCGGTACGGGCTGCTCCACCGACCACAGTTCCTTGCCGGTGGTAGAGTCCAGGCCGCGCAGCTTGCCATCGACCGAACGGATCACCACCACCTTCTCGGAGATGGCCGGCGCCGACAGGAGCTCTCCGTTGACCTGGGCACGCCAGCGCACGTTGCCGGTGCCGGCATCCAGCGCAATGATCTGGCCCTTGCTGGCTCCCAGCACCACGAGGCCAGCGCCCGCGGCCGGCCCACCGGACAGCGGCAGCTTGAGATCGCGCCGCCAGCGGCGGTGGCCGTTGCTCAAGGTGACGGCGACCACCTCGCCCTTGTGCGAGGCGGCGTACACCGTGCCCTCATCCAGCGCCGGGCCCAACCCCAGGCGCAGCCGCAACTGCTTCTTGCCGCCGCCGACACCCTCGCTCCAGAGCTTCGAGACGGCGAGCTTGGCCGGGAACTTGACCAGTTCGGCCGGCGGCTCGACATCCTTGTCCTTGCTGCAGCCGGCGAGCGCGAGCAGCACGGCGCCGAACCACGGCAGCAGGCGGCGCATCAGGGTGCAACCTTAGCAACGGCGGCGGCCGGTGCCGGCGTCACGCCGAGATCGGCGAGCTTGAGTTCGATCAGTCCGCGCTCCAGGCCGCGCGAGTCGGCATCCACGAGCGCCGCCTGGTATTCCTTGATGGCGCCGGCCGTGTCGTTCTTGGCCATGCGGGCATCGCCGCGCACCTCGCGCATGCGCACACCGAAGGCGCCGGGAGGCGGATTGGCCAGCAGGTTCAAGGCTTCATCGGGCTTCTTCTGGTCGATGAGCACGCGGGCGAGACGGATGCGCGCCACGCGACGGAGTTCCTCGTCCTTCGAATCGTTCATGACCCGCGTCAGCGGCTCGACCGCATTGGCAAGCTCGCCCGAATCCACCGCGAGCCGCGCCAGCATGAAATCCGCCTGGTCGGCGTAGGGCGTGGCGGCGTACTGCTGGCGGATCTCCCCGGCCAGCGCCTTGACCTTGGCCCGGTCGGCCCTGTCCATGGCGGCGTTCATCTCGGAGAAGCGCGCCGCCGCAGCAAGGGCCACGGTGTTGCGGTGGCTTTCGTACCAGCGGTATCCGGACAGGGCGGCAACGCCCAGCAGCACGCCGCCGGCCAGCCAGGTGCCGTTCTGCGCGAACCACGCCTTGACGTTCTCCAGTTGTTCATCGTCCGTCAGCATCTCTTCGGTCATGGCCCGCTCCTCGAACGCTTGAGACCTGCAAGTTGGGCGATTCGTTCACTCAACCGCCCCCATTCACATTCTTCCTGTGGCGCCTCGTGCCGCAGCGCCTTGATCGCCGCCACGCCCCGCTCCACCTCGGCATCGCCCAGCACCAGCGCATGGTCGGCGCCGCTCCGGTCCGCCCGCTTGAACTGCGCCTTGAAGTTGCCGCCGCCGAGGTTGGCCTGCAAGGCAAGACCGGGCAGTTCATCGCGCAGGCGCTCGGCAAGCGCGATCCCCGCCCGCTCGGCGGCCTGGCCCGCCATCACCAGGTACAGGTGGGGACGCTGGCGTGGGGCGCCGATGCCGAGCTTCTCGAGCATCAGGATGACCCGCTCCTCGCCCATGGCCCAGCCGATGCCCGGCGTGGGCGTGCCGCCGAGTTGCGCCACGAGGCCATCGTAGCGGCCGCCGGCGCAGACCGTGCTCTGCGCCCCGAGCACATCGGTGACCCATTCGAACACCGTGTGGGTGTAGTAGTCGAGGCCCCGGACCAGGCGTGGATTGATCTCGAAGGGCACCCCGGCGGCCGTGAGGTGCGCGCACAATCCCTCGAAATGCGCACGCGATTCATCGTCCAGCGACTCGTCCATGCGCGGCGCGCCGGCGATCAGGCCCTGCATCTGCGGGTGCTTGCTGTCGAGGATGCGCAGCGGGTTGCCCTCGAGCCGGCGCCGGCTGTCCTCGTCGAGCTGCGATTCGTGGGCGCGGAAGTACTGCACCAGCAGTTCGCGGAACCGCGCGCGCGTCTGCGGCGTGCCCAGCGAGTTGACCTGCAGCGTGAGGCGCGAAAGCCCCAGCCGGCGGAAGATGCGTGCGGACAGCAGGATCAGCTCCGCGTCGATGTCGGGTCCGGGGAAACCGAAGGACTCGACGTCGATCTGGTGGAACTGGCGGAAGCGACCCGCCTGGGGACGTTCGCGCCGGAACATGGGTCCCATGCACCACACGCGCAGCCGGTTCTCGCGCAGCAGGCCATTGGAGATGACCGAGCGCACGACGCCAGCGGTGGCCTCGGGCCGCAGCGTGATGTGATCCTCGCCCTGGTCGATGAAGCTGAACATTTCCTTCTCGACGATATCCGTGAAATCGCCGATGGAGCGCTTGAAGAGCTGCGTCTGCTCGATGATGGGCACGCGCAGTTCCTCGTAGCCGTACGCGAGCATCACCTCGCGCACCGCGCCCTCGAGAAGCTGCCAGTAGGGGGCCTGCGCGGGCAGCACGTCGTGCACGCCGCGCAAGGGCTCGATGTAGCGGCTCATGCTTCGGGCGTCCTCATGGCCGGGGCGCGCGACGCAAAACGCCATCCGCGCCGGCCTCGAAGCGGGCGACATCGCCGCGCACGAGATGCGGGCCGATGGCGACGGCCTGGTTGTTGATCTCGAGCTGCACGCCGCTGACCGAGCCCAGGAACACCCGCAGGGGCGCGGCGCCCGCCAGCGACTTGACGCTGTTGGCCCTGCCCTTGCCCTTGAACACCACCGCGCCGCCGGCATCGCGCACATCCACCCAGCTATCCGCCGAGAAGCTCAGGCGCAGGCGCAGGCGACCGGCGTTCGGTGGCAGCGAGGCCGCGGCGGCGCCCGCAGCAGCACCCGAAGCGCTGCCGTTCGCCTGGTTGGCGGATCCGGCACCCGTGGTCGGCAGCGGCGAGGCCGGAATGCCCGCCGGAGCAGGAACGCCCGCCGGGGCCACCTCATTGATCGGTGTCACGGGCGCCGGGGGTTGTTCGAGCGAGGGGGCGATGGCCGCGCCCTGGGAATTGCCGGCCACCGGCGCGCCCACGCGCTGCCAGGGACGCCACCAGGCCATGACGCCGGCGAACACGATCAGCACCAGCGTCACGGCGATGGCCGGCACCGCCCAACGCGGAAGCCTTGCCCAGCGGGCCGCCCACAGCGACACACCGGTGACATTGGGAAATGGCGTGTGCGTGGCATCGCCGGCGGACGAGCCAGGCCCGTGCGAGGACATGGGAAGCGAGGTGCGCGTGGGCTCGCCTTCCGCCCGCGGGGCACTGGCCACGGCAGGTGCCGCGACCAGGGCTTCATACGCCGCGACCAGTTCGGCGGCCGGCAGGTTCAGCAGCGCCGCGTAGTGCTTCAGGTGCCCCTTGGCGAACACCGCCGGCCCCAGCTTGTCGAACTGGTTACCCTCCAGCGCCTCGAGCACACTGACTTCCAGGTGAAGCTTCTCGGCCGCGTCTGCCACGCTCCAGCCCCGCTGCTGGCGCTCACGCGCGAGGCGGCCGCCGGGTGCAGGCACTTCCGCCACGGCGAGCGCGGCCGCCGGCGCTGCCGGCAGGTCAGGCCGCAGGGGAACGGGGTCGCTCATCGCGGAATCCCGCTGCGCAGCATCTGCGCCTGTTCGGAGTCCGGGAATTCGCTCTGCAGCTTGCGCGCATAGCCCGCGGCTGCCATCGAGTCACCGGCCTTGCGCTCGGCGCGCACGCCCAGCCAGTACACCTCGGGCGTGGGCTTGTTCGCGTTGAGGTAGCGGCGCACGGTGCTGCTGGCGGCGATGGCATCGCCGCGCTCGAGCTGCACGTCGCCGATCTGCAGCAGGGCCTCGGCCGAATTGGGCTGGATCACCAGCGCCTGCTGGAAATACTGCTCGGCCCTTTCGGGCGAGAGCGTTCGCACGCACACGCCGGCGTTGGTGTAGGCCACCTCGGGCACCTGGTAGAGCGGATTGCGCGCGACCTCGACGAACAGCTTCTCGCCCTCGGCATTGCGGCCCTTGCGGCACAGGAACCCGGCATAGGTGTTCTGCACGTTCGGGTCCTTGCGTCCGAGCCGGGCGCCCGCGGCGTAGTGCTTCTCGGCGAGCGAATCGTTACCGAGTCGCTCATACAGCACGCCGGCAGTGGACTGCACGATCGCGTTCTGCGGATCCTGCTTCAGCGCCCGCTCCATCTTCTCGCGCGCCACCGGCAGGTTGTCGAGCTTCATGTACTCCACCGCGAGCTGCAGGTTCACCGAGGCCGCCTCGGTGTTGGACCTGCCCGGGGCGACATCCCCGGTGGCGCAAGCGGACAGCGACACGATGGCCGCCGACAACAGCCAGGCGCGCCCGGGGCTCATGCGTCCACCGACGGGGACATGAGCTTGCTGGACAGACGAACCAGCGTACGGTCCTGCACGCGTCCGGCGAGCTGGCCGCAGGCCGCGTCGATGTCATCGCCGCGCGTGCGCCGGATGGTGGCGATGATGCCGTGCTCGTTCAGGATGTCGCGGAAGCGCAGCACCGCGGCATCGGAAGAACGGCGATAGCGCGTGCCCCGGAACGGGTTGAACGGGATGAGGTTCAACTTCGCAGCATGTCCGCGCAGGCGGCGTGCGAGCTCTCGCGCATGCGCAGGCAGGTCGTTGATGCCATCGAGCATGACGTACTCGAAGGTGATGCTGCGGCCGTTCTGCGCCTCCAGGTAGTGCCAGCACGCGGCCAGCAGCTCCTCGATGGGGTGCTTGCGGTTGATGGGCACGAGTTCGTTGCGCAACTCGTCGTTCGGCGCGTGCAGCGAGACCGCGAGGGCGACGTTGCACTCCTCGGCCAGCCGGTAGATCTGCGGCACCAGCCCCGAGGTGCTCAGGGTGACGCGGCGGCGCGAGAGCTCGTAGCCGAGGTCGTCGAGGAAGATGCGCATCGCCGGCACGACGTTGCGGTAGTTGGCGAGCGGCTCGCCCATGCCCATGAAGACGATGTTGGTGATGGGCCTGGGGCCGCGCTCGCCGGCGAGTTCGCGCTGCGCGAGCCACACCTGGCCGACGATCTCGGCGGTGGTGAGGTTGCGGTTGAAGCCCTGCTGCGCGGTGGCGCAGAAGGAGCAGTCCATGGCGCAGCCCACCTGGCTCGAGATGCACAGCGTGCCGCGATCGGGTTCGGGTATGTACACCGTCTCGATGCCCTGCGCCTCGTCCATGCGCAGCAGCCACTTGCGGGTGCCATCAGCGGCGCGCTGCTCGGAGAGGATCTCGGGCACCCGGATGCAGGCCACCTGCTCGAGCGCGGCGCGGAAATCCTTCGCAAGATCCGTCATGCTGGCGAAATCGGCCGCGCCGCGCTTGTAGATCCACTGCATGAGCTGGCGCGCGCGAAACGGCTTTGCGTCCAGGCGCGCGGCCACGAAGGCCTCCAGCTCCTCGCGCGGCAGGCCCAGCAGATTGGTCATGTCGGCCTGCACGCCCATGGGGATCCTAAGTCGTGGGACCGCGCGCGGGCTAACGCGTGCGCGGGCAGAGTTCCGTTTCGCGGAAGAAGTAGGCGATCTCGCGCGCGGCGGTGTCGGCTGCATCCGAGCCGTGAACGACGTTCTCATCGATGCTGTTGGCGAGGTCCGCGCGGATGGTGCCCTTGGCCGCCTTCTTCGGATCCGTGGCGCCCATGATGTCGCGGTTCCTGAGGATGGCGCCCTCGCCTTCGAGCACCTGCACGATCACCGGCCCCGAGGTCATGAACTTCACCAGGTCCTTGAAGAACGGACGCTCGCGGTGCACGGCGTAGAACCCTTCGGCCTCGGCCTGCGAGAGCTGCATCATGCGCGCGGCGATGATCTTCAACCCGGCCGACTCGAATCGCTTGTACACCTCGCCGATGAGGTTCTTGCCGACGCCGTCGGGTTTGACGATGGAAAGGGTTCGCTCGACTGCCATGATGATCCTTGCTGATGCCTGATGAAACCGGAGGGGTGTGGGAAACGCAAATGCCTTGAGGACCCTTGCGGGGCCCCGGCGTCAAGACGCGGAAGTGTACTTTGGATGCGTCCCCATGGCAATGCGATGGAGGGGGCGAAGTGCCTGTAATCCTTCAGAAAATCCGCGATCTTTGCGGGATTTTCCGGGGCGGGGCGGGAACTGGACTCGAAGCGGGCCCTGGGACTATTTCAGACGTTGAAGCTCTCGCCGCAACCGCATTCACCCTTGGCCTTGGGGTTCTGGAACTTGAAAGCCTCGTTCAGCCCCTGCTTCACGAAGTCGACCACCGTCCCGTCGATCAGCGGCAGGCTGGCCGGATCGACCACGATCTTGACTCCGCGCACCTCGAACACCGCATCATCGGGTTCGACGGCGTCGGCATAGTTCACGACATACGCAAAGCCCGAACAGCCGGTCTTCTTGATGCCGACGCGCAGGCCGATGCCCGACCCGCGTTTCTCCAGGTGGGTCTTCACCCGGTCGGCCGCGGACTCCGTCAACGAAATCGCCATGGAATCTCCCGTCAAAATGACCCGTAAGACATAATTCTAGTCCAATGCCGCGCGGGATTTTGTGATGGCTGCCCGGATTGCGGCGATCCAGGCATCCTCGATGAGCAGCAGACGGCCAAGTTTCTCCGCCGGCATGCCGAAGCGGCTCAGCAGGGCGGGCGCGGGCTCGGGCAGCGCCGCGACGGCGCGGGTCCCGGCGGTGCTTTCGGTGAGCCAGGAGGCGGCTGCAATCAGGTGCGGGCAGCCGAAGGCGTTGAATCGGGCGGCGGTCACGGTGTCGTGCAGGATTTGAACGTGGAATCGCACCCAGGTTCCCTCAGGCAAGCTGCCTGCCTCGGCGCTGCCCACGCCCAGGCCCCGCAGCACGCCCACGTTCACCGGCGCATCGAAGTAGCGCCGGGTCAGCTCGCTGTAAGTCGGAAGGGGATCGCTCACGCGCCGGCGCCTTGCGCCGGCGGCGCGAACCCGCTGACCGCGCGCAGCCGCGCGACCGCCGTGCCCACGGCCTGCACGGCGACCCCGATGTCGGCATCGGTGGTGAAGCGGGACAGGCCGAAGCGCAGTGTCGCCTCAGCCAGCCGCGCATCGCGCCCCAGGGCTCGCAGCACGTAGGAGGCATCGGCATGCGCCGAGTCGCAGGCCGACCCGGTGGACACGGCGATGGCATCGCTCACCGCCGCCAACAGGCTCTCTCCCTCGACCCCCTGGAAGGACAGGCTCAGGATGTGCGGCACGCAGGCCTGTGCCGGCGCATTGCGCAGCACCGCGCCCAGGGCGCAGAGCTGCGCCTCCAGCCGGGCCGAGAGTTCGCGCAGGCGCGGCAGGTCGGCGAGGCCCTCGCGGTCGGCGAGTTCGGCCGCGAGTCCCATGCCGGCGATCTGGTGCGTGGCGAGGGTCCCGGAACGCAGGCCCGACTCCTGTCCGCCGCCGTGGGACAGCGGCGCGATCTGCACGCCGCTCGCGCGGCGCAGCACCAGCGCACCCGCACCCTTCGGACCATGCGCCTTGTGTGCTGCCAGCGAGGCCAGCGCCACGCCCCACTCCGCCAGCCGCATCGGCAGCTTGCCCAGGCTCTGTGCGGCGTCCACGTGCAGCGGCACGCCGCGCGCCTGGCACCGGGCGGCGATGGCGGCGATGTCGTTGATGGCGCCGGTCTCGTTGTTCACGTGCATGATCGAGGCGAGAACCGTGTCATCGCGCAGCGCCTCGGCCACCTGCTGCGGCTGGATGCGGCCGTCCGGGCCCGGGGTGAGCCAGCCCACCTGCCAACCCTGTTTTTCGAGCGATCGCGCCGCTTCGGCCACGGCCTTGTGCTCGGTGCGGGAAGTGAGCAGATGCCGGCCGCGGTTGCGGTAATAGGCGGTGACGCCGAACAAGGCGAGGTTGTCGGCCTCGGTGGCCCCGGAGGTGAAGATCACATCATCAGGCTCGCAGTCCACCGCCGCCGCCACCTGCGCGCGCGCGATCGCGATGCGCGCGCGCGCCTTCGCACCATAGGCATGCGAGGAGGAGGGATTGCCGAATCCGTCGGGACTGCTCAGCACCTCGTTCATGAGCGCGGCGACGCGCGCATCGGGCGCCGTGCTCGCGGCATTGTCGAGGTACACGGGCGCGCGGTTCATGCTTTGCCTCCGCGGGGACGGGCCGGCCGGTGCGTGCCCTCGATGGCGGTGAACAGCCCGCGCAGGATGTTGATCTCGTTCTGGTCGGGCTGCGCACGATTGAACAGCCGGCGCACGCGGGTCATCAGATGCCCCTCCCCGTTTCGATCCTCGAAGCCCACGACGTCCATCACGCGCGCGAGGTGCTCGTACATCAGTTCCATCTGCTGCCCATTCGCCAGCGGCCGTTCCACCTGCGTGAGCGAGGTCGGGTGCGTGCGCGCGACCAGCAGTTCGTAGCTCAGCAACTGCACTGCCATGGCGAGGTTCAGCGAGCAGTACTCGGCATTGGCCGGGATGCGCACCAGAACGTGGCAGACATCCAGGTCCTCGTTGGCAAGACCATAGCGCTCGGACCCGAACAGCAGCGCCGCGCGGGTCTGCGGCGCCAGCGCGGCCACCTGCGCGGCGAGATCGCGCGGGGTGAGGAACTCCCAGTTCAGGTGCCGGGGGCGCGAGGTGGTCCCGGCGACCAGCCCGCAGTCCGCCACGGCCTCCTGCACGCTCTGCACCACGCGAGCACCGGCGATCACATCGTCGGCACCGGCTGCCAGCACGGCGCAATCCGGATGGGGAAAGAAGCGGGGGCGCACCAGCACGAGATCCGACAGCGCCATGTTCTTCATGGCGCGCGCCACCGAACCGATGTTGCCCGGGTGGCTGGGGTCGATGAGCACGATGCGAACCAGGCTGGTCATGCTCTGGTATTCTACTGCGACGCCATGCAACCCCTGCTCAATATCGCCGTCCGCGCCGCGCGCCGCGCGGGCGATTTCATCGTCAAGAGCCTGAACCGCCTGGACTCCCTGCAGGTCGACACCAAGGGCCGCAACGACTTCGTCACCGACATCGACCGGCGCGCCGAGCAGGAGATCATCGCTACGGTGCGCAAGAGCTACCCCGATCATGCCTTTCTCGGCGAGGAAGGCGGCCGGGTCGGCGAATCCGAGCACCTGTGGATCATCGATCCGCTGGATGGCACCACGAATTTCCTGCATGGCTTCCCGACCTTCGCCGTGTCCATCGGCGTTCAGCACCGCGGCCGGCTCGAGCAGGCGGTGGTCTACGACCCCTCGCGCCAGGAGCTGTTCACCGCCTCGCGCGGCACCGGCGCGCAGCTCGATGGCAAGCGGATTCGCGTCTCGCAGCAGCGCAGCCTCGAGGGCGCGCTCATCAGCACCGGCTTCCCCTATCGCATCCAGCAGGAGCACGTCGACAGCTACCTGTCCGTGCTCAAGGCGGTGATGCAGGTCTCCGCCGGGGTGCGGCGGCCCGGCGCCGCCTCGCTCGACCTCGCCTATGTCGCGGCCGGCCGGGCCGATGGCTTCTGGGAATTCGGCCTCTCGCCCTGGGACACGGCGGCCGGCACCCTGCTCATCCTCGAGGCCGGCGGCCGCATCGGCAACGCGGATGGCACCGACTACCAGCTCGGCCCCCACGTGGTTGCCGGCAATCCCAAGGTCTACGAGAATCTCGTGGAGCTGATGCGGCCCCTGCTGCCGCCGGCGCTGCAGCACTGACGAACCAACAACGAACGCGAGGAGAGACCATGGGGATTTTCCGGACCAAGCCGATCGTCGCCGAGAGCTCCAGCGAACTGAAGCGGGCCCTGGGGCCCGGCGCCCTCATCGGCCTCGGCATCGGCGCCATCATCGGCACCGGCATCTTCGTGCTCACCGGCGTCGCCGCCGCCGAGCACGCGGGGCCTGCCCTGATCCTCGCCTTCGTGGTGGCCGGCATCGCCTGCGCCTTCGCGGCGCTGTGTTACGCTGAGTTCGCCGCCATGATCCCGGTGTCGGGCAGCGCCTATTCCTATGCGTACTCCACCCTCGGCGAGGGGGTGGCCTGGTTCGTGGGCTGGCTGCTGGTGCTCGAGTACCTGTTCGCCGCCTCCACCGTGTCGGTCGGCTGGTCGGGCTACATCGTCAGCCTGATGGACCAGATCGGCTGGCACATCCCGAAGGAGCTCTCCTCGGCGCCCCTCGCGCCCACCGGCAAGGGTCCCCTCGACGTGGCGCGCACCGGCGCCATCATCAACCTGCCCGCCATCTTCATCGTCGCGGCGATCACGGCGCTGTGCTACACGGGCATCCGCCAGTCCGCCACGTTCAATTCCATCGTGGTGCTCATCAAGGTGACGGTCATCGTGCTGTTCATCGGATTTGGCCTGAGCTACATCGACACCGCCAACTGGCATCCCTTCATTCCGCCGAACGCCGGGCCGGGGCGATACGGGTGGGACGGGGTCTTCAGCGCCGCGGCCATCATCTTCTTCGCCTACATCGGCTTCGATGCGGTCTCCACGGCGGCGCAGGAGGCCAAGAACCCGCAGCGCGACATGCCCATCGGCATCCTCGGTAGCCTGGTCATCTGCACCGTGCTCTACATCGCCGTGTCCGCGGTGCTCACCGGCATGGTGCATTACTCGGAACTGAACGTGCCGGCGCCAGTGGCCTACGCGCTCGACAAGTACCCGCAGCAGCTCGGCTGGCTGGGCTTCCTCATCAAGCTCGGCGCGGTCGCCGGCATGACCTCGGTCATCCTGGTGATGATCCTCGGCCAGTCGCGCATCTTCTTCTCCATGTCCAAGGACGGGCTGCTGATGCCCGCGTTCTCCAGCGTGCACCCGCGTTTCCAGACTCCCGGTGTCGCGACCCTGGTGACCGGCACCTTCGCCGCCGTCATGGGGGGCCTCCTGCCTGTGACCCTGCTCGGCGAACTCGTCTCCTTCGGCACGCTCACCGCATTCGTCGTGGTGTGCATCGGCGTGCTGGTCCTGCGCCGCACGCGCCCGGACCTGAAGCGCCCGTTCCACACGCCGATGGCGCCGGTGGTCTGCGTGCTGGGTGCGCTGTCCTGCGGCTTCCTCGTCACCCAGCTCTCCAAGAGCGCGTGGGCCCTGGCGGTGATCTGGACCGCGATCGGCATGGTCGTGTACGGCCTGTACGGCTACCGCCACAGCCGGCTCAATCGCTGATCGCGCCCAGGAACTCCCCGAACGCGGCGGGTGTCGATGAAGCCGGCACCCAGGCCATCGGCACGCCCGAGGGCAGGTGGGCGTGCTTCACGCCCGGCGCTGCTTGCGAAGCTGGATGTTGAGCATCTCCACCGCGAAGGAGAAGGCCATGGCGAAGTACAGGTAGCTCTTGGTCACCTCGAACTCCAGCGACTCGGCGACCAGCACGCCACCCACCAGCGTGAGGAACGCAAGCGCCAGGATCTTGATGGTGGGTTCGCGTTCGATGAAGTCGTTCACGGCACCGGACACCACCATCATCACGCCCACCGAGACGAGGATGGCCGCGACCATGACCTGGATGTACTGCGCAAGGCCGATGGCCGTGAACACCGAGTCCAGCGAGAAGACGATGTCGATGAGGCCGATCTGCAGCACGATGAGCCAGAGCTTGTCCTTGAGCTTCGCACGTCGGGTGCCGTGCGTGGGCGCGATGGTCTGGCGGATTTCCACCGCGCTCTTCACCAGCAGGAAGGCGCCGCCCGCGAACAGGATCAGGTCGCGGCCGGAGATGCCCTGACCGAAGATCTCGAACAGCGGAGCCCGGAGCGTCGTGAGCCAGCTGATCGAGAACAGCAGCGCAAGCCGGGTCACCATGGCGAAGCCCAGGCCCAGGAGGCGGGCCCTGCGTTGCTGGCTGGCGGGGAGCCTGCCGACCAGGATCGACAGGAAGATGATGTTGTCGATGCCCAGCACGATCTCGAGAATCGCGAGGGTGATGAAGGACAACCAGACCTGGGGATCGGTGAGCAGTTCCATCGGCTCACCTTATCGGCGGTTCATCGTCGGGGCAAGTCGCCATCTTCTGACATCGGGCGCGGCCCGCCGGGCCTCGCGCCTCGCGCGCCGCAACGTCCGGGTCGATGGCTCGCTCCGTCAGGGCAGTCCGTCGACCTCTTCGGGCTTGGCGGCTTTGCGCTCCAGCAAATCCTCGGTCTCGAGGCCCATGTCCAGCGCGGAGGCGGAAGAGATGTAGATGGAGGAATACGTGCCCGCGATGATGCCGATCACCAGCGCCGCCGAGAAGCCACGCAGCGTCTCGCCGCCGAAGATGAGCAGGGCGAGCACCACGAGCAGCGTCACCAGCTTGGTCATCAGGGTACGCGAGAGGGTCTGGTTGATCGACTCGTCGATGACCTGCGCGATCGACAGCTTGCGCGCCGAGCGGGCGCGCTCGCGGATGCGGTCGAAGACGATGACGGTGTCGTTGAGCGAGTAGCCGATGACCGCGAGGATGGCCGAGATGGCGGTCAGGTCGAAGGTCATCTGCGAAATGGCGAAGAAGCCCAGCACGCAGATGGGATCGTGCAGCACGGCGATGATGGCGCCCATGGCCAGCTTGGGCGTGAAACGCAGCAACACGTACAGCAGGATCAGCACCAGCGTCGCCACCAGCGCCCAGCCGCCCTTGACGAACAGTTCCTGGCCCACCTGCGGGCCCACCACCTCGGTCCGCTGCAGCGTGGCCTTCGGGTCGACCGTATGGAACACCTCGAGGATGCGCGAGCCGATGACCTCGCCCTTGGCGTTCGGGTCCGGCGGCAGGCGCACGAGGATGTCGCGCGAGCCGCCGAAGATCTGCACCTGCGCGCCCTTGACCCCGGCCCGCTCCAGCGCGGTACGCAGCGAATCGACATTGGGCGCCTGCGCGAAATTGGTCTCCACCACCACGCCGCCGGTGAAGTCCACGCCGAGATTGAGGCCGTGGATGAACACCAGCAGCAGCGAACCCAGGATCAGGATGGCGGACAGCCCGTACCAGACCCGGCGGGTCTGCATGAACGGGAATCGCGTGACCTTGTGAAAGAATTCCATGGCGGGAAGGACCTGTTACCGGGTTCGCATCGGGACGTCAGATGGACAGTTTCTCGACCTTGCGCGTGCCGCCGTACACGAGCTGCACCAGCGCACGACTTCCCACCAGCGCGGTGAACATCGAGGTGACGATGCCCAGCACCAGCACCACGGCGAAACCGCGCACGGCGCCCGTGCCGAACAGCCACAGCACCACGCCGGCGATGATGGCCGTGACGTTCGAGTCGGCGATGGCCGAGAAGGCGCGCTCGAAGCCCGCCGTGATGGCGGCGCGCGGGCTCACGCCATTGCGCAGCTCCTCGCGGATGCGCTCGTAGATCAGGATGTTCGCGTCCACCGCCATGCCGACGGTGAGCACCACGGCGGCGATGCCCGGCAGGGTGAGCGCCGCACCGACGATTGACAGCAGCGCCACCAGCAGCACGACGTTCCCGAGCAACACCACATCGGCGATCAGCCCGAACAGCTTGTAGTAGATGGCCATGAAGATGAAGGCGGCCAGCATGCCGAAGATCATCGCGTTCACGCCCTTGTCGATGTTGTCCTGGCCGAGACCGGGGCCGATGGCGCGCTCTTCCACGGCGTACAGCGGCGCGGCCAGTCCGCCCGCGCGCAGCAGCAGCGCGAGCTCGCGGCCTTCGATCGGGTTCACGCCGGTGATCTGGAACTGGTTGCTGAACACCCCGCGGATGGTGGCGCGGTTGATCACTTCCTCGTTCACCCGATCGACCTCGACGCCTTCCGCGTTTTTCTCGCGCGAGCGCTCGATGAACACCACGGCCATCAGGTGCCCGATGTTCTCCTGCGTGTTCTTGAGCATCTTCGAGGCGCCCCGGCTGTCCAGGCTCACCGAAACGGCCGGGCCGTCCTGCGTGTTCGGCTGGAAGGAGGCGTCGGTCAACTGGTCGCCCGTGACCACCACGTCGCGCTTGAGCAGCACCGGCTGCTTCTCGCGCGTGTAGTACAGCTTCGAGCCCAGCGGCGTGCGGCCCGTGCCGGCCGCCTCCAGCGGGTTGTTGGTCTCGTCCACCATCCGGAACTCGAGGGTGGCTGTCTTGCCGAGGATCTTCTTCACCTCGGCCGAGTTCTGCAGACCCGGGAGCTGGATGGCGATGCGGTCGATGCCCTGCCGCGCCACCTGCGGCTCGGACACCGCGAGTTCGGGGCTGTTCAGGCGGTTGCGCAGGATGGTGATGTTCTGCTGGACCGCGTAGTCCTGCCGCTCCTTGATCTGCGCCGGCGTGAGGATGGTCTCCATCGCGGGCAGGCCGTTGACCGTGGTGTCGTTGAAGCTCAGCGTGCGGTTGTCGGTGGTGATGGCAGCCTTGCCCTTGGCAAAGCCATCGGCATCGCGGAACACCACGCGCACGCGGCTGCCGGGATAGTCCACCTGCACGTCCTGATAGCCGATGCGCGCATTGCGTAGCGAACCACGAAACTCCTGCTCGAGGCGGTCGAGCTGCTGCTTCACCGCGCCCTGGACGTCGACCTGGTACACGAGGTACACACCACCGCGCAGGTCGAGGCCGAGCTTCAGCGGCGAGAGGCCCAGCGCACGCATCCAGCCCGGCACGCGCGAGGCATGGGTGAGCGCGATGGTGAACTGCCGCGGCAGCCCCTCGGTGATCTGGTCGCGCGCCTTGAGCTGGTCCAGCTTGCTCGAAAAGCCCAGCGTCAGGCGGCCCTGCTCGAGCAGCTCGCTGGAGGGGTTGATGCCCTTGCCCTTGAGGAACTCAGCGACCCGCGTGCGATCCGCAGTGCTGACCGCGGCGCGATCGCGCGCGAGCTGCAGGGCATCGTCCTCGCCGAACAGGTTCGGCAGGGCGAGCAACACGGCGAGGACCATGACCACCCCGAAGAGGATGATCTTCCAGCGCGGGTAGCCGCTCATGCGCCCTTGACCGTTCCCTTGGGCAACACCTGGGCGATCTGGAACTTCTGCAGCTTGACGTTCACGCCCGGCGCGATCTCGAGGGTGATGAACTGCTCCCCCGTCTCGACCACCTTGCCGAGGATGCCGCCGGTGGTGGCGACCTCATCCCCGGTCGAGATCTTCGAGATCATCTCGCGCTGTTCCTTGGCGCGCTTGTTCTGCGGCCGGATCAGCAGGAAGTAGAACACCACCAGCAGCAGCACCGGCAGGAGCATGGCCGACAGCAGGCTCTGGCCACCCGCGGCGGGCGCACCCGCGGCCTGTGCCTGGGCGGTATTGATGAGAAAATCCATACGGTTACACCCGGTTTGGCGCCCCCGGGGGGCACGTTTTGGGCGCGTATTATAACCACGGGCTCCGCCATTGCGCTCGGGGTTTGCAGTGCCCGGAGTTCGTGGCCCTCGGAGCTTCAGTCAGCCGGGCCCCGATCCGCCTGCCTCAGGCCTTCGCGAGCCCCGCGTGGAAGCCGCGCGCGTAGCCCTCGAGGTCGCCGGCCTCGATGGCGGTGCGGATCTCGCTCATCAGCCGCTGGTAGAAATGCAGGTTGTGCACGGTATTGAGGTGCGAACCCAGGATCTCGTTGCACCGGTCCAGGTGCTTCAGGTACGCGCGGCTGAAATGCCTGCAGGTGTAGCAGCCGCAGCCCTCCTCGACGGGACCCGTGTCGAGCCGGTGCGCGGCGTTGCGGATGTTGATGACCCCTGAGCGGGTGAACAGGTGGCCGTTGCGGGCATGGCGGGTGGGCATCACGCAGTCGAACAGGTCCACGCCGCGGCGCACGGCCTCCAGGATGTCCTGCGGCCGACCCACCCCCATGAGGTATCGCGGCTTGGCCGCAGGCATGTGCGGCAGCAGCCCCTCGAGCACCGCCAGCCGCTCCTCCTCGGGCTCACCCACCGCCAGCCCCCCGATGGCAAGGCCCGGAAAGCCGATGCGCTCCAGCGCCTCGAGTGATGCCAGGCGAAGCGGCGCATGCACCCCACCCTGCACGATGCCGTACAGGTCACCCGACGGCGGGGTGTCGTAGTAGGCCGCATGGCCGCGCTGCGCCCAGCGCATCGACAGCTCCATCGAGTCGCGCGCCGCCTTCTCCGTCGCCGGGTAGGGCGTGCACTCATCGAAGCTCATCGCGATGTCCGAGCGCAGCACCCGCTGGATGCGCATGGACTCCTCGGGTGAGAGGAACACCTCATCGCCATCCACCGGCGATCGGAAGCGCACGCCCTCCTCCGACAGGCGCCGCATCTGCGCGAGGCTGAAGACCTGGAAGCCGCCGGAGTCGGTGAGGATGGGCCCTGGCCAATGCATGAACCCATGCAGACCGCCATGCGCCTCGATGACCTCGAGCCCGGGGCGCAGGAACAGGTGGAAGGTGTTGCCCAGGATGATCTGCGCGCCGATGGCGGTGAGATCCTCCGGCCGCATCGCCTTCACGGTGCCGTAGGTGCCCACGGGCATGAAGGCTGGCGTGTCGACGCTGCCGCGGGCCAGGTGGAGACGGCCGCGGCGGGCAGCGCCGGAGCGGGCGAGCAGTTCGAAACGCGAAGTGCTCATGCGGCAGGCGCGCCGGGTCGTTCGGGCCGCCCAGCCTCGGGCGCTGGCGTGATGAACATGGCATCACCGTAGCTGAAAAAGCGGTACTGCGCATCGACCGCATGACGGTAGGCCGCGAGCAGCTTTTCGCGGCCGGCGAAGGCGGCGCACAGCATCAGGAGCGTGGAGCCTGGCAGATGGAAGTTGGTGACCAACGCATCGACCACGCGGAATTTGAAGCCGGGACGGATGAACAGGCGGGTCTCACCGCTCAGCGGCTCGATCTCGTCATCCGACGTTTCGATGCCCGCCCGCTCCAGCGCCGCGCTTTCCAGGGTCCGGACCACCGTGGTGCCCACCGCCACCACGCGCCGCCCCGCGCGCCGCGCGCGCGTGATGGCCGCGGCGGTCTCAACCGGAATCCGGAATCGCTCCAGGTGCAGGTGATGCGCATCGAGATCCTGCTCGCGCACCGGCGCGAACGTTCCGGCGCCCACGTGCAGCGTCACATAGGCGCTGTGCACGCCGCGCGCCGCCAGCGCCTGAAGGAGCGGTGCATCGAAGTGCAGTCCCGCGGTCGGCGCCGCCACCGCGCCGGGCTCGCGCGCGAACACGGTCTGGTAACGCTGGCTGTCGGCCGCTTCCGGCTCGCGCGTGATGTATGGCGGCAGCGGCATGCGCCCGTGGCGTTCGAAGAAGCCGAGCACCTCGCAGGAAAATTCGACCCGGTACAGGTCATCCTCCCGCCCCACCACGCGGGCGCTCTCGCCGCCCGGCAGCAGGATCTGCGTGCCCGCGCGCGAGGGCTTGCTGGCGCGCAGATGCACGCAGGCGCTGCGCTCGCCGGTGGCGCGTTCCAGCAGCATCTCGACACGCCCACCGCTGGGTTTGGCGCCGAACACCCGCGCCGGCACCACGCGCGTATCGTTGAACACCAGCAGATCGCCCGGCTCGAGCAGCAGGGGCAGATCGGTGAAGCGAGCATCACGCCAGGTACCGGCCCTGCCATCCAGGCACAGCAGCCGGCTGGCCGAGCGCTGCGGCGCAGGGGCTTGCGCGATCAGCCGCGGCGGCAGGTCGAACTCGAAATCGGCGCGTTGCATGGCGGGGCGCATGGTAGCAGCAGGTGCGCCGGCAATCGCATATACTGGTAGCCCGGCGAACGCCCCGCCGGCCGAGCGCATCAAGCATGCGCGCTTCTGCAAGCCCGAGTGGCGGAATTGGTAGACGCAGTGGACTCAAAATCCACCGCCCTCAAAAGCGTGTCGGTTCGACTCCGACCTCGGGCACCACTTGTGTCGTCGGTCACTCCGGTTTCTTCAACCATTGAAAAACCTCCACGGGATAGCCACCTGGGTCCTCCATTTGGATGGCACGGATCGGAACTTGTGGATGGTCGTACGGCCCTTTGAGGATGTGGAACCGTGAGTTCCCCAGGATTTTCGCGTGCCAGGCCGAGATATCGTCCGTCACGATACTGAGCATCACCGCGGCGCGTTTGTTGGTCCCGGCGTTTTCCGAGCCCGTCCTTACCAAGCCCAAAGTCGCACCACCGGCTGTGTGGAACAGGCTGACCCACTCTTTTTCGTAGTAAGGCTTCACGCCGAGCAGCTCGCCATAGAACAGGCGCGGTTCAGTCAAATCGGGGTAGTAGAAGAAGGTGACCTGCCCCGTGACTCGTAGCGGGACTGTGGCATCGTGCGGTGTCTTCATCGCTGACCGACTCGTTTGCGGCTGTGCGCCGACATGCAGGCTCAAAGCCATGAGCAATGCCGCGCCCGCGGCGATTCCTGCGTTTGCCGATTTGCAGTGTGTCACAAAACACCTCATATCCAGATCGCGCGCAGTGCGCGCAGTGCGTTACCACCGAGCATCAGACCGATGTCCGAATCGCCGTAGCCGCGGCGAACGAGCCCTTCCGTCAGATCGAACAACCGTTCGGGATGATCGAGACCTTCAATATCGTCTTTTTCGCGAAAGCCGTAGCTACCGGGTTTCAGCGTGGCCTTGGAGGCCGCCACCACGTCGCGAGGCAACGCGTCATATCCATGCAACGCCAGATCACTGCCCACGGCCACGTGCTCCACCCCGGCGATGCGAACCACGTGATCGAAATGATCGAGGACGTGCTCGATCGTCGTCGGCTCCTGATCTCGCGCGAAGACGCGCAAGAAAGCGATACCCATGACACCGCCACCCGCGGCGAGCTTGCGGATGGCCTCATCGGTCTTGGTGCGCGGATGTGAAGCATTCAGTGCACGCGCCGTCGCATGAGTGAACAGGACCGGCTTGCGAGAGGCCGAGATTGCATCCAGCGTCGTCCGCTCACCGCAGTGAGACAGATCGACAGCCATGCCGACGGCGTTCATCCTCTCGACGATTGCCGCTCCGTAATCGCTCAGGCCTCCGTCGACGCGTTCAGTCGATCCAGCACCGAGACGGTTCTGAGCGTTGTAGGTCAACTGCGAGACTCGTTGACCCAGTGCGTAGTACCGATCGACGTCGTCGACGACGTTGAAATGCTCGGAGTTCTCGCAACCAAACATGATCCCGATACGTCCATCCTTGCGACGCTCGAGCGCCGCAGGCGCATCGACGCGGAAGAATGTGTCGGAGTGCGCGGCTATGAAGCCGTTATGCCATGCATGGTCGAGCAGCACATTGGGGTCCGTCTCCAGGGTGGTCTGAATGATCTTCAAACCCGTTCGCTGAAACTGCGCCCGCGCCCCGGCATCGAACGCGCCGACCTGTGTCAGCCAACGCTGCAATTCACCCGGATTCAAGGACAACGCATGCTTCAAGTCGACGCATTGCGTCTCGTTGACCAGGCGAATGGCGCGCGCCGAATATTTCCTGGTTGCGCTGCCGGCCACGGCATATCGGCCAGGATTGATCATGGGCGCTGCAAGCACTGCTCCGCCAAGCTGCAGCACACCTCGCAGCACGGTGCGGCGCGTTGCAACTGGCGCAGCCTGCTTCATCGCCAGGCCTCCAGCGGCGGGCGCTCGGCAAAAGGTGTCATGCCGACAGTCGAGTAGACCTCATCAGGAAAGAGAACCGCTCCTTTGCCGAGGACCATGCGGACCTTGCGCAGCGCATTCAGATCAACCGTGGGATCGCCATCGACGAGCAGGAGATCCGCCAGCTTGCCCGGCTCGATCGACCCCACTTCGTGATCGCGATGCAGATAACGAGCGCAGCCCAATGTGGCCATCTGCAGCACCCGCGAAGCAGGAATACCCGCACGGCCGTAGACCTCCAGCTCGCTGTGCAACATGAACCCCGGCACATCATCGGTGCCCGGTACGATCGGGATACCCGCGTCGTACACGAGTTTCAGCGCCTCGAGCAGCTTCGTCCAGGCCGCTTGATACATCGGTAATTGCCCGGGCTTCATGTCCAGAACGGCGGTACGGCGCGCGCGCTGAACCGGACCCGGCATATGGCCCAGCCAGGCTTCGATGCTGGGAGGCGATTTCCCCGGTTGACTGAGCAGCATCCACTCGAGACCGGCCATGGTTACATCGAGCGTGGTACCGCGCTCCTTCATCAGCCGAATCATGCGCTGCACGGGCTCACTCTGCAGATCGAGCTTGCCCATGCGTTCGCCGACGGCAGTAAAGCGCAACGGTGTCCGCGTATCCTCCTGTGGAGAGAGCACGAAGCTCAACAGGAGCTGATTCATGTGGTTGATCTCGTCGTAACCGTCGCGGACGGCCCGCTCGGAGGTCATGAAGGCCGGCACGTGCCCGCTGACACGAAGCCCCAGCCGATGCGCCTCTGCCGAGATCGGCGCCACCCAGTCCGGCGTGATCGAGCTGTACAACTTGATCGCGGAGTACCCGTGATCCGCATACCAACGGACCTTCTCCAAGGCTGCTGGCAGCTGATCCACCACGAAGCCCATCTTCGCGGAGTACGGCGATCGCCCTTCCATGAAACCGGACCGAATGATCTCAGGACCCGGGATCGTACCTGCGCGGGCACGTGCCTCGAGGTCCAACAGGACATCATTATGATTGCCGAGGTCACGAACGGTCGTTACCCCACCAGCCAGATAGAGAGGCATATCCCAGTCTTCAACATGCGAATGCATGTCAGTCAGGCCGGGCAGCAGCGTACCTCCCTGAGCATCGACGACGACATCTTCGGGCAGTGGGGCCGCATCAGCTCTCACACCAACTATCCGGCCTCGATAGATGACGACGGACGTCGGCTGACCGAGCGTACCCGTGTGACTGTCGAAGACGCGCGCGTCTTGAATATGGATTGGACGATCGAATCGATGAACGAGCCGGCGCGCGAGACGCTCCAGATATTCACGGTTGAGTGAGGCGGCGAGTTGCGATAACTGGGGAAACTCGGGTGCGTAGTCGTCGAGCACGACCACGAAACCGGGAGCGACGGTTCCAAAGAAGCCACCTCGATCATCCGCCAGAACGAATAGTGGGGAAGTACGGATGCCCCAGAGCGCGTAAACGGTGACTTGCCGCGACCTTGCACCCTGCCCCACGGTAATCTCACGAAGCTTCTCGGCCTTGAGAGTGCCGGTCGGCAGTGCGCTCAGTTGAAGATCGGGCCGGCGCAGGAGCGCACGCAGATACAGTCCGTAAGCCCAGGGACTCGAATCAGTCGCAACATACACGCGACCCGCGTCGGCCCGCGCCTTCCCGGAATCATTGAGGCTGCGCCAGATGGCCTCGTGCCCGGCGCGACGGTAACTCTCCTTGACGGGCGCGCCGATGGCACCAGCGCCCTCGATCCGCCACTGCGACGGCAGTCCCTGCGAATCGAGCACCAGCGACTCGCGCAGCTTGGGACCACGCCCGTTGTCATCGATCCGGTAGTTGATGGACACACCGGCGCCGCTTCGGACGACATCGAGTGTGCCCACCACCTCGTTGTTGGAGAGGGCTACATACCGCTGAGCAGCCGCCTCAGCCGCGCCGCAGAGGAACAGCACGAGACCGAGCAGTAGCCGCAACTGACGCACGATGCTATTCGATCCAAAGATCGCGCTCCTTGTCCTTCCAGAACTCGAGCCCCATCGTTTCGTGGTTGAATACATTCTGGTAGTACGGGTCGTTCTTCTTGTACTCCTCGTACACGCCTTTGTACCCGCTGCGCTTCGTCTTGTAGGCCTCATACGAAGCCAGATCCGCGTACTCCCACAGGATGAAGTGGCGCCCGGACTCCATCCCGGCCACGTGCTTCTCGAAGTAGCGAACGCTCTTCCATTCCTTGAACAGCTCGCGATGCTGACGCACCCAGGTCAGCCAGCGGCGCATCCACTCGTCGTGCTCCTTCTCCTTGCCCTCGGACACGACCCAACTTTCCATCTCGAATACTGACATCAGAGTCTCCCCCGTCCGCCGACCTTGCTGCCCCCGAGCTCGCCGCCGTAGCGGAGCAGAACTGCCCGCCCATCCGAATCTGCAACATCCGCTTGTACCGGCCGTTGGCCACGGGCGCTGCCGGACACCACGGCAATCGCCTGCTGGCCCAGACCCAAAGCCACCCCGCCTGCAAGCGCTGCACGCAGCAAGCTTCTACGCTTGATCTCCGCACTCATGAACTGCTCCCTGGCTCCGTTATCGCATGTTGAAGGAGACGCGCATGCCCCACGTTCTCGGGTTGGGCCGCACGCGAATGCCCGCGAATCCAAAGCCCGCGAGCCCGGTGTAGTACTCCTTGTCGAAGGCGTTCTCCAGATACCCTTCCACCATCCAGGCATCCGTTCGGGTGCCCAACCGCAAGTTCACGGTCTGGAATGACGGGATGGTGTACGGGAACTCGTCGTGGGTGATCGACTCGACGTCGGGCTTGTTCTTCGACCGATAGGAGAATTCCGCGCGCGCGTAGCCGGACACATCCGCAGGCATCGCAGGCATGAGCTTGCCCAACGGAAGCTCATATTGTGCGTTCGCGCTGATCGTCCAGCGCGGCGCGCGGATGATATCGGTACCCGACAGATCAACTTCCCGGCCGGAAACCAGTGCGTTCGGGAATTTGTCGAACTTTGCGTTGAGATAACCGATACCACTCTCGAGCGTCAGATGCGGGGTCGGACGTGCGGCGACTTCGAGCTCTACACCCTTGCTGGAAGCGCTCGCTGCGTTGGTCGTGGCGTCGATGACCGTGATGACGTGCGTGACCGGGTCAGTGACGGTCGCGCTCGACTCGACCTGCAGATCCTTCCACTTCATGTAGAAGACCGTGGCATTCACCATCAGGCGGCGATCGAACAGATACGAACGCGTGCCCAACTCGTAGTTCCAGAGATTCTCCTTGTCGAAAGACTGCGACGGCAGCGCAGCGTTGAACTGCAAGCCGCCCGCCTTGTAACCCTTGGAGACAGTTACATAGGTAGTGACATCATTGGTGAAGTCGTAGGAAACAGAGAATCGCGGCGAGAAGTCCGAAAAATCGGTGTCGCCCTGGTTCTTCAGCTTCGGAGTGCCGAAGCTGATACCGCCGGCGGTTTCCTTCACCTTGTCATGCGAGTAACGCCCGCCGAACGTCAAGGCCAGATTATCGAGCGCGTGCCAGGTGACCTGTCCGAATCCCGCCCAGCTGTTGGTCCGCGTATTCTCCACCACGATATCGATGGGGAACTCGTTCGGCAGGCCGAAGAACGCGCCGGTGCCCGCGCGCACCTGGTGGAAGGTGCCTTTGATGTCCTCTGCATAGAGGGCGCCGACCGTCCAGACCCACGGTCCGCTGCCGCTCGACTGGATCCGGAACTCCTGGCTCCAGCTCTGCGAGCTATCGTCGATCTTCTGCGTCAGGAGTGGATCTGGCGTGAAATCCAGATCATCGAAGTACTTGCGCTGCGTGTCGAGATAGCCCGTGATCGAATGGAACTCGTAGCCCTCGCCCTGATAGCGCAGGTGTGCAACACCGATGTTGTTATCGTTCTTCTGCGTCAGCGGCAGATCCTGATTCACCTGATGGATGTTCTGTGGATAGAACGGCAAGCCGCCGGAGACGGGCACCGGTGTCCCGGTGATCGACGCCGTATCCTCATTGAGCACTCCGGTAGGCACGAGCGGATTGAGGCCCGAGTCCTCGCGCGTCATGTATCCGGACAGGTCCAACGTCAGGCGATCGTTGATCAACCAGCGAGTCGCCAGCTTCATGTTGGTGAACTGGAAGTCGCTCCGGCCACCGGCCGGGTTGATGTTCTTGATGAAGCCGTCGCTTTGCTCGTAGTTGACCATCGCCCGGACGAAGAACTTGTCTTCAACGACGGGTGCGTTGACGACACCCGTCATGCCCCAGTTCCTGAACGACCCGAAGTGTGCGTTGAGCCCGCCCTCGAGCTTCGGACCAGGTTGTTTCGTCGTCACGTTCAGTGCACCGCCGGTGGCATTGCGGCCGAAGAACGTGCCTTGCGGGCCGCGCAAGACCTCCACTCGCTCGATGTCCTGCAGCGCCGGGTTTACCGCGCCTTCCTGAGCGCCGTTGGCAATATTGAAGCCATCGACGTAGACACCGAAAGCATCTGTGCGGCCGCCGATGTTGCTGACGCCGCGAATTGCGATGTCCACCGATCGCGGACCGCTCTTGCCTTCGTCCTGGAAGGTCACGTTGGGGGTCTGTCGGAAGTACCCACGCAGGTCCTGCGCGTTGGCGGCCTGGAGCTTGTCGCCGCTGAACACACTGATGCTGGCCGGGACCTTCTGCAATGTCTCTACACGACGCTCCGCAGTCACGACAACTTCTTCAAGTGCCGTGTCAGCAGGGAGCGGCGCCTGTGAGGTCTGGTTTTCCGCCCGCGCGCTGCGCGGCCCGGGGTTGTCTACGGCAGCAGGTCGTTGATCAGCTGGCCGAGGCGCTTGAGCCAGGAGAAACCGACCCAAGAACGACTGGCGCGCGTCCTTGCCTCCTTGAGCGCCATCGCGCCCGGTGTCATCGGAGGTTGAATGCGCATCCGAGCTTTGTGTCTGCGGATGACCGGAGCCGGCGCCTGTCTGCGGCGCGAGGTCATGAGGACTCACGATTGCGATCGTCGTACCATTGACGATGCGGTACCCGAGGCCCTGCGATGCGAGCAACGTATCGAGGGCTTGTTCTGGTGTTTGATTGCCCTTGACCGGCCCGACCAGCGCGGGGCCGCCGAGCGTATCGCTGAAGCCGGCAATCTGCAGGTGAGTCTGTTGTGCGAGATCTTTCAGAGCGGCGTCCAGCGGTTGACGCGGGATATCGAGATCATAGCGCTGCATGGCTGCCAGCGCCTGTTCGGCGGCTCCGAGCCCGCCTGCAGCAAGTAGCACGGCCGTAACGATGGCAATTCGCATGAGCAGTCCCCCCGTCCGATCATAAGTGTGTTTGGACGGAGATAAGACCGGGCTTGCTGAGAAACGTAACCCCCCTTTCACCAACTTTATTTTCCCGTTTGTGTCGCAGGCGCGATGGTGATGGAGGTTTCTCCTGTATGAATGATCTCCACCGGCGCGACAGTCTGGAGGAATGCGATGAATGCTTTCGGCTCCGATGCGTTGAATACACCGCTCACGGAGCGGTTCGCCAGCTTGTGGTCAGCCACGCTCAACTGTACGCGGTTGTAGCGGTTGAATTCCGCAATCACGTGAGTGACGGGATCGTTGCGGAAGATCAAGCGCCCTTCGGCCCAGGCCAACTCGCGATGACTGTCCACATCCTTGACAGGCTCCGCTGAGCCGCTTTCACCCACCGTCACCTGTTGATTGGCCGTCAACATGGCGATCTGCGCGGACTCATCGTCAACGCTCGCAGGATGCGCTGCCCGGGAGCCTGCCGTACGTACCCCCGTTGGCCGCGTACTGGAATCAACTGGCGCCAGCGTCGACTGCGGGTGGGTGACCGCTGGCTCTCTTCTATGCTCGGATGAGACGGCCACCTTGCCTTCCGCAACGGTGACGATCGTGGCGCTGCCGTGTTGCTCCACACCGAATGCCGTCCCGACCGCCCGAACGACGGTGTCCTCCGAATGCACGAAAAACGGCCGCTGCGCATTCTTGGCAACGCGAAACAACGCGCGGCCGCGCTCCAGATGGACATCGCGAGAGCCTTCGGAAAACCTGATCCGCAGCCGCGTTTCCGGATCGACCTGCACGACGCTGCCATCACTCAACGCGACCTCGCGCCGCTCCGCCCGATCGGTGGCGATGAGCTTGCCGAAGATTCGCTCCTGCAGGAATGATGCACCGACCAGTACCGAGGCCACACTGGCCGCAATGGCCATCACCCGCGCCGTGCGCTGCCAGCGGCTCTGGATTCCTGCTCGCCGTGAAACATCATCAGTCTGCCGACCCGGCCGCAGCGGAATGACTTCAGCGGTGCGTTTCGTGGCCGGTGGCGTCAGGGAAATCCGTGTCCAGCGCTCGAATTGGTCCAGCGCCGAATGAACCTGCGCAATCCGCAGCATCTCCGCGACGTGCACTGGCGACTCGCGCAGCCAGTCGACAAACTCGCCGCGCTGAGTGCCCGACAGATCCGGCTGCATACGGACCCACCACTCGGCCGCCTCGGCGGCGGCCTGCCTGCGACGCTCATTCGCGTCCATGTGTGATTGCTCCCAACAGCTCCGGATCCAGCTCGTGGCGGAGCTTCTCGTAACTCTTGATGAAATGGCGACGGACACTGCGCAGCGACTCGCCGAGCTCCGCAGCGATCGCCGCGTGTCCCAACCCTTCCGCGAAGAACAGCCGCAAGGCTGCCTGTTGCTGCGGTGACAATGTGTTCAGTGCCCGCTCCACTTCCTCCTGGGATTGGGCCAGCAGCACCGACAGCTCGGGTCGATCCTCATGCACCAGCCCGTCGAGCCATTTCGACTCATGCGGGCGGCTGTGGCGGGCGCGGATGCTCCATTCGGCGACAACATTGGCGGCTACCTTGAAGAGATAGGCCTGCGGATGCTCGACCAGCTCGGCCCGGTCGTAGCGCATGAGGCGCAGAAAAACCTCTTGCGCCATGTCATCCACGTCCGCGGCCGGCATGCTGCCGGACTTGCTGAGGAGGAAGCGGCGCACAGGCGTACGCCACTCACGGAACCAGTCCGCAATCCGACGCTTTGCAGCAGCGGAGGTCATCGCCTCGTCGTAGCCCCTTGAGATAGTTCCATGGAGTCTATAAGACCGGCTGAGGTGTAGAGCGTATCCCCCCCTTCTCTAATCCTATCTTAATGCCGGCCCGCCTGGTCTCAACGGATGTACCCTGCCCGGGCTGAGGTCGGGGCGGGTATTTGGCGCGACGGCGCAATCCGCCCTGGCACGGGCAGGCATGGGTTAAGATTCCCACATGCTCGACCCACTCCTACCGGATCCCGCTTGAACTTCTGCAGCAACTGCGCCGCGCCCATCGTCGTCAAAACCCCGCCGGGCGACCACCTGCCCCGCTTCGTGTGCGAGCGCTGCGGTTCCATTCACTACAAGAATCCGCTGCTGGTGCTGGGCTGCGTGCCGCAATGGGAGGACAAGATCCTCATCTGCCGCCGCGCCATCGAACCGCGGCGCGGCTACTGGACGGTGCCGGCCGGCTTCATGGAAAACGGCGAGACCATGCAGCAGGCGGCGGCGCGCGAGTGCATGGAGGAAGCCATGGCGCAGGTCGAGGTGGGCTCGCTCCTCGCCATCGTCGATGTCCCGGGCGCCCATCAGGTGCACGTCATGTTCAGGGCGCTGCTCGATCAGCCGGTGTTCGGCGCGGGACCGGAGAGCCTGGAAGTGAAGCTGGTCACCGAAGCGGAAATCCCCTGGGACGACATCGCCTTTCCCAGCGGCCTGTTCACTCTGCAGAAATTTTTCTCCGACCGCGCGGCCGACCGCGAGGATCATCACTTCGCCGAATTGCGCGGCCGTTTCAAGCCCGGCTCCACCTCGATGCCCGAGCCGGCCTGAAGACCGGCGCCGCCGGAGCCGCGCGCTTTGTGGCAAAATGGGCGGTGATCCCGTCAATCTATCGTTCAAGGGTATGCCATGACCTTCGTGGTCACCGAAAACTGCATCAAGTGCAAGTACATGGACTGCGTGGAAGTCTGCCCAGTGGACTGCTTCCACGAGGGTCCGAATTTCCTGGTCATCGATCCGGATGAATGCATCGACTGCACGCTGTGCGAGCCCGAATGCCCGGCCGAGGCCATTTTCTCGGAGGAAGAAGTTCCCGCCGGCCAGGAGAACTTCCTGAAGCTCAACGCGGAGCTGTCGAAGAAGTGGCCGGTCATCAGCGAGATGGGCGAAGCGCCCGCCGACGCCAAGGAATGGGACGGCAAGAAGGACAAGCTCAAGCTCCTCGAGCGTTGAGCGGCCGGCTCGCCCCTACCGTCGGGCGAGCTTGAGATCCTTCAGGTACCGGACCAGGTCCGCCGGCGGCAGATACCCTGAAATGTACTCTCCCGCCTCGGTGACGATGGCGGGTGTTCCGCGCACGCCCAGGGACTGGCCGAGATCGTATTCACGCCCCACGGGGTCGTTCGCGCAGAGCTTGCCGGTGTCCACGGGAGCGCCCAGCTTGGCGCGGGTCAGCGCAGCGTTGCGATCCTCGGCGCACCAGACGGCCTCGGCCTTGCGCCAACTGTCGGTGTTCGGGCCGGAACGCGGAAATGCCGCATACCGCACCCGCACGCCCAGCCGGTTCAGCTCGTTGATCTCGCTGTGCAGCTTCCTGCAGTAGGCGCAGTCGACGTCGGTGAACACGGTGACGGTGAACTGCGGTGACTTCGGCGAGAAGATGATCATCTGCGATTCGGGCAGGCCCGCCAGCAGCTTCACGCGTGCCTGGTTGCGGCGCTCCTCGGTGAGGTTCTCGCGCGATTCCATGTCGTAGATGGAGCCGTCGACAAAGTACTTGCCGTCGGCCGTGAGATAGCTGACTTCCGCCCCCTGGCTGAACTCGTACAGTCCGGAAATGGGCGCAGGACGCAGGTCGTCGACCTTGGAACCCGGCGGAAGCTTCTTCAGCAGCTCGACGCGCGGATCCTTGGGGCCACCCGACGGGGTGCCCGAAGGGTTACCCGAAGGGTCACCCGCGGCGTGCGCGGGAGCGAGCGCCACGTTTGCGAGCAGCAGCAGGAAGACGGACAGGCGGTGGGACATGGGACCCCGCAGGAACGATGGCGGACGGAAGAGCGGATTCTACCGTACGCGCCGCGCGGGTGGGATCAGCCGCGCGGATGATGCTGTGCGTGCAGTTCCTTCAGTCGCTCGCGTGCCACATGTGTGTAGATCTGCGTGGTCGACAGGTCGCTGTGGCCCAGCAGCATCTGCACCACGCGCAGGTCCGCACCGTGGTTGAGCAGGTGCGTGGCGAAGGCATGGCGCAGCGTGTGCGGGGACAGCTCCTTCTCCACCGCCGCCTTCTTGGCGTAGCGCTTGATGATGTGCCAGAACGCCTGGCGGGTCATGCGATCGCCGCGGCGGGTGGGGAACAGGTAGTCGGTCTGCCGTTCGAGCAGGATCTCCACGCGCGGGCCCTGCATGAACTGGCGAAGCCAGCGCATGGCCTCCTCGCCGAGCGGAATCAGCCGCTCGCGGTTGCCCTTGCCCACGACGCGCAGCACGCCCTGATTGAAGTTGATCTGGTTGTGCTTCAGGCTGACGAGTTCCGAGACGCGCAGGCCCGTGGCGTACAGCACCTCGAGCATGGTGCGGTCGCGATGGCCGAGCGGATCATTCACGCTCGGTGCCTCGAGCAATGCATCGACCTCCGCTTCGGTCAGCGACTTCGGCAGCGAGCGGCCGATCTTCGGCATCGCGATCTGCGCAGTCGGGTCCTCGGTCATCAGGCCTTCGCGGATGACGTAGCGGAAGAAGCGGCGGAAGCTCGAGAGTTGCCGCGCAGTGGAGCGCGGACGCGAGCCGCCCTCGACGCGGGCGGCGATGAACCCAAGAATCTCGTTGCGCGTCGCCTTCAGCAGCGCGCTGTCGTGCTCCTCGAGCCAGCGGCCGAGGGCAGTGAGATCGGCCTTGTAGGCGGCGAGCGTGTTGGCCGACAGGCCGCGCTCCATCCACACCGCATCCAGGAACCGCTGCAGCGCCGGATCGGTGACATCACGCAGGGATTCACCGGCAGCGCTCGCGCTGCGCGTGAATACTGACCTCTTTAGAGCCGTGGACATGGTTACCTATCTGCGTGGCGCGGGCGCGATGCAGTGCCCGCGATCGGGAGCCAGTATGCGAGGCGTCCACGGGGGGGTGCGTGATCGGAATCACACAACTTCCGAAGTATTAACATAAGGAGAACCAGATCACAGTAATCTACGCAAATGCGAGAAATGCGCAGGGTTGCCTACGGCTTATGGTGCATCGTCCTGTTCGTGCCCACCGCCGTCTCGGTGCTCCTCATCAACCTGTTCGTGCCTGGCCTGCGCAACCGCCGCGCCGTGGCGCGCATCGGCAGCCGTGCCTTCCTGCGCGTCGCGGGCATCCCCTTCGAAGTTCACGGCCTGTCGCGACTGCCGCGCGACCCTTGCGTGGTGGTGGCCAACCACGCGAGCTATCTCGATGGCCTGGTGGTCGCGGCTGCGCTGCCGCCGGAATTCGCCTTCATCATCAAGAAGGAGATGGTGCGCGTGCCGGTGGCGAGCATCCTGCTCAAGCGGCTGGGGTCGGAGTTCGTCGAGCGCAATGACCGGCACCAGGGTGCGGTGGATGCGCGACGCGTGCTCAAGCGCGCCGCAACCGGCGAGTCCATGGTGTTCTTCCCGGAAGGCACGTTCACCGGAGAGCGCGCCATCGGCCGCTTTCAAGGCGGCGCCTTCGCGACTGCCGCGCGCAACCGCATGCCGGTGGTGGCATTGGCGGTCCACGGCACGCGTGATTCGCTGCCCGCCGGCACGCTGCTGATGCGCCGCTGCCGCATCCGCGTCGAGGTGCTCGCCATCTTCGCGCACGGCGAGGAGGCCCACCTTCGCGACCTGCGCCAGCACACGCGCGAACTGATCGCCGGCGCCGTGGGCGAACCGCTGCTCACCTGACGGTGCTGCGGTGCACCTCCCCGGGCGGCCCCCTGGGATGTCGATAGTGGCAATTACATAAGGTCGATGCGTTGACGACGCATGTTTTGCGTCGCAAAATCGGACGTCACCTCAAGCAATTTCCAGGCGGGATTCATCCATGTCGAAAGATCCAGTCGTCATTCTTGCAGCGCGTCGTACTCCGGTGGGTGGCTTCCAGGGGGTCTTCAGCACCGTCACGGCTCCCCAACTCGGCGCGGTGGCCATCAAGGCTGCCTTGGCGGATTCGCGCGTCGCGCCAGCCGATGTCGATGAGGTCATGATGGGTTGCGTGCTGCCGGCCGGCATCGGCCAGGCGCCGGCGCGCCAGGCCGCCATCGGCGCCGGCCTGCCCGCGAGCGTGCCCTGCACCACCGTCAACAAGATGTGCGGCTCAGGGATGCGCACCCTCATGATGGCGGCGGACCAGATCGGGGCCGGCAACGCCGACATCATCATCGCGGGTGGTCTCGAATCGATGACCAACGCGCCCTACCTGCTGCTCAAGGCGCGCGCCGGGTATCGCATGGGTCACGGCGAGGTCCTCGACCACATGTTCTACGACGGCCTGCAGAGCCCGTGGGACGGCAAGCTCATGGGTTGCTTCGCCGATGCGACGGCGGAGAAGTACGGCTTCACCCGCGAGGCGCAGGACGCCTTCGCCGCCGAGTCCGTACGCCGGGCGCTCACCGCCTGCAATGGCGGCGGCTTTGCGAAGGAGATCGCGCCGGTCACGGCGAAAAGCCGCAAGGGCGAGGTGGTGGTCGACAAGGACGAGACGCCCTTCACCCTGGATGTGGCCAAGATCCCCACCCTCAAGCCGGCGTTCGGCAAGAACGGCACGGTCACGGCTGCCAGTTCCTCGAGCATCTCCGATGGCGCCTCGGCCCTGGTGCTGGCTCGAGAGTCGGTGGCGGCGAAGCGGGGTTTGAAGCCGCTGGCGCGCATCCTGGGCTATGCGAGTTTCGCGCGTGAGCCGGAGTGGTTCACCCTCGCCCCGGTGGGTGCGATCCAGAAGGTGCTGAAGCAGGTGGGCTGGCAGGCCGGGGATGCGGACCTGTACGAGGTGAACGAGGCGTTTGCGGCGGTGACGATGGCGGCGATCAAGGATCTGTCGCTGGACCCCGCGCGGGTGAACGTCAACGGTGGCGCCTGCGCCCTGGGTCACCCCGTGGGAGCCACCGGAGCGCGCATCACCACGACGCTGATCCACGCACTGGCGGCCCGCGGCAAGAAGCGCGGGGTCGCGGCGCTGTGCATAGGCGGTGGCGAAGCCACCGCCCTGGCGTTGGAGCTGGTGTAGCCCCGTGGGAATCGAGGGGCATCCCTGCCCCCGGCCATGCCCAATCCGTTGACCATCCTGGTTGCCGGCGTCCATGGCCTGTCAGCATGGGTATTCCCGCTACGTAAAGCGTTTTCTTAAGGTTTCACCCTCATCGCCTGTCCGCAGAATGGATCGGATGGTTTGCGGGTTATTCTTATGGTGTAGTTGGCGGCCGTTTTTGACAGAACTCTAAGGACGACACGGGAAAGAAACATGAAACTGAACGAAGCACGCGCGGTGATCACGGGAGGGGCCTCGGGCCTCGGCAATGCGGTGGCGAAGTACCTGGTTGCCGCCGGCGGCAAGGTGGCCCTGCTCGACGTGCAGGAAGAACTGGGACAGTCCGCCGCCAAGGCGCTGGGCGCAGGCGCGACGTTCATCAAGTGCGATGTGACCAGTGAGCAGAACGTCAACGATGCCGCGCAGCGTGCGAACACCTTCCTCGGCGGCATCAACCTGGTGGTCAACTGCGCAGGGGTGGTGGGCGCCGGCCGCGTGCTCGGCAAGAACGGACCCATGTCGGGCGAGTTCTTCACCAAGGTGGTGCACATCAACCTCATCGGCACCCTGCTCATCGACAAGGCCTGCGCGCAGCTCATGACGCAGAATCCGCCCGGCGCCGATGGCGAGCGCGGGCTGATCGTGCACACCTCCTCGGTGGCCGCATTCGAGGGCCAGATCGGCCAGGTCGCCTACTCGGCGACCAAGGGCGCGGTGCTGTCCATGACGCTGCCGCTGGCGCGCGAGCTCGCTGCCTTCGGCATCCGCGTCAACACCATCGCCCCCGGCGTGTTCGAGACCCCGATGGTGGGCGGCATGACCCCGGAGCTGCAGGCCTCGCTGTCGGCCGCGGTCCCCTTCCCGAAGCGCCTGGGCAAGCCCGAGGAATACGCGGGCCTCGTCGGTTTCCTGTTCCAGACCCCATACATGAACGGCGAGACCATCCGGCTGGATGGCGCCATCCGCATGCAGCCGAAGTAACCCGCAAGCGAGGATCCATGAGCGAGGAGCTTGAACGGGATGTGATGGAATACGACGTGGCCATCGTCGGCGGCGGGCCCGCCGGCCTGTCCTGCGCCATCCGCCTGAAGCAGATCAACCCGGATTTCTCGGTGTGCGTGCTGGAGAAAGGCTCGAGCCTGGGCGCCCACTCGCTCTCCGGCGCCGTGCTCGAACCCGGCCCGCTCGATGCCCTGCTGCCCGAGTGGCGCAAGACCCCGCCGGCGACCTTCGTGCCGGCGGCCAGCGATCAGTTCCTGCTGCTCTCGCGCGACAAGGCTCACAAGCTTCCCACACCACCGCAGTTGCACAATCAGGGCAACATCATCATCTCGCTGGGCCAGCTCACGCCCATCCTCGGCGCCGAGGCCGAACGGCTCGGCGTGGATGCGTTCGCCGGCTTCGCCGCCGCCGAAGCGCTTTTCGATGACAAGGGCGCGGTGAAGGGCGTGCGCATCGGCGACATGGGCGTGGAGAAGAACGGCGAGCCGGGCCCGAACTTCGCGCTCGGGCCGGAGATCCACGCGAAGACCACGGTGCTCGCGGAGGGCTGCCGCGGCAGCATTTCCAAGCAGCTGATCCGCCGCTTCGAACTCGCCAAGGGCGCATCGCCGCAGACCTATGGCCTGGGCTTCAAGGAGCTGTGGCAGCTCCCCAAGGGGCGCGTGCAACCGGGCTTGATCACGCACACCATCGGCTGGCCCATGGACAACCGCACCTATGGCGGCAGCTTCCTGTACCACCTGAACGATGACCGCATCTACATCGGCTTCGTCGTCGGCCTCGACTACGAGGATCCGCGCTTCAAGCCCTTCGAGGCCTTCCAGCAATACAAGCATCACCCGAGCATCAAGCCGCTGCTCGTGGGTGGCGAGATCATCGCGGGCGGCGCGCGTACCATCATCGAGGGCGGCTGGCAGTCGATGCCGCGCCTGGAGATGCCCGGCGCGCTGCTGGCCGGCGATGCCGGCGGCACGCTCAACGTCCCCAAGATCAAGGGCATTCACCAGGCGATCCGCTCCGGTGTCCTGGCCGCCGAGCACCTGACCAAGGTGGGCACCAGCGAGGGCTTCGATGCCGCGTGGCGCGCCTCCGAGGGCGGCCGTGAGCTGCACAAGGTCCGCAACATCCGCCCCGGCTTCCGCCGTGGCTTGTGGTTCGGCCTCGCCAATGCCGGGCTGGAGACGGTCACCGCCGGCAAGCTGCCCTGGACGCTGTCGAACCACGCGGACCACAGCGCGCTCAAGCGCCTGGACGAATACACCTCGCCCGAACGCCACTGGGTCGAGCGCGATTTGCCGCCACGCGACCGGCTCGCCTCGGTGTTCTTCGCGGCGACCACGCACGAGGAGAACCAGCCGGTCCACCTGCGCGTCGCCGACACGAACATCTGCGCCACGCGCTGCGTGAAGGAGTACGACAACCCCTGCACGCGCTTCTGCCCGGCGAACGTGTACGAGATGATCGACGATGGCGCCGGCGGCAAGAAGCTGCAGATCAATTCCTCGAACTGCGTGCATTGCAAGGCCTGCGACATCAAGGATCCCTACGAGATCATCACCTGGGTGACGCCGGAGGGCGGCTCCGGACCGAACTACCAGGGACTGTAGGGCGGCAAGCGCCCCTCGTCCCGTGGCCACGGTCACCGCGCGGCTCGGCCGCCTGATCAACACCCAGCGCCTGGTGCGCGACCCGGCGCAGCTCGCCTGCGCGAAGCGGCTCGATGCGCTCGCCGCGCGGGTTCGCGCCGCCGCGAAGGCTGACGAGGGGCTCCTCGGAAAGGCGCGCTCGATCCTGCGCGGCGCCCGCCGCGCCGATGGCCAGGGCCGCCTGCGCGGCCTGTACATCTGGGGAAGCGTGGGCCGTGGCAAGACCTTCCTCATGGACCTGTTCGTCGAGACCCTGCCCGCCTCGATGCGCCAGCGCAGCCACTTCTACCGGTTCATGCGCGAGGTGCACGCCGGACTCAACGCGCGAAAAGGGATGGAGAATCCGCTGGAGGACATCGCCCGGCAGATCGCCGCGGGCACGCGGGTGCTTTGCTTCGATGAGCTGTTCGTCTCCGACATCGGCGATGCGATGATCCTCGGTACCTTGTTCGAGGCGCTGTTCCGGCAAGGGGTGGTGCTGGTCGCGACCAGCAACGTGCCCCCCGGCCAGCTGTACCGCGACGGCCTGCAGCGCCAGCGCTTCCTGCCGGCGATCGCGCAGATCGAGGAGCACACCGAGACGGTCCAGCTCGACAATGGCGTGGACTACCGCCGGCGCCACCTGGTGCAGGGGGGCACCTACCTCGACAGTTCGGCGGCCGACGCGCAACCGCGGCTGCTGCGGTTGTTCGAGGACCTCAACGGTGCACCGCCGGGCGGACCCACGCAGATCCTGGTCGAGGGCCGCCCCATCGAGGTGCTGCACGGCGCGCCGGACATGGTGTGGTTCGATTTCGACGCCATCTGCGAGGGACCGCGCAGCCAGAACGACTACATCGACCTGGCGCACGACTATCACACCGTGTTCATCAGCCGTGTGCCGGTGTTCGACGCCACGCGCGAGGATGCCGCGCGCCGCTTCATCATGCTGGTCGACGAGTTCTACGATCGGGGCGTGAAGCTGGTGCTCTCGGCCGCCGCGCCGCCACCCGGGCTGTACCGGGGCGAGCGGCTTCGCTTCGAGTTCGAACGCACCGCCAGCCGCCTCATCGAGATGCAGGGCGAGGAATACCTGGCGCGCCAGCATCGCGCCTGAGCGCAAACCCGGCCTCCGCGTGGCGCCGGGCGACTGACGGCGCCCTCCCCCGCTGGCATAATTGCGCCCTCGTGCAACCGCGTGCGGCCGCCCGGGCCGTGATCATGAATGCTTTAGGGAGTGTCGTTCACATGGATCAAAGCCTGACGGCCTCGCATCGGGGACTGTTGTCGGCGCTGGCGGCGGCGACCCGCAAGCTGCGCGCGGTCGGCGGCATCGACCGCGCCGCCTTCGTCCGCGCCTATTACGCCAACGTCGATCCGCAGGACCTGGGCGAACGCGCCGCCAGCGATCTCGCCGGTGCGGCGCTCTCGCACCTGCGCTTCGCCCGGCAGCGCCGCGGCCGGCCGCTGGTGCGGGTGTTCAACCCGAGCGTCGAGCAGGACGGCTACTCCTCCCCGCACACGGTGGTGGAGGTGGTCATCGACGACATGCCCTTCCTGGTGGACTCCGTGGGCATGGTGCTGGCACGGCGCGGGTTGACGGTGCATTTCCTCGCCCATCCCGTTCTGGCCGTCGTCCGCGACCGCGGCGGGAGTCTCCGGCAGGTGATGCGGCGCGATGCGCAGGGAGCCGCCGCGCGCGGCGGGCTCGAATCCTTCCAGCACGTCGAGGTGGACCGCATCGTCGATGCGGGCGAGATGCGCGCCATGGCGGCGGAGATCCTCTCGAGCCTGGAGGACGTGCGCGTGGTGAATGCCGACTGGCGCGCGATGCGCGTGCAGGCGCGCAGCGTCGCGGCCGATTTCGAGAACGTCGCGCCGCGCATCGATGCCGCCGAGGCCGCCGAGACGCGCGCCCTGCTCGCCTGGATGGAGAACCGCCACTTCATCTTCGTCGGCTACCGCGAGTACCGGTTGCGCGGCACGGCGGGCAAGGAACGCCTGATCATGCTCGAGGACACCGGCCTCGGCATCCTGCGCCCGGGACGCGACCGTCCCGCCGTGGTCGGCCACATCGCCAGCCGCGACATCCGCCGTCAGGCCCGCTCTTCCGAGATCGCGCTGGTCACCAAGGCGAATTCGCAGTCCACGGTGCACCGCCGCGGCTATCTCGACTACGTGGGCGTCAAGCAGTACGACCGCGCCGGCCGGCTGATCGGCGAGCGCCGCTTCCTCGGCCTGTGGACCTCGGCGGCGTACACCACCCCGCCGCGCGACATCCCCGTCCTGCGTCGCAAGGTGGCGCGCGTCATCGACCACTTCGGCATGGCGCCCGACAGCCACGACGGGCGCGCCCTGCTGCGCATCATGGAGCAGTTCCCCCGCGATGAGCTGTTCCAGGCCGCGTTGCCGGAACTGGTGAGCCTCGCCGCCGGCGTGTTCGGGCTGCAGGAAAGGCCGCGGGTGCGCATCCTCATGCGCCGCGACCCGTTCCGGCGCTTCTACTCCTGCCTGGTGTTCGTGCCGCGCGACAAATACAACACGCAGGTGCGGCAGCGCGTGGAGAAGGTGGTGCGCGACGCGCTGGCCGCGACCAGCGTGGACTCGCAAGTGGAGATCTCCGAATCGAACCTTGCGCGCGTGTACATCGTGGCGCACACGCTGCCCGCCAACGAAGTGCACATCGACCTGCCGCAGCTCGAACGCAACATCGAGGCGGCGGTGCGCTCCTGGACGGACTCCTTCCGCGTGGCGCTGCTCGCCCGGCACGACGAATCCCGCGCCCTGCAGCTCTTCGCGCGCTACGCGCACGCCTTCCCGGCGGCCTACACCGAGGATTTCGACGGCAGCATCGCCACCCGCGACGTGGAATTCCTCGAGGCGCTGGAATCCCGTCCGCAGGCCCTGCACCTGGACCTGTACCGCCTGGAAGGGCGCGGTTCGGGCAGGCTGTTCCTGAAGATCTTCCGCAAGCAGGACGCCATCGCCATCTCCGACGTGCTGCCGCTGCTCGAGAACATGGGCATGAAGGTGATCGCCGAGCGCCCCTACGAGCTCGAGCTCGCACCGGGACGGCGCGCCTGGATCCAGGACCTGGAGATCGAACAGCGCGTGACGCCGGTGCTGAAATTCGAGCGCCTCGAGGGCGAGATCAAGAGCGCCTTCACCGCCATCTGGACCCGGGCCGCGGACAACGACTCCTTCAACCAGCTCACGCTGTCGGCCGGGCTCCCCTGGCGCCAGGTGATGATCATCCGCGCCTATGCACGCTTCCTGCTGCAGGCGGGCTTGCCGTTCAGCCAGGGCTACATGGCGCAGGTGCTGATCAACCACAGCGGCCTCACCCACCTGCTCGCCGAGCTGTTCGCCGCGCGGTTCACCCCGGGGTTGTCGGCCGGCACGCGGGCCGGCGCGCAGAAGCGGCTCAATGCGCGCATCCACGCGAAGCTCGAGGCGGTGACGCGATCCGACGAGGACCGCATCCTGCGCGCCTACTGGAATGCGCTGCGCGCGACGGTGCGCACCAACGCCTTCCAGCCCGATGCGCAGGGCCAGCCACGCGACTATCTGTCCTTCAAGATCGAGAGTCAGCAGCTGCCCGAACTGCCGCTGCCGAAGCCGATGTTCGAGATCTTCGTGTTCTCCCCGCGCATGGAAGGGGTGCACCTGCGCATGGGCAAGGTCGCGCGCGGCGGCATCCGCTGGTCCGACCGGCGCGAGGACTTCCGCACCGAGATCCTCGGCCTCATGAAGGCGCAGAACGTCAAGAACACCGTCATCGTGCCGGTGGGCGCCAAGGGCGGGTTCGTCGTCAAGCAGATGCCGGCCGGGGATCGCGATGCGCAGCAGCGCGAGGTCATCGCCTGCTACCAGTGGCTGATCCGGGGCCTCTTGGACATCACCGACAACATCGTCAGGGACAAGCTCGTTCCGCCCGCCAGCGTCGTGCGGCACGATGAGGACGATCCGTACCTGGTGGTGGCGGCCGACAAGGGCACGGCGAGTTTCTCCGACATCGCCAATGCCATCTCGGAAGAGTACGGCTTCTGGCTGGGCGATGCCTTCGCCTCGGGCGGCTCGGCGGGCTACGACCACAAGAAGATGGCGATCACCGCCCGCGGCGCGTGGGAATGCGTCAAGCGCCACTTCCGCGAGATCGGCGTCGACACGCAGAGCCAGGACTTCACCGTGGCGGGCATCGGCGACATGGCGGGGGACGTGTTCGGCAACGGCATGCTGCAGTCCCGGCACATCCGCCTGCTGGCGGCCTTCAACCACCAGCACATCTTCCTCGATCCGGATCCGGACGCCGCCCGCTCCTACGCCGAGCGCGCCCGCCTGTTCAAGCTGCCGCGCTCCTCCTGGGAGGACTACTCCGCGAAGCTGATCTCGCGCGGCGGCGGGGTGTTCTCGCGCGCCGCCAAGACCCTGTCGCTCTCGCGCGAGTGCCAGACGATGCTCGAGCTGCCGGGCACCGCCGCTCCCAACGAGGTGATCCGCGCCATCCTGCGAATGCGCGTCGACCTGCTGTGGAACGGCGGCATCGGCACCTACGTCAAGGCCGCGCACGAAAGCCACGCCGAGGTCGGTGATCGCAGCAACGATGCCGTGCGCGTCGACGGACGGAGCCTGCGCTGCAAGGTCATCGGCGAGGGCGGCAACCTCGGCTGCTCGCAGCTCGGCCGCGTCGAGTACGCCCGCGCCGGCGGCCGTCTCAACACCGACTTCATCGACAACTCGGCGGGCGTGAACTGCTCGGACGTCGAGGTCAACCTCAAGATCCTGCTCAACGCGGCGATGCACGACGGCGAACTGACGCGCGCCGCACGCAACCGGCTGCTGGTGCGCATGACGGACGAGGTGGCGGGGCTGGTCCTGCGCAACAACTACCTGCAGAGCCAGGCCATCAGCACCATCGGGCTGCGCGCCGTGCAGCGCCTGGGCGAGTATGCGTTCGTGATCAAGGCGCTGGAGCGCGCGGGCGACCTGAACCGCGCGCTCGAGTACCTGCCTTCCGACGAGGAGATCGCCGAGCGTCGCAAGGCCGGCGAGGGCCTCACGCGTCCCGAGCTCGCCATCACCCTGAGCTACAGCAAGATCTGGCTGTACCGGGCGCTGATCCAGACGGACGTGCCGGAGGATCCGTTCCTCTCCGGCGAGCTCGACCGCTACTTCCCCGCGGCGATCCAGGAGAAATTCGCGGCGCGCATCCGCCGGCACCGCCTGCGCCGCGAGATCATCGCCACCGCCATCACCAACAGCCTGATCAACCGCATGGGGCCGGTATTCGCGATCCGCGCGCGCGAGGACAGCGGAGCCTCCGCCGCCGACATCGCACGCGCGTACTCGATCGCCCGCGAGGTGTTCGCCGCGCGCGATCTCTGGTTGCGCATCGAGGCGCTGGACAACCGCATGTCGGCCGACGCGCAGTACTCGGTGATGCTCGACATCTCGCGGCTGCTGCGTCAGGCCACCTACTGGTTCCTCTCGAACCGGCGGCGCAACCTCGACATCGAGGCCAGCGTCCGGCGCTATTCACCCAAGATCGACGAGCTGTATCGCGAGATCGCGTCGAACCTGGGCGAGAGCGAGAAGACCCAGCATGCGGCGCGGCGCAAGCGCCTGGTCGCCGATGGCGTGCCGGAGGCGCTGGCCGCGCGGTTGTCCGTCATCGAGCCGCTCCATGCCGCGCTCGACCTGGCCGAGGTGGCCACGGATGCGCGCCTGCCGGTGACCTTCGCGGCGCGCGCCTACTACGAGATGGGCGAGCGACTGGGGCTGTCCTGGCTGCGCCAGCAGATCGAGTCGCTGGCCGTCGAGGGCCAGTGGCAGGCGGTCGCGCGAGCCTCGCTGCGTGACAACCTGTACGCCCTGCATCGCCGGCTCACCGCGAAAGTCCTGGGCGAGTCCGGGTCGAAGCCTGAGGTTCGGCTGGAACGCTGGATGCGCCGGCACCCGGCCGAGATCGACGCGCTGAAGCGCGTGCTGGTGGACATGCGCACCAGCGCCACGCCCGATTTCGCCACGCTGTCGGTGGCGCTGCAGTCGGTGCGCCGCATCGGCGGCGACCCCGCCTGACCGTTTCCTTCAATTCGAAGACGAGGATGATCGCGTGAGTGGAAAACTGATCCTGGTCCGCCATGGCCAGAGCACCTGGAATGTCGAGAACCTGTTCACCGGCTGGCACGATGTCGACCTGTCCGACCTCGGCCGCGTGGAAGCGGCGCAGGCCGGCCGTGAACTGCAGAAGGAAGGGCTCGAGCCTGCCATCGCCTTCACCTCGGTGCTGAAGCGCGCGATCCGCACGCTGTGGATCATCCAGGACACGATGGACCGGATGTGGCTGCCGGTGGAGCGCGACTGGCGCCTGAACGAGCGGCATTACGGCGCACTGCAGGGCCTGAACAAGGCGCAAACGGTGGAGAAGCACGGCGAGGCGCAGGTGAAGATCTGGCGCCGCAGCTACGACATTCCCCCGCCCGCCCTGTCGCTGGACGACCCGCGTCATCCGCGCTTCGACCGCCGTTACGCCGGCATCGACCCCAGGCTCCTGCCGGCCACCGAGTCGCTCAAGGACACCCTCGCGCGCGTGCAGCCGTTCTGGCAGTTGCGCATCGCCCCGGCGCTGTCGGCCGGGCGGGACGTGCTGGTCGTCGCGCACGGCAACTCACTGCGCGCGCTGGTCAAGATGCTCGATGGCATGTCCGAATCGGAGATCGTGGAGTTCAACATCCCCACCGGCATCCCCATCCTCTACGACCTGGATGACAGTCTCGCCTCGCGCGGCCGGAGATTCCTGGGTGATGCGGCGGCGATCGCCGCCGCACAGGACGCGGTGCGCCGCCAGACCGAGAAGAAGTGACGGCAGGCCCCGGACGGGGCCCAGCCCGTCGCACCTACCGGGCGCTGCGATAGTCGGGCTTGCGCTTGGCGAGGAAGGCGGCGATGCCCTCGCGGCCTTCCGCGCTCGCGCCCTGGCCGGAGATGGTGCGCGCCTCCAGGGCGAGCTGGGTCTCGAGCGCACCGGCCGTTGCCGCCAGCATTCTCTTCACGCCGCCATACGCGCCGGTCGGCCCGGCCGCGAGCTTCTGCGCGAGTGCCAGCGCCGTCGACACCACTTCCGCATCGGGCACGACCTGGTTGAGGAGACCCCAGTCCAGGGCCTCCTCGGCACTGAGCACGCGGTTGGTGAGCATGAGCTCGGCGGCACGGCGCACGCCGACCAGTCGCGGCAGGAAGAAGGTCGTGCTGCCATCGGGCGTCAGGCCCACGCCCGTATAGGCCATCGTGATCCGGGTCCCCTGCGCCGCGATGGCGATGTCCGCCATCGCCAGCAACCCCACCCCGGCTCCCGCCGTCGTGCCGTTCACGGCCGCGATGACCGGGGCGTCCATCTGCGTGAACACGCCGATGGCGCCGTGCAGGTGCGTGGTCAGTTCGAGCAGGAAGCGCTGCAGGTCCGCACCGGACTCCTGCATGCCGCGCAGGTCGCCACCGGCGCAAAACGCCTTGCCGGCGCCCGTCAGCACGACGGCACGCACCTGGCGGTCGTTCGCGCAGGCGAGCGCCGCGTTCAACAGGTCGCGGCCCATCGCAAGGCTCAAGGTGTTCATCGCCTCGGGCCGGTTCAGGGTCAGCAGCGCGACGCCGTCACGCACGTCGAGTGTCAGCGTGGAATACATGGGGATCAGCCGTCGGGCGCGATGGTGACCTTGAGGTTGTCGAGCGCGGGCGTGAACTCGACCTGGCAGGACAGGCGCGAGGTCTTCGCGCGGTAGTCGGTGAGCTCGGTGAGCAGTTCCTGCTCGTCGCTCTGCTTCTTCGGCAGGCGGTCCACCCAGGCCTCGTCCACGTAGATGTGGCAGGTGGCGCAGGAGCACAGCCCGCCGCAGATGGCGGCAACGCCGTAGTCGAGTTCCCGCAGGATCTCCATCACCTTCAGCCCGGGCTTGGCATCGATCACGTGCTCCTTGCCGTCCCGGTCCACCACCGTCATCTGCGCCATCGAGTTCTCCTGTCACCCGCCCAATGCGGGCCAGCTAGTGTGCCGCAAGTCGCAGGCTCGGGCCACCGGGGCATGGCGCGACGGGAATGCGTTCAATTCTGCCCATCGCCTGCGCCCCGCACGAGCAGCGCCCACAGCTCCCCGAGCGCATCGTGGAAGGGCAGCAGCAGGCGCAGGTGCGACAGTTCCCCGGGCGTGGGTGCGCGCCGCAGGCAGGCGCGCAGGAGCGCTTCGCTCCCTGCGGGGTCGAGCCCCGCGGACCTCGACCAGTGGGCCAGATCCCACAGCGGATCACCCAGGTGAGCGTACTCCCAGTCGAGGAGCACCAGCTGCCCGCCGGTATCGAGCAGGTTGCTGCGATGCAAGTCGCTGTGGCACAGGCACACCGCCGCCGGATACCGGGCGCAGGCATCGAGTACCGGTTGCGCCACGGCATCCAGGGACGAGAGTCGCGTGAGCACACCGGCCGGCAACGGGCGGGCCGAGAGTTGCCGGCGGTAGGCGTCCCACCACGCCTGCAGGCTGATCTCGCGCAGCGGGGGCGCCACGCGCAGTGCCTGCACCTCGCGCAGCAGCCGGGCGATGCGCGCGGTGGCAGCCGGTTCGAGGCACTCCTCGGCCGTCCAGGTCCGCCCCTCCACCCAGCGCGTGACCAGCACCCCGGCACCGGCATCGCCGGTGACCAGCGGTGGCGCAATTCCGCGAGCCGCGGCCGCGGCGATCACTCGCATCTCCCATCCCCGGTCGAGGAGCGATGCCAGTCCCTCGTGGCCCTTGCCTGCCGTCACGCGCAGGACGTAATCATCGCCGTCACGGTGAACGCGAAAGCTCCGGTTGACCGCGCCTGAGGCCAGCGGGGAGATCGCCGGCTCATCCGTTCCCGGGACCCAGCGCCGCGCCAGCATCCGGATGTCCGGCTCATCCATGTGCGGCCGGTTCGCCGGCGGCGACGTCGAGTGAAACCCGCCATTGCCGCAAGCCCTGGAAGATGAGCACGAGGTACAGCAGGAACAGGAGCATGGTGGCGTACAGGGAGCGGGTGAAGTACAGGACGGCGGCGGCGGAGTCGATCGCCAGCCACCAGTGCCAGTTCTCGTACACCTTGCGCGCCACCAGGAAGGTGGCGAACACGCTCGACCAGGTGACCAGTGAATCCGCGAAAGGCCAGGCAGCCGCGGTGTTCGCCGCCAGCCAGCGCGAGCTGGCCAGGGAGATGAGGATCACGGCGGCCGCCGCGGCCGCGTGGCGGCGCCACGGCCAGCGATGCACCCGCAGCGCACCCTCGCCGCGCCGCGCGCGCCATTGCCACCAGCCGTACACGGCCATGAGGGCGTAGAAGGCGTTCAGGAGCGACTCCATGTACAGGTGGGCCCGGTGCAGCACCAGCACGTACAGCAGCGAACTCACGAACGCGGCCGCCCAGCACCACACCGATTCGCGGATGGCGAGCACGAGGTAAGCCAGCGCGAGCAGCACCGCCAGGCCTTCCGCAGGGCTGGTGGCGCGCAGCGCCGCCAGCAGCTGCGCAAGGAACGCTCCCGTCACGGCGGCCCGAGGCCCGGGATCACTTTCATCACGAACACCGGCCTCGGGCCCCGCTCGGCCGAGGCCTGCATCTCGGTGGCGAGCACGCGCATGAGCTCATCCAGCGGCCCGAACACCTGGGTGCTCATGGCATTGGTGATCACGCGCAACCCCGGATACGCGTTCAGGCGATCGATGAAGGCCTGGATGGGCGGGATGTAATCCGCATTCAGCGGGTACAGGCTGATCTCGATGGCGGCTTGCATGCGAAGCTCCTGGTTCAGAACTGGAAAGTGGCGGTCATGCCGACCTGGCGCGGATCGCCCCAGCGCACGTACAGCTTGTTCGGGAAATCCGGCGGCTCATCGCCGAAATAGAATCCGCGCACGGCATAGCGGCGGTCGAACACATTGTGGGCCCACAGGCTCGCCGACCAGCGTCGTCCCTCGAAGCCCGCCCGCAGGTTGAGCAGCGTGTAGGCGCCCGAGCGCTGGTCGTGGCTGGCATCGAAGTAGAAGGAATCCTTCCCTGACCAGTCGGCCCGCAGGTACCAAGGTCCCGACACGCGCCAGGTGGCGCTGAGCGAGAAGTCGTAGCGAGGCGCATGGGCCTGGTCGCGGCCGCTCAGGTTACGCTCGCCGTACAGGTAGTCTTCATACTTCGTGCGCAGCAGCCCGAGCGTGGCGGCCACCGAGAGCGCCGCTCCGGGCTCCCAGCGCAGGGTTTCCTCCAGCCCGTAGTTCACGCCGCTCGCGGCGTTGTCGGTGTAGTAGTGGAAGGACAGCGGATCGACGCAGGCCGATCCGTCCGGATTGCGCGGCCCGTTCGGGCAGGTGGGCGATGGCGCCTGGAAGCTGGTGCCGACCTGCTGGTCGCGCCGTCTCGCGTAGAACAGCGTCACATCGCTGCTCAGCCGCGCGGAGGGCCAGCTCCGGCGCCAGCCCGTCTCGAGATTCCACAGATACTCAGGCTGGAAGCGGCGCCGGGAGGGATCGAGGTCCGTGCCGATGTTGAAGCCGCCCGCCTTGTAGCCGCGGGAGAGCGACAGGTAGCCGGTGGAGTGTTCCGAGAACTCGCGGCGCAGCGCGAGCTGGCCGCCCAGCATGGAGTCGCGCGGATCGAAGCCGAGACCGCTGCTGTCGGCATAGTGCGCCTGGCGCCGCTCGGCGCGCAGTCCGGCGGTGAGCACCCAGCCCGGATGCAGCGTGAGGTCGGCCTGCGCGTAGGCGGCGAGGCTGGTGGCGTGGTAACGGCTCACCAGCCGGCTGTCGAGGGGCTCGAGGTCGAGGTACTGTCCCTGGTCATGCTGCGCGTTGTCCTCGCTCAATCGCAGGGCATACAGTCCCGCCACCCACTCGGCCGCCCCGGCACTGCCCAGCAGGCGAAGATCCTGCGACAGCGTCGCGCGCGTCCGGTTCGTGGCGGAGAAGTACTGGTAGGGTGCATACGGCGCCCAGTCCGTGTCGTTTCCCCAGTCACCATCGAAGCTCGAGACGATGCGCGAATGGGCGTACGAACTGATGCTCACCAGCCGCAGCGCGCGCCGTGCCTGCCACTCGATGCGCAGTGCGCCCGCGCCGGAACGTTGCGAGTCCCGTCCCGGCTGGTCGGAACGCGTGTTCAGCGAATTGTCGATGGCGAAGGCATCGTAGCCATCGTCGATGTCCACCAGCATGCCGGTCAGATGCACATCCAGCGACTCGTCAGGGTGGAACCTGAGCTTCGCGCGGTAGGTGGCCTCATCGCGCGCATTGGTATCGTGCCGCCGCAGGTACACATCGTGGCGGAAGCCATCGCTGCGTTCGCGCTGCGCGACCAGGCGGAAGGACCATGCCTCGCTTCCGGCCAGCGGCCCGCCGATCATGGCGCCGGCGCCCCACAACGCATCCTCTCCCGCGCTGCCCTGCACGCGTGCCTGCCACTCCGGGACGGCCTGCTCGGTGTCCAGCGAGATGAGGCCGGCGAGCGCATTGGCGCCGTAGCGCGTGCCCTGCGGCCCGCGCAGCACCTCGACCGAACGCGTGTCGAACAGCGTGGCCGGCATGCCCACTCCGCTGAAGTCGATGTCATCGATCAGGAAGCCCACTGACGGGTTGGGCGCACCCTGGTACTGTTCGAGTTCACCGATGCCGCGGATCTGGAAATAGCGCGGGCGCGAACTGCCACCGGCAAAGTTGAGATTGGGCACCAGCGGCAGCAGTTCCTCGAAGTGCTGGACGCCGGCCCCGCGCAACGTGCGCTCATCGAGCACGCTGACGCTGGCGGGCACGGCGGACAGCGGCATGTCCTTGAGACCCGCGGTGACGATGATCTCCTGCAGTTCGTCCGGCGCGGGCGCAATACCTTTCGGCCAGGCCGCGCCGGTGATCGACAGGAGGATGAGAAAGGCCGTGAATCGCGACATACCTGCTCCCTACGCCGGTACTAACCGGATCAGGTTCAACGGGTTCGCGGTCACTCCCGCGTCTCAGGTCGCTCGACGACCACCCCAGGGCGGGCATCAGTGTAGCGGCGCGGCGGTGTGCGTGCAAAGATTCGCCGCATGCGGATTTTCCAGGTCGATGCCTTCACCCGCCAACCCTTCACCGGCAACCCGGCCAGCGTCGTGCTCGGCGCGCAAGGACGGCCGGATGCCACGCTCGGCGCCATCGCGCGCGAGTACCGCCACGCCGAGGTCGCCTTCGTACTGCCCCCGGAGGGTCCCGATCACGACCTGAAGGTGCGCTTCTTCAATGCCCGCCGGGAAGCGCCCTTCGTCGGGCATGCGACCCTGGCGGCCCACGCGGTGCTGCTGGCGCAGGGATTGCATCGGCCCGGCATCTCGCGGCAGAAGTCCGGCACCGGCATCCTCGAGGTGCGAACCAGCGAGGGCGATGGCGGCCTGCAGGTCGAGTTTCGCCAGGAGGCGCCATCCTTCGAGCCACCGCTCACCGCCGCGCAGGCAGGACGAGTCGCCAGGGCCCTGGGACTGTCGCCGGGTGAGCTGCACCCGCGCCTGCCGGCGCTGATCGCACGCAAGGGAAGCACCCGGCTGCTGCTGCCGGTGTCAGGGCCTGGCGTGCTGGATGACCTGGCCCCGGATGTCGCGGCGTTGCTCGGGCTCGGCGTGGAACTCGGTGCGGAAGGCTTCTTCGTGTTCGCGCCGGCGCGTGATGCCGCCGGCGTGCGGACCGTTTCGCGCATGTTCTGCCCGATCATCGGCATCGACGAGGATCCGGTGAGCGGCAACGCCCACGCCATGCTCGCCAGGCTCCTGTGGGACGCTGGCGAGCTGGATGCCGCGGACCCGGCCTTCATCGGCCACCAGGGAGCGCAGCTTCACCGCCCCGGCGAAGTCCAGGTGCGGCTCGAGATCGAGGCAGGCGCGATGCGCGCCGCGCGCATCGGCGGCGCCGCGGTGATCGTGAGCGAAGGCCTGCTCACCGGCTTCTGAGTCCAGGGGAACCCATGTCCGAACCAGCATTCCAGCGTGTCGCCACGGCAACGGAGGTGCCCGAGGGCCGCATGATCGAGGTGAAGCTGGGCGAGCGCTCGCTGGTCATCTGCCATACGCGCGAGGGTTGGTACGCGCTGGACAACATCTGCACGCACGCCTTTGCGCGCATGACCGAGGGCCGGCTGCGCGGCCACCGGCTCATCTGCCCGCTGCACGGCGCCTCGTTCGACTGCCGGACCGGCGCGGTGCTCGCGCCACCCGCCTCCGAACCGCTGCGGCGCTACGCCGTCCGCCTCAACGGCAATGACATCGAGGTCGCGCTTCAGCCGTAGGTGCCGGCGTCGATCTCGATGAGCATCGGGGCTCGCCGGCGGGCGAACTCACCGATGGCCTCGCCAAGTCCGGCCACGCGGCTCACCTTGAGATACGGCAGGTCGTAGGCCTGCGCCAGCCGGTCGAGCGCAGGAGGTGCAAGGTCGACGGCCGTGGGCGCGACACCGGCATCGATCATCGAGGTCTTGATCTCGCCGAAACCGCGGTTGTTCCAGACGATCAACGCCACCCAGCCACCGAGGTCGCGCAGCGTGCCCAGCTCCTGCAGCGTGAACTGCAAGCCGCCATCGCCGGCCAGCGCGACCACCGGGCGCCGGGGCTGCGCCAGCGATGCACCGTTCGCCGCCGGCAATGCATAGCCGAGCGTGCCGAAGCCGCTGGAGGAATTGAACCAGGAGCGAGGGCTGGCCGCCGAATAGGCCAGATTCCCCGCATACACCGGCTGGGTGGAGTCGCCGACGAACAGCGCCCCGGGCAAGGCATCGCGCAGCGTGTCGAGGAAGGCGAGTTGCGAGTGCATCGCCGCCGACAGCGCGCCGGCCGCGGCGCTGCGGGCCGTGGCGAGCGCGGCGTTCCAGGCGTCGGCACGGGCAGCCCCCTGCGCGGGTCCCAGCGCCTCGATGAGCGCCTGCACCGTGAGTCGTGCATCGCCCAGCAGGGCGAGCGATGGCGCGGCATTTCGCACCATCTGCTCGGGGTCGATGTCGATGCGCAGCAGTTGCGCAGGCGCAGTGAACTCGCCCGTGGCGTACATGTCGTAGTCGGTCTGGCCCAGTTCGGTACCGATGGCGAGCACCTGGTCGGCCGCCGCGATCAACTCGCGCACGGCACGCAGCGATGCACTGTAGGAGACGTTGAGGGCATGCGCCGGCGGCAGGATGCCCCGGCCATTGATCGTCATCACCACCGGCGACCCGAGCCGCTCGGCGAGCTGGCGGACCTCGGCGGCCGCGCGCGCGGCGCCGCCGCCGGCGAGGATCAACGGCCGTGATGCGATGCGCAGCCGCTGCGCTGCCGCCTGCACCGGCTCGCGCGGCGCGCAACCGCAGGACAATGGCGCGAAGGCGGCCGGGGCCGGCAGCCGGCTCGCATCCGCAGCCAGCAGGTCGCGCGCGATCTCCACGTATGCGGGCCGGGGCCGCTGGCTGCGCAGGCGCGCGAAGCTGCGCGCCATCACCTCGGGCAGCTCGTCGACACCGGCCACCGCCTGCGCGAGGCCGCTGACCTGCGCCGCGAAGGCGCGCTGGTCGGGCATCTCGTGCAGAAAGCCGCGACCGCTGCCCGCCTCGCCACGCCGGTTCTGGCTCGCCACCACCAGCATCGGCACCGAATCGGCATACGCCTGCGCCATGGCGGTGGAGATGTTGGTGAGGCCGGGACCGGTGATGGTGAAGCAGGCGGCCATCGCATCGCCCGCGCGCGCATAGCCGTCGGCCATGAACCCCAGCCCCTGCTCATGCCGGCCGCCGATGTGGCGGATCCCGGTCTGCGGCAGGCCGCGGTACAGCTCGATGTTGTGAACTCCCGGGATGCCGAAGGCCTGCGAGATGCCATTCGCCTCCAGGCACTTCAGCAACCAGGTGCCGACGGTGATGCTGCTCATGGGACTGTCTTCTTCGTGTCAGTTGCGCGCCGGCGAGCCAGCCAGCGACAGGGAGTCGATCATGCGCCGGTAATGCGCCAAGGGTGCCATCGCAAGTCCCGCCTGCTTGCCCATGTCATCCCACCAGCGAACCTGCACGGCTTCGCGGTACTGCGGCAGCGCCTCGAAGCCGCGCACTTCCTGCATCGACATGGGTCCACCCTGCAAACCCAGGGTATGCACCGAGGCGGGACTCAGGCGCGCGAAGTAGCGCGCATCGGTGGCGCACAGGTAGCGCTTGGCGGCCACGTGCAACCGCACGGCCTGCGCCACCTGCCCGCCGAACCGCGGCTCGAGCCAGGCGGCGCCGGTGTCCTCGTGCCGCGCATCCACCGTCCAGTCCGCGATGTCGTCCGGCACCTCCACCACGAGATGCCCGACGTCGTGCAGCAGCGCGGCGAGCTCGAGCCACGGAGGAGCGCCCGCCTTGCGAGCGAAATGCGCCGCCTGCAAGGCATGCTCGGTCATGGACACGGCCTCGCCGAAATACGCGCCCGAGCCGCGTCGCTCGAACAGCGCGAACACCTCGTCGGCCACGCTCACGAGCGCAGCCCTTCCGCGAGCTGACGGCGCAGCAGCGCCGCCATGCCGAAGACGCTGTCGCGGCTGAGGTAGCAGCCCCGCAGGTGGCGTGGCTCGCGACTGGAGGAGTAGGCGGTGCGGCCGTGCAGCACGCGCTGGTTGTCGAACATGACCAGCTCGCCAGCGCCCAGCCGCAGTCGAAGCTGGAGACGCGGCTCGCGCAGCAACGCGGCAAAGGCGCGATAGGCGGCGTAGAAGCGGTGCGCCGCATCGCCCTGCAGCGGGAGCGGCGCGATCGAGCGGCTGTTGTAGTGCACGGCCGACACCGCACCGTCGCAGGCAAGCTGGATCAGCGGCCGCTCGGCGTACAGGTCCGCATCGCGCGAGCGGTAATGAAAGGGCACGCGCGTGCGCGTGAGCACCTCGAAGCTGGCAGGATCATCGGCGCGCAACTGTTCGGCAAGCGCAAGGCCGTCGGCGAGCAGGCTGTCGCCGCCTTCCCGCGGCGTCAGCATCGCGTGCAGCGTCTGGAAGCCAGGCACCGGGTCGCGGTAGGGGTTGTCGGTGTGCAGGCCCAGGCCCAGGTCCGAGTAGGCAAGATTCTCCGGCTGCGGCACCGAGCGCACGTCGAACACGCGCCCGTAGTTGGTCTCGCTCACCTGCCCGGCGCCCTGCATGGCCTCGAGGATGCCATCCATCGTGCGTGGCACATCGCGCAGGAAAGCAACGCCATCCTGGAGCAGCCGCACCAGCCAGGACAGGCGCTTGCCGTCCGAGGATCGCCAGTCGGCGAAGGTGAGCCAGGCGAAGTCGCGCCGCGCATCCTGCGAACCGGCATCGGTCCACAGGCGACGCAGCAGCTCGGGCCGGCTCACCGCGGGGTCGAGTTGCGCGGCGAGCCAGTCGAGCCCGAAGCGTGCGCCCTGCGTCCCTTGCGTCCAGCTCACCTCGAGTTCGCCGTCGCGGATCAGCGCCGAACGGATGCGCGGGGCCGAAGGTACATCGACGATGTCGATGAGCCGCTGGCCACTGTGTGAATCGCGATTCCGGGGCTGGTTGTCGCACAGCCACAGGCTGTCGAAGACGGCACGGCGGCCATCGGCCCAGTCCAGCGTGACGGCATCCTCCGTGACCTCGAGCCGCGGCGCGCCCCGGCCGGGTCCCGTTGCGTCAGCCGAATGCGACGTCATGGCGGCCTCGCACAAACGAAGAGCCGCCGGCAGGAGGCCGGCGGCTCTGGCGTCGCGGCCCGGGCTTACTTCGCCGGCGCGGGCGCCGGGGTGAGCTCCAGCTTCAGCGCGGCGGCGGCAGCCTCGGCCTTGGCCTTGACTTCCTTCGCGCTGTTCACGGCTTCCTCGAGGTTGCTGGAGGCGAAGGCGGCCTTGGCCTTGTCCCACATCGAGGTGGCATCCGCGAGACCGCTCTTGGCGGCGGCGAGGTCCACACCCGCCGGCGGCTTCCGGCTCTTCGAGAGCACGTCGACCCGGCTCTTCACGGCATCGAGCACGCCCGGCAGGGAACCGGTGAGATCGGTCCACTCACCATTCAGCGCCTTCAGGATCTCGTCCTTCTTGGCGGCGGCGGCGCTCGCCAGGTCCTTGGCGGCCGACAGTACGGCCGGTGCATCCTTCAGCACCGCCTTGTAGTCCTGCTTGTCGAAGGATTCCTTCAGGGTGCTGAACTTCGCCTGCACGTCGGCAAGCTGGTCGGGGACGTACTTCTGGGCATCGGCCGAGGCCGTGTTGATGGCGCTCTCCACACCGCTGATGGCGGCGGCGGCGGGATCCTTCTGGTTGGCACAACCCGCGAGCACGAGGCCCACGAACGCGACGGCCGCGAAGCGGCTGAACCATTTATTCGATGACATGACGATGAACTCCGTGTGTTGGCGGTGAGAGGCGGTCGGACCGAAGGCTACGGAATTCGCAGCTTCTGTCCAGGGAAAATCTTGTTGGGGTCCTTCAGGACGTTGCGGTTCGCCTCGAAGATGTCCTTGTACAGGCTTGGATCGCCATAGTATTTCTCGGCAATCTTCGAGAGCGTATCGCCCTTCTGCACTTCGTGGTATTGCCCGGGAGCGGCGCCGGCGGGCGCGGCGGCCGCCGGTGCGGTTCCTTTGGTACCGGAATCCTTCTCAGCCATGGGGACCTCGCTTCATTGCGGTTGTTCAGGCGCGCCTAGATTACTCCCACCCGCCCGCGCGGGCCAGATGTGGCGATGGGCGCGTTCCACCGGCGTGCCGGAGCGTGCGCTCCAGCGGCCGGTCAGGAGACCTCCCGCGACGCCCACTCCAGCCAGCGCGCCTGCGCCTTCCGGTAGTGGCGCGGTGCGAGCTGCGCGCTGTCGAGCAGCTCCTTCAGCACCCGCCGGGCATCGGCTTCGCGGCCGGCGCGCCGGAGCAGCAGGCCATAGCGAAGACGCGCCTCGGCCCCGGGGTAGCTGCCCTCGAGCACCGCGTACTCCCGCAGTGCCTTGTCGAGGTTGCCCTCCTCCTCCAGCGCCCGTGCGTACAGCAGGTGTCCCTCGGCCGACCGGAAATCCGGGTTGTGGGCGATGAGCCGGTCGAGCGATGCGCGCGCGGCGCCGAACTCCGAGCGGGCGAACTGGCAGCGGGCGAGGCCCAGCAGCAGCGTGGGGTCGTGTTCGAAGATGCCGGTTAGGCCGCCCTCGTAGGCTTCGATGGCGGCATCGTACTGGCCGCGCTCGAAGAGCTGCTCGGCCAGGCGCTTGCGCGACTCGACATCGCCGGAGATGGCCACCTGGGCGCTGGCTTGGCGCAGGTCGCGGTCGGGGTCGATGACCTTGCGCATCCCGGCGCGGGCACGACGCGCGGCCTGGCCGCCGAACAGCGCGGGCAGCACCTCGACCACGAGGTAGGCGAGGGACCCGGCGAGCGGGATGAGCGCGATGGCCCAGACCCACAGCGAATTGCGGCCCGTGCGGATGACATGGACGATGAGCCCTGCCTGCAGCAGGAGCGTGAGGAGGAAGAACGGTGACACGCTTGAGGGGGCTTTCCGTGTGGGACGCGGAACGCCATTGTAAACCACCGCACCGCCCGCCACCGCGGGCGGCGGATCCTGGCGAGGACTACAGCGCCGCGACCCGCATTCGCCGCTCGACCTCACCGCAGCGTGACCAGCCGACGTTCGACAGCGAATAGCCGAGCACGCGTTGCGAGCGCGCATCCACAGTCACTTCCATCTCGCAACCATGCAGGCCCGCGGGCGCGCCGGAGGGCGCCGACGGCAGGAACCAGACGTAGACCTCGCGGATCCCGGAGGCATCGACCTTGCGCGGCTGGCCGAAGGCTTCCTCCAGCTGGCTCACCGGCTGTCCGACGCTGCCGGCGGCGATGGCCGGCACTGGCCTCACGGCGAATCCCGAATGACCGCAGGCGCCGAGCACCGCGATGACGGCAGTGGCGGCCGCCGCTGCGAGGGGCAGTGAACGTGACATAAGTGCTTTACACCCGTGAACTCCTGACCGGTACCCTTATGCCCGTTTGCCGCTCAGTCTCCCGGGATGCGCGTCGCAATCCGCAACGCCCGCGCGCAGGCGCGCTGCTTATGTAAATGCAGGACATGCGTCATGCCCGCCGGCAGGTCCTCGGCATGATGCACGGCCATCACGACGGTGATGCCGCGTGCCATCAGGCCATCGAGCATCGAGCGCATCGCCGCGCGCTGCGCGGCATCGAGGCCCGTGAAGGGTTCGTCGAGCAGCAGCAACCGCGGCGCTGCCGCCATCGCCCGGGCGAGCAGCGCGCGGCGCAGCTGGCCGTACGACAGCTCGCGCGGACGGCGATGGATGAATTCCTCCAGATCGAAATGGCGGATCCAGTAGGCCACGGCGGCGATGTCATCGGCATCGGCCCGCTCGTTCAAGCCGATGCTCGCATGCCGGCCGCTGATGACGAGGTCCCGGATGCTCACATCGATGGCGTAGTCGGCATGCAGGTCCGGCGAGACGTAGCCCACCGTCTTCTTCCATTCCTCGATGGGCGTGCCGCGCGCAAAGCCGGTGCGTTCGATCGAGCCGCCGTCGGCCGGCGCCAGGTCGCCGTACAGCAGCCGCAGGAAACTGCTCTTGCCGGCGCCATTCGCGCCGGTGATCGCCCAGTGCTCACCACGGCGCAGGACCCAGTCGACTCCCTCGAGCACCCGCCGGTATTCCACGTGCAGGTCGGCCCGGGTCAAGCGGATCAACGGCGTTGCGCCAGTCCCTCGCCGCGCAGCCGAGGCGCGCTGCGCTGCGCGGGGCGCCGAGGTCGGGCCGCCATGCCGGGGTGCCGCGCCGTCGTCCGGCGGAAGCCAGCGCGCGCTGCGCGAAAGATCGGCGCGGCGCACGAGCCTGCCCTGCTCGAGCACCATCAGTCGGCGGGTGCCCGCGGGCACATCGGCGCGGCGATGGGCGCTGACCACCCATCCCGTGCCGTGGCGGCGGGCGCGCGCCAGCAGCGCATCCAGCCGCGCGCGCCAGCGCGCATCCAGGCCATTGTAGGGTTCGTCCAGCAGCAGCCAGTGTGGCCGGCGCGCGAGGCACCGCGCCATCAGGACGAGGCGTTTCTGGCCATAGGAGAGCGTGAGGAAGCGGCGGCGCGCGAGCGGCTGCAAGCCGGCTTCGCGCAGGAGCGTGGCCACCCGCCGGCGCTGCGCCGGCGTCACGGCCTCGAGCGGCAGGTCCGTGCCCTGCACGGCCGCCACCAGGAGCAAGCGCACCTCGAGATTCCAGTCGCGACGTGCATAGCGGTCCTGGGCCTCCGCGCCCAGGTAGGCGAGCATCGGCTTTGCCTCGCCCTCATCCAGCACCCGGCGGCCCAGCGCGAAGCGGCGGCGTTCGCGCCCGGTGGGCGTTGGCCACAGTTGCGTCGACAGGAGCTTCAGCAGGTGCGTCTTGCCGGCGCCATTGGGCCCGGTGAGTGCCCAGCGCTCCCCGCCGCGCAGCTCGAGATTCACGTCCTCGAGCACCCAGCGCCCGTCGCGCCGCACGCCCGCCTCGTGCAGCGAGATCGACAGCCGGGGCCTCATGCGCCGGGCTGCGCGTCGCGCAGCGTCCAGCGCGCCGCGTCCCGTCTCGCGCGGCCATCGCGCTCGAGCTTGAGCAGGTGAGCCTCCAGCGTGAGCTGGGCCCAGCCATGCCGTTCGGCCGGGACGTCATCGTAGACGCGCGGTGTCAGCTCGCGGATGCTCGATGGCCCCATCGCGCGCAACGTCGAGATCACCTTGGCCTCGCGCATCAGGCGGTGCTTGCGCAGCATCGCGAGCATGGTCTTGCCGTCGGCGATGACCCCGCCGTGGCCCGGGGCGATGCGATCGAAGGGCAGCGTTTCGAGCTTGGCGATGGAGGCGAGGTAATCGCTCATGTCCCCGTCGGGCGGCAGGATCACCGGCGTCACGCCCTCGAGCACGTGATCCCCCGAGAACAGCAGTCGCGCGGACTCGAGCAGGTAGCACAGGCAGTTCGAGGCGTGCCCCGGGGTGTGGATGACCTGCACGCGCAGGCCATCCAGGTCGAGCCATTCCCAGTCGGCCGGCAGGTGCTGCGGCTGGAAGCTCGTGTCCTGCCGGCCGTCCTGTGGCGGCGGCAGGCCGATGAGCCGTGCGCCGGTCTCGCGTGCGAGCGACCGCGCGAGCGGCGAATGGTCGGCATGGGTGTGCGTGAGCAGGATCCAGCCGATGGGCGCACGCGCCGCCTCGAGGATGGCGCGCAAATGGGAAGGTTCCGGCGGCCCCGGATCGAGCACGGCGATGCGCCCCTCCCCCAGCAGGTAGGTGTTGGTGCCGGGTCCGGTCATCATGCCGGCATTGCCGGCCACGAGGCGGCGCACGCCCGGAGCAACAGCAATTGCTGTGCCAGCGATGAGGCGTGAGCGATCTTCCATCACGATTACTTTACGTGGCGGCAGCCCGATGCGCGAGGGCATTGCGGGCCACGCTGGAGCCGATACACTCACCCTCATGACCGATCGGAATGACAGCCGGCGAACCGGCGCGACGCTGACCTGGACCCAGCTCGCCGCTCCCACTGCGGAGCAGAGCCAGCGCTTCATCGCCGAATCGCTCGCCCAGCTCCTCGCCGACCTGTTGCGCTCGATCATCGGCCACGCCAATCCATCGGCCGGCGCGAGCGAGCACATGATCACCCGCTATCGCGAGCTCGCCACCGCCTGCGGCGCGGCGGAGAACTCGCGCAACATCAGCCTGAGCATCAGCCGCGGGAGCCTTGCCAAGCGATGCGTGGCCTGGCTCAAGCTCCTGCTCACGGCACCCGCCGATGGCACGGCAGCGCCGGCGCTGCGCGAGTTCGTCGATGCGCTCGCGTTGTTCCCGGCGCTGTTCGACGTCGACCCTTCCGCCCGCTCGCGGCGCGCCCGGCTCACCTGGCTCCTCACCCACGACCGGCGGCTCGATGCCAGTCCGCGGGAAGCCGCCAACGCACTCATCGAAGCCTGCGAGCACCTGGGACTGCTGCTCTGGCCGGACGCCGAGACCGTCTGATTCGCCGCGCAAGAGTGGCGCTCGGGAACCCATCAACGCCGGCGCAAGACGCGGCAGCTGGGCATTCTTGCCCGATTTGCTGCGCAAGCTCAGGAAATTCCTGTCAAAATAATGGGAAGCGCACACTCCTTGCAGCGCTGCGTTTATGTATAATTTGCCACCCCTGCCGCCACCGCCACTTTTTCCAGGAGATTGGGATCGATGCCAGCCACCGACGACGCCCCTGAGAGCGCGACGGATTCCGCACCGCAAAAAGGTTCCTATCGGCGGTTCAGGACGCTGATCCAGCCCTTTGCCACCGGGAAGATGGTGGTCGAACCCATCATCCTGCTGGCGGTGGACTGGTTGATCTTCTTCGCCTGCATCGCGACCGTCATGATCGTCGAGTCCCTGTGGGCCAAGATCTTCGTCTCGCTCCTCGCGGGTCTGTGGATCGCGCGGCTGTTCGTCATCGGCCATGATGCCTGCCACCAGGCCTTCACCCCGCGCCGCAAGCTCAACGCCTGGCTCGGGCGCATCGCCTTCCTGCCCTCGCTCACGCCCTACAGCCTCTGGGATATCGGCCACAATCTCGCGCACCACGGCTTCACCAACCTCAAAGGACGCGACTACGTCTGGACGCCCTTCACCCCGGAGGAATTCAGGAAGCTCCCGTGGCTGCGCCAGAAGATGGAGCGGCTGTATCGCAGCGGCGTCGGCCAGGGCGTGTACTACATGGTCGAGATGTGGTGGAAGAAGCTGTTCTTTCCCTCCCGCAAGCACGTCAGCTCGAAGCGCAAGAGCTTCCTGTGGGACAACCTGCTGGTCTCGGCCTTCGCGCTGCTGTGGATCGGCGGGCTCCTGGCCTGGGCGCTGGTGAGCCACCGCTCGGCGGTCTCCACCCTGACCTTCGGCTTCCTGGTGCCATTCTTCGTGTGGAACTGCCTCATGGGCTTCGTCATCTACGTGCACCACACGCATCCGCGCGTCGCCTGGTACGACCGCAAGGAAGAGTGGAACAGCAACGCGGGCTACGCGACCACCACCGTGCACATCAAGCTCAGGCGTCCGTTCGATGCGCTCATCCACTACATCCTCGAGCACACCGCGCACCATGTGAACATGGGCATCCCGCTCTACCGGCTGAAGGACGCGCAGGCCAAGCTCACGGCGAACTGGGACGAGCGCTTCAACGCTGAGCTGTTCACCTGGCGCTATTACTGGAACACGGTGCGCCGCTGCAAGCTGTACGACTATGCGCGCCACGTGTGGATGGACTACGAAGGACACGTCACCTCCGAACCGGTGGTGACCCGCTGATCCCGCGGCGGGGCGGCTCCTGCGGCCCGCCCCGCCCTTCCCTGCCGCCTACCGCGTCTCCAGCGCATCGATCATCCGGTACGCGAGGATCGAGGGGGCGAGGAACCACGGATGCCCCGTGTACAGGGGCCGGGTCTGGAAGGCGATGTCATCCAGCGCGCAGCGGCCATCCGGGTGGTCGATGGCCTTCAGGCCGATCTTGCGGCCGAAGTGCACGGACAACGACACGCCGGAGCCGCAATACCCCATGCTGTAATGCACGCCATCGGCGCAGCCGATGTGCGGCAGCTCATCGAAGGTGTAGGCGACGCTTCCCGACCAGCTGTGGCTCACCCGCGCCGCGGCGAGTTCGGGGAACAGCCGGCGGAGCCAGGCAAGCAGGCGCGGAACGCTGACGGCCGAGGGCGCATCGAACAGCGCCGCCCTGCCGCCGAACACCATGCGCCGCCCGTCGGGTGAAGCGCGGTAGTAGACCACCAGCCTGGCCGTGTCCACGACGTGCCGTCGCGTGGGCAGCAACCGCTCCAGCAATTCCGGCGGCAGCGGTTCGGTGGCGATGATGTTGCTGCGGATGGGGATGATGCGGCGACGGTGCCAGGGCGAAAACCGGCCGGTGTAACCGTTGGTCGCGATGATCACCCGCGCGGCCCGGATCACCCCGCCCGCGGTGTTCACCCGGAATCCGCCTTTCTCGCGCTCGATGGCTGTTGCCGCGCAGTCCGCGACGAAGACCGCACCGGCGTCCGCCGCCATCGCCTGCAGGCCGCGCAGGAGCTTGGCCGGTTGCACGGAGGCATGGCGCGGATACACGACACCGCCGTGATAGCGATCGGTGGCGACCTCGCGTCGCTGCTCGGCACGCGGCACCACGTCGATCGGCGTGCCGAGTTCGCGCGCCTGCGCCTGCGCCTTGACGACCAGCGCATCGAAGTGGCGCGGCGAACAGGCGGCGACGAAACGGCCGGTATCGCTCCAGTCGCAGTCGATGCGCTGGCGGGTCACCAGCGAGCGCAGGCCTTCCAGCGCATCGATCCCCTCCTGCTGGATGGCGCGCGCGCGGGCCGTGCCGTACCGCGCCGCGAGCGCATCGAGGGCGGGCTTGATGCTGGTGGCGACCTGGCCACCATTGCGCGAGGAGCAGCCATGACCCAGGTCCTGCGCGTCGATGACGCAGGTGGAGCGGCCCGCGGCCGCGGTGACGAGGGCGGCGGAGGCTCCGGTGTAACCGGCGCCGATCACCAGCACATCCACTGCCGCGGGGGGTGATGCTGCGGGCCGGGCGAGATCCACCCCGTCGAGCCACAGGGGCGTCTCGCGAAAATCCCGCGTCACCAAGGCGGCAAGCGAGGCCGGCACGCGGTCGGTCATCGCCAGTGTCCGCTGCCGGATGACCCCGGGTGCATCGCGCCGCTCAGTAATTCTCCGCCGCGGGAATGCCGGCCGCCTGAAGCGCCTGGATCACCTCGCTGCGCCTCGCCAGCACGGCCACGAGTGGCTGGTGGCGGTGGGAGGAGACTTCCTCCACGGTGAAGGGCGCAATACCCGCGCTTTCCTTCGCACTGAAGCTTGCCGCCAGCCAGTTGAGCACCTCGCACAGCTCGGCGTCCGTCAGCACGGAATTCGCAGCGCCCGGCACGCGCAATACGAATTCACGCCCTGCCGGCAAGCGCATGTAGTGGCCCAGCGAGTGAGCGAGCGCAGGCACCTTGCCCGGCACGCCCTCGGCGCTGGTGCCGTGGCACCCCATGCAGTACAGCATGTAGTTCTGCGCGCCGCTCCCCCAGCAAGTGGCAGCGACGATCAACAGGAGCATCCCGGGCAACGCCCGCCGCCATGACGATCCGGCGCGCGTCATCACAGCCCCAGCAGACCGAGGACCTTCGCGCGGTGCTCGCGCACCTGGGCGCCGGTGAGCGGGCTGGCGCGCTCGGCCTTGACTTCCTCCGCCGTGAGCCGCGGCACCTGTGCCGGTGCCTGGGCCAGGGCGAAAACGACGAAGTTGAGCACCGAGGCGAGCGCCGCATCATCGAGCTGCGCGAACTCGGGCATCTTGAAATCGAAATGGTGGCCCTCGACGTCGATCCCGCCGAACATGCCGCCGAGCATCGTCATGGCGAGCTGCCGTCGGCCTTCCGGGATGCCCGCATAGCGCGCCGGATAGCTCGTCAGCGGCGGCGCAAGCGATGGCTGCCCCTGGCCCTTCGCACCATGGCACACCACGCAGTTGGCGGCGAACACTGCAGCGCCGGCCGCCTCGGCGGAAGCGGGGTCCGACGCGGCGGGCTGCGCGGGTGGCGCGGCTTGCGCAGGTGTGGCTTGCGCAGCAGGTGCGGCTTGCGCGGCTGGGGTCGCCGTCGCAGGTTCCGCCGCCAGGGCCGCAGCGCCATGCACGCAACCGGCCATCGCCACCAGGATCAGCGCCCGTCGGCTCATTTTTCAGCGACACCCAGCAGCACGGAGACCGAGCAATGGTAATTGGCCTCGGAGTTCGCCATGCACCAGCTCAGGTCGTTGTTGCGCGAGGGACGGTACATGGGCTTCTCGCGCTCATTGCGGTTGCATTCGCAGTTGCCGCAGCTCACCTTTCCGCAGCAATCGTTGTATGAAACGATGTAGTCGCGCTTGTCCGCCGGATTGTGGCAGGTGCCGATCCAGGTGATCGGCGAAGGCTGCGTGCCGGGCGGGCACGAGGTCGAGGAACCGCCGCAGCAGGCGCACAGGAATCCATCGATGGCGCAGTACTTCCAGTAGTCGCAGCTCTGCGGATCATCGGTGGCGGGCGTGGCCCGTGTCGCGGCGCGGGCCGTGCGGTCCACGGGCAGCAGCGGCAGGAGCGCGGCACCCGTGAGCGCTTGCCCCACGGATGCGATGAAGCTGCGGCGTGAGGTGCGCTGCGCCAGGGTGCGCGAGGAACGTTCGAAGAAGCGGTCGATGAATCGCATGGGAACGGACCTTCAGTGAGTCAGCATGAACCAGGGCGTCTGGCCCAGGTGCGGTTCGACGTGTCGCAGCTGGCCGCTGTTGGCATCGATCACGGCGACATCGGCCTTGTCGGTGGCCACGAACAGGAGCGGTTGATCATCGCTCGTCACGTGCACGCCGAGCGCCGCGGACAGCTTGTAGCGCGCCATCGGCCAGCGGGCGATGCGCCGGTGCTCCTTCGTGTCGAACACCCAGATCTCGGTCCCACCCACCTTGTGCGAACCCTCCGTACCCACGTGCATCGGGACGTACAACCGGTGCAGGTGGTCGTTGTAGGCGCCGACCTGCGTGCCACCCGGCCGCCAGTGTCCCTTCTCGGCCGCGCTGACCAGCGACCACGGAGCGCGCGCCGTGGGTTGATCACCGCTGAAATCGACCTCGTGCACCTCGCCCAGGAAGGACAGGAACGCCCAGCCCCGGGGAATGGCAACGCCTTGCACGAACACCGGGTCGACATCCGGATCGAAGAAGGCCTGCGAGTAGCCGCGCCCCGACTCCTTTCCCTGCGCATCGAGGTTCACGGTCAGGAACTTGCCGTTCTCGCAGATGGAGGAGACGCGATAGTTGCCCGACGGAATGACCAGCACGCAGCCGGCCGTGTCGATCTCGCCCAGCACGCTGCCCTTCGCCGGGTCGAGCACGCCGAACGAGGCCGCCGGCGTCACGTAGGCCACGTACACCAGGTGGCTGTCGGCGCTGTAGGCGATGCCAAAGGGCGTCGGCAGCGTGTGCGCACGCTTCGGGGGCAGCACGATCTCGTGGGTCCAGGCCAGTGTCTGGTTGTCGGCGAACTCCACCACATCGGTGCGGGCGCCGTGACTGCCGCGGGCGAAGTAAGTCGTGCCGATGGCCGAGGTGTTGCCATCGGGTGAGAGGTTGTAGCTGGCATAGTAACCGGCGTCGAGTTGACCCAGGCGACGGTAGGTATCGCCATCGAACACGTGGATGCGGAAGTCGATCTCGTTGGCGAAGGCGTCGTCGAGCACGTAGAGGCGGTGTGGGTTCGGCGGCGGCATCTGGGCAACCGTGAGACGCTCGGCCGGCAAGGGCGCATCCGCCCATGCCGCACCCGTGATGATGAGGGCGAGCGCCCCCCCGGCAAGCCTGCAGATAGTCATCGAGTCTCCCCCGGACCGGCCTTGTCTTCGCCACTCTCGCCCGTTGCGCGCAAGCTTCGCATATCCGCGCATTTTTAAGAAGGGACGCCAGACCCAGGCACCGGCTCAGGGTCCCCAGGGCCAACGGCGAGGAGATGCGGGCTTCAGCCCGCCAGCAACTCGGCGTGATGCCGCAGGTGATCCGCCATGAAGCTCTGGATGAAGAAATAGCCGTGGTCGTAGCCTTCGTGCAGGCGGAGCTCGAGCTTCTGCCCCGACTTGCGCGCCGCGGCTTCGAACAGGTGCGGGTGGAGCTGTTCGGCGAGGAACTTGTCGGCCGTGCCCTGATCGATGAGGATCTTCCCCGGGAACGGCTTTCGCGCGACGAGGTCGGTGGCATCGTGGTCGCTCCAGGCGGCAGGGTCCTGCCCCAGGTAGTTGCCCAGCGCCTTGACGCCCCAGGGACACTGGCTGGGCGCCGCGATGGGTGCGAAGGCCGACACCGACCGGTACATTTGCGGGTTCTTCAGCGCGATGGTGAGTGCCCCGTGCCCGCCCATGGAATGACCGAAGATGCCCACGGCGCCGGCCCGCACCGGCAGACCCGCGTCGACGACGGCCGGCAGCTCGCGGGTGACGTAGCTGTACATGCGGTAGGTCTTCGACCACGGCGCCTGCGTCGCATCGACGTAGAAACCCGCCGAGACGCCGAAGTCGTAGGCATCCGCATCGCCGGGGTAGCGCTCCGAGCGCGGACTCGTGTCGGGACCCACGAGCATGAGCCCGAGCTCCGAGGCCACCTGTTGTGCGTGGGCCTTGATGGCGAAGGTCTCTTCGGTACAGGTGAGCCCGGACAGGTAGTACAGCACCGGCACCTTGCGCTCGCGCGCCTGCGGCGGCACGTAGACGGAGAACTTCATCTCCCCGCCGCACTGCCTCGAGGCGTGCTTGTAGAAGCGCTGCGTGCCGCCGAAGCAGCCGTGTTCCGCGTACAGCTCCATCAGTAGACCACGACGCTGCGGATGGAATCCCCGGCATGCATCAGCTCGAAGGCCTTGTTGATGTCAGTCAGCGGCATCTTGTGGGTGATGAGGTCGTCGATGTTGATCTTGCCATCCATGTACCAGTCGACGATCTTCGGCACATCGGTCCGGCCGCGCGCACCGCCGAAGGCCGTGCCCTTCCACACGCGGCCCGTGACGAGCTGGAACGGCCGCGTCTTGATCTCCTGGCCCGCGCCGGCGACGCCGATGATCACGGAAACGCCCCAGCCGCGATGGCAGCATTCCAGCGCCTGGCGCATGAGCTCGACGTTGCCCACGCACTCGAAGCTGTAGTCCGCGCCGCCGTCGGTGATCTCGACGAGGTGCGCGACCAGGTCCTTGCCGATCTCCTTCGGGTTGACGAAGTGCGTCATGCCGAACTTCTCGGCCAGGGCCTTGCGCTTGGGGTTGAGGTCGACACCGATGATCCTGTTGGCGCCCACCAGGCGCGCGCCCTGGATGACGTTCAGGCCGATGCCGCCCAGGCCGAAGACGACCACGTTGGCGCCCGCCTCGACCTTGGCGGTGTTGATGACCGCACCGACGCCGGTGGTGACGCCGCAGCCGATGTAGCACACCTTGTCGAAGGGCGCATCCTCGCGGATCTTCGCCACGGCGATCTCCGGCAGCACGGTGAAATTGGAGAAGGTGGAACAACCCATGTAATGATGGATCATGTCCTTGCCGAGCGAGAAACGGCTGGTGCCATCGGGCATGACACCCTTGCCTTGCGTGGCGCGGATGGCGGTGCAGAGGTTGGTCTTGCGCGAGGTGCAGGACTTGCACTCGCGGCATTCCGGTGTGTACAGCGGGATCACGTGGTCCCCCTTCTTCACCGACTTGACGCCCGCGCCCACGTCCACGACGATGCCGGCGCCCTCGTGGCCGAAGATGGCGGGGAACAGCCCTTCCGGATCCGCGCCCGATCGCGTGAATTCGTCCGTGTGACAGATGCCGGTGGCCTTGATCTCCACCAGCACCTCGCCGGCCTTGGGGCCGTCGAGATTCACCTCATGGACCTCGAGGGGCTTGCCGGCGGCGAACGCAACTGCAGCTTTTGTTTTCATGATCGGTGTCCATCAGGTAAGTTGCACGGACCCGTAACCCTAGAACAAGTGGGCTCGCGTTGGAAGCCTGTCACGAAGGTGATACATGAACATCATCATCTCGCCGGTAGAGGCCCGCATCATCGGCTGCCTCATTGAAAAACAGGCGACGACGCCCGACCAGTATCCACTTTCCCTCAACGCGCTCACCAACGCCTGCAACCAGAAATCCAACCGGGAACCCGTCATGGAGCTGACGGAGGCCGAGGTGCAGGCGGCGGTCGATACGCTGCGCAAGAAGTACCTGGTGAGCGATCGTTCGGCCGGATACGGTGGCCGGGTCGTCAAGTACCACCATCGCTTCTGCAACACGGAATTCGGTTCGCTCAAGTTCGATCCCGGCGAGCTCGGGATCATCGACGTGATGCTGCTGCGCGGGCCGCAGACTCCCGGTGAGCTGCGCACCCGCGCCGCGCGGTTCCACGACTTTGCCGACACCGCCGAGGTGGAGCAGGCGCTGCAGCGGCTCATGACCCGGGAAGACGGACCTTTCGTTGCGCGCCTGGCGCGCTCGCCGGGCGAGCGCGAGTCGCGCTATGTGCACCTGTTCGAGGGTCCCGTGGATTCCGCCCCGGAGGAGCCGGTGGCGATGTCACATGAAGCCCCCGCGCCGGGACTCGCCGAGCGCATCGCCCTGCTCGAGCAGCAGGTCGCGGAACTGCAGGCGCAGGTACGGCGCCTGGCGGGAGGGCCCTGAAGGCCACCCTCCTGCGCGGGAGGGTATGCATAGTGGGAATTCTGTTCGCTGTCAGTGGCAGGTGATTCGGGCCGCTAGGCTACTTTGCGATGTTCCGCGGTCAGAGATTTGAAACACAAGACCGCCCAGGGGAGTCACCGACATGTCCAATTCACGACGCATTTCTGCTGGCGCACCGTTGCGGGGCCTGGCGCTGCTGGTATTGACCAGTCAACTGGCGCTGGCCGCCGATGAACCAACGACGGCACAGAGCGCCAGTCTCGAGGAAATCATCGTCACCGCAGCACGGCGCGAGGAGTCCCTCGGCAAGGTCCCGATCAGCGTCATGGCCTTCACGCAGAAGACGCTCGATCAGAACACCGTGCGGACCATGGACGACATCGCCAAGCTGACGCCAGGAGTGTTCTTCAGCCGCGCCAGCGATGCCTCCGGCTCGGTGGCGAACATCGCCATCCGCGGCATCTCCTCGGATGCCGGCTCCGGCGCCACCGGCGTGTATATCGACGATGTTCCCATTCAGTCGCGGTCTTCCTACAGCGGAGTGGGCAGCAGCGTCTGGCCCGAGATCTTCGATCTGGAGCGCGTGGAAATCCTGCGTGGCCCGCAGGGCACCCTGTTCGGCGCAGGCTCCGAGGGCGGCACGGTCCGGCTCATCACGCCGCAACCGAGCGCCGACAAGTTCGATGCATATGCGCGCGCCGAGCAATCCTTCACGCGCGGCGGCGATCCCAGCCAGGAAGCCGGCGCAGCGGTCAATGTGCCGCTGGTCGATGGCAAGCTGGGAATGCGGCTCACGCTGTCCTACCGGCATGACGGTGGGTTCGTGAATCGCGTGGATTACATCACCGGCAACGTGCTGCAGACCGGATCGAACTTTGCGGACACGAGCACCGCCCGCATCGCCTTCGTCTACAAGCCCAACGACGCATTGACCATCACACCCTCCTTCTATTGGCAGGATCAGTACGTCAACGACTCGTCGATCTTCTGGCTGCCCCTGACGAATCGCTCCGAAGACAGCTTCAATCGCAGTTCCAACATCCGCAACACCAGCCATGACCGCTTCAGCCTGCCCTCATTGAAGGTGGAATGGGCATTCCCGGGTGCGACGTTGACCTCGAGCACCTCGTTCTTCGACCGCGACCAACCCGGCATCCAGGACCTGGCGGCCTTCGAGTCCTACCTGTGGGTGGGCCAGCCGCCGCCGGCCGGCATGTATGCCCCTTCCTACAATGACACCCACCAGCGCAACTTCACCCAGGAATTCCGCTTGCAGTCGACCAACCCGGATTCGCGGGTAAGCTGGCTGGTGGGAGCGTTCTATCAGCGCGCGCGCCAGCATCTGAATCAGCGCGTACAGGACACCTTCCTGCCCGGTCTGTTCAACCAGTATGCGGGCGGCGGCCCCACGTTCGAGGAGATCTTCGGCGGAATGTATCTCGGCAAGTACACCGTGGTCATCGACCCGTTCGACACGGTGGACAAGCAGCTCGCCGCCTTCGCCCAGGCCGACATCAAGATCACCGACAAGCTCAAGGCGACACTGGGCCTGCGTTACGCCAAGATCGACTCCTGGGCCGATTCGTTCTACGCCGGACCGATCGTGGGGCCGCCGCAGGAAGCGATCGGCAGCACATCGGAGAAGCCGGTGACGCCGAAGCTCGGCGTGTCGTATCAGATCTCGGAGGGAACCATGGTCTACGCCAGCGCCACCAAGGGCTATCGCGCAGGCGGCTACAACAACCCCGTACCCATCAATTGCGGTGACGACCTCACCAACCTGGGCCTCACCGAACGGCCACCGGTATTCACCAGCGACACCCTATGGTCGTATGAAATCGGCAGCAAATCGCGCGGCTTCGCGGATCGCCTGTCGATCGATGCCAGCGCGTATGTCATCAAGTGGAAGAACATCCAATCCACCTACAACCTGCCGACCTGCGGATTCAGCGTCACCATCAACGCCGGTGATGCGACCAGCCGGGGGTTCGAGTTCGCGCTCCAGGGCCGGCCGATTCCGACCCTCGACCTGGGACTGAGCGTCGGCTACGTGCACGCCGCCTACACCAAGGATGCGTTCCTGCGCCCGCCGCTCCCGGGGCAGGACTTCAAGCCGGCGGTCGCCGACGGCGACCGCATCCCGGTGAATCCATGGTCGGCGGCGTTCCAGGGGCAGTGGTCGTTTCCGATGTTCGGGCATTCGAGTTATTTCCGCCTGAACTACAGCCATTCGGCGAGCCTCGATCAAGACCTCTCGGTGCAGAACCCGCGTACCGCCGGCCATGATCCGGATATTCCAGGCCTGCCGGCGATGAACGATCTGTCGATCAAGCTGGGAATGCATCTTGGACCGGTGGACGCGGCCCTGTTCGTGAACAATCTCACCGACGAGCACCCGTTCCTCAACGTCAACCACGCGGGACGCGGAGTCCCACTGTTCACCGCGGCCACGGTGCGTCCGCGTACCATCGGCGTGACGGCAACTTATCGCTACTGATCGCGTGGCCGACGCCGCAATCCATTCCAATCAACAGTCCGGAAGAGGTTAGACACATGACTGCAGATCGCAAGCTGAAGAGAACCGCGCTGGCGGGCGCCGCGGTGGCCGTGCTGTGCACAGGCACCTTGGGGCTCGTGCACGCGGACCAGCCGGCAAAGGCCCGCTATTTCTCCTTCCACGACAAGGTGCCGGCCATCCAGGAGACCAACATCAAGGACATCAGGGTCATCGTCACGGGCAATCAAAGCAACGGCCGCCAGAGCATCCTGGAATCCTACTGGGAACCGGCCTTCAAGGTGCCGTTGCATTATCACAAGAAGCATGCGGAGACCTTTCTCATCATCTCCGGGCAGGTCGAATGGACCATCAACGGTGAAACCCACGTCATGGGACCCGGCGATGCCGTGCACATCCCACCCAACATCGTGCACGGCGTGCGGGTGGTCGGCAACAAGGACATGCATTCGATCATGATTGCCGAGCCGGGCGGCTATGAAGAGATCTCCGCCTACGATGCCAGCTTCACGGCTGAACAACGCAAGGATCCCAAACTTGTCGCCCAACTGAATGCCCTGGCGGACTTCAATTTGGTAAACCCTCCTCCTCCGGCTGCCGACAAGAAATAAGCCGGCGGGTTACCTCACCAGCGGGTGCCGCGCGTCCAGTGGCGAATTCCCTTCGCCCTGGGCGCGGCGGCCCCGGGCCGCATCAGGCGAGGAGCGCGCGCATGAACCGGCGGAGTGATGCCTTCCGGTCCGACCTGTTCGCCGGACGAACCGCCCTGGTGATCGGCGGGACCACCGGGATCGGCGCCAGTACCGCCATGTACCTCGCTCAACTGGGTGCATCGGTGGTGGCAGCGGGATTGCGCGCCACCGATGGCTCCGCCGTCGCTGCGGGAGTGACGGTGGTGGAACTCGACGCTACCTGCGCCGATGCCGTGTCGCGCACCCTGGGCGCGCTGCCGCGCCTCGATTACCTGGTCAACTGCGCGGGCATCAGCCGCGACCGGGGCGAATACGACCTCGGTGTCTTCGAACAGGTCCTGGCCGTCAATCTCACCGCGACCATGCGCGCCAGCCTCGGTGCGCGCCCGCTGCTCAAGGCCTCTCGCGGAGCCATCGTCAACGTGGCCTCCATGTACTCCTATTTCGGCAGCGAGGACCGGCCTGCCTACAGCGCCAGCAAGGGCGGCATCATGCAGTTGACGAAATCCCTGGCGCAGGAATTCGCGGCCGATCAGGTGCGCGTCAATGCGGTGGCGCCGGGATGGATCAGGACGCCCTTGAGCGCGGGACTGATGGCCGATGCGCAAGCTTCTGCGCGCGTCGTTGCCCGCACACCGATGGGTCGATGGGGAGAGCCCCGGGAAGTGGCCGAGGTGATCGCTTTCCTGTGCTCTCCGGCCGCCGCCTTCATCACCGGCGCCATCATTCCGGTGGACGGCGGGTATCTGACCGTCTGAGGCGATGCCGGTCGCGTTGTTCCTCATCTTGCGGCTATTCGATCCCCATAGGCACGGCGCTGGCGATCGATGCGAGCGAGAACCAACGGCCATTCACGATCCTTGAAGTCATCCACAGCAACCTGCTCGGCCGGCACGATCGACAACGGTTCAATACCGTAGTCATGGAACACGGAATCGAGGCTCTTGTCCTCTGCGATGCGTATGACCGCCTTGAGCGCATTGAGTAGTTGCCGCGGCTCTCTTGCGAGCATCGATTTCAGATAGGCGGCGGCAATCTCGAGAGCGAGATTCGCCTGAGCAATTCCTTGAGCATCGCGCTTCGAGGGAATGCTCGCGAGATTCTTCAATCGGCTCTCGAGCACATCGATCGGATGCAGGACCTTGATCCCGGTGCCGTCCGCCAGGCGTACGCTCACCGCGCGCTTGCGGATTTTCCCGGTGTCGAGCCCGATGATGCCAGTCAGGAAGTCGATCTGCTTGATGCCAACGCCTTCGATGCGCTTGCTGATCTTCGCAGTCTGCGAACCTGCATCATCGAAGCTGGCTCGCCAGAATCGCCACCCCATCGGCCGCAGCGATTCGAAGACTGTCTGTGCCACGGCGGCTGAACCAATGAAGTCAACATCGCGGGTGATGCCGTCTTGAAGGATTCCGCGCGGCCGGATTTGAAATTCCATCGCCCAGTAGGCGAGCGCCTGGCCGCCCACCAATAGCGCCTGTGTGTTGCAGCTTTTGAAGATCCGAAGGATCTCCTCCGAGGTGAGCGCGATTGCAGGCAGCTCATTCATTCAACGAGCAGTGCTTCATCGGGCCATTCGATGCTCGATCCTTTGATCACTTCCGGACGGAGCATCACGAAAGCTTCGGGCGCGACCTTTCCAAGGGCTGCCATCTTGCGGTCGGCTTTCTGGGCTTTGCTCTTCATCGAGCGCAGATACTTGCCGGAGACGACGCGGACTGCCGGGTCGCGCACCGGGAAAGGAAGCCCGCGATGGCGGACCACTTGATTCAAGAAGAGCCGGATCGCATCGCTCATCTCGAGCCCATGCTCCCTGAGCACCTCGCTGGCCCGCTCCTTCAGGCTGCCGTCGATACGGGCTCTGACGATAGAGTCTCTCATGGCTACATTGTAGCTACAAATCAGCTATCGGTCCATCAGGTATAAATGGCTGATATTACTGAAAAAATCCGCGATTCGCGCGTCAGCCGCTCGACCTCGCTCGCCTCGCGCGAATGCGGCAGCTGGTGAAGGGCCCGCCGGTACCTTGTGAGGCTGCCGGCGGGCTCGCGCACTGATCGCTTCAATTCCCGACGGGATTGAAGTCGCTGATCTCGTGCAGCAGTTCGCGCGTGGCGGGATTCTTCATGTCCGCTTCCGAGAACAGCGATTGTTCTTCGAGATGGGTGTCGTAGCCGCTCGCGTGATAGAGCGTCAGCATGTGCGCCGGCTTGTGGTCGAGCGTCTTCACACTGTGGATCGTGTTCGGCGGAATGTGCACGGCATCGCCGTGCGACATCACGTGGGTCTCGCCGCCCACCGTCCATTCGACGCGGCCGTCGAGGACGTAGAAGGTCTCGGAGTGGCGCTTGTGGAAGTGCGAGCCGACGACGAAGTCAGGGTTCCACATTTCGTCCTGGATGTTGAATCGTCCGCCGCTGTCCTTCGAGGAGAGTGCGACATCCGAGGTGCCGTCATCCGGATAGGAGAGGCGATCCTTGCCGGCGAGGTTGAAGTGCCTGATGGGCTGCGTGGCGAGTTTGGTGTTCGCGTCGGGCACGTAGATGTCGCCGAGGATGTTGACGATCTTGCGGATCTTCGGGTCCTTCTGCTGCTCGGGCGTGAGCTTCTCCTGGAACCATTGCACTTCTTCGAAGCCGCCGGGCTGGGAGACCATCAGCGTGTGCATGTCCTTGCCGCCGACCACGCGCGTGCTGTGCACGGTATAGGCGGGGATGTGCACGAGATCGCCGGCCTTCATGACATGCGTCTCGCCGCCGACGGTCCATTCGACCTCGCCGGAGATCACGTAGAAGGTCTCGGCGTGGGTCTTGTGGTAGTGCGCCGGGACCTTGAACTCCGGTCCCCAGACTTCATCGATCAGGCTGTAATCGCCTTCGCTGTCGACCGAGGAGACGACGATCTCGGGCTTGACGTACTGCTCCTTGAAGGTCGGCCGCTTGCCGGGGAAGGAGAAGTGTTGCGCGGGCTTGACGGGTTGGGCCGCCTCGGCCGCGAAGCCCAGGCCGAGCGCGAAACCTGCGATCAGGCAGGCGGGCGCGAGTGATCTGGAAGCAAGAAGCATCGTAACCCCCGTGTGCTGGATTCGAATCGGATGAGAGGGCGCAACGGTAGCACTTCTCTACCGCCGATACAGCGGCACGATCAATCGTCGGTACGCGAGCGCGATGCCGGTGTAGACGAGGAAGCAGGCGGCGAGCGAGGCGATGCCGGCGATGGTCTGGCCGATGAAGCCGTATTGCTCGCCGGTGTGCGCAAAGCGAAACCACATGCGGGCTTTCTGCCCGGGACTCGTGCCCGGTGCGCCGATGCCTTGAGGCGCGGAGACGTCGAGGACGCTCGCATCCATTGCGTTGACTGTCACCGTCCGGCGCAACGCGCGCGGTGCGGTCCACGGGAGTTCGGCAGCGATGCGCACCGTACTGGCCTCCGTATCGAGAGGCAGCGAGAGTGACTGCCACTCCGGGACCTGTGCCTTCGCGGCTTGCAGCAGTGCATCGCGGCTGGCACGTACGCCCTTGTTCGGCGGTGTCTGCAATGCGGCGCTTGCAGCGTCCGGCCCCGGGCCGCCACGCTGCGGCGGCGTCTCGCCGTAGGCGGCGTAGACCAGCCGGCTGGCCCATGGATAGGACAGCGAAATCACGACGCCGCTCGAGACGACGATGAACAGCGGGATCAGTGCCCAGAAGGAAAACACGTGGTGCCAGCGGTAGTCGCGTATCTTGCTGTTCACGTAGTGAGAACTGAAGAGCAGGCGGGTGCGCAGCAGCGGCCACTTCCACGCTGCGGGCAGCCACAGGTAGATGCCGCTCACGACGATGAAGAGGAAGAGGAGATTCGCCGCATTCATGAGTTGCGCGCCGACGCCGTCGGGATCGCCGCCCAGCCAGCGGTGCCACAGCTCGATCTGCTCGAAGAAATCGCGTGCACCCTCCGACGCATCGTCGATGAGCGCGCCCGTGTAGGGATTGAGCAGCTTCGTGCCTTCGCGCCCCAACGAGAGTCGCACGGGCGCAGAGGGATCGGGTTTGAAGACAAGTGTTCCACGTGCAGCAGCCGGGCTCAGGGCGAGGGCGGCCTGTGCGAGCGCGTCGGCGCTGAGTGCCGTGGTGTCGGCCGGTGCGCTCACGTTGTTGCGCCGGGCTGCGTGCTCGCTCACCTGCCGTTCGTAGGTGAGCAGCACGCCGGTCGCGGACATCAGCAGAATCAGGATGCCGGCAGCGACGCCGCAGACCAGGTGTGCCCAGAAGGTAATGCGTCGGGGCAGTGACCCGGTGACTTTCGCCATGATCGAGCGTCGAGCCGATGCGCCGGGCGGTGCGGTCATTTGACCAGGTTGAAATCGCTCTCCTCACGCAGCTTCTTGCGAATTTCGGGCCGATCACGCTGCTCCTTGCTGTAGCTCATCTCCCGGTGTTCGTAGTGCTCGTAACCGCCGGGCTCGTAGATGAACAGCACGTGCGCATCCTTGTTGCCGATCACGCGTACCGTGTGCACGGTGTTCGGCGGGATATAGACCAGGTCGCCGGCGGACATCACATGCGTCTCCCCGCCCACCGTCCACTCGTACTGGCCATCCAGAAGATAGAACGTCTCGGCATGCTCCTTGTGGTAGTGCTTGGGCACGACGTACCCGGGATGCCAGCGCTCATCCTGGATCGAGTATCGGCCTTCGGTCTGCGCCGCCGTCAGTTTTACCTCGTCGATCTCATCGCCGAGATCGAAGATCTCGCCCTTGCCGTGCATCACGAAGTGGTGTTGCGCCGGATGCGGCAGCTCCGTGCTTTTTGTATCCTCAGCCCGGCTGACCACCATGGCCAGCGTGCCCGCAGCCGCGGCGCAGGCCGCGGCCAGCAGCGCGGATCGACTGAACTCGAGTGCCATTTCAATTCCCCTTTTTTGCACGCCGGAACCCGTTCACTTACCCTAAGAGGCCCTTCCGGCACCGGTCATGCCGTCAAGGAACAAAAACGCCACCGTGGCAGCACGGTACACTGCGCCTGACCACCGTTCATTAGACTGCGGAAACGCTGCGCCAGCACTGCAAGGGGGAATCGGGACATGCTTGGGAAACTTGCTGCCGTGTCGATGGGTTTGTGCTTGAGTCTGGGGCTGGCTCGAACGGCCAGCGCAGCGCCGGCCACCACGGGCGCACCGGAGAGGGCGCGCGACCTGGGGGCTCGTTTCGACGGAACACCGGGACCGCTCAACGCCATCACGGACGTCAAGGGCGTCGAAGTCGGCCTTACCACCAAGATCCAGGGAGAAGGCAAGCTCATTGTCGGCAAGGGCCCGATTCGCACCGGGGTCACCGTGATATTTCCGCGTGGGCGGCAGGATGTCGCACCGGTCTACGCCGGCTGGTTCTCGCAGAATGGCAACGGCGAGATGACCGGCACCACCTGGATCGAAGAGGCGGGCTTGCTCGAAGGGCCCATCGGCATCACCAATACGCATTCCGTCGGGCTGGTGCGCGATGCCATCATCGCGTGGAGTGTCAAGGCAGGCCGTCTCATCGAACAGCCGTGGATGCTGCCGGTGGTGGCTGAAACCTGGGACGGTGCGCTGAATGACATCAACGGCTTTCATGTCACCCAGCAGGACGTCTTCGCAGCCCTGGATTCAGCCAAGTCAGGCCCGGTTGCCGAGGGAAGCGTCGGCGGCGGCACCGGCATGATCTGCTACCAGTTCAAGGGAGGCAACGGCACCGCTTCGCGCCAACTGCCGGCAGATCGGGGCGGCTACACGGTCGGGGTGCTGGTGCAGTGCAACTGCGGCAGCCGCTCCGAGTTGCGCATTTCCGGGGTGAAGGTGGGAGCCGCCATTCCATCCTCCGCGCCTGAACTGTCGCAGCTCGGACGTCACGCGGATGAGGACCTCGGCTCCATCATCATCGTGGTGGCGACAGATGCGCCGTTGCTACCGGACCAGCTGAAAAGGCTGGCTCGCCGGGCGACCATGGGACTGGCGCGCACCGGTTCCACCTCCGGCAACGGTTCTGGCGACATCTTCATCGCCTTCTCCACTGCCAACCGCAATGCCGCCGACGAGCCAGGGCCCAATGCCGTGAAGAGCGTGTCGAACGAGCACATCAGTCCCCTGTTCAGCGCGACGGTGCAGGCCACCGAGGAAGCCATCGTCAACGCGATGGTCGGCGCTCACACCATGACCGGCATCAATGGCACCACCGTCGAAGCGCTGCCTCATGACAAGCTGCGGGAGCTGATGCGGTAATCAGGTCACTTGGGCTTGTAGGGATTCGGGTCCGGCAATTTGTTGAAGTCGTGCAGCACGGCGGTCGCGGCCTTGGCGCCCGGCCGCGACAGCTCGGCCTTGGAGAACTCGTTGGCCAGGTCGACGTTGGTCTCATAGCCGCCGGGCGCCTGCACGAACAGCACGCGCGCGGGCACACTACCCACCACATGCACCTTGTGCGCCGTGTTCTGCGGAACGTAGACCAGATCGCCGGGATGCATGAGATGGGTCTCGCCCCCAACGGTCCACTCGAACTGCCCGCCGATGAGATAGAAGATCTCGCTGTGACGCTTGTGATGGTGCAGTTCGACGTTGAAGTCCGTAGGCCAGCTCTCATCCTGGAAGGTGTATCGTCCTTCGCTTTGGTCTCCCGACAGGGGGATCAGTGAGTCGACGTTGCCCGAACGGTTGTGGGCCTTGCGGATCTGCCCCTTCAGCGCGAAGTGATGCACTCCCCGGTGCGGCTCCGGCCCCGCGGTGGCGGAAGGCACGGGCGTGCCGTCCGGCAGAGGATGGAAATCATTGACCTTGTCGGCAAACGCCTTGGTAGCAGGCTCATTGAGCTGCGCCTCGCTGAACCTGCCCCGCAGGCTCTCCTGGTCTTCGTAGCCGCCCGGCGAGGTGAAAAACAGGGTGTGCAGCGTCTTGTTGCCGGTCACGTGCACCTTGTGAGGCGTGTTGGGCGGAATGTAGACCAGATCGCCGGGACCCATCACATGCGTCTCCCCGCCCACCGTCCACTCCACCTGGCCCTCAAGGATGTAGAAGGTCTCTGCGTGGCGCTTGTGGAAATGCAGCGGCACGTTGAAACTGGGATTCCAGGTTTCATCCTGGACCGTGATGGCGCCCTCGGTCAGGTCCCCTGACAGATTGAGCTTCCAGGTATCCGCGGGCACGCCCGGCCGCGTGTCGCCGGTACCCGATTGAATCGGGGTATTGTCCGAGAGCGCAAAGTGGTGGACGCCACGCTCGGGAGCCTGATCTGCCCTGCCCGGCAGGGCGAGCAACATTCCGGCCGACAAGGCCACTGCACTGGCAGCCAAGGGATGGGACTGGGTGCGCATGAGCGTAGACCTCCAATGGTTCTTCCGGATCGTGACCCTAAAGCACCGGCCTGCGGACCAGAACCACTGTGAGGGAACAATGCATCCGCTGCGACGGAACTCGACCGGGATCCCCGTGGGTCTGGCTTAATATCCGGCAAACACCATGGGCGGACGTTCAGAAGGACAGGTTGCATTGATCACCGGCGGTGGCACCGGCCTGGGAGCCGCCATCGCCGCCCGGTTCATTGCCGATGGCGGGCGGGCCGTGCTGATGGGACGTCGGCCCGAACCGTTGCAGCAAGTGGCGCAATCACTGCAGTGTGCCGCGTTCGCGGGTGATGCGGCTCATGCGGTCGATGTTCGCGGCGCCATCGATCTCGCCCTCACCCGGTACGGCCACCTCGATGTGCTGGTGGCCAATGCCGGGGGTCATGGACTCGGCGATGCCCTGTCCACCGACGATACGCAATGGGCCGAGGCGCTGCACGCGAACCTCAGCACCGCCTTCGTCAGCATCCGGGAATGCCTGCCGGAACTGATCCGGCGCAAAGGCAGCATCGTGATCGTCTCCTCCATCGCCGGCCTGTTCGCCGGCCCCGGGGTCGTGGGCTACGTGACCACCAAGCATGCCCTGGTCGGTCTCACGCGCTCCATTGCGCGTGACTACAGCCCGTCAGGCGTCCGGGTGAATGCCCTGTGCCCGGGCTGGATCAAGACTCCCATGGCGGATGAACAGATGGAATTCATCAAACAAAAGCACGGGCTGGCGAGCGTGGAGGATGCCTACGCGCTCGTCACCAAACATGTGCCGCTGCGGCGCGCGGCTACGCCTGAGGAAGTGGCCGGGGTGGCGTGCTTCCTCGCCTCCAGCGAGGCCTCCATCATGACCGGCACCGTCATCGTGGCCGATGGCGGCGCCACGGCCGTTGACCTGCCGACCATCGCTTTCGCCGACTGACCCGACCCGCAACCCTGAGCTCGCCATGTCCCGACCCGCTGACTGGAAGAACTACGAAGATTTCGCCGCCGGCATCGATACCAACCGGTTACCCACCACGGATGCCCTGGCTGGCAGCACATTCGCGCTGAGTCTCGGCACGGAACGGCTGTCGCTCGAGTTCCTGCGCGGCGATCGGCTGCGCTGGAACTCGCCGGCGGGCCAGGCAGAGGATTGGTACGAGGCCATCCTGGTCGCTCCGGCGACTTATTTCATCGACATCACCTTTCAGGCGCGACCCCGCGAAGCCCTCACCGTGTTCGTCAACACCAGTTCACGCCGCGCGATGTCGGTGCGGTCGATTGCGCGCGAGCAGGCGGCGGATGGACGGCCACTGGTGGAGCAGATCTTCACCGTGGGCCTGCTCGGCGACCCGTCACGACCCGCAACCGGGCATGAGCCCGGTCCCACCCGGGACTTGATCGGCCTGCGCGCCTTCCATCGCTACAGCCCGCGGCATCTGTACGAGCACACGTACCTGAGCTCCGAACGCTATTGCTGGCAATGCCTGGTGGGTGAGCAGCGCGGCCACGGGGATGTGGATCTTGCGACCACCTACAAGTTCGACGAAGACCAGTACGTGTTCACTTTCCGGGAATTCAAGATCCCGGTGGCCTCCGTGTTCTTCTTCAACTACCACGACCTGCGTTCCACGGGCAAATTCCTGGGACTGACCCAGGACGGTGCGGTGCAGAACAACAAGGCGGGCTCGTTGATTCGACTGGCAGGCAGGATCCTCTACGATCCCGGTACCGAACCGGTCTGAAGTTCTCCGCTCGATGGCGCGTCCAACGCCCCGCGAACAGGTCCAGGCCCCAGACCGCATCGCGAGTGGTGCACAATCGGGCTATTGATCGCCCAGCGTCGGGAGCATGCTGGCGACTCGAGTCCCGGTCGTCGACTGGGTTTCGTCATCCGCAACTCTTGTCGTCCGAGGGAGACCGATCTTGCGCGCAGATGAACAAGGGTTTGGTCCGTGACCGAGTTGGCCCTCAGCTTCGTTCGCCCGCGCTCCTCAAGTTTGCTCACCGCATCGCCCGAGCGGCGCCTCGAGCGGTGGACGAGCCTGCTCGAGGATGCGAACCTCGCCACATGGCTGGCGCCGCTGGCACCGACCCACATCTACCTCGGCAGCGAACTCTGTGAACATCTGCTTCCCGACGGCGAGACGCTCGCGGCCGCACGCTCAGTCGCCGAGGATCGCGGCCTTGCGCTGGCGCTGCTCACCCCGATCGCCTCCCCGGCCGTGATCCGTGAGCTCGAGGCGCTTCTCCCGCAACTGCCCGACGGGGCCGAGGTGATCGTCAACGACTGGGGCGTCGCGCGCCTGCTCGCCGAGCGCTCGCACGCCGCGCGCTTCCCGCGGCTCGCGGCCATCGCCGGGCGCTTGCTCGCGCGCATGGTGAAAGACCCGCGCCTCACGGGAGCCGAATGGGCGCCTCACTGCCAACACGGGCTGCGCTCACCAGGGCTGCGCGCACTGCTCGAGCGCTTGGCGATGCGGCGCCTCGAGCTCGACGTGCCGCTGCATGCGACGGTCGAGGACTTCGCCCAACTGCCATTGCCGGTCGGCGTGCATCTGCCGTTCTTCGTGGTGGCCAAGGGCCGGCTGTGTCGCATCGGGTCCACGGGCCTGAAAGGAGCCGAACGTTTTGCTCCCGGTCGGCGCTGCAAACGCGAGTGCCTGCACGTATCCGCCACCATGACCCGACCCGGCGGAGCCGATCGCTACGAGACCCTGCAGTTGGGCAATGCGCTGCTGGCCCGTCATTCCGCCGCCATGGTCGCGGCGGTGGCAGGTGCGGTGACCGCCGGACACGTGACGCGACTCGTGGTCCAGGGTGAGCTGCTGTGAAGATCGTCGCGCCCGTGAGCCGCCTTGCCGACATCGAGCCCTCCGCCCGCGCCGGGGCCCATGAGTTCTATTGCGGCGTCGTGCCGCAGCAGTGGCTCTCGAGCTTCGGTTCGGCCAACGCGAACCGCCGCGCGGGCGGCAATTTCACCGATCTCGCCGCCCTCGAGGACGCCGTGAAGGCCACGCATGCGGCAGGCTGCACGCTCTCGCTGGTGTTGAACGCCCAGCAGTACGCCCCGGAACAGGCCACGGCTGGCCTCGACCTGGCGGAAAGCTTCCTCGCGATGGGCGGCGATGCGCTCATCCTGAGTGATCCGGGGATGATCGCCGCGCTCGGCGCCGCCTTCCCTCAGGCTCGCCTGCACGTGAGTTCCGTCGCCACCTGCCGCAATGCCAGCGCGGTGCGGTTCTATCGCGATCTCGGCGCGAGGCGAGTGATCCTGCCGCGCGATGTGACCATCGATGAAGCGATCGGGATCGCCACCGAGGTGCCCGAAGTCGAGATCGAAGCGTTCGTGCTGAATGATGGTTGCGTGTTCGAGGAAGGGGTCTGCAGCACGATCCACCTGCCGCTGCAGCTTGGCGGACCGATCTGCCTCGATCGATATCGTCCCGTGTACCGCCGGCGCGACCGGCGCCCCATGAGGCAGCGGCTCGAGCAGGCTCTTGCCGAGACCGACCGCGAGTACGCACGCTGGCTCTGGTACCGCTTCTCCTGCGGCTTCAAGACCACGCCCGAAGGGCTGCCCTATGGACCCTGCGGCCTCTGCGCCGTCCCCGCATTTCGCTCCGGAGGACTGGCGGCGGTCAAGATCGCCGGTCGCGAAGGACCCACGTTGCGCAAGGTCGCGAGCATCACGATGGTGCGCAGGATCCTCGATGCCGTGATGCAGGAACTTCCCGCCCACCGGGTCGCCGAAATGGCGAAGAACCTGCGTCCATCCACCGAGCAATGCGCCACCGGCTACATGTGCTATTACCCCGAGGTCGCAGACGAAAGGGTCCGACCCCCAGGGCCGCCGTAGCCCTCAGGCATTCGTCCAGGCCAGTCCCTCTCGGCCGTGCAGGAAGCCGTTGACGAACGGCACGTCGCCTGTGAGCGTACGCAGCGCCGCGAGCGCCGCATCGGGCGTGCGCCGCCCGTCGAGCACTTCGCGGTACAAGGACGCGACCGTGACCATGTCGAGGTCTTGCGGTGAGAGGCGGAAATGGCGCACCCCCGCGCCGCGCAGCGCCTCGAGCTCGGCGAGCAGCACGGCGTGGCCGTGGGTCAGCGTCTGCGTGCCGTTGATGGTCAGGATATCGCTGCCATCGATGGTGCGCGCGGTGAGCCCGTCGGCATCCAGCCCGCACACCAGCTGGCAGTGGTCCTTGGTGCGATCATGCGCACGCGCGTGGTAGCAGCGCATCGCCACCGACAGCGGCTGGCGCCCGAACACCTGCACCTCGTACTCGGCGCGCGCATCACCGCCGCCCGCGACCACCGCGATCGACTTCCCCGGCATCTCCACCGGCAGCACGATGCGCACCGCGCCGCAGCCCAGCAGGAAATCGCGCGCGCCTTCGTTGAAGACGTTGATGTACGGGCCGACCACGAACGGCCGTCCGGCGAGCAGTTGCACGCCGGCGACATCGTTGGCCTCGACCAGCAGCTCGCCGCCGGCCACGGCGCGGATCGCCTCGACCTCGGCGGCCGTGGTCACCAGCGCCAGCGTCGACAGCACCACTTCCTTGCCGGCGGCCCGCAGCCGCTCGATGATCTCGGTGCGCACGCCTGCGAACTCGCTGTCGCGCTTCGAGCACACCACCTCGCCGAGGTACACGGTGTCGATGGGCGCCTCATCGGCGATGCGCAGGTAGAAATCGCGCCGCTTGCGCGCTGGCCAGTGGAACAGCAGCGGACCCAGCGTCAGCCTGGCGGGCGCGCGCGCATTCATCGCCGGCCCCGGCTCATCGCCAACCCCGGTGGTAGGCGCCGAAGGTCTCGCGGCCGCCCTCGGTCTCGCCCTTCAGGCCGCTGGCGGGCGGCGCCGCGCCCTGCGCCAGCGCATCCAGTGCCTTGCGGAAGTCGCCCACGACCTGCGTCACGTAGGCGCGGCTGCGCTGCCGGCCCTCGATCTTCAGCGCCGTGACCCCGGCGGCCTTGAGCTCCGGCAGGATCTTGATGGCATTGAGGCCGATCGGCTCCTCGAACAGGTAGGAGGCGCGGCCGAGCGTCACGTAGCGGCCCTTGCAGGGTGTCGGGTAGGCGGCCGGCTCGCCGCGCGCAAAGCAGTTGAGCGTGGTGCCGCCGAGCCGCGAAAGCGTGCGCCCGTCCTGCTCGATGTAGCTCACGTGGCTGGCCGGGGCGCAGGCGCCCTCGCTGGTGGGCGAGAGGCCGGTGAGGTAGGAGGAGAGGAAACAGCGCCCCTCGGACATCGGTCCTACGCTGCCGAAGGCGAACACCTCGGTCTCGATGCCGGTCGCGGCCACGAGCTCGGCCACCTCCTCCACCGACAGCACGCGCGGCAGCACCACGCGCTTGACGTCGAAGTGGTCGCGGTAGAAGGCGATCGAGGGTGCGTTGGCCGCCGAGGCCTGCACCGAGAGATGCCGGCGCAGATCCGGGTGGCGGCGGGTCGCGTAGTCGAGCACGCCGAGGTCGGCGAGGATCACCGCATCGGCACCGGCCGCGGCGGCGGTGTCGATCGCCCGGTGCCACGGGGCCTGGTTGCCGGCCGGCGGAAAAGTGTTGATCGCCACCAGCACGTGGCAGCCATGCCCGTGCGCGTAGGCGATGCCCTCGCGCAGCTCGTCGGCGTCGAAATTCAGGCCCGGGTAATTGCGCGCGTTGGTGCAATCGCGAAAGCCGCAATAGACCGTATCGGCGCCCGCATCGACCGCGGCGCGCAGCGCGGCCGGCGTCCCGGCCGGGCAGACCAGTTCCAGGTAGCGTGGGCTCACGTGGCGCGCTCGTCGCGACGCTTCTGGCGCGCCTCGAGTGCGGCGAGCCGCGCGGTCAGCGCCGCGATCTCCGTGTGGCAGCGCTCGAGGTCAGCGCCGACGTCCGGCCCCTCGGGCACCGCCGGATGCAGCCGGCGATGCAATGCGGCAACGCGCGCACCCAGCCCCTGCAGCAGGCGCTCGCCGGCGCGCCCCACCGCGCGCGCCGCCGGCCGCAGCGGCCCGCACAGCGCGCCGAGTTCATCGGTCAGCCGCAGCTCCTCGCGATCGAGTACGTTGCGCAGGCCGACGACCACCTCGGTGTTGCCGGTGATGATGAGATCACGCCGGAAAAACAGGGTGTCGCTGTCGATGCGCCCCTCGAGCAGGTCGAGCAGCACCGCAACGCTTCCGCTCACCTGTGCGGCCGCCGCCGCGGGCCGCTCATCGACGAGGCGCAGGCGCACCGGGTCGCAGCCGACCTCCAGCGCAAAGCCGTACGGCAGATCGGTGGGCACGATGTGCACCACCGCCGGCTCGAGGCGCGCCAGGTTGGCGAGGAGCTTGGGGTGGGTGCGGCTTAAGGACCGCACCACCGCGTCGGCCAACCGGGCGAGCAGCGGCCGCGGCAACACGGTGGCAGCGCCGCGCAACAGCGCCAGCGGAGGCGGCGAAGGGTCCATGTCGGGATGTCCGGGTCGCGATCGTGGCGAAATGAACGGGCATCGTAGGTAGCGGCCCGCAGCATCGTCTATACGTATTCGCCGCCATACGCCGCCCGCTGGTCGGATGGATCGCCCCGTCCGGTCAGTTTCGGATGTGGTAGAGCATCAGGTAGACGATCACGCCCGAGACCGACACGTACATCCAGAGCGGCCAGGTCCAGCGGGCCACGGCGCGATGGCGCGCATCCTGGCGATGCAGGCCGCGCCAGGCCGTGAGCATGACGAGCGGGATTGTCAGCGCCGCGAGCAGCACGTGTGAAATGAGCAGCGCATAGTAGAGGGGGCGGATCAGCCCATGGCCACGGAACACGAAGATCGGCGCTGAGACGTGGTAGGTGATGTAGCCCGCCAGGAACAGCGTGGACACGCCGAGCGCACCGAGCATCGCGGCCCGGTGGGCGGCGATCCTCCGCCTGGCGATCAGTACGCGGCCGATCAGCAGCAGCACCGCCGAGGTTGCGTTCAGGCTGGCGTTGATGTGCGGAAGCTGCGTAGTGATATTCATCGCCGTCGGGCATCATAGTCGAAGTTCCGCCATTTCCCGCCGGGTCGTTCATGTACAAGGGTCCACTGCGCTGGGTTGCCCTGCTGGCAGGCATCGCGGCCATTGCGGCCGTGTTCTTGATGCGCGGCGGAAGGGATCCCGAAGCCGATCAGTGGTCGAAGGCGCCGGCCGAGCTGCGCTCGGTGCTGTGGCCGAACGCCCATCCGGTGGCACCGTTCCGGATGCTGACCCAGCAGCGGCAGGTGTTCACCGAGGCGCGGCTACAGGGCCGGTGGAGCCTGGTCTTCTTCGGCTACCTCAGCTGTCCGGATGTGTGCCCGACGACGCTCCTGACCCTGGCCGACCTGCACCGCCGCCTGCGGGCGCGGGGCGAGAGCGAGACCCAAATGCAGTTCGTTTTCATCAGCGTGGACCCCGCCAGGGACACCCCTGAACGGCTGGCGCCGTACCTTGCGTATTTCGACCCCGGCTTCATCGGCCTCAGCGGCGAACCCGCACAATTGGCGGCACTGGCCCGTTCGCTGGGAGCGGTCTATGCTGAGCGCGTGGACGAGCGAGGTCTGCGCAGCATGGAGCACAGCACCTCGATCGTGTTGGTGGATCCTCGAGGGTGGGTGGTCGGCGCCTTTCCTGCGCCGCATGACCCGGCCCGGATGCAGCAGCAGTTCCAGCAATTGACGAGGATCAAGTACAATCCCGCTGCGCCTAGCATCTAATACGTAGTGGGATATCGGGGATTGCGCAGCTAGACTGCCCGTATCTTGTGTGCAGGTTGACCAGGGGGAACGCGTATGAGCGATTCGAAGAATGAAGGCGGCAAGGTTCCGATGATGCAGCGGTTGCTGGACAATCCCTTCCTGCTGCTGTTCCTTGGTGTCTTGATCCCGATGGTCGTGTATACGCTCTGGGGTGTCATGGACATCCTGACGCTGCCTGCCGCGAAGTAATCGCGGACCATCCGTCCACTCGTTCAGTCGTCCAACTTCCGGGAATAACCCATGAGCGCAATACTGCCGCCTACCGAACAACTATGGTGGAAGCACCCCGTCGATCGCGTCGAAGGGACGTGGATCACGCTGGCTTTCATCTGGTCCATGGTCATGTTCTTCATGATGATCTACTGGCACGCGGTCGGACGTCAGAACCTGTCCACCGTGACCTACCAGACGACGACGGAGCAGTTCCTGGCGAAGGCACAGGCCGTCACCGACAAGTACACGGTACGCACCGATGACAAGACCGGCATGCCGGTGGTCGCACCGCCTCCGGGTGGGGATGTGTACCTGGTGGCCCGGTTGTGGTCCTTCTGGCCGACCATCGAACTGGAAAAGGACAAGACCTACAAGCTGCACCTGACCTCGCTCGACTACAACCACGGCTTTTCGCTGCAGCCGGTCAACATCAACATCCAGATCGTGCCCGGCTTCGAGCATGTGGTGACCGTCACGCCGAACCAGAGCGGCACCTACTCGATCGTGTGCAATGAGTTCTGCGGCATCGGCCATCACACGATGGTCGGTCGGCTGTACGTGAAGTAACGGGGATCATGACGATGGCAACCAAAACCACCTACCGAACCTGCCCGATCTCCGGCCTGCAATTCGAGGCCCGCGCCGAGACCCTGATGCGCGCCAACGCGGTGACCGCGGTCGTGTTCCTGCTGATCGGCGGCATCCTGGCGCTGGGCGTCGCGCTCACCCGCTGGCCGGCCGTGCACTGGCTGCAGGCCGAGACCTTCTACCAGGTCCTGACGGCCCACGGCATCGACATGCTGATCTTCTGGATCATCTTCTTCGAGATCGCCGTGCTGTATTTCTGTTCATCCACCCTGCTGCGCTGTCGCATCGCGACCCCGAAGATCGCCTGGCTGGGCTACGCGCTGATGCTGATCGGCGCGGTGATGAACAACTACGCCGTCTATCGCGGCTCCTCCAGCGTGATGATGACCTCCTACGTGCCGATGATGGCGGAACCCTCGTTCTACCTGGGGCTGATCCTGTTCGCCGTCGGCGCGCTGATCGGCTGCTTCGTGTTCTTCGGCACGCTGGTGGTGGCGAAGAACGAGAAGACCTATGAAGGTTCGGTGCCGCTGGTCACCTTCGGTGCCATCACCGCCGCCATCATCGCGGTGTTCACCATCGCCTCCGGCGCGATCATCCTCATTCCCACCTGGCTCCTCTCCATCCATGTCATCGAACATGTCAATCCGCTGGTGTATCGCACCATCTGGTGGGCATTCGGGCACTCCTCGCAGCAGATCAACGTGGCTGCCCACATCTCGGTCTGGTACCTGGTGGCCGCGGTGGTGTTCGGCGCCAAGCCGATGTCGGAGCGGGTCAGCCGGATGTCCTTCCTGCTCTACATCCTGTTCCTGCAGCTGGCGAGCGCCCACCACCTGCTCGCCGATCCGGGTCTGTCGACCAGCTGGAAAGTGGTGAACACCAGCTACTTCATGTACTTCGCGGTGCTGGCTTCGATGATCCACGGCCTGACGGTGCCTGGTTCGATGGAAGTGGCGCAGCGCCAGAAGGGCTATGTCAGCGGACTGTTCGAGTGGCTGCGGCGGGCTCCCTGGGGCAACCCGACCTTCGCCGGCGTGTTCATCTCGATCATCGGCTTCGGCTTCCTCGGCGGCATCTCCGGCGTGATGATGGGCACCGAGCAGCTCAACATGCTCATCCACAACACCATCTATGTGCCGGGACATTTCCATGCCACGGTGGTGATCGGCACGACACTGACGTTCATGGCGCTGACCTACTACCTGATCCCGGTGCTGTTCAAGCGCGAGGTCATCAATCCCGGCCTCGCGAAGCTCCAGCCCTACCTGTTCGGCCTGTCGATGTATTTCTTCTGCCTGGTGATGATGGGCGCGGGAACACTCGGCGTGTCGCGGCGGCATTGGGACATGGCCTTCTCGGGCATGCCGGCGGCCTATGAGTGGCCGGGCGCGGCCTACCTGATGATGGGCCTGGTGGGCATCGGCGCGGTCGCGGCCATCCTCGGCGGGGGCATCTACATCTACGTCACCGTCGGCTCCCTGCTGTGGGGCAAGAAGCTTGCCGGCGGCGAGTCCAAGGCCAGCTTCACGCCGGTGCAGCGGGCGGCGCCGTCCCTGGCGGCACAGAGCTACGGGTCCCTCGGCTTCGCGGCCCCGGGCACTTTCGTGCTGGCCTCCGTGTTTCTCGTGGCCTTCGTCCTGTACTACTTCATCAACTGGAAGTACCTCTCCACCCTGTGGGGCCTGAGCTGATCTTCGGCTCCCGGTTGGCGGCGCCCTTCACCGCCAACCGGGACGTAGCGCCATGAGCACCGTCGTCATCCACGCGCAACGACCGTTGCTGTCACGAACCCGCGATGTCCTGTCGCTGTTCAAGCTGCGCATCGGGGTGCTGATCATGCTCACCGCCTTGGTGGGCCTGCTGATCACACCGGGGCCGAGCCCTGGATGGGCGCGGGTGCTGGCCCTGGCGCTGTCGGTGCTCATCGCCTCCGCAGCCGCAGGCGCGTTCAACCAATACTACGAGCGCGACCATGACCGGCACATGGCGCGGACCCGCAACCGGGCCTTCGTGACCGGAACGCTGCGGGCATCGCCATTCTGGCTGTATGTCATTGCACTGATGCTGCTCGCAGCGGTGGGGACCGCGGCCTGGGTGTTCAACCTGTCAAGCGCGCTGTTCGTCTTTCTCGGCGCCTTCTTCTATGGAGTGGTCTATACGGTCTGGCTGAAGCGGCGGACCTGGTGGAATATCGTCATCGGCGGTCTTGCCGGGAGCTTTGCGGTGCTCGCCGGTGCGGCAGCGGTAGACCCTGCGCTCGGCGCACAGCCGCTGCTGCTGGCGCTGGTGCTGTTCCTGTGGACGCCACCGCACTTCTGGAGCCTCGCCATTGCGCATCGCAGCGACTACGAGGAAGCGCAGGTGCCGATGCTGCCGGTGGTCGCCGGGGATGCGCGGGCCGCAAGGGCCGTGTTTCTGGCGACGATACTGCTGGTGTCGGCTTCGCTCCTGCCGATGGCATTCGGCTCCGGACCTATCTACCTCGCCGGCGCCCTGGCCGGTGGCCTGAATTTCATTGCGCGCGCCCGCGCGCTGGCCCTCTCGCCATCGAAGCAGACGGCTATGCAATGCTTCTTCGCCTCACTGGTGCAACTCAGTCTGTTGCTGATCGCCGCCATCGCGGATACCCTGCTTCGATGACTGGTCCGATCGATCACCCTGTCGCAGCGCCAGCCCTGCGATGGGTGGCCCGTGTCCTGGCGGTCCTGATTCCCTCGGCGGCGCTTGCACAGACGGAAAACTCGGCGGCCGCGGGTCCCGCCCGCCTCGACTCGCGCGCGGTGCTGGCGAGCAGCGCCGCCGCCGTGGGCCGCATCCCCGGCGCCTACCTCATGCGCGACCGGCAAGGCCGGGAAGTCCGCCTGGCGGATTACCGCGGCCGCCCGCTCCTGGTGAATTTCATCTACACCGCCTGTTTCGAGATCTGCCCGAACAGCACGCTGGCGTTAGCCAAGGCGGTGAACGCGATGCGCCAGCGTTTTGGCAGCTCGCAATTCAACGTCGTCAGCATCGGTTTCGATCAGCCCACTGATTCCCCCGCGGCGCTGCGGGATTACGCGAAACAGCGACGCATCTCGGATCCCAACTGGGAGTTCCTGAGCCCGCGCCGCGAGGACGTGCCAGCCCTGGCGCGGGATTTCGGCTTCAGCTACGTGGCGACGCCAGGTGGTTTCGATCACACGCTGCAGGTCAGCATCGTGGATGCCGAAGGCCGCATACGCCGGCAGGTGGTCGGCGATACCTTCTCGGCCGACATGCTCGGCGAGCCGCTGAAGCAATTGATCGGCGGACTCCCGGTGGGCGACACCCTCCGGCTCACCGACATCTTCGATCGCGTGCGCATCCTGTGTTCGGTCTACGATCCGGCGACCGGTGAGTACCGGGTGAGCTATGCGCTCTATTTCGAGATCGCCGGCGGCATCACCTTCATCCTCGGCATGATCTGGTTCGCCATCAACGAGTGGCTCCTGGTGCGCGCGGCGCGGCGGCTGCAACCGCCGTGACCGAAATGAACGCCGAATCTCCTCAAGCCCATCCGCCGCAGATGGCGCGCTATCTGGCAATCGCCGGACAGTTCGCGCTGTATGCCCTGTTCGCCGGCGCCATCGCGCTGCTCTCCCGCTGGCCGGTCTATCACCAGCTCCGCGATGACCAGGCCCTTGTCACGCTGAGCATCGTCCACGAGGGACAGCGGCTCAAGCTCTGCGCGCAGCGCACCCCGGAGGAACTGGCAAAGCTCCCGCCCAACATGCGGGCGCCGATGAACTGCCCGCGCGAACGGTCGCCGCTCGCGGTGGAAGTGGAACTGGACGGACGGCTGGCAGCGCAGCAGGTGGCGCAACCTTCGGGTCTGTCACGAGATGGGCGGGCCTCGCTGTACCAGCGGATTGTCACGACCGCGGGCAGCCACCACATCATCGTCAGGCTTCGCGATCGGGCCCGGGCGCAGGGCTTCGACTACCAGCGGGAGGCGACGGTGCAGTTACGGCCGGCACAGGCGCTGGTGATCGATTTCGAACCGACCAGCAAAGAGTTCACCTTCCGATGATCCAGGATCCCTGCATGACGGACGCGCCGGCCGGACGCCGGGATTTCGCGCATGCCCTGGCGGCACCGCAGTCCGGCATCGACAGCGTGGCGCGCGGCTGGTTGTGGCTGGGACTGTCCGCGCTGACCGGCTCGGGCGTGTTCGCCATCCTGCTGGTGTTCTCGCGCACTCCTTTCGTGAACCAATGGCTGCCGGTGGCTGATTTCTTCCGGATCGCGCTGGTGGTGCACGTGAACCTCTCGGTGCTGGTGTGGTTCGTCGCGCTGGCCGGCACGCTCTGGTCGATGGCCGGGTCGGGCCGGGCGCGCGGCCTGGCCTGGGTGGCGCTGGGCCTGTGCACGCTCGGCACCGCATCGATGGTGGTCTCACCCTTCGTCGAGGCCGGC
>WBZN01000132.1_pt1 | contig 107212 bp, 103 predicted proteins | sample 5204281 | NCBI WGS metagenome assembly WBZN01 (sample SAMN12344347, study PRJNA552823) | activated sludge metagenome | biome: Activated sludge suspended growth; feature: Nitrification reactor; material: Wastewater; isolation source: activated sludge from nitrification reactor of wastewater... | reverse complement strand
GCGCGGCCCACCCCTACCAGGATCTCATCGACCGTCAAATCATAGTGCCGACCGTGAGAATCGACAACCAGCCGCTTGCCGTCGGCAACTTTGTCAACGTTGAGATCCTTCCCGCAACAGAGCAGGGCCACGCCGTCACGAACCATCGACTGGCGCACCAGTTCCGCGGCGTCGCGATCCTCATTCGGCAGGATGCCGTGCATCGCCTCGATGAGTGACACTCGACTTCCGAAACGCGCGAAGGCCTGCGCGAGTTCACATCCGATCGGGCCCGCCCCGATCACTCCGACTCGTGCCGGCAGCGTGGTGAGCGAAAAAACCGTTTCATTCGTGAGATATCCCGCCACTTCCAAGCCCGGGATGGAAGGCGCTGAGGCCTTTGCACCGGTACATATCGCCGCCTTGACGAAGCTCAGGGTCCGGTTGCCTGCCGAGCCTTCCACCATCACGGTCTCTTCGCCGGCAAAACGGGCCTGACCGATATAGACGTCCACTCCCAGGGATTTGTACCGCTGCGCGGAATCCAGATGGCTGATTCTTGCCCGCAACTGTCTCATCCTGGCCATCGCCGCGCCAAAGTCATAACTCACCCCGCCTGGAATCCGAGCTCCGAATACCGACGCCTCGCGCACCTGCGCCCAGACATTGGCGGCGCGAATTATGCCCTTGGACGGCACACAACCGACATTGAGACAATCTCCACCCATTAAATGCCGCTCGATGAGCGCCACCTTTGCGCCTACCCCCGCGGCGATCACCGCCGTGACTAATCCTGCCGTTCCAGCCCCGACCACGACGATGTTGTATCGGCCATCCGGTTCGGGATTCACCCAATTGGATGGATGCACATTGCCCACCAGTTTCCGATTGTGCTCGTCATCCGGCAGAACGAGATGCTGACTCTCAGCGGTCATCACGGTCATGCGCACGACCTTTCTTTCTGTCCGCGAGGCCTGTCGCGCTGGGCCTCAGTCTGTTCAGTTCGATGTACCCGTGAACCGCTTGTACAGGATAGGTACCAGCGCCAGCAGCCCCAATAGGGTAAACGCCGTCAACACGTTGGGGGACACGATTTCCTTGAGCGAATTAATCGTGCCCAGTTGGCGTCCCGCATAGGCAAACACAAAACTTCCGGGAATGATACCGAGGGAAGTTGCCGCCACATAGGTTCCGACGTTGACCCGGGTCAGGCCCGACACCATATTAACCAAAAAAAACGGGAACAGAGGAATCAACCGCAGAGTCAGCAGATAGCTGAACGCATTCCGAGCAAACCCATCTTGAATGGCACCCAATCGGCTCCCGAATTGCTGCTCAACCCAATCTCGGAGCAGATAGCGCGCAACCAGAAACGCCAGGGTCGCCCCTACGGTCGCGCCGACATTCACATACAACGTGCCCAGCATGCTACCGAAGAGAAATCCGCCGGCCAGGGTCATGATCGCACCACCCGGCAACGAAAGCCCGACGACCGTGCAATAGGCCAACACATACATGGCAACAGCCGTCGAATAGTTGGCCTCCGTGAACGCAAGCAGCTGATCACGATTGGCCTTCAGCGCCTCCAGGGACAGGTAGCGACCGAGATCGAAATAGACAAACCCCGCCACCGCACAGGCTACCAGGATCCCCAACAGGAGTCTGCCGCCCCCCACACGTGCCTTGGCCGGACAAGAATCTACAGAAGTATTCATCGTGTTTCCATGCTCCCCGGCGGTATCATCGTGTCTGCCGGCGCCTGTGTCAATCGCGGCGCGCCTTGATCGGCCCTGCCCTCGCCCCAGTTCTCCCCTACCCGGCCCGCCTATGCACTCAAGTGCGGGGATGCAACCTCCGAAAGAACTCTTGAAGCCAGGGTGCGAGTGGAGGTAATGTCGACATGTACGCGATCAGTGAAATCTTGGACGTTGCCATGCCGACGACACATTCGGTTCCACAGCAGACTCGTGCCTCGCACCCCGCTTACGAAACCGCTTTGCACGTGTGGATGCGCCCCTGTCCTCACTGCCATTGCCGACTGAAGAAAAAATCGCCTGAAGAATCATGGCATTGCGGCTGCGGCTGGCGCACGGAGTGAAGTGGTACACTTAGGTCATATGGAGGGGGTGACGTCATGGGACCGCTCTCGATGCACGACATGAAAGGTGGATTCTTCCTCATCGCAAGCTTCGTGTTACTGGCCACGATTTGCGCCATTGCCGCACTGGGAACCTTGATGCGCCCGCAACGCTGGTGTGAACGCGAGACCAGACTGCACGTTTGACGTCCTCCTAGCAGTCCTGCCTTGGGGAATTTCAGACGTCTTCGCCTCCTCTCTGGCCCACCTTCTGCGCAATTTTGCTCCTGTTCCTCCGACTAACCGTTCCAGCACACAATCATCAGCGTTTTATCTCACACCGCCACAAATAGCCCGCAACCGTCCTGTTCAGATTGCGTCGATCCACCCTTGTCAGAACAGGGCCTCTTGTCCTACTCTGTGACCAGGGAGGCCGGGATGGATCAGAATGAACGGTTGATTAAGACCAAGGAGAACTGGGCCAAGGCCCGGCGCGGCGGTGAAGAGCGGGAGGTGTTTTATGAAGGGGACGATCGGCTTCCCCCAGGTCAACACCTGGTTGAAACGTGGCCGGTACTCGACCTCGGCCAAAAACCGGACATCCCCCTTGCCGAATGGAGTCTCACGATTGGAGGCGCAGTCGCAGCGCCGATCACCTGGACCTGGACGGATTTTCTTGCGCAGCCCCAGTTCAAAGATAAATCGGACTTTCATTGCGTGACCTCCTGGAGTCGTTACGATAATGAATGGGAAGGGGTCAGCTTCAAGCACTTGACGGCCGTCGTCCAACCGCTTCCTTCCGCCCGGTTTGTGCTGTTCAAATCCTATGACGACTACACCACCAATTTACCGCTCGATGCCTGCCTGGATGACGACGTCTTGCTCACCTATAAATGGAACGGCCGGCCGCTCTCGAAGGAACACGGGGGTCCTGTTCGCATGATTATCCCGAAACGATACGCCTGGAAAGGCGCCAAATGGATCAAGGAGATCACCTTCGCCGACCACGACGAGAAGGGCTTCTGGGAAGTGCGTGGATATTCCAATACCGCCTTTCCCTGGAAAAATGATCGCTACGGATGAGCCTCCATCTGCAGGCACGACGCCCGGTGATGTCCCACCTCATACAGCGCATCGAGATCTGGCCGGTGGATATTCCGATCACTGATCCCTTCGTCGTGGCCACCGGCGCGCGTGTGACGGCGCAAAACCTCTTCATGCGAGTGACCTTGCATGATGGGACTCAGGGCATCGGAGAAGCCGCGCCGTTTCCCGAAGTGGGAGGCGAAGACCGGACCTCCTGCCTCACGGCCGCCATGGAATTGGCCGCCGGCATGGTGGGACAATCCGCCGCCGACTACGAACGCCTCGCAGACCGCCTGAATGAACAGGCTCCGCACTCTCCCGCCGCTCGATGCGGGCTGGAAACGGCTCTCCTCGATGCCTATTGCCGGACTCAGGGCATCCCGCTCTGGCAACTCTGGGGACAGGCCGACGTCCGGGAACGAGACACCGACATCACCATTCCGATCTGCAATCTGGATAAAACGCTTGCTCTCGCGCGCGGCTGGTATGCCCACGGCTTCCGCCTGTTCAAGATGAAAGTCGGAACCGATGTGGAGGAAGATATTCTCCGCTTACAGGCCGTACATGACGCACTTCCGGCAATCGGCTTCATCGGTGACGGCAATCAGGGCTTTTCCCGAGAAGACTGCATCCGTTTTGCCGGCGGGGTGAAAGAGTTCGGAGGGCGGCTGGTCCTTCTTGAACAACCGGTAATTCGAGACGACCTCGAGGGGCTCCAGGCGATCCGGCATCTGACAGGCATTCCCGTGGCGGCTGACGAATCCGTCCGATCCCTGGATGATGCCCGCCGGGTGGTCGGGATGCAGGCTGCGGACTATATCAACATCAAGATCATGAAAACCGGCGTGATAGAAGCACGGCGCATTGCGGCCTTCACCCGCTCAGCCGGCCTGCGACTCATGATCGGAGGCATGCTCGAAACCCGCGTCGCGATGGGATGCTCGTTCAGCCTTGTACTGGGGCTCGGCGACTTCGACGTGCTGGACCTTGACACGCCACTCCTCCTTTCCACTGATCCCATCACCGGCGGGTATCGTTACCATGGCCCGCGACTCCAGCCCTGGCATGAGGCGGGACTCAATATGCAGATGCCCGTTCCTCCCGACTGTATCTCGATTCAATAACCGGCAGCCCCTCTCGCCGACGCGTCAGTCTCTCCCGAGAGTCCTCTGCAGGTTTCCGGAAATATTTTGCCGTTTTTCCACTTTTCTGAAAAATTAGCCTGAGGCACCGTGGCTCCGAAGAGTGGAGCACCTTTCGCACCTATCGTTACCGTACGTATCCGGGAGGAACGTCCCATGCAATCAATGACCCCATGCCCACGATTCGCATCTGTCTTCACGCTCTGCTGGATGGTGGGAGGCGCGGCACTGACGCTGGGCGGCTGCGTCTCGCAGCACACCTATGACACGGCCAGGCATGAAGTGAAAACGCGGGCCGGTGAGCTGGCTCAGACTCAGACCGATATCCATAGCCTGGAACAAGAACGAGATGCGGCTCATCTCGCGAATCAGCGCGACGAACGAGCGCTCGCCAACCTGAAGGACGAGCTGAAAAAGATTCACGCCTCCTACGACCAGATCCACAAGGCCAACCAGGCCAAACTGGCACTGCTTGAGCACAACATTGCAGCGTTGCGTGCCAGGCACCAGGCCATGATGAAGGAAATCAGCGCAACCAAACAAATCGAGAAGCGGTTGGAGGCGATCACCACGCTGCGCGAACGGACGATGGCAACACAGCGACCTGGACCGGAAGCACAGGTGACTCCCGTCGACACCGTTCCACAGGAGCCGCACGTGGTTGCCGTGATCACACCGCAACCATCCCAGCCTGACACATCCTCAACGCCGCCGACTTCGGCGGCCGCCCCGTCACAAGCGCCTCCTGCGCCAGCAATGAGCGCCGCGCCAGTTCCAGCGACTCCCCCATCCCCACCGGCGGTCGCAGCACCCGCCACTCCGAACGCGCCTGCACAGGTGAGCCAGGCAACGACTGGCTCCGTTACCCCACCGGCCCCTCGTCCGTCCCCTGCAGCAGCCCCCCAGGATGAATCGTGGTTCTCCAGCGTGACAGGATGGTTTTCATCTCTAATCGATTGGCTCTGGGCCTAAGACAGGGATCGGCTCGCCCTCGCCGCCGTTTGACAGCTGTCTCTCCACACGTAACCCGGTTTCCCTCCGGGGCCCTTACGAAGAGGCCCCGGACGGAATAAGCCCATCTCCACCCTCTTCGCACTTCTTACAATTTAACTCCGTGCCGAGAAACACCTGCCGCCCCTCTTCCGTCAGCACCCATGGACGACTTGTCATCGGCGGTTGATGGCGCACATGCTGGCCGTGCCCGCAGCGAAGGTCGGCCACCCAATGCCCCTCCTCATCCTGGTGATACCCGATAATCGATTGTTGCATCTCACCCCCCTCGTGAGTATCCGAGCGCCCATGGACACATCTGTTGGTGTCACGATACCTGGGCTGGAATGGACTGTGGTACACTTCCACGCCAATCAGAGTACCATGTTTTCCGGGAGGGCGCGGATGGCACAGTCAGCATTTCGCATCGGCATCGTCGGGGTAGGACGCATGGGGGCCAACATGGCTCGCCGCCTCCATGACCTCAAGTATCACATTGTCGCCGTGTACGATACCGAATCCTCACGCGCGGAGACGCTCTCCAAAGAAGTCGGCTGCATCGCCGCCGCAACTCCGGCAGAGGTCGCTGAACTGGCAAACACGGTATTGACCGTGGTGCCGGATGACGCAGCCATGCGCCACATCTATGCACCCGGCAAACCAGACAGCTTACTGCGGCATGCGGCAAACCGGCTCTTTATCAATTGCGCAACCCTTTCTCCCGCTCTCCAAACAGAAGTCCACAACCTGGTGGAGGAAGAGGGCGGCCGCAGCCTCGAGGCCTGTATGGCGAGCAGCATTCCCCAGGCGCGCCAAGGCACGCTGTATCTCATGTGCGGCGGACGACGGGAGGTATTCGAGCGCGCAACCCCGTTACTCAAGGACCTGAGCGCGCATCTGCGTTATATCGGACCGGCAGGTGACGCCGCGAAGGTGAAAGCGTTGGTGAATATGGTCATGAACGCCAACACCGCAGCCCTAGCGGAGGGCCTTGGGCTGGCATCAGCCCTGGGGTTGGACCTCACTATGCTACGCGACGTGTTTTCTCAGACTGGCGCCAACTCCCGCGTCCTGGAGACCGACGGCGAAGATATGCAGCAACGCGCGCATGACTGCTATTTTTCGGCAGCCCATGCCGCCAAAGATTCAGGCATCGCCTGCAGTCTGGCCGAAGAGGCCGGTCTGAATCTCCCCGTTGCGAAAGCCACGTATGATCAGTACCGGCGGCTGGTGACCCTGGGAAAAGGCGAATTGGATAAGTCCGCAGTCGCAGAACTGACGTTCAAAGACCGTCTGACTTCCTGACGATCCGGTTAGTGCGTTTCGAACGGCCGCTCGGCCCTGATTGATGCGGGGATAAACTGCCACCGTTTCTGCGCATCCACATCAAACGCCCCCAAAAACTTCGACGGACCCGCCAACGACTGAAACTCCACCAGGCGAATCGTACAGCCCGTTCGATCAATCACACGGGCATCGTACTGCCCTAGCAGAGTGATCGCACCCGACGCCTGCTCGTACACATTGCGCCGGCCGGCATACCCCGTATCTGGAAACAACTCGGCTGTACCGGTACAACCGCGAAAGCCTTCCACCTGAAGGATTAATCGGTAACGGGACAAAAACGGATGCGTGGCGACACGCGTCACCTGCACGCGAAGTCCCGCTGAGGGCAGATCGACCTCAGCGGGCTCCGGACGATCGCTATTACAGGCCGTCAGGACAACAACCAGCCCCATGACCATCCAGGCCGGTCCTCGTCCCCCCTGCACGAAATTCATTTGGCGGCAGGCATCTTCGACGCCGCCCCGATGGCATCAAGACCGGCCTCGGCGCAGGCATCATCCAAATGAGTCCCCGGCGCGCCGCCGACCCCGATCGCGCCCACCACTTCACCAGCGATTTCAATGGGCAAACCGCCGCCAACCATCAGAATGCTCTCGTTCATGTCACGCAGCGCTTGCAACGCCGGTTGCTTGGCAATCATGTCCGCCAACTCGCTCGTCGCCCGCCGCAAACTGGCTGCCGTGTAAGCTTTTTTCCTGCTGCTATCGACGGTGTGGGGACCGGCGCCATCAGCCCGCAACATGGCACGCAGCACGCCGGCTCGATCCACCACCGATGCGCTGACCCGATAGCCATCCTTCTTGCAGGCCTCGAGCGCCGCCTGAGCGGCCTTCCCGGCCAGAGCCGCCGGCAAAACCGATTCTTTCGGCAACTCATCCGCTGCATGCGCTGCCCCAAGCCATCCGGCGGCCAGGAGTCCTGCGGCGAGGAGACCGGCACATCCCACCAATCGTCCAGACACGTGTATTCTCTTCACCATCATCAGCCTCCATTCTCTGTTCGTCAGCAGTGAGCAACCCGCACTGCGCGCGCAGCCTACGGTCATCACACCGCTCTGTCAATACTCGGGTTCTCTTCAACAGGCTCGGCACGGAGCGTAACGGGCCAGGAATAACGCGCAACTTCGCTGCCGGTGGCAACTGCTCGTGGTGGATAGCGCGAGGAAGGGAATTGCGTGCGGTATCGATCCCGTCATTAGACGCGTAGAGGCCGACAAAGCACAATTCTTGGTTTCGTCACCGACCGACTCCGTCAGGTTCGAGAGACCGAAAGGTCGGGCCTGGCAACGGCAGACGAGGCGAGGTCGATGGCTCTTTAACGGGTGGAAATGGGGTGGATCACTGCACCGGAAGAGCCGGGACGATGCAACTCCTCGATCCACACTTTCGCCTGCGCGACATAAAAGGTGTAGTCGCTTTCCGGATAACTCAACACGACGGCATAGAGGAGCTGTTTCGCTTCCTGCTCACGCCCGGCGCTTAGGCTCGTCCGGGCTGCTTGCAGGGTGCACGAAGCCGCCAGGGCTTTGGGATCAACGGTGGTGCGAACCGGTTGTCTGGTGACGAATCGATCCAGGCTCTTCGGAACGTCCGGAGCGGGCACGACGTGGGTATCCGCGGATTGTTGCAGTTGTTTCGCAGCAGACAACACCGTTTCGACATCACCGCTCGATTGGCAATGCCGATACAATTCCCACATCGACATCACGGAGGGCGAACGCGGCGCGGCCGCGCGCGACGACGAGTCGAACAATTGACAGCCGGCCAGGAACATTCCGACGGTCAACAGCAGCAACGATTTTGTCCCGGAGGAAGAGACCATGCACGTATCCTTACCGGATCGGTTCCGACACTGTCAAGAATTTCGGGGAGGAATTTGCGAATCCGGGTGAAGCATCTGACACGAGCGTCGAAACGATGACGACAAATCGTCGTCGATGGCGAGGCGACAGAACGAATCAATCAGGATGGAAACGGCGCACCCTCTCGGATCACCCCGATATCTTCGATCAGCGCTCGCAACGGCTCGGCCACCGACCAGGCCTCTGCAAAACAGCCACGAGGGCAGTGCGGAAGCTGCCCATCGAAAATCTCCGACACCTGCCCCAGGCAAGCGTCTTCCAGGTGTCCGGACAGTCCGTCGAGAAATATTCGCGCGTCATGCCGCACGGCCGCGCTGTCGCCATAGGTCTTCACCCAGGCCGTCACGAACGGACCCAGGAGAAAGGGCCACACCGTTCCTTGATGGTACGCGCCGTCCCGCGCGGCCACGCCGTCTTCATAGGATGAGCAGAATCGAATATCCTCCGGGGCGAGTGTGCGCAACCCCACCGGTGTGAGCAGGCGCTCTTTCATCAACTGCAAAATCTGTTTTGCCTGCGAGTCAGTCACCAACTGGTCATCCAAAGCCAGGGCGAAAATCTGGTTGGGGCGAAGAGAGGCATCGTCCCCGGTCGGCCCGTCCACGACATCAAGTAAGTATCCCCCTGTCCGGTACCAGAAGCGCTCACGAAACGAGGCGGTCGCGCGTGCGCGATCCTGCCGGCAGTGCTCCGCATAAGCGGTCTCGCCGAACTGGTCTGCCAGTGAAGCGGCCACGGCCAACGCCCGCACCCATAAGGCCTGCACCTCCACCGGTTTGCCATGCCGCGGCGTGACGACCCAATCCCCGATCTTGACGTCCATCCAGGTCAGTTGGACACCGTCCACCCCGCCGGTGATCATGCCATCCTGGTCCATGCGAATCCCGAACCGCGTGCCGTGGCGATACCCGTCAAGAATCTGTTTGATGGCCGGCCAGGCGACCGCGCGGACCCCGGCCAGATCGCGGCTGTAGTGCAGATAGCGATCCACGGCGTGAACGAACCACAACGAGGCGTCGATCGTATTGTATTCTGGCTGTTCGCCGATATCGGGGAAGCGGTTCGGCACCATGCCCTGCGAAACGTAGGACGCGAACGCCTCGATCACCTGCCGCGCCACGTCGTAACGCCCTGTCACCAGACACAGCCCCGGCAACGCGATAAATGTGTCCCGCCCCCAATCGGCAAACCAGGGATACCCGGCCACCACCGTCTGCCGCGCCCCCCGCCGCACGAGATAGGCGCCCGTCGCTGCCCACAGCCGGCGCATCAACACATCGCCACCGGGGATGGATTTTACTACCCCGTCGCGGCGGAGACGCTCGTCCTCGATCGCTTGCGTCACATCGTAGGACGGCAACGCCTCGCTGGTGAAGACGAGTTCCGCCGCGGTGCCGGGCGTGAGAGTGAATACACATTCACCCGGCGACCACCAATCCTCGGTATGCTCGAGTCCCCGTTCCCGCTCAACAGGATAGTGGACCTGGCGATACCAATCCGGTCCGTGATGGTACTGCCCATTATGCAACGCCCGCACGGCCGGCAATCCTTCATAGGGATGCCAGATGACCTCATGTTCTGTTGTCGTCGCCTCGCTCCGTACGCCGGCATTTTCTCTCTGCGTCGCATGAAAATCGCGTCCCGACAGCATCGGCCTGACCCGCAATACCAACGGGGATGAGAGCTCACCCAGCAAACGCCAGCGCAGAATCACCAGATCGCGCCCCAGGGGGCACAACAGTTCACGCACCAGGCGAATGCCATGACCGGCGTAACGCCAAGTCGGCCAGGGATCGCCGGAAAACTCTTCGCAATACTGATACCCTTCCGGGTGCACAACGCCGCTATACAGATTGGTCGACAATGGGATGGTGCGCCCGCCGCTTTCCACGAATTCCTCAACGTGGTTCACGAGCACGACACGGTCGACCGGCGGGTGTCTCGCGACCAATAGCAATGCATGGTAGCGTCGCGTATTGGCGCCGGCGACCGTACCCGACGCGTATCCCCCGCGGCCGTTCGTCTCCAGCCACTCCAGACTCAACGCCCGCTCCAGATCCTGGCAACGTCTCGAATCGATGGTCATCACGCGTCTCCGGCTTATTCGCCTGACTGCTGAATCAATTTGGCCACCAGGCCAGTCCAGCCGGTTTGATGGCTTGCGCCGAGACCGGCGCCGTTATCGCCGTGGAAGTATTCATAGAACAACAACAGATCACGCCAGTGCGGGTCCTGCTGAAACTTCGCCGTCCCGCCATAAACCGGACGGCGGCCATCCGGTCCCCGCAAAAATGTATGTGTGAGGCGGCGGGACAACTCGGCGGCCACCTCGGCCAGATTGCGCCTCTGCCCCGAGCCCGTCGGGTATTCAACGCGAAACGAATCGCCCAGATAATAATGAAACTTCTGGAGCGATTCGATCAACAGATAGTTCACGGGAAACCAGACCGGCCCCCGCCAGTTCGAGTTCCCCCCGAACAGGCCGTTGGAGGACTCCGCCGGTTGATATTCGACACATTGGTTGGTCCCCATCATCGAGAACACGTAGGGGTGATCTTTGTGATACCGGGACAATGCCCGCACGCCATGGGGCGACAGAAATTCATTTTCATCGAGCAAGTACCGTAGCACCTTGGCCAATCGGGGTCGATTGACCAAAGACAGGAAGCGGCGCACTTCGCCGTCCTGCGATTGGGTTTCGATGTGCAAGCTGAAGTCCGGCCGGTTTTCAATGAACCATTGCATGCGATGCTTAAAGCGCGGCAGCTGGTCAATGAGTTCGGAATCCAGCGTCTCCACGGCAAAGAGGGGGATCAGTCCGACCATGGAGCGGATCTTCATAGGAAAGGTCTTGCCGTCCGGCAGCTGCAGCACGTCATAAAAAAATCCGTCCTCCCTGTTCCAGAGCTCGATCCTGGCATTCCCGAAATTGTTCATCGCCCGGCAGATGTAAACGAAATGCTCGAAAAACTTACTGGCGACATCCTCATACGCCCGATCGTCCCTCGCCAGTTCAAGCGCGATAGACAACATGTTCAGGCAATACATGCCCATCCAACTCGTGGCGTCTGATTGTTCGATGTGCCCGCCGGTGGGAAGCGGCTTGCTCCGGTCGAAGACTCCGATATTATCCAACCCCAGAAACCCGCCCTGAAAAATATTCTTCCCCTCGGCGTCCTTGCGATTGACCCACCAGGTAAAGTTCAGCAGGAGCTTGTGAAAGATCCGCTCCAGAAAAACACGGTCGCCGACGCCCTTGCGTTTCTTCTCGATTTTATACACGCGCCAGGCCGCCCAGGCATGCACCGGCGGATTCACGTCGCCGAAGGCCCATTCGTACGCAGGCATCTGCCCGTTCGGATGCATGTACCATTCGCGCAACATCAGCACGAGCTGGTCCTTGGCAAACCGCGAATCGACCAGCGCAATCGGCAGGCAGTGAAAGGCAAGGTCCCAGGCGGCATACCAGGGATATTCCCATTTATCAGGCATGGAAATGACGTCGGCGTTGTAGAGATGCGTCCAGTCGGCGTTGCGGCCGCGCAACCGTTCCGGCGGAGGCTCCGGCCCTGCCGGATCCCCCTTGAGCCACCGATCGACTTCGTAGTGGTAAAACTGCTTGCTCCAGAGGAGACCGGCGAAAGCCTGGCGCTGCACCAGGCGCGCATCGGCGGAAAGACCTGGGGGCGCCAGATGCGCATAAAATTCGTCCGCTTCTTGTTGACGGTCTGCGAAAACGGCGTCGAATGCCACCGGATCAAGAGCCCCCTCCGCAGGACCGTTGGTGAAGCGCAACCGGATGGTGACCGGCCGGCCAGGCAAGGTGGAGAGCACGTACTGCGCCGCCGCCTTGGATCCAATCCGGTCCGGATTGACGGCGCTGGTGTTTCCCTGGACGATATACTCATTGATGCCATCTTTCACATACCGCGCCCCGTTGGAATCGCCGTACAACCGACGCGTGTTGGTCTCGTTTTCCGTGAACAGCAAATCAGGCGCCCCCTCGCACAGGAATCGGCGCTGCCCGTAATACTCATGGTCGAATTCGACGGCACTCACCCCGAGACTCGATTCCCCTTGTCGCAATCGCGGACGGCGCACATCAAGCCCCCATGACCACGTATTCCGGAACCAGATCGTTGGTAAGACGGTCAACTCAGACGGGTCCGGCCCGCGATTGATCACGGTGATGCGCTGCAGCAGGTCCTCGGGCGACGCCTTCGCGTATTCAACCAACACGTCGAAGTACCGGTCGCCATCGAACAGACCCGTATCGAGCAACTCGAATTCAGGATCCGCCCGGTTCCGACGGCGGTTTTCTTCAATCAAGCGGGTATAAGGAAAAGCAGCCTGCGGATACTTGTAGAGAAACTTCATGTAGGAATGCGTAGGCGTCGAATCGAGATAGAAGTAGTACTCCTTGCAATCCTCTCCATGGTTGCCTTCGTTTCCGGTCAGGCCGAACAGCCGTTCTTTGAGAATCGGATCGCGCCCGTTCCAGAGGGCCAGCGCGAGACAGATAAATTGGTGGCGATCGCACATTCCGGCCAGGCCTTCTTCATTCCAACGGTAGGCTTTCGAGCGGGCATGATCATGGGGCAGCGACTCCCAGGCCGTTCCGTAGGGGCTATAGTCTTCACGGACCGTTCCCCAGGCTCGTTCGCTCAGGTAGGGCCCCCAACGTTTCCAATGTTTTTGGCGTCGATCATCTTCATCGAGGCGCTCCTGTTCAGCTGACTGCGCAGAGGCAGGTTTCCGCACTGGCGATGTCGACATATGACACAGACTCCTCTTCCCGGCCGCCCTTGACCGTCAAAACCGCGCCAGCATGCGCCCGGCGTCGAAAAGATTCAACAGGGATTCGCGGGGAGAGCCTGATGGAGGAACTGCGTATGCGCGCCGGAGCTGAGAGTGAACGCGCCTAAGACAGAAACGGGCCACTGCCCCCGTTCTTGAGGGGGGCGGTGAAGACCCTATGCGGGATATTCAACAAATTGCCGAAGGAACGGAGAGGATGACTTACCTGGGAATCAGAGACGTTAGCTCCAGACGACAGCTTCCTGGTTCATGAGATAGTCGATAACTTCGATGCTATCCCGCAACTGAAGTTGCGCCTGCTCAGACATCGGCAAAATTGCTCCGAGAAGCTTGCCGGACTCCATCTCTGCCAGGTTGGGAATCCCGTCGGTACTGCGTTTTTCGAGATCAAATCGAAAGCTGGCCACGTCTTACCTCCAATCCCTTGTCGGTCGTAGTGCAGCAATTCTTGAGCCACACAGGAGCACGTCGAATTCCTTGCTCACCATGAAGCATAGCACAAGGTCGTCGCCGCCAAGGGGAGGCGGATAACCTCTCAATTTGTTGCACGTTCCAACAGGAGATCAGCGTGATGCGCTCAGGGGCGGGAGCGCGCCGAGGTAGGGAAATGCGCCGATTTTTACGAGCGAGGTGTCTGCCCGAAGCCTGAAATCATCCCGCGCGGTGTCAACGAACCGTGGGTCTACCGTCAAATCAGAATCAGGCTTCAGTTCGGGCGCCGGCTGGTTCGGGGTTCCCGACCGGAGATAGTTGGAACCCGAGTTCTGCATGGCATTGTAGGAGAAGAGCACCCGGCTCGAGGCTCCCACGACGAACCCATAGGCATTCAGGCTCACGATATTGCCTGAGGCCTCATTTTGAGACGTTCCCAAAAACGCGGCGCCCCCGCCGTTTTTGACGAACGTATTCCCGAGCAGAATCGCTTGCGCCTGATCGTTGACGATCACGGCTTCAAACAGGCTTCGGGTAATGACATTCCGTTCCAGCCGCACGGTGGATTTCCCGGCGACGCTGACGCCATGGTCGTTGTCGTGGATGAAGTTGCCCCGCATGACGGCCTGAGAATTGGCAAATTGAATACCGGTGGTTTCGCTGCCGCCGATATCGCAATCCTCAATCCGCACATCCTCCACCTGCTGCGTAAACAACATGCCTTTCACCCGCGCATGATGAAAGTGGATGCCGCGGCCGTTAAACATCCCCATCGCGTGCCCGCCATGTTCATTGACGGTAATGCCGGAGATCTCGATATTGGTCGCCCCGTAGGGCCACTTGCCGATATGAAACACGCCCACCCGTTCACGACCCAGGATCGTCACCTGATCCATGCCGGCCCCGATTAAGCGGACATTTTCTTTGCTGTGAATAGTGACGTCTTCGGGATAGGCACCGGGGCCGATCAGAATGGTGTCACCCTTTTTCGCGGCATCCACCGCTTCCTGAATAGAGCGATACTGGCCCGAGCCGTCCAAGGCCACCACCAGGGGCTCGCGTTGCGCAGCCGCAGGGTCTTCCGCCAGCGCACCAGTCACCCCAGCAGCCACGACCGTCAGACCCAAGACCACATTTCGAACGATAGCGCACAGCATATGGATGGCTATACCGCCGGGACCAGCGAGAAGTCAATCGAGCCTCGTTGCGGGGGCAACCACCCCATGCTATCTTCACGCCCCATGATTCTGGTAGGCCTGACCGGCGGAGTGGCGACCGGCAAGAGCACGGTCGCACGTATGTTTGCGCGTTGCGGAGCGGTCGTCATCGATGCCGATGCCCTGGCCCATCAGGTCGTCAAACCGGGCAAACCAGCCTGGCGCGAGATCATCAAGACGTTCGGCCCCTCCGTGCTAAACCCAGATCGCACGCTGAACCGGCAAGCCCTGGGTGCACTCGTCTTCCGGCATCCGGCACAACTGCGGCGCCTGGAACAGATCATTCATCCTCGCGTCGCACGGGAGCAGGCCAGACGAACTCGGGAGGCCGCTCGCCATCAGCCCAAATCTGTCGTCATCTATGATGTCCCGCTCCTGTTCGAAGCAAAAATCGATGCGCGCGTGGACAAGGTCGTCGTGGTCACCGCCAATCGGGACACACAAATCACTCGATTGAAGAAACGCAATGGATTGACAGGCGCCGAAGCCATCCGGCGCATCCGCAGTCAATGGCCGCTGCGGAAGAAGGCTGCCGCTTCCGACTACCTCCTCGACGGCACCACCCCGCGCCGGCGCCTGTTCACTGTCGTGAAGCAGCTCTACGCTGAACTCCTCGCCCTTGCCTGACCCCAGCTTTTCCCTCGCGGCTTCTGTATGTTAGCATCCGCTCATGCGCAACCTTGTCATCATCGGCTCCGGCCCTGCGGGCCTCACAGCAGCCATCTATGCCGCGCGAGCCAACCTGTCACCCCTTCTGATCGAAGGCTGGCAATCCGGTGGACAACTGACCACCACAACGGAGGTCGAAAACTATCCGGGCTTTTCCAAAGGCATTATGGGGCCCGAGTTGATGAAGGAAATGCGGGGCCAGGCAGAGCGGTTCGGGACTGAGTTCCTGACCGGGGACGTCTCGGCAGTTGATCTGTCGCGACGCCCGTTTCGCCTGACCATCGACAGAGAGCAGACCCTGGAGGCGGGAGCCCTCATATTGGCCACCGGCGCCTCGGCTATCCAACTCGGATTGCCGAACGAACAACGCCTGACCGGGCACGGCGTCTCGACTTGCGCCACCTGCGATGGCTACTTCTTTCGCGGCCAGGACCTGGTGGTCGTCGGCGGAGGGGACAGCGCGGTGGAAGAGGCCATCTTCCTGACGAAGTTTGCGCGCACCGTCACCCTCGTTCACCGCCGCGACAAGCTGCGGGCTTCTAAAATCATGCAAGATCGCGCCATGAGGAACGAAAAGATTTCTTTCTCGTGGAACTCCGTCGTTGAAGACATTCTCGGAAAGGATCTGGTCACCGGGGTCCGACTCAAAAATATCGTCACCGGTGCCTTTACGGAACTCGCCTGTGCCGGCGTCTTCGTCGCCATCGGCCATCGTCCCAACACGGATTTGTTCAAGGGCCAGTTGGAGATGGACGAAAAGGGCTACGTCCTCACCTCGCGCGGGACCGCCACCAGCGTGGCTGGCCTGTTCGCCGCCGGCGACGTCCAGGATACGAAATACCGCCAAGCGATCACCGCTGCCGGCTCCGGCTGCATGGCCGCCATCGACGCCGAGCGATTTCTGGAGCGTGAAACGTAAAACGTGAAAGGTGAAACGTTCTCCTTAAAGTTCACGAATGAACAAGCCCCACAAAAAGCTGGATGCCTGGACCACGGCAATTGAATTAGCACAGCAAGTCTATCAAAAGACCGACCACTTCCCTTCCAAAGAGCAATATGGTCTAACCAATCAGATCAGACGCGCAGGAGTCAGCATCCCAAGCAACATCGCCGAAGGCGCGGCAAGGCAAACAAAGAGGGAATTTGTTCAATTTCTCCATATTGCCAAAGGCTCACTCAGCGAACTCGACACGCAACTGGAACTCGCTGTTCGCCTTGAGTATCTTGGGCCGAAAGAGTGGCAGGCTTTGAATGAACTGCTTGAACGAGTCGACAAAATGCTCAGCGGACTTATTCGTCATCTGGGAGCGAAATCGTAAACTTTATGCATTACCCCTTCGACAGGCTTACTTTCTTCAACCTTTTACCTTTCACGTTTTACCTTTCACGCTAAGATATGCATTGCGCGATCGTCCACTACCACGAACTCGCCCTCAAAGGCCGCAACCGCGATTTCTTCGAACAGCGACTCGTCCGCAACATCCGCCTGGCCCTTAGAGACTTGAAGATCCGGCGAATCGAATCGCTGCAAGGGCGCATCCGCGTGACGATTCCCGACGAGGTCACGCCGGACGCGGTGACAGAACGGCTCCGGCGCATCTGCGGAGTGTCAAACTTCCTGTTGAGCGAATCCGTGCCGTTAGATCTCAGGGCGCCGGACCTGTCGATCATCAAGCGGATCGCACAGCGCCAACTGGCTGAACAGACATTCACCTCTTTTCGAGTGACGGCCAAACGCGCGGATAAACGTCTGCCATTGACGTCGATGGATGTGGAGCGCGAAGTCGGCGGGTATCTCCATGAAACCACGGGCAAAGTGGTGAAGTTGAAACAGCCGGACGTGACCCTTTACATCGAGCTTCTGACCAAAGAAGCCCATGTCGCGGCGAGAAAGATCCAGGGTCCCGGCGGCATGCCGGTGGGCACCAGCGGCAAGGTTGCCTGTTTGATCTCCGGAGGTATCGACTCCCCGGTTGCGGCCTACCGCATGATCAAACGCGGCTGCAAGGCGGTCTTCGTCCACTTCTCCGGCCGCCCGCTCGTCAGTCGCGCCTCAGAGGAAAAGGTCCAGGAGCTGGTCCAGCTCCTGACGACGTACCAATATCACTCCAAGCTGTACATCGTGCCGTTCGGCGAGATTCAACAGGAGATCGTCGCCAACGCGCCCGCGCCCTTTCGTGTGGTGTTATACCGGCGGATCATGGTGCGGATTGCGCAGGAGCTGGCGCGGCGGGAAGGCTGCTGGGCGCTGGTAACCGGCGATAGTCTGGGCCAGGTCGCCTCGCAGACAGCGGAGAATCTGTGTGTCGTTGAGAACGCAGCGGACATTCCGATGCTCCGTCCGCTCATTGGCATGGATAAGATCGAAATTACGGAACAGGCGCAACAGATCGGCAGCTTTACCACCTCGATAGAACCGGATCAGGATTGTTGCAAACTCTTCGTCCCGTTACATCCGAGCACCAGGACCAAACCCGATGATATCGTTCGCATCGAACGTGGGCTGGAGATCAGTGCCTTCGTCAAGCGGGGCGTAGAAAAGGCCGAACTGACAATTCTTACCTTTCCTTCGTAACCAGATCCAGCGCCCGTTGCCGCACGAGCCGAAAGTGCACCGTGAGCTCCCGCTCCATGGCCATAGCAATCAACCAGTCGGGAATCATGATCTTCGGCTCGACCAGGAGTTCAAACTCCGCTCTCGTCTGAGTGCCTTCGCCCGCCGCTTGCAGCTTCCACTCCCGATGGTACTGTTTGAAATCGCCTCCCTTGAGATCGGTGATCAATCCTCCGCCAGGCAATTCCTGCGATTCGCAGAGCAATCGCTGTTCACCGGGGAGGAGCGCATGAGAAATATAGACGTCGGTCAGCACATGTCCTTCGCGTTCCTCGACCTGCGCAACACGCATACGGGTCTCAAATAACTCCGGCCACTTGCGGTATTCAGTGAGGATGGATTGAAGGACGGACGGACTCCCCGGAAAAAGTAATGTGGCCGTCGCTTTGACTCCGCCGCCTGGATCAATCTCCACCAGAAGAGGCCGAAGCAGGTGAATCGCCCCCACCTCTCCCGGCCAGGATTGAGAGGCAGGCGTCAGCACAAAGGCCGTCAAGCAGCCGAGAAGAGCCCCCAGAAAAGACATGAGACGTCCCATGGCGCGCATCATGTTCTACCGAAGGCACCGTTAGGTCGGGAGATGTCGTTTCTCACGAGGGATGTTGGAATCCATTGAACGATGGGACGAGGGATCCTTCGTGCTCCAGCTATGACAACAGAATGGCCGCAGGAATCACTCAACGCCGAGGAGGTCATAGGAAAAGTATACTCATTGACCGCCGGGAGTGCGAGCGCAGAGAACATGACCCAACAATGGCCAACGGAGGATCACGTCGCGATCGGCGAATGGTTCACCGGTCAGGCGGTGGCGGGACGGAATACCAGCACAACTCCGGCAGGTGCTCCCCGTTCGTCGTGAATGACGGTCGCGTTCTCGGTGATGAGGTGCTCGGCTCCTTGACGACTGATGAGCAGGAATGGGCCGGCGCCTTGTTCCGACGCCTTGATCTGCTGCAAGGCAGAGAGGGCCGTGTTCACGAGGGGTGTGCGGCGCTGCGCATCCACAACGACCATGACATCCTGAATTGCTTTCCCGAGCCCATCTGATTGGGACCACCCGGTTAATCTCTCCGCCGCCGGGTTGAGCAACGTCACCTTTCCCTGCAGATCGATCGTCACGACTGCATCGCCCATCGACTGCACCACCGAATCGAGCCAACGGCCGCGTTGTTCAGCAATCCGCAAGACACGATGACGAAAGAGCGCCAGGTCGAGCGCCGCGCGTAAATCGCTACTCACGAAGGGTTTGATCAAATACGCCAACGGAAGAGTATGTCTCGCCCGTTCCAGAGTGTCTTCGTCGGAAAACGCCGTCAAATAGATCACCGGGATGCCATAGCGCGAGTGAATCGTTCGGGCCGCATCGATCCCATCCAGCGGACCTTTGAGCTTGATATCCATGAGGATCAGATCCGGCCGATGTTCTCCAGCCAAATCTACGGCCTCGCTTCCCGAGGCCACCACCCCGACCACGACATATCCAAGCGAACGCAGCTGACGACGGATGTCTTCAGCCACCACCACTTCATCGTCAACGATCAGAATTTTTTCCTGCGCCATGGTGCAACCAGAAAACGACGAAGAAACGATCATCATCCGTCATGCCGGGATCCCGTCGTCCCGTTGCACACGTATCCACACGCCCCTGGATGCCCACAGGTTCTCGCAACTCGCATGCCACTCGCCTGTCCCTGCTTTGGCAGCAGGTTACGCCTCACAAGGCTTCTGCACTCCCCTACACCGACGGTGGTTTTTGAACAATGTCCGGACAGAATCGGAAGAGACCGGAGCAAAGGTGTCGTGTACTCACGGGGCGAGGGTTCTCCGCGGAAAGCAGGCTGTGATACCATGCCGCCTTCCACCGGAGCCTCCGTATGATGGTTTGGCTGGTTCGTATGATGTCCGTGATGCTCTTCGGTATGCACGCCGCGCTCAGCGTCCCGCCGCTCGACGCGCAGGCACAAACACCCCCTGACTCTGCGGCAACGACTGAGCATTCATGTAGTTTCGGCATGGCCAAGGGAGATCCCGCCCACCAGTGCCAGGTGCCGGTCCCAGCCGGCTGCGTCATCGCGAAGTTTCCCGGAACGGACAAACCCTGGACTACCGTCTCTAAAGCCGGCCGCACCTTCTGCGCGTTCGACAAGAAAGGGACGGACTGGAAAACCAAAATTACCGGACAATGCACGCGCTGTGACTCCAGCCATTGCACCGGCCAATTCATGGTGCGTTTTGAGTGCACAAAACCCTGATGTCCCCGACACTCACCACTCAGATCAAACAGGCCGCGCGCGACCTGGGTTTCGACGTGGTCGGCATCAGCAGACTGCCGCACCGCTTGGAACCGACACCGGATCATCGTGCCGGCCCTCCCTTCAATCGGCTCCTCGACCGGCTGCATGAATGGCTGCGACGAGGTTTCCATGCCTCCATGGGCTGGATGACGCGCGACCCGGAACGACGGGCCGATCCCGCCCTGGTCCTGCCCGGATGCCGTTCCATCATTTCCGTCGGGATGAACTACTACACCGACCAGCGAGCGGACGAGCGACCGGGGAATGGGCGGATTGCCCGGTATGCCTGGGGGCTCGACTACCACAAAATCCTCGGTGATCGATTGACCCGACTATCCGAACACATCACCGCCCTCGCGCCCGAGAGTCGCCATCGCGCCTACGTCGATACGGGGCCTGTCATGGAAAAAGCCTGGGCTCAGCAGGCCGGCCTGGGATGGATCGGCAAACATTCCAATCTCGTCTCACCTCAGTTCGGCTCCTGGCTGTTGCTGGGAGAACTTCTGACGACCCTGGAACTAGATCCGGACGAGGCCGGAACCGATTTGTGCGGCAGTTGCACGCTCTGCATTCAAGCCTGTCCCACGGGAGCCATCACCGAGCCATACGTCGTGGATGCCGGGCGCTGCATTTCCTACCTCACGATTGAGCTTCGGGGCGGCGAGCCCCCCATTTCTGACGAACTCCGGCGAGGATTGGGGAATCGAATTTTCGGCTGCGACGATTGCCTCGATATCTGCCCGTACAACCATCAAGCCGAACCGACCAGCGAACCGGGCTTCCAACCTACCCGGCTTACCGCCTCGCCTTCGCTGCGCGCCTTAATGGCACTGAACGAGGCGACATTCGCCGCAACATTCAAACACAGTCCCATTCGACGCGCAAAACATGCGGGATTCCAACGCAACCTCTCCTGGGCGTGGAACAATGAAGCCAAGCCAGCCGGGAGTCCCACACCCGCACCATCATCAAACGCCGATCCTCTGTAAGCGTCCCTCTGTTTCTCTTTCGCCGATAGTGGTAGGCTACTGCCTCACGTCCTCGCGCAGTCGAGGACCCACCTCAGCGGTTGCAAGACCATGCACGCACCCACCCTCCTGATCGTCGAAGACGAAGAACGCATGCGCCGCCTCTTTGAGCTGGTGCTGAAACCTGCCGGGTATCATCTGCTGTTGGCGCGTTCCGGAGAGGAAGCCATCCGCTTGCTGCAGGAGCATGACTCGCTCGACATGATCATCACGGACCTTCAACTGGGAACCCTGTCGGGCATGGACGTGCTGGAAGCCGCCCGCCAACAGGCGCCTGATGTGCCGGTCCTCATCGTGACCGGCTATGGAACGGTAAAATCGGCCGTCGAGGCAATGCAGAAGGGCGCCTACGATTACATCTCCAAGCCGGTGGATAACGAAGAGCTGAAAATCGTCATCGCCCGCGCGCTGCAAGTCCGTCAACTCGCCCGGGACAATCGCGCGCTGCGCGCAGGGCTCCATGAGCAGTTCGGATTCGACCGCATCGTCAGCGTCTCCAAAGAAATGGAGCTGGTCAAACGGCTTGCCAGGGAGGTGGCCCAGACCGATGCCACCGTGCTGATCACAGGCGAGAGCGGCACGGGCAAGGATCTCCTCGCGCGCGCCATTCACCTGGTCAGCCCGCGCGCGCAAGGCCCGATGGTGGCGCTGAACTGCGCCGGCATTCCCGAGCATCTGCTTGAATCCGAACTGTTCGGCTATGAGAAAGGCGCCTTCACCGACGCAAAGAAGTCCAAGCCGGGCCGTTTTCAAATGGCCGATCGCGGCACCTTGTTCCTGGATGAAATCGGCGAACTCAGCCTGACGGCGCAAGCCAAACTTCTGCGGGTGCTCGAGCAGCATGTGGTGGAGCCGCTGGGCGGGGTTCGGAGCATTCCAGTCGATCTGCGAGTCATTGCCGCGACGAATCAGGAGTTGCCCGACCTCATCAAGGCCGGTCGCTTCCGCCTGGATTTGTATTATCGCCTGAACGTCTACCAGCTTCGCATGCCCCCCCTGCGGGAACGGCCGGGCGATATCGAACCGATCCTGACTCAGTTTCTCGACCAGGCCCGCCGCGAGCGTGGCAGCCGCATCAAAGGGATCGCGCGGGACGCGCTCACGCGTCTCACGCAGTATCCCTGGCCCGGCAATGTGCGGGAGCTTCACAATGTCGTGGAATGGCTGACGATCACCTGCAAGCAGGACATGATTCAGCCCGAGCATCTCCCGGCTTCGCTGACCGCCGCAGCCCCCCAGCCGCCGGCGTCGCCGGCCGGCGGTCCCTCGCTCCTCTCGTTCGGGCTGTCGGTCGAAGAGGTCGAAAAAGCGATGCTGCAAGAAGCGCTGACGAAGAGCGGCGGCAATGTGTCTGAAGCCAGCCGCCTGCTCAAAATCACACGCAACACGCTGCGCTATCGCATGGCCAAACATAACCTGTCACAGCCTCAAGGCTGATGCGCGCTGCACGACGGACCGGCGGGCTCCAGAGAAAATTTTTTGTCGCGTTATTGATCGTCGGCATCGTGCCGGGCATGGCCGCGCTCTGGGCCACCTACCATTCCAGCACCGCCAGCCTCAAGCAGGCGATCGGAGAAGGGTTCCAGGAAATTGCGCGCTCCACATCGATTCGATTAGCCGGCGCCGTCGACGATGAAATCGATCGCGCCGGCCGTCTGGCCATCAGCGTCGCCAATCAACAAGCGCAAGGACTCTCCGACCGGTCCGACCGCAGCCAAACCGAAACCGCTCGTTCGCACCCCGCTCATCGGCCTCTGACAAAGCCGGTCACCGCCGGCTACCTCGAAGAATGGGCGCACGAATCCCGCCACTATCTGCGTGTCACCATTGCCGATCACCGGGGCCTGGTCCTCGCCTCCACCGATCCGGGGCTCTCACCGCAGCAGGCTGATCAAACGTGGTGGCGCGAGGCCATGCACGCCCCGGCCGGCACGGCCTATGTCAGCACTGTCACGCTCGACCCGGCCATCAACGACGCGATCTTCCACGTTGCGGTTCCCATTGTGGAGAAGGCCGGGGCCACGGTGACTGGCGCCGTCGACCTCGTGATCCGCCACAATCTCCTCACCCAGCTGATCCTCCCGATTCATATCGGGAATACTGGCCATGCCATGCTCCTCGATACGCAAGGGACACCGCTCATCTGTCCGGTGCTGCCGCCGACCGCCCACCTCATTCCCCCAAGTCTGATGAACCGGCTGGCTCTGGACCGTCCCTTGTGGTTGGTGGCCAATGACGATGCGCACGGCGGGCGCGATGCGATCGTTGGAGCCTCGCCGGTCCGCTTCAGCCATCCGTTGACCCCGTCCAGCCTGGAAGGCAATCGATGGTACGCCTTTGTTCGACAGGCTCCCGAGGAAACCTATGCGCCAATCTATTCGCTCCTGCTGTCCGTCGGCGTGATCGGCTTCGGCCTGGTGATTGTGCTGTCCGCCTTTGGATTTGCCGTCGGCTATCGGATCGTCAAACCGCTCGCCGCGCTCCAGCGGGAGGCCGAGGGACTGCGCCTCAATTTGACGACGCCTCACACCAACAGCACTGTCCCGCCTGCGACTCCGCCCTTGCCGCAGGAATACCGGACCGGTGATGAAATCGAAGACCTCGCCACGACGTTCAGCGCAATGCGGGCGGTGCTGGAAGAAAATCTGCGCACCATCAAGTCGCAGCAACATGAATTGATCCGGCAGGAAAAGCTGGCATCGGTCGGACAACTCCTTGCCGCCCTTGCCCACGACCTCCGCAATCCCCTCGGCGTGATCCGTAGCTCAGCCCAAGTGGTGCTGGAGGGGCCGCAGGACGAAGCGATCCGTCACGAAATGGCTCGCTATATCATCGACGAAGTCGACAAACTGTCCCAACGCCTTCACGACTTTCTGCGTTATGCGAGGCAGAAGCCGCCGGACTTTGCCGACTGCGCTGCGGAAGACGTAATACGCGCCGCTGTGAAGCAGTGGGAAGCGCAAGGCGGGCATGAACACATCCGGGTCGAGCACCGGTTCGGACGCAACCTGCCCCTGATTCATATTGATCCTGAACAGATCAAGGAAGCCCTCATGAACGTGCTGATCAATGCGCGGGAAGCGATGACGGAAGGGGGAACCCTGACCCTGGCAACCCGCGGCGGGGAAGGAGGCGATGTGGAGATCGATGTGGCGGATACGGGAAGCGGCATAGCGCCAGACCACCTCGCGCGACTTTTCGAACCGTTTTTCACCACCAAGACCTATGGCACTGGCCTCGGCCTCACCAACGTCAAACGTCTCGTGGAAGATAACGGGGGAACCCTGGCCGTGACCAGCAATCAGGGGAACGGCACCACCTTCACGCTGCGCTTTCGCCCGGCGAGCTAGGAACGGCCCCTGAACGACCCGAGAACGCCGCTGGCAGCTAATCAGACCAGTCCTGCAGGAGGCTCAAACAGGCTGTCCAGCAAGGCCGCAGCAAGGGAAGGGCCGAAGCGTACCCTTGCGGTACGTTGAGGCCCTGAGCGAGGCGAGAACGCCGCTGGCGGCCTGTTTCAGCCTCCTGCCCCTAGATGCGTTTGGTCATGCGCGAGAACCGCTCCTGTAACAGGACGCCGGTGGCGGCAAGATGTTTGCCCTGAATCGTTTTCTGCACTGCCTCGATACGCGCTGAAAAGTTGGGATGGGTTTTAAACAAAGCCCGGTCATCGCCCTTGAGGTCCCGTAAGCGCGTCAGCAAGCCCACATAGGCCTCCGCGTCGTAACCGACCCGCGCCGCGAACACTTCGCCGACCGTATCGGCTTCCGTTTCCTTCTCCTGATCCAGGCCTTCATCGAGCAACTTCTTGACCGCGCCGTCAATCACGGTCTTGAACGCCGCCGGATTGCTCGTCGCATACGACAGGCCCGCTTCGGTCACACCTGCCAGGCGCTTGCTCCGCTGAATGACATCGAGAATGTGCTTTTGGCTCACGTGGGCGATTTCATGTCCCAACACCGCGGCCAACTCCGCCTCGTTTCGGATCTGCTTGAGCAGACCGCGCGTGACAAAGATGTATCCGGCCGGCGCGGCAAAGGCATTGATCGATTCATGCTCCAGAATCGCCACCCGATAGGGAATATCCGGCCGGTCGGACGTGTTGGCGACTGCCCGCCCGACCAGATTCACATACCGGACGAGCTCCGGTTGATCCACGACTCCGCCATACCGTGCCACAACCTGCAAGGCCATCGACTGGCCGATCGACGACTCCTCCTCATAGCCGATGGGGAACAGACTCCCGACAACATTGCCGACCCCATGAATGGCCCCGGCCAAGCGCGGATTACCGGATTGTCGCGCGATATCTTCACTGGCTCGCTGCACGTCCGCGCAACCGGCCGCGGCCAGAGAAAAGGCAATCAACGTTGCCGCCAGATTCTGATTACTTCGCATATTCACCGAGGCCTCCTTCTCGCAAAAACTCCTCGACCTCCTGATCGGGAATCTGATAGGCCGTCATCCGATCCACCGCGTCGCGATCACGCGCGGACACGCCGGCGCGATTGGCATAGCCTTCGGAAGCCTTATCCAGTCCTCTGGCGCCCGCCGAGGCCGTCGTGGCCGATGCATCGCCGCCGCGCATGCTTTGGCCAAGCTTGGCCAATGTATCGTTGGTGCCGGACGGTTTGGACGATGAGGTCTTGTTGGCGAAGATCCATCCTTTGGCGCCGGCTGAAGTCTTGACCTCCACCCAATTGCCGTCACGCCCGACCACCTCCAACGCCTCGCCGAACTTCACGTTCCCTACCACGGCATCCAATGAAGTTTTTCCGGCGCGAAGTTGCGCCGTCTTGGCTTGCACATAGACAGTTTCTGCCTGGGCCTCGCTCCCCCAGGCGAACAGACCGAGGCATAGGACGATGGGAAACACTCGAAGCAATCGTGGTGGTGTCACAGCTTTCTCCCTTCAACGGCGCGGATCATTTCGACGTCATTTCATACACGCCATCCCACTCTGTTGACGGAGGGGTATGGCGATAATTGGTCGAGCGTTCGAGGTAGACGCGCGACGGACCATCCGATGGGTCCAAGGTCACGGCTTCTGCAAATCTGGCGCAAGCGATCGAGAAATCTCGCAATTTATAGGCCGCCAGACCTTCCAGGTACACGTCGATGACGCGCTGCTTCTTCTCGTCCAGCTGCCCCTTGCGGGCCAGCAGCTCAAACACGACGACCGGATCTTTTTTGCCCTTCACTCGTAGCAGATCGATCTCTCGCACTTCAACGTCGTTCTTGGCCAGTTCGGCCGTCCGCTGGCCGATCAAAATCAATGTATCGTAGTACTTGCTGGCGCCTTCTAGGCGCGACGCCAGATTCACGCTATCCCCGGTCACCGTATACTCCATCCGTTCTTCAGACCCCATGTTGCCGACAATGCAGGGCCCGGAGTTGATACCGATTCTGGCGCCAATTTCCGGCAACCCCTCCTGCTTCCAAATCACACGGAGCCGGGCCAATTCGGCCTGACAGTCCAACGCAGCATAGCAGGCCAGCGACGCATGCTGGGGATCGTTCAGGGGCGCGCCGAAGAGTGCCATGATGCCGTCTCCGAGATACTTGTTCACATTGCCACGATGGGTGGTCTTGATGATGGTCGTCATGGCCGACAGGTAGCGGTTCAGCAACGCCACGAGATCCTCCGGCGGCATCTTTTCGGAGATGGTCGTGAAGCCGGCAATATCCGAGAAGAGAATCGAAATCTCCTTCTTCTCTCCCCCGAGCTTGATGGCCTCGGGATTCCGCATGATCTCCTCAACCACTTCAGAGGACATGTACTTGTCGAACGCCGCCCGCATGAGCCGGCGCTGCTTTCCCTCGGTTACATATTCGACCGTCGCAGCCGTGCCGAACGTCAAGGCCAGGGCCATCTCCGGAAACACCAGATCCAGCCACCGCTCGTGCCCGGCGAAGGCATGTGCCACCAACCCATAGTAGGCCAGGGCAAGGCCAATCGTGACGCCGAATTTGACCGGATAGGAAGGCACCAGCATGAAGGCCCCGGCCGAAGCGAGGCACAGCAGCAGGAGAACCGTCAACGAAAACCAGGCCGGCGCGGCCTGCAATCCTTGCCCGTGCAGCAAATTGTCCAGCGCCGCCATGTGGATGAGCACGCCGGGTGTGGCGGAAGAAAATGGGGTGACTCGAAGATCGTACAGACCTGCCGCCGTCCCGGCGATAAACACGACCTTGTCTTTGAACAACGTCGCATCCAGTGTTGGCCGCTCCCCTTTTTCCTGCTGAGCGAATGCCTGCAGCACTCCGCCAATCGAATACTTCCGAGCATGGTAGGTCTGCTCCAGCGAGCCGTGCCACCGGATCAAGAGGTGGCCATCGGCATCGAGTGGAGTACTGCTGTTCCCGATGCGTACCCGGCCATCCTCGACGGAAAGCCCGTCCGCCCCGAGCAGGTACCGGGCCACCGCGACCGGGAGATGCGGAACGAACTGCCCGCCCACCTGCCCCAACAACGGAATGCGCCTCGTCGGGCCGTCTGCATCCGCGGACAGATTGATGACGCCGAGGCCATGCGCCTGCTGCGCCAGCACTAGAGTCGGCGGCTTCACCCCGGCCTGCATGTCCGCCCTGCGGTCCGATTCCCGCCACTCGACCTTCAGGGTCGCGCGGGATTGCAGCTCCTGTGGAATCGGGGCGGGCTCGGCGAGGAACAACATAGGGAGGAACACATTGTCTGCCGCACGCATGTCGTCGGCAAACGACTGATCAAACTCTTCGGCATTCTCATCCGGTTCGAAAAACATCACGTCGAAGACGACGGCTCTTGCACCCGCCTGTTTGAGATAGCGCACCACATACCCAAATCGGTCACGCGGCCAGGGCCAGCGTCCGAACGCCTCCAGGCTCGATTCATCGATGGCCAGCAGCGCAAGATTTGAATCCGCCTTGGCAGGATCGGCATACCGCCGGACCAGATGATCAAACGCGTTGAGTTCCACCACCTCAAACCACCGGGTCATCCGCAGTCCAGCCACGAGACTGAACACAGCGAGGCCGACCGCGAGCGCGGAGAGGAGTTTCGTTGTCCGTGTCGAAGAGGTCATCGAGAAGGTTCACCCGAGGCAACCATGCGCGTCGAGGGCTATCGTACTGGAGATTGGGTGAGAGGGAAAGAGGCGGGAGAGCAACCTCGTTCAAAAGGGGAAACCGTCAATCATGCCGGCGGCCTTGTCTGCGTTCGAACCACTACGGCGCGTCATTCGCGCAACGAAACCCCAACGTCGGGCCCCAATAGGTCATTTCATCCCATCCCCGGTAGCCGGCGCGCAATTCCAGCGGACGCTCCATCCAGCTGCCACCCCGCAAGACTCGAAAGGTTCCCCGCAGGGGCCCTTGCGGGTCACGGGCCGGCGAGGTGCGGTAAAAATCCTCCGCATACCAATCCTTCACCCATTCCGAGACCAGACCGATCATGCCGGACACGCCATAGGGTGAACGGGAGGCCAGCGGCACGCCCACCGGCTCGACGCCGTTCGCGGAAGCCTTTCCATCCGTCAGCGCCCCCCGGCTTTTCTGGATCACCTCGTCGCTGTTCCCCCAGGGGTACCGCCTTCCGTCGATGCCGCGCGCGGCTTTCTCCCATTCGGCCTCTGTGGGCAACCGTTTCCCGCCCCATTGGCAATAGGTTCTCGCCTGCATCCAGGTGACATCGGTCACGGGATGTTGATCGAGCTGGGGATCATCGAAGGCCGCGCGCACTTTCGGCGGGAGGCAGCTCCCTCCGTCCACACAGGCTCGATACTGTGCGTTTGTCACCCCCTGCTGATCGATCCAGTAGGAGCTGAGATAGAGGCGATGCAGGGGGCGCGCATCGGGCAGGCCATCCTCCATCCCCATGAGAAATTCGCCTGCCGGGATCAGCACCATTCCGGCAGGGGGCGTCAGGCCTTGCTCCAAGAGCCGTTTCACCGTCTCCTGCTGGTCCGCCTCAAGCTGGACATTGACCCGAGCGATAGAATCCTCACCGGCCGCCGGAGCGGCCTCAGTCGAACGAACAGGCGGTGCGGCCGCGCGGGCCACCGACGCCTGCCCACTTCGCAGCGCCTCCGCAGCCGGAGGCATCGTGGCAGACCGGCTCGGCGCAGCCGGCGTGTCAGACATGCGAATGGTCTCGATCCGTACGGCTGTCCGCGCCATGTCCGGAACGGGATCGCTGGTGCCTTTTCCCTTCTTGATCTCTTTTCTAACTTTGCCGATCGCCGAAAAATCAAAATCCGGAATGTTGGCCAGCAAGGGCGTGGCATAACTGATGGGGACGGCGAACGCCATGCCTTCCGGCACGATTCCTGAGGGATGCGTAAATTTCGTGGTGAGAATTCCGACGACTTCCCCCTGCCGATTGAAGACCGCTCCGCCGCTGTTGCCCGGGTTCACCGCCGCGTCCACTTGAAACACCCGTTGCACGCCCCTGGTACGCACCGCGGCCACATGGCCTCTGGTGATGGTGGTTTCGCGCAACCCGAACTGAAACCCGACGGCAATCACCTCCTGATCCAGTTTCACGGCACCGGCATACCCAAGCGGCGCTTCGGATAGTCCGACGGTCTCCACCTTCAGGAGGGCGAGGTCATGCTCCGCATCCACACTGACGAGCACAGCGGGGGCCCGAAATTCTCCCGGCGTGACGATCGTAATCCGTTTGGCGTTGGCGACCACATGATGCGCTGTCAGCACATAGCCATCGTGGTGGACGATCACGCCGCTGCCAGCCGGTTTCTCCACCGGCAGCGGTGACCGCTCGTTGGCCTCCCCACGATCAACGGTGCCCAGGAAGAGGGCGACTAGGACCAGAAGAATCTTCATGGTTTGACCGGCAGTAGTACACTGATCGCCCCGGCATTTTGTCCGAGGACGAGGCCTTCCCGCGGGTAGCCCATGCGGTCGACCACCCCTTTGGGTTCACCATGACAATCCAGACAATGCCTCGTCGCATACAACGGAAACATCAAGCGGAATGACGAGCTGTTGGCCGCCATCTCGCTGATGACGGTTTCCCGAGGATAGGCGGCATCGGCAAATGCTTCCAAGGCGCCCCGTTCGTAGGCGTCCGGACGGTTGGCAGGGTTCCGCGGGGCCAGCGAGGTTTGCTTCAGGCGCACGCCGGTTTGATCGGTGAACCGGGCAGACACCCGCGCCCCGAACGCCGCGGGAATGAACCCCTTGAATCCGGTGGCGTGGGGATCGAGCTCCCGGCGGACATCGGCGATCACCTGCCTGCTGGTCTCGACCAATGCACGAAGCAGCCGTTTCGTCCGCGGGGCTAGCGTCGCGTTGTCCAACTCATGCAAGTCGATTCCGGCCCGGCCCCGGAACATATCCAGGAGTTGTCGTTCGAAAGCTTCCGGCGTGAGGCCTTGGCCGTGTGATCCATCCAAGAGGATCTGATTGTCATTGACCACCGCACGGCCGGAGTCGAGGAGCACGGCGAGCAGACGGGCAGTCTGTTCGAGTTCAAGCACCGTATGGAATGGAATTGAAGAACGTTCGGGTTGTTCGAACCCCGAAGTCGGCTGAATGGCGTTCAGCCCCCCTCCTGCGACCAGACACGCCACCATCCACAGCAGACGACGTCGCATGGATTGCCCCTGATGCGTTCGCGTTGCGGGCTGTAGGAAACCGTGCGCTGCCGCCCGTCTCAGCCGGACAGCAGCGCACGTCATGCAAATGGTACGAGTGGCCTGCGACCAAGTCAAGGCGCTACGCGCATACCGAGCCCTCTGCCCTTACCGATTGGGCCGGATGTCGATCATTACATTGTCCGCATCCAGCTCGATCGTCACAGGCATCCCTTCCTGGAACACCGAGAGTTTGCTCCCTACCAGCGTATCCACCTCAAACCGTTCGAACCCTGCAGGAGTGGAGAGTTGAATTTCCCGCCAAAAAGGATCGGCGTAGCGAATCCGGCCGGCCACCACCTTGTGATTGGCAAAATCCTCCCCGCCGGGTCTGGTGGCGTCCAACAACACGTTTCCCGAATCGACCAGCAACCACACCTCATCGCCGACCCGCGCGTCATACAGCCCGATTCGATCCGCCTTATTGGGGCTAATCGTCCGCATTTGCAGCCCATACGGAGTTTTCACAAACAGGAGCCCGCTCTCAATCTTAGCAATCTGCCCGCTCACGGCCAGATGCACGCCGGGCGATGATCCCTCTGATGATTCCGCCCCGGCCGGCACCAATGGACACAGGACTCCGATCAACCCGACGAGAAGGCACGCCGTCCACTTCATGGTACCCTCCTTTTACGTCTTTCGCGATCCCTGTTCTGGTCAGTAGCCCGGCTCATTCCCCATCCCCAGAGCCGGCGGGACAGCAATGCCATATTCCTGGATCGGGGTAATCATGACGGCAAAGTTGAACAGCTCATCCGCCGCCACGTCGTGAATGCCCTGCTCGCGGGTCCGCAACATCTTGAACCATTTCCCCATCTCGGTTTTGACGGTCTTGTTATCTCCCCGTCCGATGGCGTCCTTCACAACCGCCAGGCGTTCACTGTAGGGTTCCCAATTCGCCCCCGGATAGCTGGTCTTGTAGAAGGTAAGTGACCCGTTGAGTTCATCGACCCAGGACTGTTGAGCACCGGCCGTTCCGAGCAGCAGGCTCGTCCCGATACACAATCCAATCACCAGAGTCCAACACGCCTCTCTCAATCTAGAGCTTTTCATGGTGCGCCTCCTTGGTCACGACGCAATCCCCGGAAGGGGGTCAGAAGGAGACCGACGACTGACGATCCGATTCCCGCGCCTCATCCGCATCCTTGCTGTCCGGCGTCTTCAGCATGTTCATGCCCATCCCCTCGGAAGGCTCGTTATCCGGAACCAGCATCTGGCGATCAAACCCCTTCTCCGGCTCACTTCCCGCCGAGTCGCTGGAGGCAGGACTGTCTCCAGGCCGACTTTCCGCTTGTGGCGTGAACGCCCCGAACATCTGATCCGGGTGGATGACCTGAGCGAACCCCGCCGATGCCAGGAACGCGACGACAGCTGAGCCGATCATGATCGGTGATGCAGTCGAGAGGAACGCTGTCCTATCCATGATCTGTCCTCCTCTCTCAAGCCTGAACGCGTTGATCCACGATGATCGAAACCGATCCCACTCTACGGGAAGGTCTACGCGAGGCCTATTGCCTGGGAGGTGGATTTTCTCTCCACCCTTCGGGTGAGCAGAAACGCGGTGAGCAAGCGGGCGTCAGCCGTTCCCGAGGTACACGAGGACGGCCTCAACACGCCCGTTGACCTTCAACTTTTGATAGGCATGATGGAGGTGAGTTTTCACGGTATCGAGGGACACGCAGAGTTGATCGGCGATTTCTTTATTACTGCGCCCGGCCGCGGCACAAGCGAGAATTTCCCGCTCCCGATCGGTCAGCAAGGACAGCCCGCCGGAATCCGACTCCCCTTGTTGGCCCGCCAGGGCCACAGCTTTTTTGGCAAACCCGTCCGGCATGTAGGCCGAACGCACGGGCTTATTCAGGAAGGTTCCGCGGATGATCCGCAGGAACTCCTCATGGTCGGCGTCTTTTAGAATGTACCCGCAGGCTCCCGCCCGCACGGCTGCGACGATACGGGCATCGTCGTCGTGCACGGACAGCATCAACACCCGGCAGTCCGACACACAAGCGCGGATCAATCGGGTGGCCGTGATGCCGTCCAGCCGCGGCATGTCGACATCCATCAGCACGATGTCGGGCTTTTTCTCCACGGCGAGGTCGAACGCCTGCCGGCCGTCCATGGCCTCCCCTACCACCACAATGTCCGGCTCATGCTCGAGCAACATCCGCAAACTCTGCCGAAACAACCGTTGATCCTCGGCGATCAGGATGGAGATAGGCATGACTGCTCCTGTCTGACCGGCAACGCGACCGTCAGAACGGCTCCGCCCGCAGGACGATTGCCGGCGGTGATACGCCCGCCATGGGCCTCGACCACGAGCCGACAAAAATGTAATCCAAGGCCGCGCCCGATCCGATAATCCTGTCCGTCCTTCTTCCGGAAAAACATCTCAAACACGTGCGACACATCATCCGGGGCGATGCCCGGCCCCTCATCCTCGATCCGGATCGTCACCATGGAGCCGGGAGACGGCTCTGCGGCGGACGCCGCGCGTTGCATCGGCGACTCATCCACCAGCAGGGTCAAGGTGATGGTGCCCTGCGACGGCGAGTACTTGAGGGCGTTATGCAGCAGATTGATCAAGACCCGTTGCAGCCGCCGCCCGTCCCCCCACACCCACACTTCCTCCGACGGCCTGCGTACCACGAACCGCACGCCCTGCGCCTCTGCTTCGAAACGAAAGAGCCGCAACGTCTCTTGCAGGAGCATGCCCGTCGCCACCGGCGACCAGCTCAGCGGAAGTCCCGAATAGTGTTCCTGATACACGTCCAGCATGTCGTTGATCATGCCGAGGAGCAGGTCGGTCGTGAAACGCAAATCCTCGAGGCAGCGACGCGGCAAGTCTTGCCCCATCTCCGGGCGACCGGCGAGCCATTCCAGCGTTTTCTTGATCCCTGCCAGGGGATTCCGGATATCGTGCGCAAACATCGAGGCGAATTGACTCAACGACGCAAGGCGTTCGGATCGGAGCAATTGCTGCTCAAGCTGTTTCTGCTCGGTCAGGTCACGGAGCTGCACCATGATCGATTCAATGCGGCCGGCCTTCTTGACCGGCACGCAATCAACGTCCATCGTCAGCTCACCTCCCGGGATGGGCAGGGGCACGCGCATCTCGCCCGCCGACACTTCCGCGCCGCTTTGCCGCACACAATCCAACTGTGCCTGCAGACGGACTTGTTCGGCCTCGGCCACGAGCTCGACGACCCGACGGTGTACGACGGTTGAGGCCGGTCGGCCGAGCGTCAGCTCGCCGCGTCCATTCATGGCCTGGATCACCCCGAGGGGATCGACCAGAATTTTGGTATCGATCGAGTGATCCCACAGCAGCCGATAGTGTTCTTCGGAGGTCGCCAGGTCGACATTAGCCTGCTCGATCCGACGAACATATTGTGCCTTCGCTTGCGACGCCAGCTCCAGACGCTGAGCCAGATCGTCGAAACTTGCGGCGATCCTGTCGATCTCTTCAATTCCACACAGATGGTCGGACGACGGCACCGGAAGGGGGGCGGGGCGCTCACCATCGCCCATCCGGTTGATGCGCTGAATCAACGCCCCCAGAGGGCGCACAATCCGCCGCCCCAGCCGCCAGCGCAGCCACAACACAAACACACTCGCCCCGATCCAGAATGCCCCAAGCTTCCCGAGCAGGGCAGACAATGGTTCAAATGTCTCCGCCGGATCCTGCTGCACCAGGATGGACCAGACCGGCGCCTGCGCCACCTCCGCCGGAAGCAGGACAGGGGCCATCCCGATGATGCCCCCCTGCCCGCCGTGACTATCCCTGGCTACCTGAGCCCATCGTGCGGTGGGGACCCCGGTCCTCTCCTGCGTGACACTCTCCGGAAGAGGCGTATGAAGGTTGGGCGCAAGCGCGGAGCAGGCCAGGACCGCTCCCTGCTCATCCAACAGCATCATGTGGCCTGTCCGGCCGAGACGGCTGCCCAGGATCGAGGACAGGATGCGGTTCGTCCCGATGACGACCTTGAGAGCTCCACGAACCGGCTTATCCCGCTCGCCAATCGGCACCGCGACTTCCCAGTAACCCTTCCCTTCCTCATCCAGCGTCAGCGGGCCTGCCCAGGAGCGCCCCTTCTGCACGACCGTCGTCCACCAAGGCTGCCGGCTATAGAACTCTCGCGCGGAATCACTCACCCGGCCGCCGACCAGGTGCCCGTCCGCCCGAATAATTGCCAGGGCATGGAAATATCGATGCTGTTCTTCGCGCCATCGCTCGACCCGGAGAGCCGTCTGCGCAGGCGTCAACGATCGTTCCACGGATGCCCGGATATCGGGAAGCGCGGCAAGCCGCTGCACCCATTCAATTTCTCCGGCAAGCAATAAGGCAGCCTTGTCGGCGCTTTGACGGGCTATTTCTTGGAAAGTGATCCCCACGGTGGACTGAAGGGATTGTCTGGCGTGCCAGTAGGCATAGGCGAGGCCTACAGTGCCGGAGAACATTCCCACGGCAAGCACTGACAGGGTGAACAAACTCTGAAGACTGACCCGCTGGCGCATGACGGCAGGCCATAGGGTAGGTTGCGGCTGGACCGGCGCCTTGAGTCAGGCGCTGTGTGAGGCCCGGCGGAGCCCCGGTTCGGACGCAATAAGGTTATGTCATGTCAGACTCCACACATCGAATTGCAGACGCATCCCTTCGGACGACTCTCCTTCAGCATACAAAAATTCCGGCATGGAGCATAGCCCTCAGGCCACCGGGTTATCGCAACTCCACAATCGTCACCCCATCGCCCCCTTCTGCGCGGTCGCCCGGTCTGAAGGCCATCACGTAGGGAGAGGCCTTCAAGTAGTCCCGCAAAGCGCTTCTCAACCGGCCGGTCCCATGCCCATGGATGATGCGGACAAAGGGGCTCCCGCCGAGAATGGCGCGATCGAGACCGGCCACTACCACGTCCAATGCATCGTCAGCTGCCTGACCGCGCACGTCCAGCGTCTCCTGGATGTCCTCGGATGACAGCGTCTGGCTGGTTCGCCTCGGTGAAGCGGCGCTCGTTTTGACAGGTCCCGGGGCCTGTGGCTGACGATTCCTCTGGATTCCTGCCAGACTCGCCACATGAGCCAGGATTTCCCCCTCACCGACTTTCAGACGCACGCGCTTTTTGCCTTGGGGATTCTCCAGCAACGTTCCGGTCATACCCAACCCGACCACCTCGACCGCGTCTCCGACGGACAGCTGATCGACGGGAATCGGTTCTTCTGATTCTTCGACCTCGCGCCGGACCGCCTGTTCCAATTCGATCAACCGGGCTTTGGCCTCCTTGGCCTTGAGCAATTTTTGATCGCGCTTCAGGTCGTCCATCGTCGCCTGCACTGCGGCCCTGGCGCGCTGAAACTCCTGAGACAACTTTTTCTTCAACCCCTGTCGCTCATCCCGTTCGGATTCCTGTAGGAACGTCAGCAACTCCTGCGACTCGCGAGACGCCTGTTCCGCAGCCTGCCGGGCCGCCGTCGCAGCCGTCAGGTCGTCATTGAGTCGTCGTTGTTTGTCCTGCAAGTCCCTGAGCAGCGTCTCCAGCAAGCGGTTGTCTCCCTGCAATCGGGCGCGAGCATCCTCCAGGAGCGACTGATCCATCCCGAGGCGTCCTGCAATTTCAATCGCCGCCGAGCCGCCTGGTTGGCCTTGAATCAAGCGATAGGTCGGTGAAAGAGTATCGAGGTTAAATTCCACGCTGGCGTTGGCGAAGCCCGGCCGGTCCTGGGCCAGGCCTTTCAACAGGCTGTAGTGGGTGGTGGCCACGACTTTCACCCCCGCCGCCGCCAGCCGGCACAACAACGCACTCGCGAGCGCTGCCCCTTCGGCCGGATCCGTGGAGGTCACCGGTTCATCCAGCAACACCAGGGCTCGAGCAGGAGGCACCGGCGTGCTGTCCTGCCCGCCCCCCGCGCCATCCGACACTTCGCTCAGGAGCTGCACCATTTGTGTAATGTGGGCCGAAAAACTGGACAGATCCCGCGCCAGATCCTGCGCATCACCGATGTCCGCATACACCGACGAAAAGATCGCCATCTCCGACTCAGGAGCACAGGGAAGATGCAGGCCACAACGGACCATCAGCGAGAACAATCCCAGCAACTTCAAGATGACGGTCTTCCCGCCCGTGTTGGGGCCCGAAATGATGAGGACCCGCACCGCTTCATCAAACGCGAGATCATTCGGCACCACCTGGTCCTTGCTCACCACCAGAAACGGGTGGCGCGCGTGCGCGAGGAGAATGCGTCCCTGGTCATTGAGGCGCGGCGGCGAGGCCTGGAGACGTTGACTGAGGCCTGCCTTCGCCGAAATGGCGTCCAGCCGACCGAGCAGGGCCACACTCCCGGCCAGTGTCGGTTGATGAGGAGCCACCAGCGCCGACAGTTCCCGAAGGATCCTGCGCACCTCGCGTTCGACATCCAGGTCCACCACCTTGATGGAGTTATTGAGATCTACGAGTTCCCGGGGTTCCAAAAAGAGCGTGGCGCCGCTGGACGACACGTCGTGCACGATGCCGGGCATTCGCCCCTGCATCTCGGCCTTAATCGGGACCACGTATCGCCCTTCCCGCTGGGCGAAATATCGTTCCTGCAAGACTTCTTCATATCGACGCGAATGGAGAATCTGTTCGAGCCGGTGCCGCATCTGCTGTTTGAGGTCATTGGCCCGCTGGATCAACCGATGCAATTCCGGGCTGGCCGATTCCCGTATGGACCCATCGGGATCGATGGCACCGTTCAGCGCGACGGTCAACCGACGGTATTCCTGAACCGGTCCGAGCTGAGCGGCCATGGCACTGACCGTCGGAGCGTCGGCCTGATGCCGCAGCAGGTATCGTTGGACGTCCACGATCAATTCCAACACCAGTGCGATGTCTCGCAGCTCATGCGCCTCCAAACAGGCGCCCTTCGCCACCCGCCCGAGCCACTCCGTCACGTTTGGAAATCGCAGGACGGGAAAAGGATCGACGCCGGTCCGCAGCCGCAGCATGTCGGAGGTTTCCTCCTGGCGGATCCGGGCTTGTGTCACGTCCCGCTCCAGCTCCATGGACCGACAGTGTTCCGCGCCGACTGTCGATTGGGCGTAGGACGCCACCAGATCCAACAGCTTGGCCCATTCCAAAACCTTACACGCTTCGAAGTGCAGCTTTTCCGATTGCATCACGCCCCGACTACCGATTGATGTTCAAAAAGCCAGACTCTACCCGACCACCAGAGCTCAGGCAAGGCAGATCAGCGGCCTATGGAATTCCCAGACACCTGTTGCCGCTCTCCGCCCCACTCCCTCTTTTTGTATGCTTGACAGGCAGAAAGTCGGTCAGTACTATCGCCCCAGACTGACGCTGTTCAACCCGTTTAATTCTTGAGGATTTAGCCCCATGACCACACGTATCGGCATCAATGGATTCGGACGCATCGGCCGCAACGTTCTTCGTGCTTCCCTGGGAGATCCCAGCCTTGAATTTGTCGCCATCAACGATCTCACCGATGCCAAGACCTTGGCCTATCTACTTAAGTATGATTCGGTTCATGGGACGCTGCAGGCCTCCGTCGAGGCCAAAGACGATCAGCTGATTATTGACCGCCGCCCCATCAAGGTCCTGGCCGTCAGGGATCCCAAGGAACTGCCATGGAAAGCCCTCGGCGTGGATATTGTCGTGGAATCGACCGGGCATTTTACTGACCGCGAGGGAGCGGGAAAGCACCTGTCGGCTGGAGCAAAAACCGTCATCATTTCCGCTCCGGCGAAAGATCCCGACGCCACGGTGGTCCTTGGAGTGAACGAACAGGTGTTCGACGCCAAGGCTCACCATATCGTCTCCAACGCCTCCTGCACGACGAACTGTCTGGCTCCGGTCGCGAAAGTCCTGCTGGAAAACTTCGGCATTAAGCACGGCGTGATGACGACGATCCACTCCTATACGAACGACCAGCAACTGCTCGACCTGCCCCACAAGGATCTCCGGCGCGCACGCGCGGCAGGCATGTCGATGATTCCAACCAGCACCGGCGCAGCCAAGGCCCTGCATCTGGTGATTCCGCAATTGAAAGGCAAACTGGACGGACTGGCCATTCGCGTTCCCACCCCCAACGTCTCGCTGGTGGATCTGACCGTCGAAACGGAACAGGATTGCGATGTTGCCGGGGTCAATGCCGCGTTCAAAAAAGCCGCCGCCGGTCCCATGAAAAATGTGCTGGCCTACTCGGAAGCACCCATCGTCTCGATCGATCTCAAAGACGATGCACACTCTGCCATTGTCGATGCTCCGCTGACCGCCGTGATCGACAAACGGCTCGTCAAAGTCACTGCCTGGTACGACAACGAGTGGGGCTATTCCTGCCGCGTGCGGGACCTGATCAAATACATCGTCGCGAAATCGGCGTAGCGCGTCGCACGACACGCTTTTCTGACGTGCAGCACCGGCCGGGGCTGTCAACGATCGGCGCGGGACACAGCAGAGGAGGAGTGAGGATCTGCCATGAATATTCGCAAACGGATCATCGAGGATGTGCAACTTCGGGGCAGGCGCGTGATTATCCGCGCCGACTATAACGTGCCCCTCGATGATTCCTTGCAGATCACAGACGATACCAGGATCCGGTCGACCCTTCCCACCATCAATCGGGCCGTCGACGAGGGAGCCAAGGTTATCCTGTGCTCACACCTCGGTCGACCGAAGGGGAAATTTGATCCGAAGTTCAGCCTGGCTCCGGTTGCCAAACGCCTCCAACGGCTGCTCGGCAAGGAAGTGATTTTTGCCCCGGATTGCATCGGCTCTGCCGTCGAAGGGCTCGTGGCCAAGATGCAACCAGGCGATGTCATGTTACTGGAAAACCTCCGTTTTCACCCTGAAGAGGAGAAAAACGACGAAGGCTTTTCCAAGGCACTGGCGTCACTGGCCGACGTCTATATCAATGACGCTTTCGGCGCCGCCCATCGAGCCCATGCCTCCACCGTCGGCATCACGAAATATATTCCCGAAGCGGCAGCCGGGTATTTGCTCAAGAAAGAAATCGAGTACCTGGAAGGGGCCGTCGAGAACCCGGTGCGGCCATTTGTGGCTATTTTAGGCGGCGCCAAGGTATCCGGAAAAATCGGTGTCATTGAAAATCTCGGAAAGAAAGTCGACAAGGTCATCATCGGCGGGGGCATGGCGTTCACCTTCCTGAAAGCCATGGGTCTTGAGATCGGCCAATCGCTCGTTGAAAACGACATGCTCGACTTCGCCAAGGGAGTGCAGGACCACGCCTTTGCCAGCGGCGTCAAATTCTATCTTCCCGTGGACTGTGTGGTCGCAGCCGGGCGGGAGCCGGGAGCCGAGACGAAAATCGTTCCGGTTCAGGAGATTCCCAAGGGGTGGTATGGACTCGATATCGGTCCCGCGTCGGTGAAATTGTTTTCCGAGGCAGTCCAGGATGCGAAAACCATTCTGTGGAATGGCCCCATGGGCATGTTCGAAGTGGACGCCTTCGCGAGAGGCACCCTTGCCATGGCCCATTCCGTCGCAAACGCGTATGCCCTGACCATTGTCGGAGGAGGCGAAACGGCCCTGGCCATTCACCGCGCCGGAGAGTCTGAAAGCATTTCATTCATCTCTACCGGTGGTGGCGCAGCGCTCGAGCTACTTGAGGGAAAAACTCTCCCGGGACTTGCCGCACTTCCCAATCGTGCAACGTAACGACAACCTCCGCCATTCCTACAGGAAAGAGGCTTCGTGAGAACCCGCTTCATCATCGGCAACTGGAAAATGAACAAGACCGGTACCGAAGCCGGGGCGTTCGTTCGTCGCCTGTTGCAGGAACTGCCGGATCTCGACGGAATCCAGGTCGGGTTTGCGCCGCCGTTCACCGCGCTGCACGCAGCCCGTGAAGCGCTCGGTCCCGCATCAACCTTTCACCTCGGTGCGCAAAATCTTTATTGGGAAGAAAAAGGCGCCTTCACTGGTGAAGTATCGGGCCCCATGTTGAAGGAGCTCGGCTGTCAATTTGTCTTGATCGGTCACTCGGAACGCAGACAATTCTTCGGAGAACAAGACGGCTGGACGAATAAAAAGATTCTGGCCGCCCAGCGAAACGGACTCCAGCCGGTTCTCTGTGTCGGCGAAACGCTTCAGGAGCGCGATACCGACCAGACCAACCTGGTCATCCAACGCCAGCTTCGCGCCGGACTCGCTGGAATCGAGAGCCAGAATCTCGACACTATGATTATCGCCTACGAACCAGTGTGGGCTATCGGTACAGGACGCGCCGCCTCACCTGAACAAGCGGTGCCGGTTCATCAACTGATCCGCCACACCCTGAACGAATTGAGCGGAGCTGAGGCAGGCCGGCGGGTCCGCATTCTGTATGGAGGAAGCGTTACGCCGCACAATATTGCTGATTTTCTGGCTTCTAAAGAAATCGACGGCGCATTAGTCGGCGGGGCTTGTTTAGATCCGGTCTCTTTTGCTACACTCGCCAAGGTCGCTGTCAGGTCCAAACCTGCCGCAGGCTAAAAACTCACTATGTACATACTGCTCGTCATCATTCATGTCATCGTCTGCCTGCTCATGATTGGAGCCATTCTGCTGCAATCCGGTAAAGGCGCTGAAATCGGAGCGGCATTCGGCGGCTCCAGCCAAACCGTGTTCGGAAGCCGGGGGCCGGCGAACTTCCTGAGCAAGTTCACGGTCATCACCGCGTTCGTCTTCATGTTCACGTCATTGTCTTTGGCTATTATCGCCAAGGACCGAAACTTTTCGTCGACGGTCATCGACCTCAACAAGAAACCTGCCGCAACAACCCCCAGCACCACACCGGCGGAAACCACAACGCCACCGGCCAAGGACTCGCATTCTTCCAGCGAAGGTTCCCACTAAGCCTTTCCGTTCCACCTGTCTTCGAACCAACTCAACCCGATCGGCCAGTGCCAAACGCTTCGCATGGGCTGCAAAACTCCGCGGCCACTGGCCCGGGTATTGTGCTGGTTGAACATGGAGGATAAAGGTAGAACTAGGGAATGCGTGAGGAGAGGGGTCTTATCACACCCCGCATTGATGCGCCGAATGATTCAATCAAAAGATCAATCGAGGATTGTCGCGACCTGCTAGACGGGAGTGAGCCATTGCCGGTGAGCCGCATCGGTGCCGCGCACCACATCAAAAAACGCCTTTTGTAACGTCTGCGTGATCGTCCCCGGTTTTCCGCTGCCGATACGCCGTTGATCAATTTCCGTCACTGGCGTGAGTTCCGCTGCAGTCCCTGTCACAAACACTTCCTCAGCCACATACATCTCATCGCGGGTGAATCGCTCCTCGACCACCGGAATGTTACGCTCTTTCGCCAGTTGAATGATGGAGTTGCGCGTGATCCCTTCCAGAATCGAAGTTAACGGAGTGGTCTTCAACACGCCACGCCGCACGATGAAGACATTTTCCCCCGTCCCCTCAGCCACATATCCTTCGGGATCGAGCATGATCGCTTCATCGTACCCATCGGCTTTGACTTCCCGCTTCGCAAGGATGGAATTCACGTAATAACCGGAAATTTTCCCGCGGGTCATGGACACATTGACATGGTGCCGCGTAAATGAAGAGACTCTGGCGCGAATCCCCTTTAGCAGAGCCTCGTCCCCTAGATAGGTACCCCATTTCCACGCGGCGATACTCACCTTAATGGGATTTTCGCCGGGATACAGCCCCATGGCGCCGTACCCGATATAGACCAGCGGCCGAATATAACAAGCCTCTAGCCGGTTCACCCTGACGGTTTCGACAATGGCGTCGGTGATTTGCTTTCGGTCGTAGGGCATCTCGATCAGGCCGATGTGCGCCGATTCAAACAACCGGTCCACATGCTCAGGCAGCCTGAAAATAGCCGATCCGCTTGTTCCCTTGTAGCAGCGGATGCCCTCAAAGGCGGCCAAGCCATAGTGCAGCGAGTGCGTCAGCACATGCACCTGCGCATCGGCCCACGCCACAAACTTCCCATCCATCCATATTTTTTCGCTGGTTTGTAACATGCGCGGGATAATACCAGCGGCTCGCGATGAGCGTCAAGGCAACAGCCGGCCAACACTCAGACCCGCAGTAATGTTCGGACACCGCGCCGTCCGACCGAGCTCCTTCTTGCGGTTTTGCCCGCCATCACCCACCAAGCCAGCACTTATTCTTGACACCCTCTCCGAGGCTATGATAAACACCCACGTTCTGCTGATGAGGAGAAGGACGCACATGTACGCTATTATCGAGACAGGCGGGAAACAGTATCGAGTGGAAACAGGGACCGTGCTTCAGGTGGAGTCCCTCCCGGGCGATGTCGGCCATTCCGTGCAGATCGACAAGGTTCGACTGGTGAATGGCGACAATGGATTGGTGGTCGGCCAACCGGTCGTCGCCGGCGCGCGCGTCACGGCGGAAATCATCCGCCAGGGACGCACCAGATCAATCACGGTCTTCAAGAAGCAACGTCGCAAGAATTATCGCCGCACCAGAGGCCACCGGCAGGGCTTTACGCAGCTGCGGGTCACTGAGATCGCAACGAAGTAACGACTCGAAGGGGAGTTTGCCATGGCAACAAATAAAGGCGGCGGTTCGACAAGAAACGGCCGTGACAGTAACCCGCAATACCTCGGCGTCAAAGCCTACGGAGGAGAGACGATCAAGGCCGGCTCCATCATTGTGCGTCAGCGCGGGACGAAGTTTTTCCCCGGCCTCAACGTAGGCCTAGGCCGTGATCATACGCTCTATGCTTACGTCGCCGGTGTCGTAAAGTTCGAAGGCGGCCGCGGCCGACAGAAGGTCAGCGTCTATCCGGTGACAGCGAAGGCCTGATCCCTCCTCAGTTTCGGTCTTTGTTCCTCGGAACACATGCCTTTCGCTCACGCAGCAGCCCCCATGAGCCGGCGGTTACGCTATATTGTGGCCTCTGAATAAATGATGCCGGGTGGGGGATCGCTGCAATGTCTACATTTGTCGATCAAGTTCAAATCCTGGTCAAAGCCGGACACGGCGGCAACGGGGCCTGCAGCTTCCGTCGCGAGAAATTTGTCCCGCGCGGTGGCCCGGATGGCGGGGATGGCGGAGACGGCGGCAGCGTCATTGTCGAGGCCACAACTCGGCTCAGCACTCTGCTGGATCTGCGGTACCAAAAACATTACGAGGCGGAAAAGGGCGAGGTCGGCGGCGGCAGCAACTGCCATGGGCGCCGCGGCGCCGATGTGCGTATTCCTGTCCCGGTCGGCACCATCGTGGTCGACGAGAATACCCAGGAACTCCTGGCGGACCTGACCGTGGATGGCGAGAGTTGTGTCATTGCCAGGGGAGGAATGGGGGGCCGCGGCAATACTCGCTTCGCCACCTCTACCAACCGTGTCCCGACTCAGTTCGAACCGGGCACGCCGGGTGAGGAACGCCTTCTGCGCCTCGACTTGAAACTCCTGGCCGATGTCGGATTGGTCGGCTACCCGAATGCCGGAAAATCGACGTTGATCTCCGCCGTCTCTGCGGCACGTCCCAAGATCGCCGACTATCCCTTTACCACCCTCACACCCAACCTGGGTGTCGTACGATCGCCCGGCGACCACAGCTTCGTCATTGCGGACATCCCCGGATTAATCGAAGGCGCCCACGAAGGCAAGGGCCTCGGCTTTCAATTTCTCCGGCACATTGAACGCACCAGCCTGTTGCTCCATGTGATCGATATTTCAGAGTGGGCCACTGAGGACCCGGTCGCAAGTCTCAAGGTCATGCGCCACGAACTCTCTGCCTATGATGACGCGCTCGCCGCGCGCCCCTTTGCCGTAGTGGGCACGAAACTCGACGTCAAAGGCGAAGGAGAACGGCTCGAACGGCTTCGGACATATTGCCAACGGCGCAAGATTTCATTTTTTGCCATTTCGGCGGCCACGCGGGAAGGGCTGGACGAGTGTATCCGCTACATGGGCCAGCAGGTGGAGCGGCTCCGGAAAACCCCGTGCGAGACAAACTCCTAAAACAAGCCAGACGAGTGGTTATCAAGATCGGAAGCAGTCTGGTCGCGTCACGCGAATCCGGCCTGAGCACCGAGCGCATCGAGCGACTCGCCACCGAAATTGCCCAGATACGGGCACAGGGGCGCGAAGTGCTGGTTGTCTCGTCCGGCGCGGTCGTCTCTGGCATCAAAAAACTACAGTTACGGGAGTATCCCAAAAGCCTGCCGATCAAACAGGCCGCCGCCGCGGTCGGCCAGAGCCTCCTGATGTGGGCCTACGAGAAGGCGTTCGAACGCCTCTCTCTTCGCGTGGCCCAAGTGTTGTTGACCCATGAAGACCTCGCGGATCGCCGGCGGTTTCTGAACGCCCGGCACACCCTCACCACCCTGATCAAATTCGGCGTCATTCCCATCATTAACGAAAACGATACCGTCGCGGTCGAGGAGATCCGCGTGGGAGACAACGATACGCTGGCGGCCCAGGTCGCTCACCTGGTGGATGCCGACCTGCTGATCATCCTTTCTGACGTGGACGGACTCTTCACCGCCGACCCTCGCAAAGATTCGCAGGCCACACTGATTCCGCTGGTTCAAGAGATCACGGAGGACATCGAGCAACGTGCAGGCATGTCCTCCACCTTTGAAGGCACCGGCGGCATGGCGACGAAGGTACGCGCCGCTAAGAAAGTGGGCGAATATGGCGTGGCGACCTTGATCCTGAACGGGACACGCACAGGCCTGCTTCCGGATGCCCTGTCAGGGCAACCAGGCGGCAGCCTGTTTCTCGGCCGCGAACGGCGCATGAACAGCCGAAAACATTGGATCGCGTTTACGTTGCGCCCCCGCGGGCACGTGCAATTGGATCAGGGCGCCGTTGAGGCGCTGGTGCGAAACGGCAAAAGCCTGTTGGCCTCGGGCATCCGTGATATTACCGGCCACTTCGAGGCTGGCGACGCGGTCACCTGCGCCGGACCTGACGGGAAAGAATGCGCCAAAGGCCTGGTCAATTTCTCATCCACGATCTTGACCCGCATCAAAGGGCTTAAGACTGCCGACATCCAGAAAATCCCTGGTCTCCAGGAGTACGAAGAGGTCATTCACCGCGACAACCTGGTGATCCTGTAACGGCTCAGGTCTAGGCGCCGGCTGCCAGGGCTGTGCTTCCGTACGTGCCGCACATTCGCGAATTGAGATGGAGCCCACATGCGCCTGGGACTCTTGGGCGGCAGTTTTAATCCGATTCACCGGTGCCATCTGTTGATTGCGCAGTCGGCACGGCGTCTCCTGCATCTGGATCAGGTGCTGTTCATCCCGACCGGTGATCCCCCGCACAAACAGCCGGGCACCCTGGCTTCCGCACACCATCGCTATCACATGGTCCAATTGGCGATTCAAGATCAGCCCGCCTTCACCCTCACGGACATGGAAATCCGCCGGACCGGCAAATCCTATTCCATCGATACCGTCCGCGCGCTTCAACAGGAATACGGGGCGGACGCCGCGCTCTTTTTCATCATTGGTCTCGATGCGTTTCTGGACCTTCCCTCCTGGAAGGAAGCGGAACGTCTTCTGACGCTCTGCCATTTCGTGGTCATTTCCAGACCGTCCACGACCTTCCTGGCAGTGGCCTCCATGCCGTTTTTTCCTGACGTCTCCAAAGATGAGTTGGTCGCGCTGGATACCGGGCGGCTGGAACGAGCGGACGTGCCGCTCAAAAATGGTCGGACGCTGACATTCTTGAGGCTGCCGCCCTGCGAAAGCTCCGCGTCGGACATCAGAGCACGCGTGTCCGATGGCCGTCCTCTGGCAAATTTGTTGCCCACCCTGGTCGAATCCTATATACTTCGCGAGGGGTTATACAGGGAGGACCGTGAGCGTTTCTGAGACAAAAGCCAAAGCTCTCGCGGTGGCTGCCGCCATTCTGGACAAGAAAGCCACCGATGTCCTGATCCTGCATATCGCCAAACTGACCTCTATCGCCGACTACTTAGTCATCGGCTCCGGCGAGTCGGAACGTCAAGCACGGGCGATCGCAGACCACGTCGGCGATGTGCTCAAGGCCCAAGGGCATCCGCCGCTCAGTATTGAAGGGGCGTCGTCAGCCAAGTGGGTCGTTATGGACTTTGGTGACGTCATCGTTCACATCTTCCAGAAGGATATTCGCGAACACTACGCCCTCGAACGACTGTGGGGCGACGCAGGACAGGTCAAGCTGCCGGAAGAGCGCGCCGTGAAGGTGGCTCCACCGGCACGAACGACGGCCCGTCCCGCTCGCACCCGGAAACGGGTCTAGCATGTTTCGGCTTCTCTCCACGATCTTCCTTGTCAGTGTCGGCATCTTTCTCTACAGTTATTTCCGCGAACTGAACCCTGGCACGATCACGGTCCGGACCAGTCCCGACGCCCTCTTTGAGCTGAGCCCCGTCTCATTGGTGCTGTTCTCGATGGCCCTGGGCGCCACGGTGGTTGCCCTCATCGTCACGATCAAGGAAACGTCGCACGTCTTCATGAATTGGCGCACGAATCGCCTCGTACGCCGCAAGGAGAAGGTGGACGCTCTCCACCGGGATGGAACGCACGCCTTCATGTCCAAGCGAACAGCCGATGCCGTCAGCCTGTTTGAGCGCGCCCTGGTCATCGACCCCAACCGGACCGACTCGTTGCTGTGGCTCGGCAATATTTATCGTTCCGAAAGCAACTTCACGGAAGCCATCCGGCTCCACCAGCAGGCCTACCGCATTGAAGAACGAAATGTGGAAGTGCTGCTCGAATTAGCCAAGGATCTGGAAGGCGCCCGTCGTTATGAAGAGGCGCTCCAGACCCTCCAGAATATTCTCCGGATCGAACCGGATAATTTGATGGCCCTGATCCGCAAACGCGATTTGCAGATCAAACTCGAAAAATGGAGCGACGCGCTCGAGATCCAGCACCGGTTGATCAAAGCGAATCTCCCCGAAAGCGAGCGCCGGGCCGAGGCCAATCTTCTGCTGGGCTGCATGTATGAAGTCGGACGGCAACTCCTGGAGCGGGGACACCCGGACAAGGCCCGCCGGTATTTCAGGGGTGCGATCAAGAAAGATCGTTCGTTCCTGCCGGCCTATATCGGCATCGGGGAAATCCTGGTCCGCGAGGGAAAAATCAAGAACGCGGTTGAAATTCTCAAGAAGATTTACGCCAAGACGCGCAGCGTCATCATTCTGCACCGCCTGGAAGAACTGTTCCTGGAGCTGGGAGAGCCGGATGAAATCATCCGTGTCTACCAGGAGGCCCTGCAGCAGGACCCGCACAATGCCGCGATCCAGTTCTACCTGGGCAAGTTATATTACCGGCTCGAAATGGTGGATGAGGCGTACGACGTCCTCTCAACCCTGGACGGCACGCAGGAACAACTCGTCGATTACCATAAGATCATGGCCAACCTGTACCTGCGCAAGCAGCACATGGATGAGGCCGTGGGCGAACTCAAGAAAGCCCTGGGCTTTAAGAAACGAGTGGTGGTGCCTTATCAGTGCACCCAGTGCCACCATGAGTTGGCCGAATGGTCAGGCCGGTGCCGCCGGTGCGGCCGCTGGAATACCTATGTCGCCCTGCCCTGGAGAGACAGTGCCAAGTCCGGTGCCGATCAGGACGGGCAGACGGCACGGATCCCCGCCGTCCCCTATCAAGGCATTGCATCTCCGTTTGAAACCGTGTAGGGTTTCCACCGCCCTTTTTTCTTTTCACGGATAAGACCTCAGCCTCGTACGCCCCCATCGTGGAGCAAAGGCTAGTCTGTCTTTTCGAGGAGTAGCGTGCATGACTGATTTTACGATCCTGGCCGACAAGGCTTTGCGGGATGAGTTGCTCACCCCAGAGGAATGCCTCGCCGTATTGCACACACCAGACGACCGGTTGCTCGAACTTCTACAGGCAGCCTTCAAGGTCCGTGAGCGGTATTTCGGCAAGACTGTTCGTCTTCAAATGCTTCTGAACGCGAAGAGCGGCGCCTGCCAGGAAGACTGTGGGTACTGCTCGCAATCCTCCGTGTCAACGGCCCCCATCGAGCGGTATGGCCTGCTGCCGCAAGATCAAATGGTGACCGGCGCGCGCCGTGCGGCCGCCGCCAAAGCTCAACGCTACTGCATCGTCATCAGCGGACGCAGCCCGCTGGATCGGGAGATCGCTGATATCGCCTCGGCCGTCCGGTCCATCAAGCAGGAAGTCCCGATCCAAATCTGTTGCTCCTTGGGACTCCTCAACGAACGCCAGGCGAAAGACCTCAAAGCCGCCGGTGTGGATCGCATTAATCACAACCTGAATACGAGCGAAGCCTATCACGCGGAAATCTGCAGCACGCACACGTTTCAAGACCGGCTCGCCACGATTCGACATGCGAGGACGGCCGGTTTGGAGATCTGTTCGGGAGGCATTGTCGGGATGGGAGAGGGTGATGAGGATTTGATCGATCTGGCGCTTGCCCTTCGGGAGGTCAAACCGGATTCGATTCCCCTGAACATGCTGCATCCGGCTTCCGGCACACCGCTGGAGCATTGCACGCCCCTGACGCCGCAGCGCTGCCTGAAAGCCCTCTGCCTCTTCCGCTTTCTTCACCCGCGCACGGAACTTCGTATCGCCGGCGGCCGCGAGCATAACTTGCGCAGCCTGCAACCCCTGGCGCTCTATCCGGCAGATTCCGTGTTTGTGAATGGGTATCTCACCACTCCAGGCCAACCGGCCGCAGAAGTCTGGCGCATGATTGAAGACCTGGGATTTGATATCCAAGTGGACGCGCTCCCGACACAGGGCGCCACTCCAGCCGCGGAACCGGCTGTCGGCCTTCATTCATAACGAAGCCCCTCGACCAAGGGTTGCCTGGCGGCCCAGCGGGCCGGCCAGAACCCGGCAAGGAGGGATGCCACCAGTGCCAAGGCAGCAACCTCCGCCATGAGGCCAACTGGCCAGGAGATCTGGATTGTCCAGCCGAACGACTGCCGGTTGATGACCCGGATCAAGATGAGCGCGAGGGCAGCCCCTCCGAACAATCCCATCGCTGTCCCCAGCAATCCCAAATAGCCGGCCTCCCAGAGAATTAACGCCGTCACCTGCCCCCGGCTGCTGCCCAACGCCTGTAAGGTAGCCAATTCACGCCGCCGCTCGACCACCGATGTGACCAATGTGTTGATGATTCCCAACGTCGCGATGATCACGGCGATGGCCTCCAGCACATAGGTCAAGGTAAACGTCCGGTCGAAAATTCGAAGAATCTCCTGGCGCAACTCTGCATTGCTCAACAGAGTCGGCATGAGATTTCCGGCTGAGGCTCTGGCGAGGGTGTCAAGAATGGCCGTTCGGGCCTTCTCCATATCGGCACCCGATTCGACATAGACAGGAAAGACGGTCACCCCCTCATCGTTCCACCATTGCTGATACAACGAACGGTCAATGACGATCTTGCCCCCATCGGTGGCATAGTCATAAAACACGCCCAGCACCTCTAAGGACTGCTCGCCCCTCTGCGTCACAATAGACAACCGGCTTCCCCTGCCTACCGCCAAATGATTCGCGACTACCTCTGAAAGAATTGCGCCTTCCCCGGCCGCGGCACGAGCCAGGATTGCCGCAGACTCCCCTTCCACAAAAAGATACCGGCTCCGGGCTGCATGAAGCGCTAGATCGCGGGACACCAGCGAGACCGGCCTTCCGTGCAGGTCGATGCGCAGGTCACGGTACGTGTCAACCGCTGAGACGAGGTGTGAACTGGCCAACCGGGCCCGCCAGTGACCAGGCAGCACCGGACTCGACGTCCCGCTGCGCACTGCGTGCGGCCACCCGGCGGGAGCGACGATAAAATCGGCCATGACGGTCTGATCGATCCAGATTTCAACCGTGTCGCGAAAACTTCGAATCATAACCAGCACGCCGACCATAATCGCGACGCCCACGAGAAAAGCAGATACCGTGACGGCATTCCGCCCCATCCCCCGGCTGGTCTGCTCGCGGGCGATATGCCGTATGGCCCCTCCCAACGTGGGTGTCTGGGACATAACGCCCAATTCCCTGGTCTGACAGAGGCGCAGCATCAGGCTAGGCACGAGGCAGGACAAACCCGCGAGCAGACAAAAGGTTGCAAGATACCCGAATACCGGCACTCCACCGACCGGACCGGCCAATGCGCATCCCATGGTAATCACTAACAGAACTCCACCAGCCAGGCCCAGCGAAGCCGCACGGACGCGCTGAGCGACATCGTATTCACCCGGCGCCAGCGCCGCGACCACAATGGTGCGTCCGGCATCCACACTCGGACCGAGTGCGCCCAGGATGGATACTCCACTCCCAATCATCACCGCTTCGACCAACAACCGGCCCGACCCGGGAGGAAAACCGGCGGCTCCGGTCGAATGAGACAGCGGAGTATAGAGATCATGGATCGTCCGGCCGACCAGCGCGACCAGCACATCGCCCAGCAACAGACCGAGTACCCCCCCCAGCAGTCCGCCCGCCACCCCGAACACTCCGGCTTCCGCCAGAAACAGGCCGACGACCATCGGTTCCGACATGCCGATCGCGCGCAGAATCCCTACCTCTCGCCGTCGCTGTGCCACCGTAAAGGAAACGGTGTTGTAGATCAGAAAGATCCCGACCAGGAGCCCCACCATGCTCAAAACGGTAAGATTCAGTTGAAAGGCCCCGACCATCGACTCGACCTGCCGGCTACGCTGGATCGGACGGCGAACCGTGACAGCCGGGGGCAAGACCTTCCCGATCGCCTCCGCCACCTGCTCGACAGACGCAGCGGGCGACGTGACCACATCTATGCGATCGAGACGACCGATGAGCCCGAAGGTCCGCTGCACCGCCGCGATATCCATCACCGCCATGCGGTCCCAGGCTGAAGACGCGCCCGGGCGGCGCCCCATGACTCCTATAATGGAGACGGACACCTGCTGGTCACCGCTCTGAAGCGCCAATTGAGCCCTTGGTGCAAGACCCAGTTCCGACGCAAGGGCCTGCCCCACCAGAAGGCCATTATCCGCCAGGAGGTCGTCCAAGGCGACTCGCTCGCCAGCCCGCGCTCCCGCATCAGGTGGGGGAGAGACACGTCCTCCCTCTGAGCTCAACTCCTCCAGGAGGTCCAAACCAAGGATCGGCAACGACTGCCGTGGGGTCCTGCCATCCATGACCCGCACGCCGACCTCCAACACCGGTCTCGCCGATCCAACGCCGGGCACGGTCCGAATGGTGGTAATTAGCCGCTCGTCCAGACCGGCTTCTCCAGCCGACACTTCAAGGGTGACCGGACCAGCAACCGTCAAGACTGACTCTTCAAAAGACCGCAGAACTTCCACGTTGGCCGTTTGAACGGCAATGGTGGCCGCAACTCCCAGTCCGACACCGATCATGGTCAACGCTGTCCGACCCGGATGAGTGGACAAATGTGTCCATCCCAGGCGCGCACAGACCTTGAATAAAGCAGCGTGAACCAACGACATCTGTACGCTCGTTCGCCTTACAGTCCAGTAATTGTTTTTACAGATTTACCCAGGTATGCTAAGATTACTTTCAGTAGAATTTGGGGTACATAATTCTTATGGCACTACGCAAACGACCTCAAGCAAAAAAATCCTCGAAAGCCACGAAAGCTTCGCCCGCAGCGAAGAAACGAAAGCCCGTGAAGTTGTCCAAGGCTGCGCCGGTGCGCGCCCGACGCTCAGACGGACTGACTCCCCGGCAAAAGGAAATTCTCAAACTGGTGTCGCAAGGGAACACCAACCGCGACATCGCCCGCCGTCTCGATATCAGCGTACGAACGGTTGAAGTGCATCGTTTTAATCTGATGCGACGATTGAAGGTCCGCAACGTGGCCCAACTGCTCCGTCAGGCGCTGCAGCAGGGCTTCCTTCCCAAGAACTTTGCATTTCGATAATCCGACTGAACAGCGCGTGGCGCGGAACCCCGCGCCACGTGTCACAACTCTTTTAACCGCCCCCGATAGGCCTCCATCCGTTGCCCCCCGCGAGAGGCGAGTTCTCCCTCCAACTCACGCTCCAGGCGTTCGAACACCCCCAGGCCTTCTTCCACCAAAACCGTGCCCACCTGAACAGCCGAGGCCCCGCAAAGAACATGTTCAAACGCATCGCTTCCTTGCATGACTCCCCCGGTTCCAATGATCGGAATACGCCCGGCGAGCAGCTTCCAAAACGCGCGCACATTGGCCAGGGCGACAGGCTTGATCAACGCTCCCCCCAAGCCCCCGAACCCTCCCTTTGGCTTAATGACCGGGGTTTCACGCTTCGGGTCGATCACAAGACCATTACCGACGGAATTGATCAAATTCAAATAGTCCACGCCGCAACGACCGATCACCTCGGCCATGACCGCATGGTGAGCCGGATCAAAATAGGGCGGCAGCTTGACGCCCATCGGAACCGTGATGAGCGGCCGCACTCGCTTCAGAAGCCGCTCTGAATCCACCGGGTCATAGGCGATTTGCGGCTTGCCGGGAATGTTCGGGCACGACAGGTTCACCTCAATGAGATCAGGGTTCGCCTGATTAATTACCCGCGCCATGGTGAGAAAATCGTCTTCGCACAAGCCGGCAATACTGGCGATGACAGGCTTGCCGAACTGCTTGAGCTCCGGGATGAGTTCCGCATAGGCCAGATAGCCAAGATTCGGAAGGCCCATGGAATTAATCGACCCGCTGGGAAATCCGTAATATCGCGGTTCAGGGTTCCCGTTACGCGGCTCCACCGTCATCGATTTGGTCACGATGGCGCCGGCCCGCGAACGTCCCAGGGCCAGCAATTCTTCGCGCGTCATGCAGAGCGCCCCGGACGCGTTCATGAAACAGCTCGGAAAGGTTACACCCGCAATGGTCGTGCTGAGATTCATACCGATCCTTTCTCCGGCAGGATGCTGGGACACTCCGACGGTAGCACTTACAAACGCTCACCCCGACCATCATGAATAGGGCGAGGCTGAGAAGCACCGAACTCCCTTCGCTCTCTTGAGATCAATGCGTGATACGGTTCACCAGACGCCCATCCCGCATGTGCCAGACATAATCCGCTGCTTCCGCCGCGCTGTCGCTGTGCGTCACCAACAACACGGAATGGCCGAACCGTTGGGGCAATGTGCGGAAGAGGCTCACGATGTCGGCGCCCTGTTTGGAGTCTAAATTTCCCGTCGGCTCGTCGGCCAGGATCAGGCGGGGCCGATGCACGATCGCCCTGGCGATTGCCACCCGCTGTTGCTCCCCCCCGGACAATTCACTGGGCCGATGCGAACGGCGCGCTTCCATCCCCACTGCCTGCAAGACCTCATCAATTCGATCCGCGACGATCCGCCCCTGTTCGCCCTTCAGCAACATGGGCAAAGCCACATTTTCCGCAACCGTGAGCCCGGGAATCAAATGAAAGGCCTGAAACACAATTCCAATCAACTCGCGCCGGAGACGCGTCCATTCGGTGGCGCTGGCATTGGTGACAGGCCGGCCCTCGATCATAATGGTCCCCGAAGTGGGTTGATCCAAGCCTGCGATCAAATTAAGCAGCGTACTTTTTCCGCATCCGCTTGGCCCCACAAACGCGCAAAATTCTCCGGTCTTCACCTCAAGCGTGACGTCCTGCAACGCGCACAGGACCGTTCCCCCACGGCGATATTCTTTCGAGAGGCGCTGAACGCCCACCAGGGCTTTGGCAGAATCATGCATCTCGGAAAACCATAACCAGAAACGACGATGGACTCTTCCATTCGTGGTCGGTGCACCGAACGGAACCAGTGAAATCGCCCCGATGCCGACGAAAAGGTGCTATATCACACCCCCTTTGACACCCACAACCTTGACAGGCTAAGCGAGTTTTCCTTACAAATTCCCAGCAAGGCGCAGGGCCTGGCTTCCAACGTCGACGATGAGTCTTCGCCAATGATCATAGACATTGTCCGACAGGCCTCCCGGCTGCTGCTTCCGATGGACTGCACCACCTGCGCACAGCCTCTCACGGATGATCCGGTGCCGTTTTTCTGCCGCCCGTGCTGGGATTTGATTCGACCGCTCCACGGCCCCTCCTGCCCGCGGTGTCATCGTCCCTTCGCGTCGGCCTCTGCACTGGCCTACAGTCCGACTCACGAATGCGGGGACTGTCGCACTCGCGAACCGCACTACTCCCAGGTGTGGGCGCCTTATGCCTACTGTTCGCCGCTCCAGGATGCCATTGCCCTCTTCAAATACCGGGGAAGGGTCGCCCTGGCGGACGCGTTAAGCTCGTTACTCCTGAAGGCGCTCCCGGAGCGTCTGGAATTCGATAGGCTCATGCCCATCCCTCTGCATCCGAACCGACTGCGGCAGCGGGAATTCAATCAGTCGCTCCTTCTCGCAGACCGCATCGGTTCCGCTCTCGGACTGCCGGTATCCTATCGAAACCTGATTCGTACCGTCGATACCGACCCGCAGATTTCGCTTCCGCGCGCAGCTCGACTGCACAACCTCCGCAAGGCGTTTGCCATACGCGCGCCGCAGGACGTCGCCGGAGCGCGCATTCTCCTCGTCGACGACGTGTTCACCACCGGCACCACGGCGAGTGAATGCGCCAGAGTCCTGCTCAAAGCCGGAGCCAAACAGGTTGCGGTTCTCGCCCTGGCGCGTTCCGTGGACGCGGGGATGGTGCCGGACACGTGGCTGCCGCCATCAGCCATCAACCAAAAACACATTCAGCGAGCCTGACCCATGCCGATCTACGAGTATCGTTGCCGACAATGCGGAACACGCACCACGCGTCTGGTTCTCAACGCAAACTCTGTCCCGCAGCAGACCTGCGCCCGTTGCCAGAGCGCCGACATGGAACGGCTGCTCTCGCGATTCGCCTCGCCCAAATCGGAGGAAGCGCGACTTGAGGCCCTCTCCGACCCGAGCAACCTGGGAGGACTCGATGAAAATGACCCCCGAAGCATGGCGCGGTTCATGAAAAAAATGGGCCAAGAAATGGGTGAAGACCTGGGTGATGAGCTCGATGCCGCGATGGAGGACGGTCAATCGCCCCCGCCTGAAATGGACGGCACCGACTGTGATTGACCCACGCGGTCAGAATATTCTCTTGACAGGATTGTCCATGTCTCCTACCATCGGCAATGAAACGGAGGGAACCGCCCGTGTTCGCCGGAGAACATCTCTGTAAGGTCGATGAAAAGGGACGCTTCCTGATCCCCTCGCCCCTTCGCGAACGATTCCAATCCGAGGGCAATCAGGTCATGTTCCTGAAGAACACCGAGCAGACCCTGTGGATGTACTCCGGCAAAGAATGGGGACAGGTCCTGGAACGCACGAGAGCGACGCTAGATGAAGACCAGACCCGCCTGTTCATGCACCATGTCATGGCGCAAGCCGGCGCCTCCGACATCGACAAAGCCGGCCGGGTGTTGATTCCAAGCCGCCTCCGCAAGCTCGTCCCGATGGATGAGGATCAGGAACTCATCCTCGTGGGGATGTATCACCGCCTGGAGATCTGGGGCCCGTCGGAGTGGCGCCGGTATCTCACCAGAAACGAAGACCGGGCCGAGCAGGACATGGCTAAGATCCAAAATCTTCTATAGGCAGGCCCTTGCGCCGCGTGTCCCGTCCCCGACAATCTCCCGTTACGATCCGATCAACGTCCTTTAGGCCCCCGCCTCGGCAGGCCTTGCCTCAGGAAACACAGCCTCTTCTCCCGCAGCAATCCACCCGAAGCCGCCGTTCACTGCCGTTCGCCATTCCAACGTCCACCGGTCTGACCATTACCACGACCTCCATCACCCTCACCTTGCCGGTCCCGCCCAGCGTGAACCACCAGTACGCGACGGTGAACGGGCGTCGGCTACTCTCCGCCAAAGGACGTACGTATAAGGACTTCGTCGGGCAACAAATTCTGGTTGCGCTTGCCCAATCGCCCCATCGTGCTACTCTAAGACAGACCTTGCGGCAGGCGAGCCTTTCTCTCTCGATCCATTTTTTCTTCGCCTCTGCGCTGCGGCGGGATACTGACGGCGGGCTCAAGATCGCCCAAGATGCTCTGTGCGAGGGGCTTGGACTGAATGACAATCGAGTAGTCGAAACTCATCTCTACAAGCGCCAGGATCGCGATAATCCTCGCATGGAAATTCAGTTATCGGTGGCGCCCCCGTCGGGGCCAGATCCGTTTTTCCCCGCCTCAGTCAAGGCACAGGTCGCGGCAGTCTCCAGGCCGCCATTCGACAACGGGCAACACCGGTAGGATGGTCGGGTGATCCCCGCTTGACGTCCGCCTGTCCGGCGGCCAGCACGTGTTATGACATATCGACCCATTACAATTGATGCGCTCCGAATCGGCATGCATGTCGCCAAACTCGACGTCGCCTGGTTCCGGTCACCGTTCCTGCGCCACTCGTTTTTGATTCGAACCGACGAGCAAATCGAGAAGCTGCGACGCGCGGGAGTGACGCGCCTCAGTATCGATCCCACCCGCGGACTCGACATCCAGGACCCCGCTGCTCCTTCCCAACACCCGCTTCCTCTCACGCCCCAACCTGCGCCTTCGCAGACAGGGAAAGCAGCGGAAATCCGTTCCCTTGCCGCGATGACGCAAGAACTGCTGACCGCCAGGTCCGCGCGCGCCAAGCTCGAAGAATCCGTTCATAGCGCTTTCTCCCGTATCGCCAAGACCGGCATCGTCGATCCGGAAGAGGCCAGCCATACCGTCCACGCCATCAGCGCCGTGGCGCAAGCGCTGAATACCCATGCCTTATTCATGGTGTTCAGCCAAGGCCGGGAAGCCAATGCGCCTCTGAGTCAACATGCGCTCGCCACGTGCAGCTTTTCGATGATCCTCGCCCATGCCGCCGACTACAACTTACTGGCCATCCAGGAGTTGGCCACCGGCGCGCTGCTTCACGATATCGGCCTTCTACAGGTTCCGCCGGCGATTCTCCGGCGCGTTCACGACACCTCGACCACGCTCTCGGAACAGAACCGGCTGGCCTATGAGGCCCATGCGCGCGCGGGCGCCATTCTCTTGGAACGCCGGGGTGGATTTACCAAAGCGGTGGAACAGATTGTGGCGGAACATCATGCCTACTTGAACGGCAGTGGTTTTCCACCGGAAACGGGCGGGGCGTTCACGTCGGACATGACCCGGATTGTGATGGTGACGGATCGCTACGACGAATTGTTGACGGGCTTCGGCGGGGCCTCGCCGCTGACCCCGCACCAATCGCTCCAGCGGCTCTATCAGGAAGGTCAGGAAGGCCGGTATGAGAGCCGGCTGATCTCAGTATTCGTGAAAGTCATGGGCATTTACCCGGTCTACAGTTATGTCCTGCTGACGACCGGCGAACGTGCGATCGTCTCCGTCATCAATTCGGGAAAACTCCATCAACCCATCGTGACGATCACACACGATCCTTCGGGAGAGCCTTATATTGTCCCGCTCGTCATCGACCTGGCCAACCAGGATGAACAGGCGCCTCCTCGCGCAGTTCGTTCGGTGTTAGGTACGATCCCGGAAGAATTCCAACGGGCCTATCACTGACGCCGGTCCAATCATCCGTCACACCTCATCACGAAGACCGGACAACCTGAACACCGGATTTTCGTGAGGCCTATTCGTACCGAAGCGCTTCGATCGGATTCAGTCGAGCAGCTTTATTGGCGGGATAGAGCCCGAAAAACAGCCCGATGGCCAGGGAGAACAGAAAGGCCGTTACAACCGCATCGACCGAAATCATGGTCGGCCAGCCAGCAATCACCGTCGTCAGCTGAGCGCCGACGATGCCGACAATGACACCGATCATGCCGCCGAACAGACTCAGCGTCACGGCTTCGATCAGAAATTGAGTCAATATATGGATGCGTTTGGCGCCAACGGCCATACGCACCCCGATCTCCTTCGTCCGCTCGGTGACCGACACCAGAAGAATGTTCATGATCCCGATGCCGCCGACCAAAAGGGATACCGAGGCGATGGCGAACAGCATGACCGTCAGGGTGTGACTCGTGCTCTCTTGCACTTTTCCGATATCGACCTGCGTCCTGATCGTAAAATCATCCGCCTGTTCCGGCTCCAGCCGGTGCCGGGCCCGTAACGTCTCCCGAATGTGCTCCACAGCCTCGGGCAAGTCGGCGCTCTGTTCGGTGGAGGCGAACAGAGCGCCGACCGATCCCAGAAATTGGCTCCCGAACACCTTCCGTTCCGCCGTAGTGAATGGGATGAAGATCACGTCGTCCTGATCGCTTCCCTGGGCCGACTGCCCCTTCGGAGCCAGCACCCCGACGACTTGGAACGGCACATTCTTGATGCGAATCGTCGCCCCCATCGCTTCATCGCCCGGCTCAAAGAGGTTTTCCAACGTGGTCTGGCCGATCAAGGCCACGCGAGCTGCGCTCTCCATATCCGTCTGGGTAAAAGGCCCTCCACTCGTGAACGACCAATCACGGATCGTGAGATAACTCGGGGATACGCCGTTCACGGGTCCATTCCAGTTACGATTCCCGTTGATGATTTGGATAATATCGCGCTTCGCCCAGCCGGTGTCGGATAACAGCGGACTCCGCTTTTTCAACTCTGCCGCATCGTTGATCGTCAAGGTCACCGCCCCGCCCTGCCCGCCACGGACACCGCTGACCGTCGTGGAACCCGGCATGATGACAATGACATTCGTCCCCATACTCGCCACCTGAGCCTGAACGGCCGCCCTGGCCCCCTGCCCGATACTGACCATGGCAATGACCGCCCCCACGCCGATGACGATGCCGAGCATGGTGAGACCGGCCCGCAGCCGGTTCCGGTTCAGGATTCGCAAGGCGGTCATGACGGTGAGTAGAACAAATGCCGACATGGATGGCCTAGCCCGCATGATTCCTAACGGTTCGTCGCGAAATCGCCGTGTTGCGTGGCGAGACCGGCGTGCGGAGCCGGGAGGACCCGAGGCGCACTCGTGCAGTACGATGAGAGTCCGGGAGGTGAGCCCGCCGACCGGAGGACCGTCGCAGCAATGAATCGGCAAGTGCAGCAGAAGTGCTCATGAAGCTTGCGGGCTACGTCACAACAGACAGGTGGGGCGAGCGCCGGACATCCTGCACGATCTGCCCGTCCTTCATGACGAGTTCGCGGGAGGCGTAGGCGGCGATATCGGGCTCGTGCGTCACGAGAATAATCGTGATCCCGTCCTCCCGGTTGAGATGTTCGAGGATATCCATGATTTCACGACTCGAGGCGGTATCGAGATTCCCCGTCGGTTCGTCCGCGAACAGGATTGATGGGGCGCCGACCAATGCCCTGGCAATGGCGACGCGCTGCTGCTGGCCGCCGGAAAGTTGAGCCGGATAATGCTGTTCCCGGCCGGCCAGCCCGACACGCTGCAACGCGGCGGCCGCCTGCTTCCGTTGTTCCTTGATGGAGACGCCGCGGTAAAACAGCGGCAACTGCGCGTTCTCCAGGGCGCTGGTCCTGGGGATGAGGTTGAAGTTCTGAAACACGAACCCGATCTGCCGATTGCGAAGATCCGCCAGCATGTCCGGTTTCGCGGTACTGACATCCAGCCCATCCAACTGATAACGGCCCTTCGAGGGCTGGTCCAGACAACCCAGCAGGTTCAGCAGAGTGGACTTGCCCGATCCCGACGTGCCCATCACCGCGACAAACTCGCCGCGTTCGATCGTCAGATTGATGCCGCGCAACGCCTGCACTTCGACATCGCCGATGCGATACATCTTCCAGAGGTCTTCGCAGACGATCAAGGGAGCCACAGTGCCCTCACAAACGGGTATCGCCGGGACCGGTCACCAGGTGGACGTGCGATCCTCCACCATGAGGCCGCTTTGCACGATGCCTGTTGCTCAAATGAATGGTAGCCATCTGTCGATTCGACGTCCATCGCGGGCGATGGTTTCCGCCGCAGCTACATCCCCCGATCCCGCCGCCCGCTACGCTGTTGCCCACCCCCGAAACCAGGTGGCAGTTCCCCACCCTTGCGCTCGCCCCGTGGAGACTCAATCCCGGTCACAACCTGGTCGCCCTCCTGGATTCCCGCAGCCGCAATTTCGACATACGACCGGTCCGATATGCCCATCTCGACAGGAACGCGCTCCAGTTCTCCCGCAGCGTCGAGCTTCCACACACCCCATTGCCGGTGCGCCGGTTCAGCAGGAACACTTCCAGCCGTAGGCCTTCCGCCTGCACCGTCTCCATTCTTCTTCGACCCGGCCTCTCCCCTTTCTTCTCGAACCACCTTGGGAGGGACGAATCGAAGAGCCGCATTCGGCACCTTGAGCACATGCTCCCGCTTGTGGACGACGATAGAGACATTCGCGGTCATACCCGGTTTCAGACGAAACTCAGGATTCTCGAATTCCACCACGACATCGTAGGTCACGACATTCTGAATATTAATGGGCGCATTGCGAACCTGACGCACCCGCCCCTGAAACGCTTCCCCCGGATACGCATCGACGGTAAACGACGCCGCTTTCCCATCGACAATGCCGCCGATGTCAGCCTCGCTCACGTTGGTATCGACCTGCATTTTGGTCACATCTTCGGCGATCAGAAACAGGGTCGGGATGGAGAAGCTAGCGGAAATTCGCTGGCCGACCTCTACGAGACGCGAAATCACCACTCCGTCGACCGGCGAACGAATCACCGTATATTTCAGGTCCAACTCGGCCGCTTGCAGCATGGCCTCCGCCTGCTTGACGGCGGCTTCCGTCACCTTCAATTGCGCGACCGCCCCCTCGGAAGCCGTTAACGCGACATCGACTTCATTCTGCGAAATAAATTGTTGGCCGATGAGCGACTTGGCTCGATCCAGTTCGCGCCGCCGCTGAGCGAGGTCGATCCGCGCCTTTTCCCACGCGGCCCTGGCATTGGCGAGGCTGGCGGCGGCCTGATCACGCCTGGCCTGGTAGGGGAATGGATCGATGCGCGCGACGACTTGGCTCGCCTTCACCTTGGAATTAAAATCGGCATGCAGGCTCTCGATCATGCCCGAGACCTGGCTTCCGACCTGAACCGTGGTAATGGGATTGATCGTACCTGTTGCGGTCACCAGAGAGACGACCGTTCCGCGCTCGACGGGAACCGTGCGGTAGCGCACGGGAGCCTTCCGTTCGCCGTTGAAAAACACATACCCGGCGATGGCCAGGCCGAGCGCAAGCACACCGGCAATGATACTGACACGGCGCATGAACAGGCGTTCCTCTTCGCCAAGTACTGCGGCATTCTAGCAGAAAACAATTTGACGATGTCAGGCAGCGGTCCGCGATCTGGCCTTGCGGCGCGCGGCGGCACACATGAGAACGGCCGTTTGCCGGTAAGGGCAAACGGCCGTTCGGGTCAGGCTGTCCACCAGCGGTGGACCCACACACAGGCGACTAGGGACTGACGGTAATGCGATCCTTGATGTCGTCGAACACGTCCTTCGTGATCACGTTCTTGGCGACAAGCTCGCCCTTTACTCTGTAAGGACGGTTGCTCACGATACGGTCCGCCACATCCTGCGTAAGGCCGAGCGTAAGCACGAGATCCGTCGACGGCGCCTTGTTGATATTGAGCAGCGAGGCAGCCGGCGCGGGCGCATCCAAGGCGAGTGGCGCGGGGGCCGCCTTCGGTGACGAAGAACCGGCGACTCCGGGTGCTGCGGTCGACGCCGAAGACCCCATCCCGGACGACAGGGCTCGCGACCGCTCCTTCATCTCTTTCTGATACCGGGCAACCAAAGACTTCAATTGCTCATTGTGCCGGCGAGCCTCTTCATACTCTTGCTTGACGCTTCGATTTTGTGCGTTCAGCTGCTTGACCTTGTCTTCCAGTTCCTTGGTCCTGACGTCGATGGTATCGCGCTCTTTATCGCGCCCGTGCTGAATCCGTTGAAGCTCATCACGGGCAATCTGGCTTTCAGACCCGAACTTCGCGTTCAAGTCCTTTAAGGTCTTGACCTGTTGCTCCAGGGCATTCTTCTGCGCTCGCGCACGCTCCAGTTCACCCCTGGTGGCATCGGCATCGGCAAGCGCCTCATGATATTTCTTGTCACTTACGCACCCGCTGGCGGCCATCGCGCTCATGAGCGCAAGCCCAGCCATCCACACATGCCTCATGCGACCCTCCCCTGTTCGATCTGGACCGATCGGACCTCTTCTCTCTTGTTGTGTGTATGCCATCAACTCCACTTTGTCAACAAGTTTGCCGATTGCGCAGCGCTGAAAAGACTCCTATCAAGAACGGACTGCCGCAACATTCAACAGTGCTTGACTGCCGGTGACCAGTCTGGGAATATGCAGCGACTGTCCGTGACAACCACGCAACCAACCGCCGCATCCCACACACCGTCTCGCACACGATGATGAACTGGGGCCCGGAGCTCGCCGTTATTCTCGGCATCATTGAAGGACTGACGGAATTTCTTCCCGTCTCCTCAACAGGCCATCTCATCCTGGTGGGACATGCCCTCGGGTTTACGGGTGATATCGCTTCCAACGTGGAGATTTCCATTCAGTTGGGATCAATTCTCGCGATCATTGCTTACGAGCGCGCCAAACTTGCCTCGCTGGCCTCGCATGCGCTACGCGAGCAACGGGACTTTCGCTCGTTGATCGCCGGCCGGGGCACGAGATCCTGGGCGGCGACCATTCAAGAATCGATCACTGCCCAACCCAATCTCTGGTTCGTGATCGGACTGGGCCTGGCCTTTTTGCCCGCCGCGCTGGTGGGATTCCTTGCGCACAAGTCCATCAAGGCCTACCTCTTTTCCCCGACCACCGTCGCGATTTCATTGATCGTGGGAGGCATCATCATTCTGGTGGTCGAACGCATGCAAAGCCGCGTGCGCGTGAAGGAACTGCTGCAGGTCACGCCCCGATCGGCCCTGTGGGTCGGCCTGGCTCAATGCGCCTCCCTGATCCCCGGCATGTCCCGTTCCGGCTCGACGATTGTCGGCGGCCTGCTGGCCGGGCTCGACCGGCGCGTTGCGACGGAGTACTCCTTCTTTCTAGCCTTGCCGACCATGATCATCGCCACCATCTATCAGATGCTGAAATCGCAGGCTTCATTCTCTCAGGATGACTATGTCGCCCTCGGGATCGGCTTGGTGGTGTCGTTTGTGGTGGCCTGGGCCGTGATCGCCGCCTTCCTGACCTACGTGCAGCGCCACAGCTTGAGTGTGTTCGCCTACTACCGTATGGTGCTGGGCGTGATCGTACTGTTAGTCGTCCGCTAGGACAATCAAGAACAAGGAGCCGAGTCAACATGGGAGAGCAGATGGACAGCGTCCACGTCTACGATACCTGGGTCAAGGGCAAGAACGGCAAACTCCACTTTGACGTGATGACCACAAGTCAGGAGAAGGCCTTAACGCTGGCCAAGCAATATTTGGTAGGCATCGGCGAACCCCAGGCCGAGATTACGCTCAAGGAATGCCAGTTCTGCCACAGCGAACCGCTCGTGATGTTTTCAGTCGAGCAGCAACGGCAGTTCCGCGAACAGGGCGGATTCATCATCACCCTGCCGGTGTAACGGGGGAAAATGAGGCGACTAGTTTGAACGCTGAATGTGAAGAGTTTCAGGACGCTCAAAAAGGCTGATCAGCAAGGCCGCAGCGAGAGAGCATGTGAGGCGTACCCTCAGCGGTACGTTGAACATGCGAGCGACGCGAGAACGCTGCTGGCGGGCTTTTTCAGCGTCCTGTCAGGAGGGGGGATTCTCGGACACCACCGGACTGTGCTCAGACTCCTTCTCCAACGCGAAGTGCAGGATCAGGAACACCACCCCGACCGTAATGGCCGAATCGGCCACATTAAACGCCGGCCAATGGTACCCGTTAATATAAAAGTCGAGGAAATCGATCACTTCCCCGTAGCGCAGCCGGTCCAATAAGTTTCCGATTGCTCCGCCCAGAATCCCCGCCACGCTCAGCCGTCCCATCCAGTCATCCTTCGGCATGCGCACGAGAATCATCCCCAGTAAACCCACGGCGAAGATCGAGGTCAATCCGAAGAACACGAACCGGAATGAGCTACTGCTGGACGACAGGAAGCCAAACGCCGCGCCGGGATTGCGGATATAGGTAATACTAAACAGGTTGGTGATGACGGGAATGGACTCATGGAGCCGCATGGTCTCCATGACATAGACCTTGGTGGCTTGGTCCACTACCACGATCGCCAGGCTAAGCAATCCAAGCAGGAGATACCGGATAAATGGACTCACTGGACCGCCTCGATGCAACGATCGCAGAGAGTGGGATGGTCTGCAGAGGCGCCCACGGCCGATCGGTAGTTCCAACAACGTTCGCACTTCGCACCGGTCGCCTTCTCGACCGTGATCGCAAACCCGGAACTGCCAGGCACAGGAGCGACTGCCTTGAGAACCACTTCGGACACGATACAGAATGACGACAGATCCTGGCCGTAGCCCTTCAAGAATTCGTATGCGCTGGCATCGGCTTCGATGACGACTCGCGCTTCCAATGGCGCGCCGATCACCTTCTCGCGACGTTTGACTTCCAACGCAGCTTGAACGGCGGTCCTCACCTCGAGCAGCCGTTCCCACCGCTGCGCCAGCGTTGGATCTGCCCAGCGCGGATCGACCTCCGGGAACATGGCGATATGGACACTCTCAGCGTTCGCCTCTGCCCGCACAGACTCCGGCAACGTTCTCCAGATTTCCTCGGCGGTGAAACTCAACACCGGCGCCATCAATTTGGTCAACGCCACCACAATCTCAAACAGCACCGTCTGCGAGCCGCGCCGCAACGGAGAATCCTTGCGGAAGGTATACAAGCGGTCCTTCAGGATATCCAGATACACGGCGCTCAAATCGACGGAACAAAAGTTGTTCAGCGCGTGAAAGATCGTATGGAACTCAAATTCGTCATACCCCTTGCGCACGCGCGGAATCAGATCACCCAACCGCATGAGCGCCCAGCGGTCTAATTCGGGCAACTGCTCAAAGGGCACACGGTGCTGCGCCGGCTCGAAGTCATACAGATTGCTCAGCAGGAAGCGGCAGGTATTACGTATCTTTCGATAGGCTTCGATCAGGTGATTCAGGATCTCCTGCGAAATTCGAAGGTCTTCGCGATAGTCCTGGGCCGATACCCAGAGACGAAGGATTTCCGCACCGGATTGTTTGATGACATCCTGCGGTGCCACGACATTCCCCGCCGACTTCGACATCTTTCGCCCGGCCCCGTCCAACACGAAGCCATGCGTCAGCACGGCCTTGTATGGCGCTTGATGATCGGTGATGACCCCCGCCAGTAACGCGCTGTGGAACCAGCCGCGATGCTGGTCAGACCCTTCCAGATACAGATCCGCCGGATACCAGCGGCGACTCTTCAACACAGCCGCGTAACTCACGCCGGATTCGAACCACACGTCCAGAATGTCGCGTTCCTTCTCGAATGCAGTTCCGCCACATCCGTCGCAACTGGTTCCGGAAGGAAGCAACGCGCCCGCCTGATTGGCAAACCAGTAGTCCGTGCCATGTTGGCCGATGAGATCCGCCACATGATCGATGACCCGGGGGTGGGCCAGCACCTTGCCGCATTTCACACAGGTAAAGCCGGGGATCGGCGTGCCCCAGACCCGTTGGCGTGACAGGCACCAATCGGGGCGGTTCTCGATCATCCCGTTGATGCGGTCGCGGCCGTAGGCCGGAATCCAGCGCACCCGTTCAATCTCCGCGAGCGCCTCTTTCCGCAGCTCATTCGTCTCCATCGAGACGAACCACTGCTCAGTCGCGCGAAAGATCACCGGCTGCTTGCACCGCCAGCAATGGGGATAGGAGTGCTTGAGTGATCCGTGGCCGAGTAAGCGGCCGTTTTCTTTGAGGCGTTCCACGATTTTCGGATTGGCCTTGAACACATGCTGGCCGGCGAACTCCGGAACCGCCTCGGTAAACTTCCCGCCATTGTCCACCGGCGCCAGGATTTCGAGTCGCTCTCCGACGCTAGCCTTGGCGTTGTGATCCAACACCAGCAGATAGTCTTCCATGCCGTGGCCCGGCGCGATATGCACGCACCCGGTTCCCTGCTCCAACGTCACGAAATCTCCCAGGAGCAGCGGCGAAAGGCCCGTGGTGAGGGGGCGCTGGGTTTCCAACCCTTCAAATCCCTCGCGACCTTTTTTCACCGCGACGATCGTGTAGTTCGACAGACTGCAGGCCTTAGCAACCGACTCGACCAGCTTCTCGGCCATGACCAGCAATTCGTCCTCGACCTGCACAAAGGCATAGTCGATATCGGGATGAAGACAGACGGCCTGATTGGCCGGCAGGGTCCAAGGCGTGGTCGTCCAGATCAGGACGGAGGCGCTCTTCACATCGGCAGGAAATGCAAGCCCGCCGAATCTCTTGCTCAAGAGAGCCGGAGAATTCACCAACGGAAACTTCACATAGACCGAGGGCGACGTGTGATCGTCGTATTCGACTTCCGCTTCGGCCAGCGCGGTCTGATCTTGCGTGCACCACAAGACCGGCTTCAACCCTTTGTAGACCCCGCCTCGCTCCACAAACCGGCCGAACTCGCGGATAATGGTGCCCTCATACGCCGGATTCAACGTGAGATAGGGTTGTTGCCATTCGCCCAGCACACCCAGCCGCTGAAACTCCTCGCGCTGGATCGCCACATACTTTTCCGCATATTCCTTACAGAGTTTGCGGATCGCGAGCGCATCCAAGTCCCGCTTCTTATCCCCCAGTTCCTTCAGGACTTGATGTTCGATCGGCAGGCCATGGCAATCCCAGCCCGGCACATACGGCACCTGGTAGCCGGACATCGTCTTCGATTTGACGATGATGTCTTTCAGAATTTTGTTCAGTGCGTGACCGATGTGGATCCGCCCGTTGGCATAGGGCGGGCCATCGTGGAGGATGTATTGTTCACGACCCTGACGAGATTCCTGGATCCGTTCGTACAGCCGTTCCTGCGCCCATCGGGCCAGCATCTCCGGCTCCCGTTGCGGCAGGTTCGCCTTCATGGGGAAGTCGGTCTTCGGCAAATTGAGGGTCGATTTATAGTCCATAGGTACTCACGCTGTCGGCTGACAGCCTTCAGCGATCAGCATATCAAGAGGTTACCGGCTTCGTCTCAGGTGATCAGATGGAATATACCGGAAGGAAGGGGGAACGCACCAGCCCTTTCACAGCAAGCCCCACGTAGAACAGCTGAATAACTGCGGCCAACTTTTACAGGATCGTCAAAAGCGTCTTCCGGCAAGACCGCAGCGAGCGAGAGTGCGAGGCGTCACGTTCTTACCCGCCCGCCCTGCGCCTGCCTAGACAGGCGCTTTTGCCCTTAGCGGTCCGTTGAGCGTGCGAGCGACGCGAGAACGCCGGCGGCGGCCTTTCTCAACAGCTTGCTAGCTGAGAGCCATCATGCGGTCCAAAGCCACCTTCGCCCACCGCTTCTCATCATCCGGCACGACAATGTGGTTAACCACATGCCCATCGGCAAGGTTTTCCAGCGCCCAACAGAGGTGCGGAGCGTCGATGCGATACATGGTGGCGCATTGACAAACCGTCGAGGAGAGGAAAAACACTTTCTTGTCAGTCTGCTCGTGTTTCAGCCGATTGACCAAATTCAGCTCAGTCCCGACCGCCCAAGTCGTGCCCGCAGGCGCTGCCGTGATCGTGCGAATGATATATTCCGTCGAACCCACAAGGTCGGCCTTGTTGACCACATCTTCATGGCATTCGGGATGCACGATCACCTTCACGTCCTGGTATTGCCTGCGAAAATAGTCCACATGCGAGGGCTGAAACATCTGGTGCACGCTGCAATGCCCCTTCCAGAGGATCAACTTAGCACGCAGAATGGCTTCCACCGAGTTGCCGCCGCGCGGCATGTAGGGATCCCAAACGATCATCTGCTCGCGCGGGATGCCCATTTTATTCGCCGTATTCCGGCCCAGATGCTCGTCGGGGAAAAACAGAATCTTCTCGCGCCGCGCCCAGCTCCATTCGATCACCTTGCGTGCGTTCGACGAGGTGCAGGTCAGCCCGCCATGCTCGCCGCAGAAGGCCTTCAAGATCGCCGCAGAGTTCACGTAGACCGCCGGCATAACCGTCTCTTCCACCGGCACCACCCGACCGAGTGCATCCCAGCACTGTTCTACCTGTTCAATCGCCGCCATATCGGCCATGGAGCAGCCCGCCGCCATGTCAGGGAGAATGACGGTTTGGTTGGAGCGGCTCAACACATCAGCCGTTTCCGCCATGAAGTGCACGCCGCAGAACACCACATAGGGACGATCGGAACGCTGCTCGGCGACTTGCGCCAATATCAGGGAGTCGCCGCGAAAATCGGCATGCTGAATCACTTCATCGCGTTGATAATTATGGCCGAGGATCATCACCCGGTCACCCAGCGCCCGTTTGGCCGCACGGGTCCGTTCGAAGAGTGCTTCGGCAGACAGAGACTGGTAATCGGTAATAGGACGCGGAAGCGTGGCGACCGTTTTCACCTGCAGCCTTTCGGTTGAGTCCATCCCCTGTGTCACGAAAAGACACGGCCTTGCTAATTCTACGACACCCTCTCGCGGCTACGCAATGAAATGAGTCGGAGCAGATGGCCTCTTCCCTAGCGAAGCTTCCAATATCTTGGCCGACGGCGGCCGTGCGCAATAGCCACCACCTGAACGGAGTCCTTCACGACTCGGTAGACCAACTGGAAGGGAAACCTGCGAAAGAGATACCGGCGAGTTCCATGCACAAACAGGGTCCAGCGTTCCGGAGCAAGAGAGACGGCTTCGATGCCGCGGTCAGGTTCAGCCAAAAACCAATCCGCAGCGGACTGACTTTGCGCGACATACTATTGCAGAGCAGCTTGAGCTTCCTCAACAGCGGCAGGATGAAAAACGACAGATAGCCCCGGTATCAGAGGCCGAGTATCTTTCGACGGGCATCGCTCCAGGGAACGAGATGAGGATGTGACGAATCGAGGCCCTCAAGGCGGCGGGCGATTTCCTGTTCCCACTCCATTTCAGCATCGGCATCAACACACATATCCAGGCTGTCCAACAAGGACCCGGCCATCGCCGCGCGGACTTCTGGCGGAAGCTTCAGGGTCGCCTCTAACAGTCCGGTTGCTTTAGATCCCATGGTTGAATGTTAGCAGAAGGAGTGAAAGCCGGAAAGCCTGCCTTGTGCACCGATGGTTCAGGCCGGCCACGAAGCATCATGTGCTCTCATGGTCACGACTACATGAGAAGAAAAGAAATCGGTGCAGGTGATTGCTCGGCACGATGCCTGCCTGATCTCAAGACTAAGCCTTGCCTGCTCAAGGCCCGTCAACTCGCTGGCAACTGCCTCAAATAGAACAGGTATCGCCATTGGCTTCCAAACGTAATGGCACTTGCTGCGGCAAGTCGCGCACTCATGCAGTGTGGCTTCACAATTGAGCAGCGTAGACTACTGTGGCACTCGGAGGAACGGAAGCGATGTCCGAAGTGCAAAGTGCCGCTCAATTGGAATAATTTTACTATTGACCATATTAAACCTCATGCGCTTGGTGGAAAATCGCATTTATCAAACGCCGCACTGATGTGTCGGGAATGCAACTCGAGGAAGGGGAAAAACTGAAACCTCAGATTTCATTATCTTGAAGCGCCCCAAACCTTCTCCTCGTCGCTTCAGTCGGACCCGAGAGAACACCTATAATGAATAGTCGCTGTGTCATAGACTGACACCTTATGCGATCGAACGGGCGGTCCCAGCCGTTCCCAAAGATCATTCTCCCGAACTACTGCGGCAGCGGAATCGTCAGCCGAACCCCTCCCATAACATCCTCCGGCTTGAAATCTTTCTTCCGGCTATTGTGATGGGAATTATGGCAGCCGATACAAGACCGGGATGCCGCTGACACTTTAGGGTTCAATCGGGCAGTCCGACAAACCGCTCACAGTCAGCGGGCCGGTGCCTCACGGCATCGGCCCGCTTCTCTACCGCTCCGGCCGGCCTAGCGAGAGACCGGCTCCTGCTCCTTGAGGCTCGACAGGGCCTCTTTGATCACCCTCATGGTGTGCTCGATATCACCATTTTTCTCACGTTTGGCATCGCGTTTAACATCGCGCGGCTCCTTCTTCAGCACCGCCCCATGCTCCACCAGTGCCGCTCTGAACCGGCCCAGATAGTATTCATAGTCGGTCCGTCCCAAGGTCGCGATCGCCTGCTCTTTTTTCTCGAGCAATGCGCTCGTATAGAGCTGCCGTGCCTCCTCAATTCGAGGAGCAGATCGACGGAGACGGCCTCCGGCCTCCCTGGCGGACGCCATCTCCCCCATTCGATCTCCCATGTCGAGCACCTTGTAGTCTTTGGCCAGCGGCCCGGCCAGAGCCACCCGCGCGTGGTAGGCCACGGCATGATCGCCGAGCCGGTCGTTCACCTCTCTGAGTGTGTCGTTCCCCCGACGGAGTACGGCGCTCCCGTCGAAATTGAGGATGCGGCCGACGTCATCAGAGAAAAAGTCCTGTGCGAGGAACTCTTCGTCGTAACCCCGGGGAGGAGCGACACGGATAGTCAGGGTGTCAGAGACAATGTCCTCCTTCTCCATATGCAGGGCGATCTGGATGGTGTAATAGCCCGGTTCGGCAATATCCCACCCGTTTCGCCCCACAGAGATGAACAACGAATCGGTGACAAACTCGCCGGGCATCACGACCTGAGCCTGCTGGTCGTGGCAATACCGCGCAAAGGGCAGGTACTGCCGCGCCGGCTTGTCCCGCTTCTTGACGATGACGGTCATATGATCCGTCATGGACAACAACTCCTTCTCCAGCACCAGCGGACGCGAACCGATATTGGTCAGCTTGAGCTCGAGCACAACCGGTTCAAGGAATTGGTAGGTGGCATGCGCTCGATCGACGCGAAGATTGAGCTTCAGCGCAGGCTCCGGGGAAGCGCTTGCCTGCTCGAATCCGTGGTGGTCGAACCAATCGGCGTTTCCCATCTGCACAAACCGCTCCGGCGCATGGCGCATGAACACCAATTCGTTGTCGCTGAATCGATAAACGAAATCGGAGAAAAACGCCGTCTGCCCGCCCGACACGTTATACGGGTAATTCATGAAGCTGCGGGCTTCCGGCTCGTTCGCCAAGGGAATCCACGGGGTGCCCCAGTCCGGCGGATGTTGTTTCTGCCACGAATGCGCCAGGTTAAAAGCATGTCCCATTTCGTGGCACGCCGTCCAGAACCGCATCCGCGCGACCCACGCCGCCGGGTTGGCATCGCCGGTCGGCGCCGTGGAGATGAAGGATTCGTTAAACATCGCTGTCCCCTGACGATGATTCGGGCCGATGTCGTCGAACATGATACCGCCCAGGCTCGTGCCTTGTTCATGCAGCTTGGCGAAGAACACCCACAGCGACCACTGGGCCTTACCCGCAAATCGCGACCAATAGACCTGCATGGCATCATGCATTTCGTTGTCGCTCCAACGCGCGTTCGCGCCCGCATCGCCGATGGGCACAATGCTGTCGCTGCCCGACTTTCGCACCTCGAACCCGACTCTTCGATAGACCTCCTCGATGCTGAGCGTTTCACTCGGCAAGGTGGCCGGGCGATTCGGATGGTCGTGGGTGCCGATGTGTGTGGTTGCGGTGACACCGGTGGCACAATCGAACTCGAATTCAACCTGCCGGAAGTACGGTGATTTGAACGCCAGCGTTCTCGTGCGAACCGACGTGCCGCCTCCTGAAAGCCGGACCACGGCTTTGCGCTGGCTGGACAGAAAGGTTGCCGTCGTGGTGATCTCGACCGTCGTATAGGGGAAGCCGGCGACATCGCCATCCTTGAACCAGATCGAACCGGTCCAGGCGTTCGGCCCGGAGGCGGTGAGACGGGCAATCCAGTTGACACGTTTGGCCAAGACGCCATAGAGCGTTCCGCTGGCCATCATCTGCGGATACCGTCCATCGACATCGAGACGGAGTTCCTCGCGAAGCAAACCCCAGGGCAGGAGTTCCTCAATTTGCCAGGGAGCGGCTGATGTGGGCACGCTGCCCGGCAGCGGCTGAGCGATCGGAATGGGCTGAATCGGCAAGGGGCCAGGCGCCGGAATGGGCGGCGTCACGATCCGGGATGCCACATATAACCCGCTCACTCGGATACGCGGCGGCCAGGGAAGAATGGGGATGAGAGGCTCAACACCGGAACGAGCAACTTCGGATGCTTCGACAAGATACTCCTGATCAATGTGGTCTTGCTCTTTCATACTCTGCCTCCTGTTCTGAGGAGTCGCAACCCTCATGCGTCACTGCCGACCCGGCACGTCTCGTCACAGGTACCCGAACGGTTCGTGGGACGTTCTCCAGACCAACTTTCCTTCGGGTGTGAGGGACAGGCCGACATAGGTCGGACGATCCACCGACACCGATTGGCGTTGAGTCACCCCCCGCTTGCCCAGCACCACCTCCACCACGACCGGACTGCGCGTCACCTCGACGTCCACGGAACCGGCGTATCCGGTTTGTCGCCGTGTCGTAAGGTCCGCATTCGCCAAGGCCTCCCGGGCATCCACCGTCACACGCACGCCGTCGTGATGAAAGCCCTCCTGTAGAGCGATGTGCAGCAGCACGGGACACCTCGTTTGAAGCGTAGAGTTGTGGCAGTTGTACGGGGGCGCTACGACAGTCTATTGAGAGCAAACCGTGTACCGCATTCGACGCCGGCGCACTCCACGCATGGAACAAAAAACAGGTATTTGGAAGTCTGTGAAATATTGCGTATCCGACCCGCCGCCCGCGGGCCGGCACTCAGGTCACGGCATCCGTTCCCGTATCCGATACGATACGAGGGCGGTATCTGATGCGATACACGCGCGCAGGACATACAGCACATGCTCACGGTGCTTCGCGATGCATACCGTGACATGATGTGCGAAAGAAAACCTTCTCGCCCCGGGTGTGTCCGGTCTCCTGCCATCCTGTGCTCCCGACTCGTCGCACCGACAACATGCCGTGACGCATCTTCCGCCGCATCGTTCAGAATCGTCTGGATGGTGAAATCGCAGCCATAGGGACCGGGAGTCTGTTCCCGGCTTCCCGTTGCGCTTCAAGAAGGTGAGTCGTTACCGGTCCGCTGGATCAGTCTCGGTGACCAAACGGTCGGGGTAGGGGGGTCCATGGGCGGAATTGCCGGATGTTGGATCGAGACACAGGCCGACCATGCTCGGTTAATCCGCTCTCGTTGTCCGATCCTCGCCGCCTAGTGAGACAGCGGAATCGTGAGCAGAATCCCTCCCATCACGTCCTGCGGCTTGAAATCCTTTTTCGGACTATTGGGATGGGCATTGTGGCAGCCGATACAAGACTGGGATACCGCTTTGTCTGCATAAATGGCTTGAAACACAGGAGTGCCGCCCTCGGCAGTCACAGCGGTATAGGGTTGATCGGGATTCACGAGAATTTCCGTCAGGCCGGCCCGCTCAAAGTCGGTCATCGGCCGGTTCTTGGTATTGATCGCCCAATTGCTGATCAACCGGTATTGCAGGCCGTTTCGCCCTGCCGCCACAAGCCGCCCGGTTTCCAACAAATATTGAGCCGGAAGGGGAAGCCGGGACGTCTCCCGCCAGTTTTCCGCGGCAAAAGCAATCCCGCGCATCTGCATCCGCTCAACGACATCCGTCGTGTAAAATGTGCGATCCGCCTGGATGACGCTATGCAGATACTCGGCCACCGCCCCTGCCTCGATGCAGGTGGGCCGCCCGCCCTCCTTGCCGGCTGTGGCAAAGCCCCCCTGCCCCATCAGGCCCATCACCCCCGCGCCCAGAACCAGGCCCAGCCAAAAACCTCTCCCGTTCATGATGTGCCTCCATTTCTGTAAGCGCAGTCCATCATGCACCCTTGTAGAAAATCTTACGCCTGTAGAATCAGCAAAGCGAGCGCTGAGCGTGCTCACCGGCATATGGAATGGCGTGCCTTACGACTCGGAAGCGAGTAAGATAGCTCCGATGAACTGGGGATAGTCCTCAGAGACAGAGAGGAGACGGAACGATGACGCATCTCACGACCACTCTTGGCGGATTCGCTTTTCTGCTAACTCTCGGACTCATCCCGAATCCCATCCTCATCGGCGCGCCTCCCGCCGCCCGCGCCGACTCGCTGAAGGCGAAACCCGGCGCCTGGGAAATGACCTTTACCACCCAATCAAGCGGGATGCTGGTGCCGCCGGACGTCTTGGCCGCCATGCCGCCAGAACAACGGGCCAAGGTCGAACAGTCGATGCAGGCGCGCGCCGGCAAGCCAACCATCCATTCCGTCAAGACGTGCATCACGAAGGAGGACCTGGATCAACATCGCATCATCAAGGAAAGCGATGACGACGAGCCAGGCTGTCACACCACCGTCTTGTCGAAGTCGGCCGGCAAACTGGTCCTTGAACGCACCTGTCCTCCACCACACGCTTCCACCTCGCGGATAAGCGTGGAAGCGCAGACCCCGGAGACGCTCATGGGCAGCATGGATACCGACCGCCCACGCGCCGGAAAAGTCCATCTCGACATGAAAGGCCGCTGGATCGGAACAAGTTGTAGCGGCATAGCCGATTGAGGCATCGGGCCACATGCCCCATGAGGCCCCTCAGTTACTAGGCCTTCCAGAAGATTGACTTCGCCCTGGTAGCTCGGTACGATCACCAACGACAGCTAGGGGTGCCATCCGGCTGAGAGTCCGAGATATCGGACGACCCTCACAACCTGACCTGGGTAATACCAGCGTAGGGAAGCGACCGGTTCACTGGCTTCGTGATCGCTTCAAGCCGCACCCAAGCTGGATGCGGCTTTTTTATTTGGTCGTCAGACGCTCACTTCCGACGAAAGGATTGCTGCCATGAGCGAGGCCCATACACAGAACGGTTCACAGAATGGTCACGGCTCCACGCCTTCCACCGCGCGCTTGACCACCGCTCCCTTTGCCGCCTCGCGCAAGGTGCATGTCGAAGGGGCTCAGCCCGGTGTCCGGGTGCCGATGCGTGAAATCAGCCTGACCCCGACGCACTCGACCAACGGCAATGGCGGCCAGCCCAATCAACCGATTACCGTCTACGATACCTCCGGCCCCTACACCGATCCAAATATCACGATCGACGTCCGCGCCGGCTTGCAGCCCTTGCGCCGAGCATGGATCGAAGCAAGGCAGGATACCGAAGAACTCCCGCAAGTGACGTCACAATACGGCCGTCAACGAGCGGCTGATCCGAAACTGGCGGACCTCCGGTTTACCCATATCCGCAAACCGCTCCGCGCCAAGCCCGGACGGAACGTCAGCCAAATGCACTATGCCAAACAGGGCATCATCACGCCGGAAATGGAATTCATCGCTATCCGGGAGAATCAATCACGGGCACGCGCGAAGGACTTGATGGCGTCGGGCAACGGGCATGGCGGAGGCATTGCACAGCATCCCGGCCAGGCCTGGGGGGCACGCATCCCCAGCCTCATCACGCCCGAATTCGTGCGCGATGAAGTCGCCCGCGGCCGCGCCATTATTCCCAACAACATCAACCATCCGGAATCCGAGCCCATGATTATCGGCCGGAACTTCCTGGTGAAGATCAATTCCAACATCGGCAACTCGGCCGTCGCTTCCTCGATCGAGGAAGAAGTCGAGAAGATGATCTGGTCGATCCGCTGGGGCGCCGACACGGTGATGGACCTCTCCACCGGCAAAAACATTCACGAGACGCGGGAATGGATCATTCGCAATTCGCCCGTGCCGATCGGCACCGTGCCGATCTATCAGGCACTCGAAAAAGTCAACGGCAAGGCCGAAGACCTGACCTGGGAGATTTTCCGCGATACCCTGATCGAACAGGCCGAGCAAGGGGTGGACTATTTCACCATTCATGCTGGGGTGCTGCTGCGCTACGTGCCGATGACGGCGAAGCGCATGACCGGCATCGTCTCGCGCGGCGGCTCCATTCACGCCAAATGGTGCCTCGCGCACCATCAAGAGAACTTTGCCTACATGCACTTCGAAGAGATTTGCGACATCATGAAAGCCTACGACGTGGCCTTCAGTCTCGGCGACGGCCTGCGGCCCGGCTCGATCGCCGACGCCAACGACGACGCACAATTCGCCGAATTGGAAACCCTGGGCGAACTGACCAAGATCGCCTGGAATCACGATGTGCAGGTCATGATCGAAGGGCCCGGCCATGTGCCGATGCATATGATCCAAGAGAACATGGAGAAGCAGCTCAAGGAATGTCAGGAAGCGCCCTTCTATACCCTGGGGCCGTTGACCACCGATATCGCCCCCGGATACGACCACATCACCTCTGGCATCGGCGCCGCGATGATCGGCTGGTACGGCTGCGCGATGCTCTGTTACGTGACGCCGAAAGAACACCTGGGATTGCCGACCAAGGAAGATGTGAAAGTCGGGGTCGTGACCTACAAAATCGCCGCGCATGCGGCGGACCTGGCCAAGGGACACCCCGGCGCGCAAGTGCGCGACAATGCCATGTCCAAAGCGCGATTCGAATTCCGCTGGGAAGACCAGTTCAATCTCGCGCTCGATCCGGAGACGGCCCGCGCATATCACGATGCCACGCTGCCGGACAATGCGGCGAAGGTCGCCCATTTCTGCAGCATGTGCGGCCCGCATTTCTGCTCGATGAAAATCACGCAGGACGTCCGTGACTATGCGGCAAAGAAACAACTGGAAGAGCAGCAGGCCATTCAGATCGGGATGAAAGAAAAGTCAGAAGAATTTAAACAGGCCGGCTCCGAGATCTATCTATAAGGCTGGTCAAAATGGCTGCCCAGCGAGGCCGCAGGCGAGTCCAAACCGGAGGCGCACCCCCAGGGGTACGTTGAGGATTTGGACGAGCTGAGCACGACACCGGACGCCATGTTCAACAGCCGCTGAAGGGGAACACCGCATGGGGAAGCCGAAACCTGCGCCATTACGCGAGCGCGACATCACCCGCCAAATTGCGCGGGAATATTATACAGAGTTCGATCAACTGATCGAAAGCGACGTGATCATCGTCGGGGCCGGCCCTTCGGGCTTGATCTGCGCACACGATCTCGCCAGGATGGGGGTGAAGACTCTCATTGTCGAACAAAGCCTTGCCTTGGGCGGAGGATTTTGGTCCGGCGGCTACCTGATGAACAAGGCGACCATCTGCGCCCCGGCCCACAAAATCCTCAAAGAAGTGGGTGTACCCTGCAAGCAGATCAAGGAATGCCCCGGCATGTACATGGTGGATCCCCCGCATGCGACGGGCGCGTTGATCGCCGCCGCCTATGACGCCGGTGCGAAGATCATGAACCTGACGCGGGTCGTCGATCTGATTCTGCGCCGCGAGGGCGTGCTCGAAGGGGTCGTGGTCAACAGCACCACCGCCGAAATGGCCGGTCACGATATTATCCATGTCGATCCGATCGCCTTGGAGAGTAAAATCGTGGTGGACGCCACCGGACATGACGCGGTGGTGGTCAACCTCCTGCATAAGCGCGGGCTCTATCAACAGGTGCCCGGAAATGGCGCCATGTGGGTGTCGCGCTCGGAAGAAGAAGTCATGGATCGGACCGGAGAAGTCTTTCCCAATTGCTTTGTGATCGGCCTCGCGGTTGCGGCAGTATTCGGTACGCCGCGCATGGGCCCGGCCTTTGGATCGATGCTGCTCTCGGGCCGGTACGGCGCAGAACTGATTAAGAAGAAGCTCAAACACGAATAACGCGGAGTACACACTGCCCTCCGGCCTGCAGGCTGATCAAAAAGGTCATCCGGCGAGGCCGCAGAAAGTGCGAACCCGCAGGCGTACTTCTCAGTACGTTGAGGAGTTCGCATGATTGAGAACGAAGCCGAGGGCCTTTTTCATCAGCCTGACCACCATGGATGTACAAGATTTTCTCATACAGGGCGACGGCAGCGAGGAAGACAAGCGCGAAGCCTGGCAGCTGTTTCAGCAAGCCTACGAACAGCAGATGAAGGGGCAGCTGGAAGAAGCGGTCAGTCTGTACAAATTGTCGCTGGCGACGCATCAGACGGCTGAAGCCTACACCTTTCTCGGCTGGACCTACAGCTTCATGGGCAAGCTGGATGAAGCCATCGAGGAATGCCATAAGGCCATCGCCTGCGATCCGCACTTCGGCAACCCCTACAACGACATCGGCGCCTATTTGATCGAAAAGGGCGACTTGGACGAGGCGATCCCCTGGTTTCAAAAAGCGATGCAGGCCACACGGTATGAAAGCCCGGCGTTCCCGCACCTCAACCTGGGCCGCGTTTATGAACGTCAGGGCAAGTGGAGCGACGCCATCGACTGCTACAAGCAAGCCCTGGCTCTCAATCCTGACTATGCTCTGGCTAAGAAGGCGTTGGGACGCCTCATCAGCTCCCTGAATTAGTTTCACGTCATGAACAACACGATCTTCGTCGCCGTCACCGACATTTTTTTCTACACGAAGGTACGCGATGCCTTGCGTCCGCAGGGATATACCCTGGAGCGGATTCGCCATCAGAATGAAGTGGTAGAGAAACTGGCTTCCTCAAGCCCGGTCGCGTTGATTCTGAACATGAACGACCTAGCGGTCGATGCCTTCAAGGCGCTCGAAACCATTCAGAGCAATTCCGCCCTCCGTTCGCTTCCCATTCTGGCCTTCGCCAATCACGAAGAAGTCGACACGTGGCGTCGCGCAAAAGAGCTCGGCGTGACCAAAATCGTCTCACGAAACGAATTTTCAGCTCGCACGAAAGATCTCGTGGAAGAACTCATTCATCCTCAGCCTTCCGCGCAATTGTGAGGGCGAGGCCAACTAAAGGATCAGCGGTCTTTGTATGAAATCATCACGGCTCCATGATCAACACCAGCAGCTCGGCGCCACGTTAGAAGACATCACGGGATGGTCTGTGCCGGCGCACTATGGCGACGTCGCGGCGGAACATGCCGCCGTGCGCAACAGCGTCGGGATTTCGGACCTGTCCCACCGCGGGAAATTCCGGGTAACCGGCGATGACCGCATCAAGTGGCTCCAGAGCATTATCAGCAACGACATTCTTCCCCTTCCTCCTGGACAGGGCCGCTACTCCAGCTTCCTTACTCACAAGGGCAAAATGCTGGGCTATTTCCGGGTGTACATCCAGAGCGACGCCGTGTGGATCGAAGATGTGGGCGAGGTCGGGGATGCCACGTTTCAAGCCCTGCGCAAGTTCCTGCTTTACGGCACCAAGGCGAAGATGGAGAACGGTTCCGAGAGCTGGGGACTGCTGCTAGTGAGCGGGCCGAAATCAGCGGAAGTGGTGTCAGCCGCCTTCGGCGTCGAGGTCCATGCATTGGAACTCCTGCAGACCATTCCCGCCACGGTCAGCGGCCAGCCGGCGCTGATCATGCGCACGGAAGAAACCGGCGAACAGGATCTGGAAATTTTACTGCCCGTCGATGGGCTCGCCACCGCATGGAGTCAACTCATGACTGCCGGAGCGCCTTTCGCTATCAAACCCGTCGGCGCGCAGGCGCGCGAACTGTTGCGGATCGAGGCGGGTCTCCCCAAGGCCGGACCCGATCTCAATGAAGAAATCGTGCCGCCTGAAGCGAACTTGGAAGGCAAAGCCTTCAGCCTCTCGAAGGGTTGTTACCCGGGGCAGGAAGTGGTGGCGCGGATGGATACCTATGGGAACGTTCGGCGGCACCTGGTCGGGTTAGTGATTCAGGATCAATCGGTTCCGGCGAGGGGCTCCAAGTTGTTCAGCGGAGAGCGGGAAGTGGGATGGGTCAGCAGCGCCGCCTTTTCGCCGCAGCGAAATGCCGTACTGGCATTCGGGTTTCCGCTGCGCGATTTTTCTGCGCCGGACACCGACCTCACGGTGGAAGCGGCAGGGAGGCGCCATCAAGCCACCGTCCATGCCCTTCCGTTCTACGTTCGTCCATAGCAGGATGGTAAAAACGTTCGCCGCGGCGTTCACGTAATGCGCTGCATTCAGCGCATCGTGCTCCTCACCATTTCGACGTACGCTTCCTCTCAATCCCACTCGTGGAGCAAGTTCCTTACTTTTCAGGATTGCGCACGGCCGACACGGCTGACGCGAATCCGAGCAAGCTCTTCCGCTCCTCATCGTCCAATGCCAACAACAGATGGGTTTCTTCGGCATGCATCAACCGGAGGCTCAAGAACGGCTCCTCACGGCGCTTCTCCCGATTGTCCCACATCGCGTCGATGACCTGCACTTTGTCCAACTGCCCGACCGACACCACGTCGTAACGGAAATACGAATCTCCGATCACGATATCAAAAATGACATTGCCCGCCGTCAGAAGAAGAAGGTTGAACCGCCCTTGATCTTCGTACCCTTCGGGTAAGAATTTATTGATGTGGCATCGGGCCACTTTGCGATCGCCCAGGGCAGCCCTAAACTTCAACTGCAGGGCCTCATAATCGATCTGGAGCGCCTTCTCGTCCGCATTGGTCGCCCCGACCGCCGCATCCTTCGCCTGTTCAAACACGTCATCCGCCGACAACAACCCTGCCATAGCGCTGTACTCCTTCGTTACAAGACTGCCTGATGTGTATGATGTCGTTTACGATCAGAGGCTGCGTGCGGCGCGCCTGGCTCGTATCGACCGGGCCACCCCGACCAACGCAATTCCCGCCCACGCAAATTCCAGCAGGACGAACCCCACTCGCCGATCTTCAATCGCCACAATCCCCAGCAACAACGACCCGATGATGTTCAAGGCCAAATACCCTGCATCCAGCTCGCGCCAGGCACCGGCCTGAATGAGGCCATAGGCGATGAGCACCATGAGGGCTCCAACCACCGATATAACCTGCATGACCATGAATAGGCTCGCGCACCCGGCCCGAAGCTGACTGGAGAACGGGGTACGGTACCTGGCGGCCAGACAGGATTGCAAGCGAAATTCCCTGCGGGGCGCGAGACGTCGAAGACGCGACGGCGGCGGCATATTGTCCTCCCCTGACAGCACCTCCTCGACTGCGGGATGCCGCATTGCATTTGCACGGTCATCTCCGGCATACTTTGTGGGAATGACGGGGAGGCACAGATGAGCGGACAGAGCTGTTTGATCGATGGTTGTCAGGCGAGAGTGTATGCGCCGGCGGGCACCCGTTCCATCTGCAAGGACCATTTCCTGGGATTTCTGACCTGGCGACGGCGGCGAGGGCCGCAGATGTTCCGCAAATACGCAGGGCTGACGATGGAAGAGCGTGATGTGGTCGCAGCCGAATGGCTTCAGACGCTCGGCACGAAAGACCTCCCCCACCCTATCCCCGGGTTGTGACCGCTTCGGCTTGACTCGAGGATCCCGTCCGCACAGCCTGCGCACCAGCCGAAGGCACCGGGTCTTCCAAATAGGCTTCAGCCGTTACCTGCCTCCGTCGGAGCGCAGAATTTCATCGCGAGTATGCAGCAGTTTCCCTTCTAGGGCCGCCTTCAACAACTGGGCGGTGTTTGAGACCCGCAGTTTCTTCATCATGTTGGCCCGATGAGTATCGGCAGTCTTCACGCTGATGTGCAGAAGTTTCGCAATGCTGCGATTGGTGTGACCATCCCAGATCAGGCGCAGAATTTCCATCTCGCGCGACGTGAGATCCTCCGGCTTTCGATTCAGGACGACCGCTTCAGAACCGGTAGACACCTCACGGCTCTTCGCAGACGATCTGCTGACAGCCGGGTCTTCTTTCTCCCCGATCCCGGCTTGTTGTTCGGCCAACATTACACACCTCCTTCATATAGCCTGCCCCACCGGCGCCCACGGCCCCACGAGATGCCTTCGGTTAATTCTCCCGCGCGGCGACAGGTTTCGAGGTATCCCACAGGCGTTGGAGATAACCCAACACGGCCGTAATGGCTTGGGTGCGCGGTTGCCACGTTCCCAGCGCATTCCCGTTCAGTTCAACCCAACAGCCATCGACCTTTTGACGCACAATCAATCGTTCAAACATGCCATGCATCGCCGGCTGAATGGCCAATAGATACTCCTGCTCTTCCCGATCTTTCAGCAAAAACCCTTTCACCGTCATGGTCCGTTCCTCCTTGGTACTCCTGCCATAGGGGCTCACTCGTGGACGCTCCTTCACTCCCATCTTCACACCTCCATCCTTTATACTCCGCAGGGGGTTCGCCTTACGTCATCTGCCGAGCACTCTTTCAAAGCCCGTGCCATGAGCCCATCATGTGTCCCCTCGCAGAAGAAACAACAACTTGCGCCATTCATCTTGGGAAACACAGACGGCTCGCTGCTGTGTCACGATCAACAGACCTGTGCCAAGTCATCATCATGAGACAGGTTGCACAACTGCATAGGCAGTACGCTGGCGCTCGTCGGAAGCGTCAGACATCTCAAAGACCCGGTCGACTCGATCGATTTCAGAAGCGGAGAGAAGAAGGCAAGGGGGGAATCACGCCCACGAGGCGCCAATCATTCGGCGCAGGCGCACCCGTCGAGTGCACGAGTTGAAATATAGGTGAGATTGTTGGTGTACCGCATAAACCCCTTTTGGCGGCCATAGAGTCGCAGGAGGCAGCGGTCGCCTGTGAGTTGGACAAAGAAACTGTAGTCTGCGCCGGACGGCGAAGACACTCTGAAGGGACGAGGCCCCAGTGACCCGGTTGCCAGTACGGCGGTTGTGGTACCGGCGAGGCGATTCGCCATCTCTGGTTGTTCACCCTCTTCTACCAGGATGGATTCAAGCTGGCCGCGCGCCGTCTGGCGGCAGGATTCATCTGATAAGGTCGTAATGTGAGCCACCGTGGCACAGCCCGACAATAGGACGGCCCACAACCCGACCCACCCTACGGCGAAAGACAGACCTGTCATGCCGAACACGTTTCCATTGAAATCACGCGGACGGGCATAGGCATTCACAGCAGTGGCGCGACCGGCTGGGAACATCTCAGCGGGACATCATCGCCTGAGCAGATGCGCTTCGTCGAGAATGACGAGGCCGCCGCCCCTCCACGCCGGGAGCTTCACCCCATTACAGGGCTGCCGTGGTGATGAATCATCAACCACTCATCACCGATCCGTTCAAAAAGATTGGTCGCGAGCACGCGGGTTTCAACCGGCTGGTCGTCCTGCCGGCTGGTGAGGTGCTCGGTACAGATCACCCAGCCCAGGTCGCCTGCAACCTGGACCTGCACGTCGGACAGTTCGAATTTCATGGAGAAGGTGTTATTGAAGATGAGCACCCAGGAATCGCGCACTGCGGGCCAGTCGCTTCGGAGGGTCCAGCCTGGGTGAATGCAGGTAACGTACTCGAGATGCGCCCACACTTTGTCCATCTGGAGCATATCCAGGCTTTCAAAGGCGGCGTAAAACGCTAGATTCGCGCGGGTGATTTCTTCGATACGTTGTTCGACCACGGCTCGCTCCTGCGACGGTGCGGCATTTTACTGCAAACGCCGTCGCCGGTGCGAGCCTCATTTGTGCTGCGAGGGGACGGACTCGCGGGGGGCCGCCGCACTGCCGGAAGTGGGACTTCCCCCGAGAGTGCGGGCCGCCGCGAATCCCTTCAGCCCGCGTGGGTGGCGAGCAGCCCCTCTTCCAGCGCCGTTTTTAAGAGCTGGGCAATATTGGAGACCCGGAGCTTTTTCATCATATTGGCCCGGTGCGCCTCCGCAGTCTTGATGCTGATATGCAATTGCTCCGCAATCGTGCGGTTCGTCAATCCCGCCCAGACCAGCTGCAAAATTTCCTGTTCGCGCGGAGTCAAATCCTCGGGGCGACGTTTCACCCCCATAGTCACACCCGATACAAGACTCAATCCGGATGATCCGTCCCGCGCCTGATCTTCCCGTGCACTCCCCAACATATTCTGTTGATCATTCCACATGGCATGCTCTCCTTTGGTTCTAGTTTCGGCTCTTCATCGTCAACCCGCCTGGGCAGAAAACCATGCCGAAATTGCCGACCATCCCTGCAGGGCCGTCAGCACGGCCGCGACCGCAGGCGTCCGGTCCGACCATTTCTTGTGCGGCACTCGCGACATCTCAACCCACTATCCATCATGTAGTCTCTCACGTCCGGTTGCTCGAATGGTCCCGGGAGTCGGGGCGGACTGATCACCACGACGTCGTGATCCACGCCATTCAAGATTAACCATCCTTCCAGATCCAAGTTGCCCTTTGCGTCGCCTGCCCGTCGCTGTTTCATCAGTGTTTCCTAGACACTGTCTTCACAGTAGGCATATATCAAGGATCGTGCCATCACTGACGGGAGAGAAAGCCCTATAAAATACTAGGGGCTTAGGCCGAGGACCCCTTCCGCGAGCATGTGATGCGTCAATGAGATGGCACACGGCGCTGTGTCAGACGTGTGCCATGTGACAACATGCGCAGGGGTGGGATGACAATGGCATCAAACGGGGATATCAGAAAAGGATGAAAGGCGTCTGGAAACGAACGCAACAGCATCAAGACCTACGTCCAATGAGAGAGGAGAGCGCCTGCGGGTCATCCCGCTCACGCGCCGGTTCACTGCAAGGAATCCGTACCGATCTCGGCCGAGGCGGCTACATCGTATTCAGCCAGACGACGGTAGAACGTTCTCCGGCTCATTCCCAGCAAGCGCGCGGCCTCCGAACGGTTGCCGCCGGTCCGCTGCAACGCCGCCAGCATGCGGGTTCGCTCGTCCTGACGCTGAAGCGGAACATAGGTCGCCTGTGGCTCCGGACTGCGGACTTCAGGCGGGAGATCCTCCGTCCGCATCACGGTCCCTTTGCAGTGAATCAACGCTGACTCCACGGCACTTTTCAACTCACGAACATTCCCTGGCCAGGAATAGCTGGTCAACACCTGGAGCGCCTCGGGACTCACTCGGAGCACTGGCTTTTCCATCACGGAACGAAATTGTCCGAGAAACGCATGGACCAGGAGCGGGATATCCGACGGCCGTTCGCGGAGCGGGGCGAGCCGGAGGCGCGCCACCTTGATCCGATATAGCAAATCCCTCCGGAAGGTCCCTTTCTCCACGTCCGCCGCAAGATTGTGATGGGTCGCGACCACGACCCGGACGTCGACCTTCCGAGGCTTGGATTCTCCCAATCTCGTCACTTCCCGCTCCTGCAGGACACGCAGGAGGCTCGTCTGTACGGCAGGGGAAATATCGCCGATCTCGTCCAGAAAAATGGTCCCTCCCCGCGCGGCCTCAAAGACTCCCTCCTGGCTGTCGATAGCCCCGGTAAAGGCCCCCTTTTTGTGACCGAATAGTTGGCTACCTAGAATCGAATCGGTGAATCCCGCGCAATTGACGGCAAGAAATGTGTGCGGCGCGCGGCGGCTGGAAAGATGGATCGCACGGGCCACCAATTCCTTGCCCGTGCCGGTTTCCCCCTCGATCAACACCGTCGCATCCACCGCCGCAATCTGTTGAATCTCTTCGTACAACACCACCATAGACGGACTTCGGCCGATCAGGTCATGAAACTTGCCGTGGTCGGCCAGCTGCGACTGCAGCGCTTGAGCCTCATCTTCAGCCGCGAAGCGGCGCCGCACACTCTCCACCCACTGTTCGGCAATCGTCAAACGTAATCGTAAGAACTCGACGCCAACGGGCTTGGCCAGATAGTCGTTGACCCCGGCCTGAAGCGCCGCCCGCAATGATTCCGGAGAGTCGTGTGCGGTGATCATGACGATGACGCAGCGATCTCCGCCGGGACCGGATCGAATACTCCGGCACAGCTGCAGTCCATCCATTCCACCCCCGCGCAATTCCCAATCGAGCAGCACCAGATCATATGGCCGCTGGCCATAGGCCTCCGCTGCTGATTCACCATCGGCGCAGGCCATCACCTCATGCCCGCGCGCTCTGATCACCTGCTCGAACAGGCACCGGACATCGGGATGATCCTCCACCAGCAATACGCGCATGCCGTTCTATCCTTTACTCATAGATCACGTGCAGCCGAGTCAGAAACCGGCTGAGCCGTTCCAGAATCTCACGCGCATCGGCGGCATCTTTGCGCACGGCCGCCGTCTCCAATGACCGCCCGTATGCTGTAATCGCTTCAACCCCGTACGTTCCGCCGGCGCCCTTGAGACCGTGGCCGATCTCCCGCATCATCTCAAAATCTTCACGGCTCAACGCCTCCGTTATCTGGATCACGTCGTGGCGCCGATGCTCCAGAAACCCAGGCATGAGCGGTTCAAGCTCCCCGTTGACATGGAGCACGACGACTTCTTCATCAACAGACGGCGTAGGTGGCGCGGATGAATCGACGGTTTGGAGATATAATTCAATTGCCTCCAGCAGCCGGGCCTTGCGGATGGGTTTCGTGAGGTGCGCGGTGCATCCCGCATCAAGACTGCGCTGCACTTCGCTCGGCAACGCATTGGCCGTCAGCGCCAGGATGGCGGTGGGACGGCGGCCCTGGTCTTTTTCCCATGCGCGGATCGCTCTCGTTGCGGCATACCCGTCCATCACGGGCATCTGAACATCCATCAGGACCAGATCATAGGATCCGTGCATGAACATCTCGAGCGCAACCTGACCATTCGCCGCCGTCTCCACCCGGTGCGGCGTCGTCTTGAAATAAAACTCCATCATGCGGCGGTTGTCGACAAAATCTTCAGCCAGAAGAATCTTCAGACCGGACGGTTCAACTACGTGAGTCCCTGATCGAGGTTGAGTCACTGGCCCAGGGTTCCCGGTTGATGCCGTCCTGCCCATCACGGCCATCATGGCGTTGAACAGATCGGAGCGTCGAAAGGGCTTCGTGAGAAACCGTACGACCCCATATTCGCGGGCCCGACCCTGGTCACCGGCGCGCCGTTCCGATGTCAGCATGATAATCGACAGTCCGGCCAGACCCGGCGATCGTGCGATGATCTCGGCCACCTGCCAGCCGCTGAGTTTCGGCATGCGCACATCCAAAATCACCAGACGATAGGGCACGCCGGCCTTGAGCGCACGATGCAACTCCATCACCGCCTCGTTCCCTCCAGCCGCCTCCGCCGAAGGAATACCCCAGCCCGTCAGGGTTTCCCGAACAATCAGACGATTGGTCGCATTGTCGTCGATGATCAAGGTGTGCAACCCTGCGAGTTGTTCCCATTGCGCCGGAGGAATCGCGGAAGCCGGCTGAGCATGCGCGGCAAACTTGGCGGTGAAACTGAACATGCTGCCATGCCCCGGCTCGCTCTCCACCCACATTCTGCCACCCATCCGCTCGACCAGACGCCGGGAGATCGTCAGGCCAAGCCCCGTGCCGCTATAGGGCCGCGTCATCGAAGAGTCCACTTGAGTGAAGCGTTCAAAGATGACGGCTAGCTTGTCGTGAGGAATTCCAATGCCGGTATCACGCACCGTGAACAGCAGATTGCCAGGGCCGTCTGCCAGCGGGTCACACTCCACGCGCAAGACGACCTCTCCCTGTTCCGTAAACTTGATGGCATTGCCTAACAGGTTCAGGAGCACCTGCCGAAGGCGGTTCGGATCACCGACGAGTGAGGTTGGAACATCAGGCTGGATCTGATAGGCCAACTCCAGATTTTTTTCGCTGGCGCGAACTGCCACCAACTCTGCCGCGCGCTGCACCACGTCACTGAGGTCGAAGTCTGTCAGATCCAAATCCAAATAGCCGGCTTCGATCTTCGACAAGTCGAGCACATCGTTGATCAAACTCAGCAAGTTACTTCCGGCATCTCGAAAAATCTGGACGTACTCTTGTTGATCCTCATTCAGCGGCGTCTCCGACAGCAGATCGGCCATGCCGATGATCGCATTCATGGGCGTGCGGATCTCATGGCTCATGGTGGCCAGGAAATCGCTCTTTGCCCGATTGGCGAATTCGGCGGCCTCCTTCGCGGTGACCAAGGCCTGTTCCGCTTCCTGCCGTTGCTTCGCCTCATAGGCCAAGGTGACCAAATTCCCGATAGACATGGCGAACTGTGTTTCTTCGTTGCTCCACTTACGCGCCCATCCGATTCGTTCGTGGCAGACGACTCCGGCCAGGCGACCGCCGAAGAAAATCGGCACGTCCAACAACGAAACAATCCCCAATGTTTGAAGATAGGGCTGCAGTAATTCAGCGGTGCGCGGATCACTGGCGACATCATCCGCATCGACCACTTGCTCCTCCAGCAACTCGTTAAAGTATCGGGGGTACTGCGCGACATCGAGACGCGCCCCGCGCGAATGCCGAGCCTGGGCTCGTTCATAGAGTTCTGCGCATTCCAGCACCGCTCCGCTACGGTCCAGCAACCAAACACTGGCGCGGTCCACAGCCATGGTCTCCGCGGAGTTGTACATGAGCTCTTTCAGCGCGGACGGCCAGTTCCCCGAACCGATATGCCGGCTTTTGATTAAACGCATGAGTGCCTGCTGATGCGCGTGGAGCACCGATTGGCTGCGACGCAGCGCCGCTTCCGCCTCGGTGCGCCTGGTGATATCCAGCACCAGCGTCAGCACGCAGTTCTCTTGTCCGATACAGACCGGTTCTACATTGAAGAGGCCGTGCCGAAGTTCGCCGGACTTTGTACGAAACTCTTTCTCCAGCTGCCGGAGAAAACCGTCCCGCCGTAACGTCTCGGCTAATTGTCGACGGTCGTCCGGATTGACCCACATACCGATATCGAGCGAGGACATGCCGACCAGCTCGTCCCGAGAAAATCCGGAGACCCGCACGAACGCCTCATTGACATCGAGCACCCGCCCATCCTCAAGGCGGCTGATGGCCATTCCTGCCGGACTGCTATGAAAAGCCTTTGAAAATCGCTCCTCACTCTCCCGCAACGCCTGCTCCACCTGCTTCCGTTCGGTAATTTCGCGCGCCACCACCTGAAAACCGTTGACGGCGTTCCCGTCCATCAACAGTTGCGTATGCTGCCCCAGCCATACTTCCCGGCCATCTTTGGTCGCGACCGGCAACTCGTACACCGTCCGAGACGTTTTACGGATAAACTGTCGGCCGTAAAACCGCTCGGCCTGAGCACGACTTTGCGGCTGAACAATCTCCAGATAATGGCGGCCGAGAAGTTCCTCCGGCAGATAACCGAGAATTCGCAATGAAGTAGGATTGCAGTACGTGAACCGCCCGGCGGCATCGGTTCGAAAAATGATATCCCCGGCGTGCTCGACTAAATCGCGGTAGCGCTTCTCGCTCTCCCTCCTAGCATCATCGGCCTCTTTCCTCGCCGTAATATCCAGATGAATGCCGGTCATCCGAGTCATCCGGCCCTGCTCGTCGCATACCCCCGAGCCCAACGCGGCCATCCATCGGTATGAACCGTCCTGATGCCGGAGGCGATGATCCAAGCGATACTGCTTGGTATATCCCTGCTGAAACAGCGCGACCGTTGCCAGGACTTGCGCCTGTTCATCCGGATGGAGACGCGATTCCCAATCGGCGACCGTAGGACCGATGTCCGACTCCGTGCAGCCAAGCTGACTTTTCCATCGAAGAGAGTAGTAGGCTGACCCGGTTGCCAGATCCCATTCCCACACGCCCACATCCGCGCATTCCGCCGCCAATTCAAACCGTTGGCGACTCTCATGTAATGCCGCCTCAACCTGCCGCTGTTCGGTCAATTGCATCGATAGACGATCATCGGCAGCGATCAGATCCTGCGTCTGCTCCGCCACGCGCTGTTCCAACCGGCTATTGGCTGAACGAAGCGCACTCTCCACTTCGCGCCGCTGGGAGAGTAGATAGGCCATGCCCCAAAGCAACCCGACTCCCATTGTACGATTAACGATCGCCGTTGCGACTTCAACACCGGGAGGTGCAAACCAAAGCCCGGCGCCCAGCAAGATCGTACACAACGATGCATAGCGCAGTGAGGCCAGAGGCGAAGCGAACCGCGCAGTCAACCACAGTGGAAGCATATACAGAAGCCACATGACATGCCCCAGCGGAATCGCCACATCCAGGGCAAAAATTCCGGCGGTCAGCAGGCCTATAGTGACTAGCATGGTCGAATCGCCCCCTCACTGCTCACATCGAAGATCGATTCGCGATTGGGCAGGCTGGAAACAGGCGTAAGATACCCCCTCGAACACATCAGGTAAACCCCTGACAATCGGCCCTATTATGGCCCTACTGGAATGATGCAGGCGCAGGAAGTGCCTGCCGAAAGATTATGCCCGTGCAGGAATGCCTGATTGACAGAACAGGCTCGAACTTATGAGGGAATGAGCATCTCGCCCGGATGGCATTACCAATTCGGCAGGATGACGCAGAGAGGGTGGATGATCAGATCGTTGTCAGGAGGTTCTTTCGAACCGCCAGCTGTGGTCGACGAACATACCCTTTCCTCGCCAGCCATCATGCGGATACATTCGGCCGGTCCCATAATAGTCTCCATCCAATACTTGGAGCTCAGCCGCATACTGAACCCAGTCTTGCGTCACGGTATTGTTTTCAATCGCGGCATGGAGGAAGTATCGCCCGCCGCACAACGGCAGATGTGGAACATGAAAGTCCACGTAGCCGCTGCCTTCCAGATCCAACGGCGTGCGGCTCACAAGATCCGTCGAAAAAATACAGGTCGCGCGCTCATCACGATTGACCACGATCATGACACGCATATCCTTAAACACTTTTCTGACATGGCACCGGTACTGCACGCGAATGACAAGATGTTGCCCGGACACAACCGGCTGCACGGGGTTGAGCTTCTCGTCCAGGAATGCGATCGCCTGCACCGTAAGTTCGCCCTTGGTGTACCGGTCGGTGCGATCAGCCAGGGAGGTACCGCTGTCTGTAAACGCCTCGCTCATATATTGCTCGATAATCTGTTGCGGTTGGCCGTCGCCCACGACCCGTCCCTGGCGCAGAAGAATTGCCCGCTGGCACAGACTGGCCACCACCGGCAAATCGTGACTGACAAGAATGACCGTCCGTCCGTCCCGCCGCACCTCATCCATTTTCCCCATACACTTCTTCTGAAAGGCTCCGTCGCCGACCGACAACACTTCATCAACGATCAGAATTTCGGGATCAAGATGCGCCGCCACAGAAAAAGCCAGCCGCACGTACATGCCGCTTGAATATCGTTTGACGGGGGTGTCGATAAATTGCTGGGTCCCGGAGAACTCCACGATGGCGTCGAATCGATGGTCGATGTCCACCTTGCGCATGCCCAACATCGCGGCATTGAGGTAGACGTTTTCGCGCCCCGTGAGTTCCGCATGAAATCCCGTCCCCACCTCCAACAGCGATGTCACGCGCCCGTACAAATCCACTTCTCCGCCTGTTGGTTCCGTGATGCGGGACAGCACCTTCAAGAGGGTGCTTTTCCCGGCCCCATTATGCCCGATCACTCCCAACACCTCGCCTTCCATGACATCGAACGAGACATCGTTCAAAGCCTGAAAGGCTCGTGGGGCCACAACCTTCCCGGCCCGTCGTCCTAGAAGAGATCGACAGGCATGGGCGATTCGATCCCGCAGGGTGTCATGATGAATCCCTGCGATAACATATTCCTTGCTCACATGCCGCGCGGAAATTGCAATATCAGTCATCAGATCACGTCCGCAAAGGTGCGTTCCATACGCTTAAAATACACAAGCCCGCTCACGAACAGAATCAGAACGATGCCGAGGCTCGGGAGAATCGTTTCGAACGAGGGGGCGCGTTGGCCCAGCAGGCTCCATCGAAATCCCTCTACCACTCCAACCGCCGGATTCAGACTGTAGAGGGTCCGCCATCGTTCCGGGATGAGACTCGCGGGATACACCACGGGCGACGCAAACATCCAAAACTGTACGAAAAAGGGGATGACATGCCCGACATCGCGAAACTTCACATGTAGCGCCGAAAACCAGAGACTGACGGCCAGGGCAGCGAGCAACGCCATCAGGACGAAAATAGGAAAAAACAACAACTGCCAGCCTGGCGTGACCCCGAACCATAGCATGAGCGGAATCATCATCACCAAGGCGCACAGGAGATCAACCGCCGGCGCCGATGCCGCGGCCAGCGGAATGATCAAGCGAGGAAAATAGACCTTGCTGATGAGATGCGACTCTCCCACCAAGCTGGTGCCGCTTCGGCTAGTCGCTTGCGCGATGAAATTCCACGGAAGCAGTCCCGCATAGGCGAACAATGGATAGGGCACCCCATCGGACGGGAGTTTGGCCAGGTTGCTGAACACCGCAGTGAATAACAGCATTGAAATCAGCGGCTGGAACACCGCCCATCCTGCGCCGATAACCGCCTGTTTGTAGCGGACTTTTGTATCCCGCCAGACCAGAAAGAGCAGCAATTCCCGATACAGCCAGACAGACTCCAGATCCAGATGAAACAATCCTCGACTGGGGCGAATTTTGACCGTCGGCGTTCGAACAACCGGCGCGATAGCGCCCGCCGACAACCGCGAAGGACGCTGCGCTTCCAACTCATTCATAGTCATCACGATCCAATCACGGTTTGAGGAGATACGGCTCCCAAAAGGAGCGGTCATATCGCGGCCATGCGTGACAGCCGAAGGGCAAGCGATGTTGATTGAGTTCAAAACAGTGCCGTGGGACCACTTCAAAAGCAAAATCTAATCCGACATGAAAGGGCGCCACTTTGAATTGGGAATCATAGCGCACTGCCTCGTCGGCCCAAAAATGATCTTCGTTTCTGGTTCCGTCAGGGCGCAGATGCCAACGTTCCAATTCCCGCTTCACATTATTAAACCGCTTGATTTGCTTATACCATTTTCTCGGCAACTGGACAGATCGCACATACCAGGACCGGCCGGACGCGATTCGCTGCCAATACACTTCGGGATCGACCCAATAGGCATCGGACGCCAGGACGCGTCGAAAGCTGGAGACCTTCCGGAGAGAGAATCCGCCGTTGCCTACACGTGAAGCGCCAACCCACGGACTGTCGGCACACTGCAACCACGGAGCGCCCACATAATCCCAATCCATTGCGCACCACTCCATCAACCGATCGGAAAAGACCAACGCATCGAGCTGATAAATCAACACATACTGATAGGCTTGGAATGCATCATAAAACGCGGGCGACAACATCAATCTCGCATTCGCAATGGCGCTTCCAAAATAGGAATCAGAAAATCGTTGAATCTGAAAGCCGGGCCGCTCAATGGCCAGACTTTGCGGGACGACAAGAAATTTGTCATACCGGCCGAGGTAATGCTCCGCATGTCGGAAGGACGTCTCCTCATCTTCGGTAAATTCGGCTCTGTTGTATCCCGGCACCACCACTGCCACACGACTCATAGCCAGATCTCTTTCTTGTGATACTGTTCTTGGATGAGGGTTCAGGCGGTCGCCAGCGACGGCTTGAACCAAAACGAGCGCCTGGGCCGTCCGGCCTGGAGCAATTCCGGCACGGTTACAAACCGATAGCTCCCGCACAACTGATCGAGGACCGTCTCCAATGCGCCGAGCATGGCTTGACGGTCTGGCCACGACGTATGTTCCGGATCGACTCCGTGAGCGGGCGCCCCCTTATCGTACAAGGTGTCGTGGAACAACACGATCCCGCCCGGCGTCACCATTTCCAACAGGTATTTTCCCATGACCGAGGCCTGGGATTCGTACCAATCTCCGCTGTTCAGATTCCATCCCACAACTTCGTAGCCCATCACGAATGCTTCCAGACGCGACATGACGGTTTGCTCACCATATGGCGGACGAAACAATGGGCTGACATATGGCTGTAACGCACGTTCGCATTCCCGGATCTGCCGACGGCGCTGCCGGCTCGACAGTCCGGGAAATGCGCGGTGATCCCAGGAATGGATGCCGATGGCGTGCCCTCCCGCCGCAATCCGCCGTACTATATCTGGGTGGGTGGCCGCGGCTTGCCCCACCACAAAAAACGTGCCGTGTGCCCGATATTTTTCAAGGAGATCCAAGACTTTAGGAGTGTTTTCAGGATCCGGCCCATCGTCAAACGTCAGAGACAGGACCGCTTGAGCGGTGACCACATGGGTGAGGCTGCCCAACACTTTCCTCACTGAGGCCGATACAAAGGATTGAGGATTCATGGAACTGATGCCCATGTTATTCCACCATCACCGGAGCGGCCCCAAAACGGAGACTTCCCTTCAGCAGGCCCATCAAACGGCCGAGACGCCAGGCGAACATGGTCTTCCCTTCGGGCGTACGAAGCAATTCCAACATGCGTCCCAGCAGGTTCCGCCAAGCCTGCAAGTACTTACGCCAGCGCCACCATTCCCACAGATAGCCGGCCCCATACTTTTTATACAGATACACCTCATACTCCGCATACTGCGAAGCTTGGGTATAGACGCCCTTCTTGCTTGCGCGGAGGCGGCAGTGAAGTACCGCGTCCGGGACAAATTCCAGTTTTACCCCGTTTTGTTGCACCCGCATACAATAATCGATGTCTTCACAAATCGGAATGGTTTCATCAAATCCAGCCACTGCATCATGCAATGCCCGCGTGATACCAAGGGTTCCTGACCCTGCATGAGGGAACGGCAAAAACCGGAACTGTTGGAGACCTGCGACCTGCGTGCAACCGCGCGCCGATCGAACCGCCGGACTATTGAGTTGTTCGAACTCCAAGCGACAGGCGACGAATCCGTGCGCACGTAGTGCCTGTTCCATGGAGATGGCCCAGCCAGGCGCTGGAACATCATCCGCATCACAAAATAAAATCCCCTCACCAGTTGCGGCTTTGACCCCTGCATTTCTTGCGTAGGACGCGCCTCGTCGTCCGGAGGCATCAATCAGGCGAAGACACGGCATCTGCGGCATACGCCTGGCGACTACCCTCGCCAGGTCGTCGGTCGATCCATTATCCGCGACAATGACTTCCCACGCCCCTGGCCAATCCTGGGCAGCAAGCGCGTCCAGCGTTTCGTCGATTGTGCGGCCGGCATTGCGACACGGAATGATGACGCTGAGTGTCATGGTCCCCCGGACTTCAAGAGCCTCGGCGAACACGGCTAGTATGAGACTCTCGTTGGCTCTCCCGTCGCAGCAGGCGCTTGAGTCCACGCGCGGTAGAGCGAGCGGAGACGTGCGGGCTGCACCCAGTAGCTGGGATCATTCAGCAGAGCGCTGACGGCCACCAGGGGGGCCCTTCTTGGAGAACCATGCTTCATACTAATCGCAGCCGCCTCAAGTAATTCTCCGAACAGTCGACGGAATGAACCGGCGCGAACCGTCTCCGCCCCTTCAACCGCTTGCATGATCTCTTTCCAGAATGTCTTCACAGCAGAGACAGGATGGGCTGAAGCCATCGCAAGGGTGCTGGCGATACGTTTCAACCATTCAACCACCGCCGCTTCCTGCAATAACCAAGGGGCTGCGCGCAGGGCTTTCAGTAAATGAGCCTTGGTCGGTTCCAGGCCGCCGCCGGCCCACCAACGCTGGTGGGCAATACTGGCGCAGACGGCTGCTCTGGCCTTCCGGCGAACGCGATCGGCGTCGGCGGTTGCAGGCAGGCGTGACAAGGCGGCTTCCACAATCATCGGCAATTGCTGTTCGTTGGTCCCATTGGCAATGGTGCTATACCAGAGCCCTTGCTGGGAGTACCGTCCGCGCGCAACAGGTCCGCCGGGGAGAAACATCCATGGCGTGAGCGCGGCGATACGAAGCGCCATGTCATAGTGTTCCATTCCGGCCTTGCTCAGGTCGAAAAAACCGGCTTGCTCAAACAACTCACGCCGCACCAGCCAGGTCGGGGGATGCAGAAAATCGTCGGTTCTCGTAAGAAACTCCTCTAACACATTGCCCGAAGGCCCTGACTGAGGCCAGAGCAAGAGCGGTGTTTCTCCTCCGGTCACCACGCTCTGCCCATACAGCACACCGATTTCCGGATGCGCTTCCAAAAGCGGAACCTGCACCATCAATTTATGGGTGAGAAACTCGTCATCATCATCCAACAGGGCAACATACTTCCCTTTCGCGCGCTTAATTCCGGCATTTCGTGCACCGGATGCACCCCGGTTCTCAGGCAGCCTCAGATATTGCACCCCAGGAAATTCGGCCACGACCTTGGCCGTATCGTCAGGAGAGCAATCGTCCACCACGATAATCTCCATGTCGAAAAGTTCCCCGGCCTGCTCTTGGGCCAGAGCGGACAGAATCGCTTTTCTGAGAAGATGCGCACGCTTGTAGGTGGGGATCACCACGCTCACGAGCGGACGCGCCAAAGAAGGACTTGCCGTCATATTCACACCTGTTCTTGCTTGACTGAAAGTGAATCGTAATTCATCAGGGCGTTCACCTCCACAATCTCGGCACCCTGAAGGCAATGTTGAACGTCCGGGTGACAACCGCAGGGCCCCGTTGCCAAGGGAAATCACAACTCGCATTTCTCCCTGGCTGATGAATTATATAAGTCGTCACGAGGTGGTAGCCTGAAGGATTCTGAGGGGTCAAGCGTTTCGGTTGCCTATTCGCCCGATACGTCGCAGTGGACGCCGGCTTCCAGGGGAATCCAGTGCGGCCGGCAAGCAGATTCTTGTACTGCCTCCATGGCCCGTTGCACAGCGAGGCCGTCGTAAAAAGACGCATCGACATCCGTGTTCATTCTTTTTCGAAGACAGGCATCCACAAAACTCCGCATCATCGCCCCAAGACAATGGGAAGTGCCATCGGAGGCTGCTGCCGGTAATGGCACACTTTCCCACGCCGGATGCGTGGGACGAGATACCCGCAACTTATCTATCGATCCACGGCTCAAGGAGGCCCGCAGGGCACCTTCCCGTCCCACCACCTCAATGTATGCTCGATCTCCCGAATTCGGCGTGGCGCGACTTGCGAACAGATGGCCCTGAGTCCCATCCCGGCATACAAACCACGCGGAAGCGATATCATCGGGCTCCACCTGAGACGACGCATCGGTCCGGTGATTGGTCGCCTCGCGCGGAACCCACATGGTTCTACCCGCCACCGCCTCGATCGGCCCGATAAGAAACCCTACGAGATCGAACAGGTGAGGTCCCACATCGCTCAAAACTCCGACGGCCGGGTAATCACGCTGCTCGCGAACACCCATTGTTGAATTTGGCTTCACGGCTTCCCAGAACGCGTACTGGACTCGCACATAGTACGGTTCTCCGATGTCACCCTTCAGCAGCCGTCGTTTCAGCTCCTGAACGCCGTATAAATACCGGTACGTGAATGCAACCTGGTGAATGGTGCGACTCCGTTCCGCCTCACGCACCATTTCGATCACTTCCTGCACATTCATGCCGAGTGGCTTTTCGCAAAAAACGTGTTTACCTGCGGCGAACGCGGCCTTGGCCTGGCGAGCATGGGCGTCGTTCTGAGTCGCGATGGTAACCGCGTCAATATCTTTCCTTGCGCAGACCTGCTTGTAGTCGAGTGAAACTTCCGGTACGCCGAGCCGATCGGCCATCGCTCGAGCACGCGCCGCGTTTCTGCCGCACAGCACAACCACTTCCGCATCAGGATGCGATTGCAATCCTGGCACGTGACACACTTCCGCAAATGCCCCCGTCCCGAAAACACCGACCCGCAACTTTTTCATAGAATAACCTGATGAGGAAGGACCGGCACTCGGGTTTAGTATGACGAACGGACAGCCGAGATAACCACGGAACGTATCCCAAGTTAAACAGGACTCTTACAGCATACCAAACCTCTCGGGCGGAACAAAGGATTTCCTGATACCCGGATTGAATATTCCTGTTCAGAATCAGAGGGCGGAGAAAACTTCCAACCGTATACGGCCTTCATGCGTTGCAATAATTCATGTATCTGACCGGACCAATCCTGTCCTGATTGCCAGCCGCACAAGGCCGGGCACATCGTGGATTTCCAGACGCTCCATCAGCTGAGCACGATGGGTTTCCACGGTTTTCACGCTCAGATCAAGGCGGTGGGCGATTTGCTTTGTCGAACAGCCCTCAGCGATTAATTGAAGAATTTCGCGTTGACGTCCAGTGAGTTTTCCCAGTGGGCCGGTCGGTGCATCATCCTGGCGACGATAGGCATCCAACGTGAACTTGGCCATAGCTGGAGTCAAATAGGTTTCTCCACGACAGACGGCTTTAATGGCCAGTTCCAGTTCCGGACGATCCGCATCCTTGAGCAAATACCCGGAGGCGCCTGCTCGCAGGGCTTCCTTGAGATATTCCTCATTCGTGTACATGGTCAGCATGAGCACCTTGGTCCCCGGGCACTCCTGTCGCATCCGGCTCGTCGCCTCCAGACCATTCATGCCAGACATGGCGATGTCCATCAACACGACTTCAGGCTCCAGCTCTTTCGATACCCGCAGCGCATCGCGACCATCACTCACTTCCCCGATGACCTGAATCCCTTCCAACTTCTCGAGTAGAGCCCGGAAGCCCGCCCGCACCAATGTATGATCCTCTGCCAGCAATACTCTGATTTTTTTCATCTCAATGAGCCTTGGCGCTTGCGGGCGCGGCTACATGCGGAAAGGAGGCACGAATTTCCGTGCCTACTGCAGGAGTTGAATCGATGCTGAACGTCCCTCCGACAAGTTGAACCCGCTCTTCCATCCCGGACAGTCCAACGCTGGTACCGACTCTGGCCCCGGATCGGACCGCGTCCCGATCAAACCCGATTCCATTGTCGCGAATCACCAGGGTCAACTCTTGGGGAGATCGCTCCAACAATACCTCCACCTTCTTCGCCTGAGAATGGCGCACGACATTGGTCAATGCCTCTTGGGCAAGCCGGAAACAGGCAATTTCAATCTCCGGAGACGGCCTGCTGGTCAGGCCGTCCGCGGAAAACGTCAATTGCCACCCGGCGCGTTCTGCTTGCCTACCAACGTACCATCTGAGCGCGGGAACCAGGCCCAATTCATCGAGCAAAGATGGCCGCAAATCCAGCGCCAGACTGCGAACGCGTTGGAGGACCTGCGCCAAGATTTCCAGACTATCCGCAATCTGGTCTTCGACAGGCTCGCAATTAGGATGCGTCCGCAGCTCCCGCAAATTCAATTTAATGGCGGTCAATGCCTGTCCGATCTCATCATGCAAATCACGGGCAATCGCGCGACGCTCCAGTTCCTGAATCTCCATCAAGCGACGCGAAAGGACCCGTAGCCGCTCATTGGCATCACGCAGATCTGACGTGCGCTCCATGACCCGCAACTCCAACTCCTCATGCGCATCTTTCAGAGCTTTCTGCGCCCGTTTTTGCTCGGTAATGTCGGTGTTCAACTCGAGACTGCCGCTCGGCATGCCTGCGGCATCCCGCAACAGCGTCCATCGACTGGATACGGTGATTTCTCTCCCGGCGCGAGTTTTGTGCACGAGCTCACCTCGCCACAACCCTTGCTCCAAGAATTTCTGCCTAATATCCTCCAACGGAAGGGGAAAACGGGTGTTTAAAAAGTCATGAATATACGCCCCCAGCGCTTCCTCCGCCGACCACCCGTACAAACGCACGGCGCCTTCATTCCAATACGTAATCGTATCGTCCATGAGATCGCGAACCAGAATGGCATCGTTGGCCAGGTCGAGCAACTTCGCTTGCCGGCGAAGTAGCGCCTCGGCCTGTAACTGTCCGCGCCGATCCTTGGCGACAAAGCAATATCCAAGAATCCTTCCGACCTCGTCAGGAATGGCACTCACGGAGAGAAAGACCGGAAATCGATAGCCGCTGCGATCAAGATACGTCCACTCGTCCTCGGCCACCCGGCCAATACCGGCTCGCGCAACTATGACGCCGAACGAATCCGGGATAAGGCTTCCCGACTCGGCCGCAAGGGTCTCCCGGCGGCGGCGTAGCTCAGCCGGATCATGAAAGACGGCTGGGGTAACTTTACCGACGACCGTATCGGCGCCTACGCCAAGTAATCGCTCGGCTGCGTTATTGAAGCTGGTGATGATGCCGTCCGGCCTGGTCGAGATGACGAGCACTCTGCTCAAACCGCTGTCTTGATGTTCAACCATGGTGCTTTCCGCGCGTGCCGCTCCCCAACACAGCCTGAGAAAACAGATTGGTCTACTCAGTGGCTCAGGTCCACGCGCTTGCGAAGACGCCAGCCTGCCGGCCATCATACTACAGAGCCAAAATTCAAGCGACAGCCGGAAAGAACGCATCACATATGTACGGGGAACGGAGGGAGGAACCCGACGAGCAGGTCATAGATCCGTCACGACGCCGTTACCCCGCCGTATTCATGACGCGTCGTCGTGCAGTCGCCGAGTCACGTCGCAAGACCGGTGCGCGGAGCCGGCAGGACCCGCGGTCTCTTCGTGCAGGCCGGTGAGAGGCCCACAGGGCGAGCCCGCCGGCCGAAGGCCCATCGCCGCAGTGGATCGGCAAGTGCAGCAGCAGTGCTCATGCATGCGGCGGGCTAAGACTCGGTTTGTCGGCCGACTAACCACACGCCCGTGAGAATGAGGAGAATGCCTGCAATTTCCCGTACCCCAATCGCTTCACCCAAGATCAGGGCGGAGAGCAACAGTGCCGACACAGGAATGAGATTAACGAACACCCCCGCCCGCGAGGGCCCCACTCCTTGTACGCCATACAACCAGGCCTGTTGGCCGAGCGCCGTGGCGAATACAATGAGATACCCTACTGCCAGCCAGCCGGAAACCGGCACGGCGCTCGCCCCGGTGAGCAGCATTTTCTGATCGGTCCAGAGGAGAGGAATTTGCAGCAGCAGCGAGAGCAAGAGCGTGGTCCAATTGACGGTCAGCGGTGACAGTCGCTCCATCACCTGACGGCCGCCGATTGAGTACAACGCCCAGCTCACCAGCCCCAATAATACAAGCGTCCCGCCTAGCCAGGGATGATCCCCAATGGGAGCATCTCCTCCCGCCCCCGAGACGAGCGCTACTCCCGCAAACGAGACCGCACACCCGCCCGCGACCTTCTTGAAGGAAATATCGCGTACCAGGAGGGAGGACAAGAGCGCGGTAACCACCGGGCTAGCGCCGATCAGGACACCGGCGGTTGAGGCGCCGACGTAGCGGAGACCAAACAACGTGAGCAAATGGTTGCCGAGCACCCCCAGCCCCAACAAGGAGAGCGACTTGAGATCGCGCGGCGTCAAGGTCGTGCGGCCGCCTTCGGTCCACCACCACAAGGGAACCAAAATACCCAGCGCACCGATGCCGCGTATCAGTGAGGTCTCAACGGCCGAAAACGCCCCCAGCGCCAGCTTTTGCCCGACGATCGACCCGCCCCAGACCAAGGCCGAAATCGTGAGCGCCGCATAGGCGGCAGGGAGGGAGGGTTTTTCCATTCGGTCAGTCTTCCTAGGCCGTACACAGACGGCGCGGTCGAGAACCAGCGACCGCTAGCGCAACGCGTTGGGGGTGATCACCCAGATGCCATCCCGAATGGTTGCTAACACGGCCGTCACACGCGCATCAGCCGCCACGATCCGATTGAGGTCCTGAATGGCCGCCGTCCGTTCATCCGACGGCGGATCGGTGAGGACATCCCCGCCCCACAAGACGTTGTCGACCAGAATGACTCCGCGCGGCGACAGCAACTCCATTGCGCGCCGGTAATAATTCACATAGTTCAGCTTGTCGGCATCGATAAAAATCAGATCAAACGGTCCGGTCAATGCCGCCATCGTTTCCAAGGCCGGCCCCATACGGATCTCAATTTGATGGCCGTGCGGCGACTGCGCAAAAAATCGGCGCGCCACCGCGGCAGACTCTTCATCCACCTCGCACGTGACCACCCGGCCCTGCGCAGGCAATGCTTCAGCAAAGCAGAGGGCGCTATAGCCTGTGAACATGCCGATTTCCAGGACTCGCTCGGCCCGCACCAGACGGGTCATCACATGCAGGAATGCCCCTTCCAGCGGACCCACCAACATCCGCGCAGATGCCATCGTGCGTTCGGTTTCCTCGCGGAGAGCCCGGCGAACCGGCGTTTCCGGCAAAGAACTGGCCGCAGCATAGGCATCGATATCCGGCAACACGAGATCAGCCATCGGTTTCACTCCGGGAGACAGTTGTGCGACAATTCGCAGCAGCCGCGAATCATACCACGGACCTTCTAGAGAATGAGCGCAAAGGTGAAGACATTGCAGACTTTGGAACCGTTAACCAGTCGACTCCTGGAAATCCGGCGCATTCAGAGCGCGGCCTCCGTCCTTTCGTGGGATCAGGAAACCTACATGCCCGCAGGCGGCGGAGCGGCCCGCGCTGACCAAATCGCAACACTGGAAGGTCTGGCCCATGAGAAACTTGTGTCGCCGCAGATTGAATCCTTGCTGAAGGAATGGATCGACCCCACGTCCGGGGAAGCGACAGACCCCTGGGATGAACCGTCGCGGTCGCTCTTGCGAGAAACGTGGCGCGACTTCAGTCGCGCGAAAAAACTTCCTTCTGATTTTGTCATCCGCCTCAGCCGCGAATGCTCATTGGCTCAACAAGCCTGGGTGACGGCACGCGCAGAAAGCCGGTTCTCGAAGTTCCTTCCTTCGCTGAAAACGGTCCTCAGCCTCAAATGTGAAGAAGCCCAGTACTTGGGATACCGGGATTCACCCTATGACGCGCTACTGGATGCCCATGAGCCCGGAGCCACGGCAGGTCAACTCACGCCGCTTTTCGCACAACTTCGTGCGCGGCTGGTTCCCCTCTTGCAACGCGTTCAGGCTAGCGAGGTCATCATCGACGATAGCTGCCTTCACCACACCTTTGATCAGGCGAAGCAGCTGGAGTTCGGACGTCTCGTCCTTGTTGCGATGGGATACGACTTCGAGCGCGGCCGACTCGATCTCTCCGCTCATCCATTTACCACCTCGTTTCACCCGACGGATGTCCGGGTGACGACGCGAGTCTTCGAGAAGGATTTGCCCTCGTGTCTCTTCAGCTGCATTCATGAAGGCGGGCACGGCTTATACGATCAGGGACTGGACCCGCGATATTATGGATCGCCCCTCGGCGAGTCTGTATCGCTCGGCTTTCATGAAAGCCAATCGCGGCTGTGGGAGAACTGTGTGGGCCGGTCGCGGGCATTCTGGCAATGCTTTTATCCGATCCTGCAGCACACGTTTCCGCAGCAATTGTCGAGCGTACCCCTCGATCAATTTTATGCCGCGATCAACCGCGTCGCCCCCTCGCTCATCCGCGTAGAAGCCGATGAGCTGACCTACAACCTGCACATCATGCTGCGCGTGGAAATTGAACAGGCCCTCATCGAGGGTCGGGCGCGCCCGGAAGAATTACCCGGCCTGTGGAATGACAGAATGCAGGCTTACCTGGGCATCACCCCGGAACAGGATGCGGACGGCGTTCTGCAGGACGTCCATTGGTCGATGGGCGCCTTCGGGTACTTTCCCACGTATACCTTGGGCAATCTGTATGCTGTGCAATTCTTCGAACAGGCGACGCAGGAGGTTCCGCAATTAGAAGAGCATATCGCAACCGGGCAATTGATTCCCCTTCGGCACTGGCTGGAACAAAAAATTCACCGGTGGGGCCGCATGTTTACCCCGGACCATCTGGCTCGACGGGTCACCGGCAACGGCGTGAGCCCGGAACCGTTCTTGCGCTATCTCGAGGCCAAATACGGGACTCTCTACCGGCTCGACCTTGTGTAAGCGTCGTCTCACGACACCCCTCACACCGAACACCCAGCAACCACAGAAACTCCGGCATTTACACGTATTATCACGTCACGAGATTTATCTAGGGCCATAACAGGGCCCTTCAGCCCTGGCGCACTATTTCGCCGACGTGGTATTCCTTAACTGCCTAAAATAATAGGAACATTTTCATATTTTTTGCCCTGTTCCTGGCAATGGAAATGACTCGGGTGAGCACGTTGGACTCGAAGGAAAGGCGTCAGCCTTACGACTTGGCTAGAAGGGGATTTGCTCTGACCCTAGTCAGGGCTGTCGAGGGCCGCAGGAACACGTCCACGACTAGCCGTCATGAAGGAGCACCTGCACGGTGATGTTCCCCCATGCCACGTGGACACAGGCAAATCCATGCCAGACCGCGGAACGCAGGCGGGCCACAATCTGCCTCCGTCACCACACAGCGACCCACCCAGCCTCGCCACTACACCATGAGGGAACGCGCTACCGTGAAGGCATATGACACGCTGCCCGCCGTCAAAACCGCGCTCAACATCCTGCTTGCTGACGACCATGCCCTCCTCCGGCGCGGTCTGAAAGAATTCTTACAGGACTTTCTCATTGAAGACGGATTAACGCCTCACATCACTGAAACAGCCTCGGCTCACAGTGCTATTGACCACCTGCGAACTGCGGTGTGGGATCTTGTGATCCTGGACTTGAATTTGCCTGACATGCCTGGATTGGAAGTTCTGCGCATTTTGAAATCCCTTCAACCGGGCTTACCTGTTTTGGTCGTCAGCATTTACGCAGAACAACATTATGCCGCTCGTGCCATTCGAGCAGGCGCCCTCGGATATTTGACCAAGGAGGCCGGCCCGCAAGAACTTCGCGCAGCAGTGTCTCGAATTCTGCAAGGCGGCAATTATTTCCCGCCGCCCCAGTCGGAACAGGTCTCAGACGCGATAATGACCCGCAATGGATCGCGCGCCGACGACCTCCCTGCCGTGTTATCAGACCGGGAGATCGAGGTCCTCCAGTGGATTGCCCAAGGCCGGCGCCTGACTGAAATCGCCGAGCACCTCCACCTGAGCATTAAAACCGTGAGCACCTATCGTGCCCGTCTGCTTATCAAGCTTGGAATGAAAACGACCGCAGAATTGATTCGGTATGCCCTGGATCAGCAGTTGGTTTGACACCCAGTGCGCTATCGAGAGGAGGCACGCCTTCACGACACCACCTCCACCAAAACGGGCAGACATCCCTGAAGTCCTGTTGGACAGTCGCACGATGATCAATCGCTGTCCATTATCACTTCGCGTGGGGGGACTATGGCCAATATCCTGATTATCAACGCGGACTCGAATCTCAAACGGCTCATCAAGCTGGCGCTGCCCGGAATGGAACACTTCGTTCAGTATAGTGCCACTTTCCAGAATGCCCCCGCTCAACCTCCCGCATCCCAGCTGGATCTGGTGATTGCCCGCCTCGTTGCCGACGATGATCAGGGACCGGAACATCTGATCGATCTACGAAACGCCTTTCCGACCGCCCGCATAATCGCTACAGCGGCCCTGCACGAACCCGCCCTGGAAGGAGAGAAGTTTCAGCGTGTGGTCCGCGAGCTGCAAATCGAGTATTGTCTGCTGGAGCCGGTCGAAACAGGGTCTATGTTACACACGATCCAGTCGGCGCTGGCGCTTCCCCGACGCCACTAACACGGGCCGTTTCCCGAACCCCTCACCATGGGGAGGTGAAGGGGAGTCTGTGCAACTTCAGAGCGGAACCTGTACACCTCTCACCCGAGAAGTCCCACTGATCAGGCGAGGAACGTCTATGTCAGTAACCCATTGCTGAATTCAGCTTCGCCAGATGATTGGCGGGCAGGAGAAACTCGGCTGAAGTTTCGATTCGCGAAGGCACCAGGAGCGTGGTGTGAAACACGATATCGCGGATGGGAATCTTGAAGTCGGGCTGCTGTGGGGTACTCAATTCCACAGATTCGACGGATTGCATGATGGCCGTGACATCCTGCGGTCCATAGGTGGCGATGACGGCTTGCATGAGGTCACGAACCTTTTCATTTGTCTCATTTCCGTCAATCCCTTTCATCAGGAGCGGAAGAGCCTCATCACGAACCTGATCTGACGGGCTGAAGTTTTCAACCCGTTCCTTGCGCCGGAGAGAGGTCAGGTCATTGTCCAGGTCCCGGCTGAAGGCTCCGTACGCAAACCGGACAAATTCAAAATGAAACCCCTTCAGCCCCTTACCGAACATCTGAAGCTCGCAGAGAAAACAGAGCTGTTGCAACTTCACATCGCTCAACAGTCCGTACGGCTCAGCTAGCGAGAGCACATACAGGAGCAGGGCCCGATCAACCGTCATTTCATGAGACTTTCGCAACGATCAAATCTCCTCAGCATCGGCAGCAACGGGGAGGACTATAAACAGGCCGCTTCCGATTCGTCAATCGACGAACGTCTCCCCTGCGAACCCTCTTGACCCATCGAGGCAGTTTCGTCTTTAATGAGCCTCTTTTTTCACGCCGGGTCACACGCCATGAGTAAAATCCTGAAAGAGATGGACGTGCTTCGCCAGCATCTGGCCAAGCATCAGTTAAAGCTGACCCGCCAACGCGAGTTGATCCTGACGGCATTCCTCCGGCAGGAACACGTCACGGCCGAAACCATGTACCATCAA
>WBZN01000131.1_pt1 | contig 107846 bp, 100 predicted proteins | sample 5204281 | NCBI WGS metagenome assembly WBZN01 (sample SAMN12344347, study PRJNA552823) | activated sludge metagenome | biome: Activated sludge suspended growth; feature: Nitrification reactor; material: Wastewater; isolation source: activated sludge from nitrification reactor of wastewater... | reverse complement strand
TAGTTGAGCAGCATCTGGGTGAGTCGGGTGGGGTCGCCGATGAACTTGTAGGGGACATGAAGGCAATCAATGTTAAAGGTAAGTCCTTTCGCGCTGAGGCGTTCCCTGATCATGGCGGTGACCTTTTCGAGCACATCGCCGCAATCAAATTCCACACGTTCCAGTTGCAGTTTGCCGGCTTCGATCTTGGAAATATCGAGGACGTCGTTAATAATGGAGAGCAGATGCTCGGAGGCGTCAGTGATCTTGATCAGCTTCTCCTGTTGAGCGTCAGTGAGATTGTCACTCTTGGCCTTCAGCAGTTCAGCATAGCCAATCACGGCATTCATCGGCGTGCGAATCTCGTGCGACATGTTGGATAAGAAGGCGCTCTTGGCAATGTTCGCAGATTCGGCAGATAGCTTGGCCAAAATCAGTTCGCTTGTCCGTTCATCAACAAGCTGTTGGAGTTCGTTCTGGTGACGCTTCAACTCCATCTCCATCGCCTTGCGTTCGGTGATGTCATGCGTGATAGCCAGTTGTAGCGTCTGTCCGGTAGCTGGATCTTGCAGCGGTACGGCGTTGGTATGCAACCAACGGGATGTGCCGTGCAGCCCCACGACTTCAAACTCAAGGTTTCCGGACTGGCCAGCGCAAACCTGTTCGTTAAATTGCTTAAAAGCTTCGCGTTGCTCTGGCACGACAATGGGATAGACACATTGTCCCCTTACTTGGTTGAGGTCGTCGGCTTCGATCCAATCCAATCCACGGCGGTTCATTTCCACCAGGTTACCCATGGCATCCAATAGCTTGATGCAACTCGGTGTGGCAGCCACAATTGCTCGCAGCCGTTCCTGGCTGACCAGCAACTCGGCGGCGATACGCTTACGTTCGGTGATGTCGCGAGCAATGACAAGCAACAAAGTTTTGCCGCCTATCTCAATCCGATTCAACGTGAGATCCAGATCGAACAAACTACCGTCACTTCTCATGGATTGCCACTCGAAGCGTTGCGTCTCCCCGGATAACGCAGCTCGAATTTTTTCCTGGGCAGACTCTGTGGATAGCCGACCATCAGGCTGCTTTTCAGGACTGAGTTCCACGGGGCTGCGACCGATGATGGCATTTTTGGAGATCCCGAACATGGTAGCTGCTTGCACATTGCAGTCCACAATGCCGGTTTCGTTCATCAGGAAAATACCGTCTGAGGCATTCTCAAATATGTGATGGAAGCGTTCCTCGCTTTCCTGCTGCTCCTGCTTGGCAAGTTTTATACTAGTGATATCAGTGAAAAGTGCAAATGAGAATTGTGATCGGCTATCAGCGTCCGAAACGGTATTGCCAGTCACATAGCATGGAACCAATGCCCCGCCTGAACGACGCAGATTCAATTCAAACGCATAATTACCATTAAAGTCGAATGGCCCCTCAACAAACTCTCTGATGTTGCGCCCCGCCAGGTTACGACCATGCAGGTCGAGAAGCTCGAGCATCGTGCTGTTGTGATCTACGATGGTGCCATTCTCATCCAGCATTACGTAGCCCTGAGAAGTACTGGACAAGATAGAACTGATACGCTTCTTGATTTTGGCAATGTATGAGCCGAGAAACATAAACAGCAAGCCGGCGACCAGGATCAATAACGTTGCTGTGGCAACCGCAATGGAAAGTGTATGGGAGCTTGCTCCTGTAACCTGCGAAGTTCCATCCGTGCGAATGAAATAAGCCGCCTTCATGGCTATGTAATGCATGCCGGATATGGCGGTTCCCATAACGATACCGGCAAGGAGTGAGGCCACAAAAGGTTTGCGCCCGAATCGAAATTTCGAAACAATGAATTTCATTCCCAAGGCGGGAATGGCGAGCGCAACGGCTGTAAAAATAGAAATCAGGAATAGCGTCAGATCGTAGCGCAGGATTCCATCCAGACGAATTGCCGCCATGCCAGAGTAATGCATGAGCCCAACTCCTGCCCCCATCACGACGCCACTAGAAATCAGTCTTCTACGGCTAACCTCATCAAGCGATATCACTCTCAGCGCCACTTCGGCAGCTGCAATGCTGGGGATCATTGATAAGGCGGTAATCCAAGGATCGTAGGAAATGCTGCAATTTATTCGAAAGGCCGTCATTCCGATGAAGTGCATGGCCCAGATCCCCAAGCCTAGCATGATTGCAGCAGCAAAAGTCCATAGCCTTCCATAATTACCCTTGGATAGCCTGCTGGAAATTTCAAACGCAATAAAGGAAGCGAATACGGCAATGAATACTGAAATTGCAACCAGCAAATAGTCATAGCCGCTGCTATAAGCAAGTTGCAAATCGTCTGTCTTGGACAGGAATAAATTAACGTTAGTTAACCGCATTGTAGCGATTGCCCCATTCGTGATAACGTCACTTTACCTTCATGTGGAGGGTCTGGCTATATTAAAAGGGGAGTCTTAAATTTCCTCCGTTATACCTGCTGTACTGCCTATCGCCAATGACAGCTTCCTGGGATCCAATGCTGAACGATGAACTTCCGGTTGTGGCCGATTACCGACTACTGGCACTTCCTTAAAGCTGACTTTGGCTGCGCTGAGATTGAACGTCTGCTGCAGGGAAAGTGAACTCAGAACTGAATCAACCCTAACCCTCGCCACCCAGCCACTCGAGCAGTATCTGATATAGGTCTTCCGGTTTCATGGGTTTGGCCAGATGATCGTTCATGCCTGCTTCAATGCAGGCTTTACGGTCTTCTGCAAAGGCATTTCCGGTCATGGCGATGATGGGGGTGGTGGCATAGGCAGGAAGTTGCCGGATCGCCTTCGCCGCATCGACACCGCTCATCTCCGGCATCTGCATGTCCATCAGGATCAGGTCGTAGCTGTTGGCCTGGGCTTTGTTCAGGGCCACCTTGCCATCCTCGGCAAAATCCAGCACTAGTCCGGTTTCCGACAGCATTTCACCGACCAGATCCCGGTTTACTTCATTATCGTCGGCAATCAGTACACGTTTTCCGGAATGATCACGCTTGATCAGTGCTTCCATGGAGTTTGTTTCCGTATTGTTTAAATCCGCCTCATTTGATTGCTTCCGCACTTTGCCCAGTCTCGCCGTGAACCAGAAGGTGCTGCCTTTGTCCGGAACAGATTCGACCCCGACTTCACCACCCATCAGTTCTGCCAGATGTTTGGTAATGGCCAGTCCAAGACCGCTACCGCCATGTTTGCGGGTGATGCTGCTGTCAGCTTGCTCGAAGGCGGTGAAGAGTCGTGATTGCTCTTCAGGGGAAAGACCTTTGCCAGTGTCTTCCACTTCGAAGCGTACCAGCATGTCGTGATCCGTTTCCTTGAGTAGTTTGGTGCGTAAGGAAACACATCCTCGCTCGGTGAACTTGATCGCATTGCCCAGGTAGTTGAGCAGCATCTGAGTTATCCGGGTCGGGTCACCAACAAAAGTCTGAAGACCATCATTGTTCTCGACTTCATAGGTAAGCCCTTTAGTGACTAGGCGGTCTTTGATCATCTCACCGACCTTATCAAGCACATCACTATAAACAAACCCCACGTTTTCCAGTTGCAACTTGCCAGCTTCGATCTTGGAGATATCCAGAATGTCGTTGATGACGGAGAGAAGGTGCTCGGAGGCATTGCTGATCTTGGACAACTTATCCATCTGTGCATCGGTCAGGTTGTTGCTTCTTGCTTTAAGTAGTTCCGTATATCCCACAACAGCGTTCATCGGGGTGCGGATCTCGTGCGACATGTTGGCTAAGAAAGTACTCTTGGCGATGCTGGCAGATTCTGCGCGCTTAACAGCAATTTGCAGTTCTTTGGTGCGATCTGCCACCTGAACTTCGAGATGCTGCCGGTGCCTCTCTAGCTCTGCCTCACGGTTGCTTACAGTAAATGCTAACTGATTAATGGTTTCAGAGATTTCAGACAGGTCATCCTGAGAATCTACTGGCACTGATATGCTGTAGTCATGATTCCGGATTTTTATGATTTGCTGATGAAGTGTCTGCAAAGGAAGCTCAATAACACGCCGGATGAACAAATGAGCAATAAATATCGCAATTATCACGATTGCGAGAAGCAAAATCAGTAGCTGAAATCGACTATGTTGGAGAAGAGTGGTCAGGGACTCGCCATCCAGACTTGCCGTGAAATATACGTCCCCATCTTTACTAGATTTTTTTAGGACGCTAAAAAATTTATTAGATTCCCATATCAAGCTGATTGCCGGATATCTCAGGTCATCTCCCAGACTTTTGGCTTCCGTGCTGTAGGGACTTTTAAAAGTTAAGTTAAGCTTGACCCCAAAATTTTTGGACAACCCCTCAAAATAATCCACGCCAAGTGAGCGCACCATTTCAATGTGTCCCAGCACCTGATTGTTTTCACGATCCCACAATTCCTGATGAGAGAGGATTTCGAGATTATCCATATCTCGCTGGTATGTGATTAGGCTCTGCGCAAGTGAAGCCCCTGGCGAATATAAATACTTGTGCTGGAATGTGAATTCACCTTGAGATGAAGGCATCGGAGTGTAATTAACCTCATCTTCTAACCTGGTATGTTCTGTAGGTTTCCCATCAGAATAAGATACATAGCCAAGCCGATAGCGGCCTTTTTCCTTGTGAACATAGGCAACCAGTTCGCCAGTCTGATCATAAAGTACAGCTCCCTGGTTAAACGTCAGCTTGGCCTGAACCAACAGAGCATCCGCAATTAATTTCTTTTCTTCATCAATCAGAACGGTGTTGTAGTTGTCCTTATCCTGATACTTGTTGATGAGTGCTACTGAGGCGATAAAATTCTGATCAGTCTGCGCGAAGGAAATCCCTTCTCGCAAATCCTGTTCAATTTTGGACAGGCTAAAAACTAAGCGACTAAAGGCATTATTGATTAGTTGAGTATTTTGATTTTGAAAATAGGATTTGATCACATTGTCAAAATAAACCCCTATAGCCATAGCAACCAAAAGAACGGCACCTATGACAAGTGCCGTAATTTTCGTTTTTAAGCTTGCATTAGGGATAATCATGAAAGTGATCTGGTCATATATTTCGAATATCCGGTCGTATTTCCCTTCAGAATATCGGCTGAGTCCGATCAACATTCTCTTTGGTAACTAGCTCGACCGGAATGATGATGTGTTTAGGTACTTCCCTATGCGCAAAGATTTCAAGAGCCGCATCGATTGATTGTTTTCCTCCAAGCGGAAACAGCACCGACCCTGTCTGCGTGCCTTTTTTGATTGCATCCCGTGCCTCACTTGTGTAATCACATCCAATCATCACAATGGAGCCTGGATCGATCTTGTGTGCACTAAGAACAGATCGAACGCCACTCAACATGCTATCGCTCTCAGAAAAAATGGCATCAATACGGACGCCTTCGGAGATTAGTTTCTCCATTTCCATTACCGCATCTCTTCTGAGGTAGTTTCCAGTGCGCTTGATCACTTTAATGCCTTTATGCTTTCCGATTTCGTCCAAGAACCCCTTGCTCCTTAGTTTCGTTACATCCGCCGTTGGCAAACCCTCAAAAAGCAGCACAACCCCTTTTCCATCCAAGCGTTTAGCGATGTATTGCGCGCCAAGAGAGCCAATCAGGATATTGTCGGAATTGATGAATGTCGTGTATTGATTAGTGTTTACGCCTCGATCGAGGATAATGACTGGCACTCCGGTTTTGTGTGCTTTTGTAAGGCTGGGTACAACTGCATTTTCATCGTTAGTACCCACGATCAATAGATCAACTTTTTTTCCTACGAATTCATCGATCTGGCTAATGAGAAGAGAAGTACGTCCTTTTGCATCCGAATAGACAAAAGAAAGCTTCGGGTGTTTGGCCGCAGCATCTCGAGTTTCAAAAACTTGCGCTCTTCGGAAGTCGTTCGCCATGTTGTCCTGAGCGAATGCAATTACTTTTTTTTGATCTCCAGCAAAAGCGCCCAAAGATACAGCGCTTAAAATTAAAATCAGCCATGCCTGTCGAATGAAATCGTAGCTCATAGAAATATCCTCACTAAATTCTCTGGACTGGAATCACCACCATGCTTCAAGCTGGAAGCCAAGCATAGACCCATTGAGCCTGCTGCCAAATTGTCCCGAAGAAGAAATTGTAGCCTCTGCGGAATCCATTGACCCAGTCGCCGCTTCTCGCGCCGCATCGTTCCAGCGTGCATGGGTGAAGAACAACCTCAGTTCCGGTCGAGACCAGATACCTGGCGCTGCTGTAAATGTAGGTGCAATAGTAAATTTGGTCATGTGGCGTTCAGGCTCACCATGAGGCTTGACACTATCCCCGGCAAATTCTGCATTGAGCTTGAAATGGTCGTACATGTCGTATGTCACCCGCCCTCCAAGTGAAAGCCAAGTTTGCCTGTTTCCTCCAGAAACATCTTGCTGATAGACCCCGGTAAACAAACCTCCAAACTTTGGATTTATTTGTGCATAGGCGCTTTCCACAACCCGGTAACGGTTAACGTCACTGCCAGCGGTAATATTTCCTGTGCCCCCAAGACCAATTCCCGGGCCCACCCCATACTGAAAAGCCGCCTTGTTCCAACCATCCCACAAGCCCCCCATCTGGTGGTGCTGGATTGTAACTGACCATCCATTATGAGCATTTTCAAGCTCGCTATGTTCTCTGATAAGGCTGAACCCGAGTTCGAGTTCTCCGCCCGCGTTGACATTGAGCCCTCTGATCTGAATGTCATGCCTGGCAGCGTCTTCCTCTGGCGCATTGTGGTGTTTCCTTAGCGTCGTATTTTCGCTGCGGAATAGCGCATAACTGAGCTTAAGGTCGCCAATCTTAAAATCCTCTATCCCAATACCAAGCCCAGAAGGATTCCAATAAAAAAAATCCGTCATATGAACATCTTCACGTTTGTAGTAACGGCGCCCCATCCAGAGAGACGCATCATTCAGGAATGGAATTGCTTTGGCTTCCAAATAGGCTTGAGGCAAACCGACATCAAACTTGTCCTGTGAAGTGCGCTCAGTGGAATTGGGATGATAAATATTCAGCATTCCATGAATCCCCAGACCGATGCCGCTATCAGTCCTGACCAGTTCTTGCCCCAACATCAGTTCGCTGTAGATTTCACATTCATTCCCAATGCGATATTTAGAGCCAGCTCCAGGAAGCTTAAAACATGTTGTCCCATGATCCACAAAATTATTCCCTGCCAGACCTCGTATGTAACCATTAAAGTCTAACGGGTAGGCATTTTGGCTGAACAATGATACGGCTAGTGTTAAAACTACCTTTCGGAATTTCATGAGCATCCCAGTACTAACCTTGAAGGTGGGTTCATAGCGCTGTAGCAGGCTTTAGCATATTGAAAACATGTATATTATGAAGCCGTGACGAAATTCTCGGGCCCGATTGGACTGCTTTTAATTCTGATTTTTGAAATACGGCTTGTATTTCATATCCGAGGTGAGGATGTGGTTAATCCACCATGCTTCAGCAAACTCATTCAGTTTCTCAATATCTAGTTTTCCAGCCATAGCACCTTCTATTAGGTTGGTGACTGTTTCTAAATATTCAGCATGTTCTCTTTTTTGCTCATCTAGTTCTGGATAGTTAATTTCATTTAACAAGCTCTCCTCAACTGAAAAGTGATTCTTCGCATAATTTATAAGGTCATTAAGCACTAGATGGAAGTGACTCGTGAAAGCAGTATTCTGCTTCTTAGATAGCTCGGAAATTTCCTTGCAAATGGTGAGAAGGAGCATGTGCTGATAATCCATCTTTGAGTTGCCAACAGTATATTCTGGTAGCCATTCAGTAGTAGTGGTCATTGATTTATCCTTAAACAATTCATTGGGGCAAGTGAACTCAGAACTGAATCAACCCTAAGCCTTGCCACCCAGCCACTTCAGAAGTGCCTGATATAGGTCTTCCGGTTTCATGGGTTTGGCCAGATGATCGTTCATACCTGCTTCGAGGCAGGCTTTACGGTCTTCTGCAAAGGCATTGCCGGTCATGGCGATGATGGGGGTGGTGGCATAGGCAGGGAGTTGCCGGATCGCCTTTGCCGCATCGACACCACTCATCTCCGGCATCTGCATGTCCATCAGGATCAGGTCGTAGGTGTTGGCCTGGGCTTTGTTCAGGGCCACCTTGCCATCTTCGGCAAAGTCCAGCACTAGTCCGGTTTCTGAGAGCATTTCACTGACCAGATCCCGGTTGACTGGGTTGTCTTCGGCGATCAGTACACGTTTTCCAGCATGATTGAGTTTGATCAGTGCTTCCATGGAGTTTGTTTCCGTATTGTTTAAATCCGCCTCATTTGATTGCTTCCGCACTTTGCCCAGTCTCGCCGTGAACCAGAAGGTGCTGCCTTTGTCCGGAACAGATTCGACCCCGACTTCACCACCCATCAGTTCTGCCAGATGTTTGGTAATGGCCAGTCCAAGACCGCTACCGCCATGTTTGCGGGTGATGCTGCTGTCAGCTTGCTCGAAGGCGGTGAAGAGTCGTGATTGCTCTTCAGGGGAAAGACCTTTGCCAGTGTCTTCCACTTCGAAGCGTACCAGCATGTCGTGATCCGTTTCCTTGAGTAGTTTGGTGCGTAAGGAAACACATCCTCGCTCGGTGAACTTGATCGCATTGCCCAGGTAGTTGAGCAGCATCTGAGTTATCCGGGTCGGGTCACCAACAAAAGTCTGAAGACCATCATTGTTCTCGACTTCATAGGTAAGCCCTTTAGTGACTAGGCGGTCTTTGATCATCTCACCGACCTTATCAAGCACATCACTATAAACAAACCCCACGTTTTCCAGTTGCAACTTGCCAGCTTCGATCTTGGAGATATCCAGAATGTCGTTGATGACGGAGAGAAGGTGCTCGGAGGCATTGCTGATCTTGGACAACTTATCCATCTGTGCATCGGTCAGGTTGTTGCTTCTTGCTTTAAGTAGTTCCGTATATCCCACAACAGCGTTCATCGGGGTGCGGATCTCATGCGACATGTTGGCTAGGAAAGTACTCTTGGCGATGCTGGCAGATTCGGCCTCTAGAGCCCTTTTTTCGAGCTGCTGGTTGAGGTGCACGATTTCAGCGGAGCGCTGGGTAATCAGTTCTTCAAGGTGATTGCGGTGTTTCTCCAGTTCCATCTCGGCTAACTTACGTTCTGTAATGTCCTGAACAACACCAATTTGTTTAATGGGTTCATTATCAGGCCCATAGATGCTCTGGCCCCAACCCGCTATCCAGCGAACATCATCACCACGCAGAATGCGATATTCGTCAAACATGGTTTCCTCATGGTTCTTTAACGACTGCTCATACTCCCTAAATAACCGCTCACGGTCGCTGGGGTGAACCATTTTTTCCCAAGATGCAAATGATCTTTCTGAGTTTTCCTCCAGTCCGAATATCTCATCAAAAATCCTATCGCTGGTCCATGACTTTGCGACTAGATCTGTAATATAAACTCCCAGATGAGCTGCATCTTGAGCTGACTTCATCAGGGCCAGACTCTCGATAAGCTGCCGCTCGGTTATTTTTTGCTGCGTAACATCTCTGGCAGCTGCAATAACGCCTGCAATGCGGTTTTCCTCGTCCCGATAGACACTGGCGTTGTACAGCACATCGGTGATCTTCCCCGAGGCATGGCGGATCGCCAGCGGGTAGTCAGTTACATAGCCTACCGAAAATACCTGCTGATAACCTTTGCGCGCCTTTTCTGGTTCGGTGAAGTAGTCCGAAAAGTCAGTTCCTATCAATTCATCTCGGGTACGGCCTGTAACATTCTCGGTAGCCTGATTTACATCCATCACCTTCCCCTCAGCACTAATCGTGACGAAGGGGTCTAGGCTAGCCTCAATCAGCGAACGCGAGTAATGCGAAGCACTTTTAAGTTTCTCTTCGCTTTTACGTAACTCAATCTCGTCTAGACGCCTTTCTGCCATCAGGACGGAAAGTGATGCCCCAACAACAGTCATAATTAGCATGTAAAACCAGAAATTATTCAGCCCCGTTTCGGTGATGTCGGTGCCAAAAAAACCAGTGTGGTTTGCAGCTCCAACTAATGCCTGTATCGCAAACATGAGGATGATGGAAAGCGTGCCTCGGCGCTCAAAGCGTGCAGCAGCCCAAACCACGAACAGAAACATCCAATAGCCACGCGCAATGAGGCCAATCGAATTGTGGAACCAGCCTAGAAAGACTGCTTGTCCAAACAAAAAGGCCAGTAGAAGCAAAATAACCAACTCAACCACATGGCTAAAGCTTTCTCGAATTTGGGTGGGGTAACGCCACACCATGATGAGTGGTGTCAGCAAAATGATCCCCAGGAAATCTCCTTGCCACCACGAGATCAAGTTGGCAGAGAAAGTCGCTCCATCCAGGGTTTTGAACGTGAGGAGTGTGATGCAGCCAATCAGGGCACTTACACTTGCCCCAATGGCTGCGGATATAACAAGCTTCCAGTAATCACGTGGTTTTCTAAACGAAGGATCAAATCGGCTGTGGAAATCGAGGAGGTAGATGCAGGTCAAGGCTTCAGCAGCATTGCCTATCGCAATAAGTGTAGAGATTACGACTGGCGTCCCAGTCAAGGCATTGCCTAATAGTGCGCCAGCGAAGATCGCGGGCCAGTATTTCTTGCCGCCAATTAGAAGCGCGGCAACAGCGATCCCACTTGGGGGCCAAACAATAGAAACAATTCCATTGGCAGAGAAAAAGCCAAGCATTAATTTGGCAATAAAAGCATATGCTAAAGCTACGAAAGCTAACTTTGGAAGCTCGTTCCATTTCATTCTGAATGTAGAACCTATCAACATAAGCTGAGTTTATTCAGATATTCTCATTAAGTAAATCTTGAATAAATAAGGAAAGGATCAAGCAAACGATTTATCAATACTTTTTAATCAACCTTTTTTTCTGTAATGCTTTCCACCACCATCGGCATCTTTAGGGAGACTAATACTGAGCCCAGAACTTCTGGTATGGGCCGATGCTGAACTTTAACGAATTGCATGAACCCAGGCGTTCGTTCGACTCAGCGCGAAAGTCTGCATCTTAAAGTCTTCAATTACTCCAATTGACCTTAACCAGCACTCAGAAAATCGAAAAGCAGACGTTGCTGCTAACACTGAAAGTCAAAATCAGCCACTCGAAATAATCGACCAGTCTTCCCCGGACCTCCGGCCACAGTCGACTAAATGTTGACCATTTCTTGAATTTATTGTGCGGATTCTCGTTACAAGCTGCGTTGTTGGCGTCGATTAAGCAGCAATGGAATTGCCCCTATCAGAAGCCCGCCGATGCCACAAAGATTGGTAACCAGATCGAAGGTGGGAATGCTGTAAATCGAAATGAACACCATAAAGAGGGCGGCTGAAAGAGGCCAGAGAACATAGCTGAAAGCAGGATAGATACCCGCATTCAGTTTGCTTCGGTAATGCCAGGCACATGCGAACCCGGCGAGGCTCATGTAGAAACAGATTTGAAACCCAATCGCAAGAATGGAGCTATGCAGGATTGCGTCGACTGTCGGAAGTGCCGACGATACAAACAATAGCAAAACGCCGAGAACCCAGATTACGCCGGTCGCGATCCAAGGCGTCTGCCATTCCGGGTGAATGTGGGCATAGCGAGGGTGAAGCATACGGTCACGCGCCATCGCAAACATGCTGCGACTGAACTGCAGCAGTTGGGTTTCGATCGTACCAATCGTGCTGAGAATCGTCGAAAGAACCGCCAGGTAATTCCATGGGGTAGGGAACAACTTATTTGCAATGGCGTAGAGGACATTGGTGTTGGCTTCAGCAATTTCCTTGTCGGTAAGCACGATGAGCACAACGATCATCATGATCACGAAAAACAGAATCAGGTTGATCATTGCCCAGAATGCACCTTTTGCTGCTGCATCCGTTTTTGTTCCGTTCCCAAGTTTGCTTTCTTCGCTGAGATTCATGGTGACGTCCCAGCCCCAGTAAAAAAAGATTGCGGTCAGAGCCCCGGTAGCAAACAACTGTGGCGTGAAAGAAAACGGCGAAATCCAGATCAGCGACGGCGGGTGTGCCGGACGGTGACCGTACTTAACAAAAGCGGCAATAATGAGAGCAAAAACTACTACCGTTTCGATGGCGGTAAGGATCATTTGAGCATAACTGGCGTGTCGAATGCCCTTGGTGACCACTAAAGTGACTACTGTAAGCCAAAGCGCCGCAGTAGCAGTTACCCATATGGTATTTTCAATCTTGTCGGGAGCGAAGATTATGAGGGTCGATGTTGCGGCCGGAATTGTGGCTGAGACCATGAAGAAAATTGACGCAATCAACAGCCCCCAACCGGTGAAAAATCCCCAGGTAGGACCGAAAATCTGGCCAACCCAGGCATAGGCCGCGCCTGCGTGTGGGGTGATTTTGGAAAGGTGGAAAAAGGCCAGCATGATTCCAAACATGATCAGCCCGCAATAAAGAATACTGCCCACTGACAACACGCCAACCGCTGCAACGATCGTTGCGGTCGTGACGGCGACACTGAATGCCGGCGCAGTACCGGCTATGCCCATAATGGCAGACTCGAAGGCTCCAAGCGCCTCGTGAGCCAACTCCTGTTTGTTGGACACCATTCACTCCCTTGCGGATGCTTGAAATTGATAATAATTGAATCTAATTGGATGAAACAAGAATCTCATTTCACCTTGCCCTTGCAACCCATACAAGCACCATGATTCTTTGAATGCTGGACATCAATTCACATCGGCTGATTGCACGCATTTGCAGAAATGACTCAGGATGGCTACTGCCAACCCAAGGTGGTCATTTCATAGAACGAAACGATATCGTTGCCCTAAGTTAATAACCAATCAAAGCAGATACCGGCAGCGCTCACTGCTATTCTCTGCTTATAAGCTGGCTTTGACGGTTGAAATCAGCTCTCGAAGTGTTCCATTCCAGTACCAAACAAGCCCGCACGTCCAATACAGAGACAGTGAGGCCGGCCAGTTTGCCGATCGCATGAAGTCGACTGCTTGTGGGTCGACCAGGCTCCAGTAGATGACATAGCAACCGTCAATACACCACCAGGTCAGAAACATCATCAGTGGCCAGCTACGCCAGCGGCGTTTCACCATGACATGCATCGACCAGCCAGCCGTCAGATAGGTGAATGTCGCCATGATGATGGAAATCGGAATGTCCCAGTCAGGGGCAGGGAAGGCATATGAGCCGATGATCAGCAAGCCAAGTCCGATAGCAAATGTAACCAGCTTCCATGGGCGCTTGTACTCATTGAGGAAAGCGTATAACACTGGATTAATCGTACTCCTCAATCCATACGCGCTTGTCGAAGTCATATTGCCACATATGAAATACCATGATGGTGTCTGGATAATAGAAAAGAGGCTTGTTGGAGTAATGCGGCATGCCCAGCCTGGATCTAATTTCTTCTGTATTTAACCCGGTTGCGGCAAGGCTGTCCGGATACCGCCCGTGTTGCTGCCTGAACTGTTCGATCTTAAGTACGACCGAATCGGCATAATCACGTGTATTAACCTTGCGGACCTGATGAATCGCAAGCACTGCGGCGATCATAAAAATCCATATTCCGATTTTCCACGCCTGCGCCTTGCGCCGTTGAGAATATCTGACGATGACGTACAGGCTGTAGGGTAACCAAAACAACAAGAAAATCACGACGAACACCAATCCCGTCGCCATCATTTTTATCGACAACAGAGCACCCAATATCAAAGCGTTCAAAGCTGTTTTGAGCAGCGGATATTTTGAATTTATCTGCTCTAGCTTGGTCATGGCCATGGGTTCTGGAGATTTGAGGCGTCTTCGATGGTCAGTAAGTCAACAACGGAACTGCAATATTACACTAGCGCGCTATGACCGCTATGACCGCTATGCTGCTCAACGCCAAGAGTCTGCAAGTGGCCGATAGGTGAAGACAGCTATAGACCTATAGCAGATATTTTTTTAATGTGACAAACTACTCCTGAATATAAATCAATCGCTGAAAGTGATTTTCATGAGACTGAACAACATCATCTATTCAAAATTCTGGTTGCCTATTTTGGTTTCAGCTATCGTGACTATGACCACAGTGGTTTTTGAAGCGATTAAGGAATTTTTCTATCAGGGAGTATTAACTTCATGGCAATCACACGCAATGACGATTGCTTATTCCGCTGTAATTTCAGGCCTAGTCGCATGGTACTTTGGTGGGAAGCTTCGACTAATCTTGGAGAGGCTTAAAGAAGCCGATGTTATTCATGAAAGAGAAAAGACACATAAAGCGACGATGTCGGCGTCTTTTCACTACTTGAATAATTTGATGAACAATATCAGTCTTGTAAATGCGGAATTGGAGACGACAGGAACAATTGATAAAGAACTTCTGAAAGAAGTTAACCTGTCCATTTCAAAAATGAGCAAGGAATTAAGAGAACTTGGCAATATTGACAATGCCACTCGCGAGAACATTGATAAATTCATCCAGTCTCGTTTGTAGTTTCCTTGAAAAATCACTAGGCCGTTACGTTTATGTACGAGCCAATAGTTCTCCCGCTGTTGTCAGATAAAGGGGTTTGTTGATTATTGCGTGGGGTGTTAAAAAGCCCTTGTTGCGCAATATTCGAGTTATTCTGACTGGCCTGCGACCTTACAGCTTCAACATTTTGTCTGGCACTACTAGCATTCGCATTAGCCTGTCTCTGCTGGGATTCCAGAGCCCTGGCTTGATCTTGTGCGCGGCTCGCTTCAGTTTTGGCTTTCTGAACTTGCGTTTGCAATGACTGCGCCTTACGCTCTGCAGCATCAGCACTACTCTGCGCCTGCTGCAACCTCTGTTGTTGCAACGAAGCTGTTGCAAGAATTGAACTTGAGGTGATTGAGTTTATGGCCATAACAACCTTCCCCGCAACAACTCCCCGATGAGGAGTGCCTCGATTCAAGCTTCATTCAAGCATGAATCTTCGATTTTATTATCATTTAGAAATATCAGTATTAGAACTCTTCTGAAAAGAGTTGTACTGATCCTGTGAGGATTGCAAATTCTCCGCCAACTTCTGACTTTGTTGATAGCTGTTTACCGCTAAAGCCGACTGACGAATCCCCGCATTATCGTTCCTCACCGCAACACCCGGAGCCGCGTTGGGATTATTGGAACTGGCAACCGCATCTGCTGCCAACAACTTCTTTGCTTCATCAGACAGAGATACCCGGTCGGAGGGTGATGGCGGAGTGCTTTTTGTGGGCAGCGAAGATCCGGGAGTTCTGGGGTTTGAAGGGTTACTGGAATTTAAGCCATCAACATTTCCAGTTGAAATTGGTGTGATCATTTTAGAATCCTTCCATGACCATTCTGAAAAGCTAGTGTATTACAAACGTGACTAGCAAAACATAATTATTTATCGCACCGGACCAATCACACGATCTCTTGCCATGCCACATGGAATGAAGAAGAATGAGCTAAGGCCGCTCCTGGACGGTACGACCTTGCTGTTATTCTGAACTTTTACATTCACTACAATGGTATGGCTTAACTGACTCAGGCTGAAGGGGACACAAAATGCAGACGCGTATCATTTTCCGACTCATCGGCATATCGTCGCTTGCGCTAGCGATCTCGCTACCAGCTTATGCGGCAGACGTTGACGCTCAAAAGCATCTCGACGCCTCAAGAAAGACCGCGCAGGAATTTATGCAGAAACTGGGTGCTGTGCTCAAGGGGCAACTGGAGTCAGGTGGTCCCGAATCAGCCATAGGCGTGTGCAAACAGGTCGCTCCGGCCATGGCAGCTGAGTATTCAACAAATGGACAAGTGCTCAAGCGGGTCTCCCTCAAAGCGCGCAACAAGGGGATAGGCACGCCTGACGCGTGGGAAACGAAACATCTGCAGAGCTTCGATCGGGCATTAAGCGAGAGCAAACCTGTTTCAGAGATGGAGTTCAGTGCAGTGACCGAGGATCAGGGCGGGCGCTGGTTCCGCTATATCAAAGCGATCCCTACTCAGGCGATGTGCCTGCAATGCCACGGCCAGCCTTATCAGATATCAGAAAAGACCAAGGATGTTCTGAACAGGGAATATCCTGAGGATCAGGCTACGGGCTACAGCGTTGGTTCGATACGTGGCGGAATATCCATCCGTCAAAAAATAGACTAGGGTGCGCACTCGATCTCTGACAATTGCCGAGGCCTCCTTCGAGTCGGGTGCTGTCTTAAGCCCAGAAAAACTCGTCACCCACTTTGGACGGTCGCTTTTGAAATTCACTGTTGACGCTGAATGTCCGCTTCTCAATTTCCCGATATCTGTTAAGGATTGGTAGCAGGGGGGCGAACGTTGCCACGAACTTCCATCCTCGATCTGCTCGGGTTTTAGCTGGCCTACCAGTCCACCGTATCCAAGGGTTGGCGTGCCCGAAGAGATTTGAGCTTCTTCAGCATGCTTAATTCGATTTTGTATGGTTTTTGAGATACAAGGTGACCATGGCTGCGCCCACAACATCCATAATCAAGTCATCCAGACCGGCAGATCTGCCGGGCAGATAAATCTGGTGTATTTCATCCAGCATGCCGATCAATGATGCGGCCACCAGTGTCCTCGTTGCAGACTTTACATTCATCAGGACCCAAAGTGACCAGGCAATCACACCATAAACCATGAAGTGCACCAATTTGTCATAAGGTGATGGGAATAATCCAACCGCAACAGGCTTGGCTCCTCCCCAGAAAATCCCAATCAGCAATCCAACCAGAACCGCAAGGCCAATCAAACGAGTCAAAGATTTCATGAATTTTAATTTTGTACAGAAGAATTCAGGAACGTTGGGTTGGAATTTTGTATGAATAAAGCAACATTGTTAATCTAATTTTACAATAGTGTACAGTTCGATCAATATGTTATGTGATTTATTAAAAGTTATTTGTTAATATTAACTGAAATGATTGGTTCAGAATTAACCATAAAATGTAGAAGCCTTTATTTAATTGTGGGTTAATTGATCAGGAAGTCGGACCCGTGAGAACGGGCGTTTTCGGTCATTTACTGGAGGATCAAAGAGGCTTTGCCGTACCAGATGCAGCACAAAAGAAAATTTATAGCGTGTCTGTTGTTGATGCTAGGCATGGTGGCGCAGCCAGGTAGGATTTTTGCCGCCCCTGGCGATGCATTTCGTCCCTACGTGGGGTTGTCTATGAATTACGATGACAACCTGATGCGTTTCTCGGACAGAGAGGCGGCTAGGGCGGTCACCGGTTCCAGTAGCCGTTCCGACACCTCGGTTCGTGGAGACGCAGGATTGCTGTTCGAGAACGAAATCAGTCTCCAGCGCATCATCGCAAGCGTCAATGTAAACCGGACCGCCTACAACCGTTATTCGGAATTGGATTATACGGGGCATGACCTGCAGGCAAAGTGGAACTGGCATCTGGGCTCTCACCTGGAGGGGAATGTCGGTGTCAGTCATATGGAATCATTGTCTCCATTCACCGAACAGCACCGGTTGATTCGCAGTCTGCGTACGCAGAAAAAAGGCTTTGTAGACGGTACTTGGTTATTTCACCCAAGTTGGCGTTTGCGGGGCGCTCTGTCCCATTATGAGCTAACTCATGATCAGGTTTCCCAGAAGTCAGGGGATCGAAAGGAATCTGTCGAGGAATTCGGGATCGATTATCTGCCTTCGACCGGGAGTTCAATCGGCGTTTTACAACGCTATGCACGTGGCACCTTTGATCAACCGTTCACATTGGGGTCGGTTCAGGCCAACAACAATTACGAACAGGATGAGCTAAAACTAAACGTCGACTACCGTTACAGCGGTAAGATTCGGCTGCAATTCCTGGGGGGATGGGTCGAACGCCAGCACGATTATTTTCCGGAACGTGACTCGAAAGGGATGAATGCCCGCACCATCGTAACTTGGGCGCCTACAGGCAAACTTTCTTTTGGCCTCAACTTCTGGCGAGAAATTGGCGCTGTCGACGATGTGACGACCAGTTATACCCTGAACCGGGGAATCAGTCTTCAACCAGTTTGGAAAGTGACCAGCAAGATCCAGTTTGAAGGGATGGCGAGATACGAAACGCGTGATTATCAGGGCAGCATAGCCCTCTTGCCTGACAACAACCGGAGTGATATCAACCGCATGCTGTCACTCAACCTTAATTATCAACCAATGCAAAATATCCAGTTGTCGGCAGGGGTGACTCACGACGAACGGGATTCCAACCAGTCATTCAATGAGTTCCGATCCAATGGCATGTCTGTCAACGGTCGAATAGAGTTTTAGTTATGCTTCACCGAACCCCCCTTATTGCGGTCTTCAGTCACATGCTTTACCCCGCTGCAATCATCGCTACGCTCGTTGGCTGTATGTGGTTTGCAGACGAGGCATTTGACGGGTACTACCTGATCCTCACTTTGATGACTTTCTTCATCTCAGTAAGCGTCTTTGAAAGGGTGGATCTTTACCGGACCTGGAACTTTGCGAGCTTTGTATCACACTTTATATCTCTGTTATTAAAGTGGTCCATCGTGGCAGCGGGACTGTCGGTGATCGGATATACCAGCGGGCTTACCTACATATTCAAGATCCCAGTCATCCTGACCTGGTTCATTGCAACTCCACTGGTTCTAATTGTGATGCACTATTTTCTGTACATATTGGTCAGATCGGCACAGTCACACAAGCAGGCCAGCAATGTACTGATTGTCGGTGCAAACGAACTCGGAGTGAAACTGGCCGATCAGATCAGGAGCGACCCTTACCTCCTGATGAATGTGACAGGGTATTTCGATGACCGATCACAAACACGAACCAGGGAGTCTGAGCGTTCTTTGGTTTTGGGAAGGATTGATGAACTGGCCAACTATGTACGCAAGCACCCGGTGCATCAGATCTATATTACCCTGCCGATGTCTGCGCAGCCGCGTATCATTCGTCTGCTTGAGAGTCTTCAGGACACGACGGCTTCAATCTATTTTGTCCCGGATATTTACATTTTTAATCTGATCCAGGCACAGATACTGGAAATCAACGGCATTCCTGTAATGGCAATCTGCGAAACACCATTTACAGGCATGACCAGCACCATCAAGCGGATCGAGGATATTGTGCTCTCGCTGCTGATTCTGGTCCTGTGCTTCCCATTAATGTTATTGACTGCGCTCGCGGTCAAGCTGACCTCGCCTGGTCCGGTGCTTTTTAAGCAGCGTCGCTATGGCCTGGATGGTGAGGAAATCCTCGTTTACAAGTTCCGTAGCATGAAGGTTTGTGAGGACGGAGATCATGTCCCGCAGGCGCGCAAGAACGATCAACGTCTCACACCGATCGGTCATTTTCTGAGAAGTACTTCACTAGATGAAATGCCCCAGTTTATCAACGTACTTCAGGGTCGCATGAGTATAGTCGGCCCACGGCCGCACGCCGTGGCGCATAACGAGCTTTATCGTGAGCTGATTCGCGGGTACATGATACGTCACAAGGTTAAACCAGGTATCACGGGATGGGCTCAGGTCAATGGATACCGCGGAGAAACCGAGGTTGTGGAAAAAATGCAGAAGCGCATTGAGCATGACCTCGAATACCTGCGCAACTGGTCTATTGGTTTGGATCTATGGATCGTAGCCAAGACGGTTTTGATTGTCCTAAAAAGAGGTGCTTATTAATAGCATCGCCCTGGAAGAATAAGTCTGAGTCAATAACGGCACACCAGCGTGCGACACGTTGTCGCAATTGGTACAAATTTAATTGTACCCATCTGTATATAGGTCTATGATGTATCAATGGTGAAGTGGTCTTGTTTGAATTTCATGGATCTGAAATACAGTGCTGGCCTGCTTCCGATAGTAAACGAGAGATAAAGTGATGAAAAAAAGTATTGTTACCCTCCTTGCATTAGCTGCATTTTTCATGAATGCCGGCCATGCACTGGCGATGGGTGTGTTGGTGCTTAACCCGGGCAGTGATTCATTTGAGATAAAGGTCGGACCGGGATCTTTCACCTACTCCATGATGCTGGATGTTACCTCCGACGCTAATGTCAGCATTAAGCTGGATGGTTTTGAGCGCATCAAAGGCAGCAGTCTTGCTTTCACACTGTTCGATGTGACCAATAACACCCTGGTGGGTAGCGGTAGCAACTCACACAAGTTGATTACGGCCTTTCTCAACGGAAGTGATGCTTACAGGCTGGATATCACCGGTGACATCATGGGCAGGGGTAACAGGCCAAAATTTGGTAGTGTGGAATTTGAAACGCATGTGTCTCCTGTTCCGGAGCCTGAGACTTGGGGAATGATGCTGGTTGGACTGGGGCTCCTTGGGCGCCAGTTACGTAAAAAGCAGACAACCTGATTCTGCAAGAATCGAAATAAGTAGGGTTTATAGGTATTCAGGTTTTAGTAAGTCTCTTGTATGGTTCACATACACCATAATCAGAACGAAATCAGGGGTAAATTGTGAACTTCTTAACTAAAATTTTCGTGTTTGTTGCGATGCAAGTCTGCTTGGTTGCTCCCTCGAGCGCCAAGATCTTAGACTTAAATTTAGACACTGGCCCTTACATTGATGGAGGTATTGCTCAGGTATTCGGTAATGCTACTAATTTTTTTCCAGAAATTGGCATTGACCCGAGCACTCCACAATATTTCCAGTTTACCTTTCTGGATACGGGGCCCGGGAAACTGTCGATTGGATTTGATGGTGCGAGTGCCCTAACAAATCTCACCTTCACGCTCTGGGATACAACGCAAAATAATAATGGTAATGGTACCTACAACTCTATTTTGTCTACTACAATTCCAACCGGAGCTGGACCCGTGGGGATATTTGACTACATGATCACTAATAGTAATATGGAATCTATCTATCTTGGGGTTGAGGCGGGAGCTAATAACACTTTTGAATTTAATGCTACTGTCTCACCGGTGCCTGAACCCGAAACCTGGGGGATGTTTCTCATTGGATTATCCTTGGTAGCCTATCAGATGAAACGCAAGGCTAAGTCAACCAACAAGCTGGCTTAAATTGTATTTGGATGTAACACTAGAGCGGGTGGTCACACCCGCTTTTCATTTGTGGGCGCAGGAAGGGAATCCCGATGATATCCGGTTGTAGAAGTGTGTGTTGGTTGATTGTGTTGGTAGCGGTGATTCAGATGGCCGGTTGTGGGGCCAAGGAGCAGAAAGCAAGTCAGGTTCTTGCACGCGTGAACAGTGAGGAACTCACAGTTCACCAACTCAATGAAGAACTTCAGCGCATCAACATCCCCCCGCAACAACTCGAGCAAGCCAAGAAAACCTTGCTCGAAGGGATGATCAATCGTTCGCTGCTAAAGCAGGCTGCAATGAAAGCCAAAATTGAGCGCGAACCTAAGGTCATGATGGCCATAGAGCTAGCGAAGGATCAGATTCTTGCCCAAGCCTATCTGCAAAGCCAGGTTCGAGCCCTGCCGAATCCTACCGATGCAGAGATTTCTGATTATTACAGGGCACATCCCGAGATGTACATGCAACAAAAAAATCTGGAACTGAACCAGATAATTCTTCCCGAAAAAGATTTTTCTACCGAATTGCAGGCTGCAATCAGTGCTGCCAAGTCGACCGAAGAGGTGGTGGGCTGGTTGTCTTCGCATCAGGTGAATTTTATCCAGAATACGGTTACGCGTAATACATCCGAACTACCTGCAGAACTGGCAAAAAGCCTGGCAAGCCCGGACAAGGGAACCTTTTACATGTTGAAAGAGGCGGGCAAGGTGGCGCTGCTACATGTGGTCTCGGTCAAGGACCAGGCCATGAGTGAAGCCGAGGCAAAGCCATCGATCCAGCAACACCTGGAAAATCAGCGGCGCAGCACTTTCGCAAAAGATGAGTTGAATCGCTTGAGAACTGAAGCCAAAATCGAGTATGTCAGTGCAGAAAAACCGGTCACGCAGCCACAAACTCCAAAAGTGGCTGCGCCCGCAACGGATGAGTCGAAAGATCATGTTGATCGTGGTCTTGCCGGACTGCACTAAGAAGTTGTACTGAAAGTAATAGAAAGCAAGCATCTCCTCCATAGTGAAGCCGGAATCCATAAGGACCAGCGTATAATCCGGATTCCGGTTTCTGCTGTCTCAACCCCGGCATGACACCACGTATGCTAGTGTATGTAGTGTTGAGTGGTTTAAACTGCCTCCAAGGGAAATAGGAACTCAAGAATGAGAATTCTGCGTAATTTTTTGGTTGGCATGGTCGTCTTGCTGGCCTCGGCAACGACATTTGCGGCCCCGACTGGCACCGGTTATCAGATCGGTCCGGGCGACCTCCTCAAGATCAGCGTGTTTGGCCAGCCGGACCTCAGCTTGGAAACCCGTGTGGGGGATAATGGGACAATCTCTTTTCCATTGGTAGGTGAGATCAAGGTGGGCGGACTGACATCGACAGGGGTTGAAACCCGTCTTGCCAGCCAGCTGGAACGCGGAGGTTTTTTAAAGAAACCTCAGGTGAGTGTGCTTGTCACGTCTTTCCAGTCCAAACTTGTTTCTGTCATCGGAAACATCAACAAACCGGGTCGCTATCCGCTTGACCGGACAACTAACCTCCTCGAATTGATCACGATGGCTGGAGGCGTCAGCCAGGATGCATCTGACTTGATTACGATCATCGCTCCCAACGGAGATAGGCAGAAAATTGACCTACTGAATGTGATTTCCGGGAAGGATCTGACACAGAATGTCACGATTAATGGTGGTGACACGGTTTATGTTCATTCGCGCGAGGTTTCTGTCCTGGGGCAGGTTAACCGTCCCGGCAAATACTCGGTTGGGAATGGCGTTCGAACCGTGACTGACTTTATTTCCGTAGCCGGAGGGATTGCTCCAACAGGCTCGGACATCATTACGGTCACGACAGTGCGCGATGGCAAGTCGCTACGTCAGGAGTTGGATATGGATGCCCTGTTCAAAACGGGGAACAGTGCCGGCAATATTACGTTGACAAATGGTGACATGATTTACGTTCCCCGATACCCGGTGTTCTACATCTACGGGGAAGTGAACCGCCCCGGGGCCTATCGGCTTGAACGCAACATGACAGTGATCCAGTCGCTGTCTTCCGGTGGCGGCCTGACACAACGTGGCACTGAAAGGGGTGTCAAGCTGAAGCGGCGTGACCCCAGTGGTACCCTCAAGGAAGTCGATGCGAATCACAATGACCTTCTTCAGCCTGACGATGTGGTCTACGTGCGTGAGAGCATGTTCTAGCTGGGGTCGGCAATGAATTTTTCTCAATTCCTGCTGATACTTCGCGTTCGTTACAAGATCATTCTGCTGATAATGATCAGCACGATCGGGATCACCGTTGCCATCAGTTTGGTATTGCCAAAGAAGTTCCAGGCCACGGCAACCGTGTTGCTCAACTACAAGGGCGTCGACCCTGTTACGGGCATGACCATCCCGGCGCAACTGATGCCGGGTTATATCCCCACCCAGGTGGATATTATCCAGAGTCGTAACGTGACCCTGAAGGTGATCGAAGCGCTCAAACTGGACCAGAACAAGACCGCCAAGCAGGATTTTCTAGACAGCACTCAAGGTCGTGGCACTATCCAGGACTGGCTGGCCGGGTTGCTGGAGAAAAAACTGGAAGTAGTGCCCAGCCGTGAAAGCAGCCTGATCGAGATCATATTCAGTGGAGCGGATCCCAATTTTGTGGCTGCCGTGGCCAATGCCTACGCTGAAGCCTACCAACGTACCGCGCTGCAACTCAAGATCGAGCCAGCCCAGAAGGCAGCGAGTTTCCTGGGAGACCAAACCAAGTCGCTACGCGAGCACCTGGAGCAGGCACAGTCTAATCTTTCGAAATACCAACAGGAAAAAGGGATCACCAGTATTGATGAGCGGCTGGATTCGGAAACGTCCAGGATGAACGAACTGACCGCACAACTGGTGCTCGCCCAGTCTCAGGCGATCGAGGCCGGATCACGTCAGCGTGGTGCGGCCGGTTCAGGTGCCAGCATGTCGCCAGATGTGCTGGCAAATCCGCTGGTGCAGAACCTCAAGTCACAGCTGGTACAGGCGGAGGGCAGGCTCGCCGATCTGTCCCAGAAATACAGTGCCAACCATCCACAGTATCAGTCGGCGAAGGCGGAAGTCGACAAGATCAGGGTGGAATTACAACGGGAAATCAATACAGCATCTTCAGGCGTCAGCAGCTCTGCCAAAATATACAAATCCAGAGAAGAGGAAATTCGCGCAGAGCTTAGTGCACAGAAGGCGCGTCTGCTGGAACTCAACCGCCATCGAGATCGCCTGCAGGTGCTTCAGCGTGAAGTCGAGAATGCACAACAAGCGCTGAATACCACCACGCAGCGCCAGACCCAGAGCAGCCTGGAGAGTCAGGTCAATCAGTCCGATGTGGCTATCCTCAATCCGGCCACGCCCCCTATCGAGCCAGCCGGCCCGAAGCTGGTTCTCAATACGCTGGTGTCGATATTCCTGGGTAGCATGCTGGGGGTCGGTTTCGCGCTACTGCTGGAAATGATCGATCGTCGGGTGCGATCGATGGAAGATATTGACGAGGTAATTGGTATAACGGTACTCGGAGTCATTTCAGCCGAAACCCAGCGTCGAGGGCGGAGAGAGCTGCCTCCACCTTCAACGCGTCTGCTGTTGCCGGGCAATTGATATCAAGATGATAGAAATCGAAGAAAAACCTGTGCATGAAAAGAACGCCAGCATCGGTCGGATGCTGCTGGATTTAGGCAAACTCACCCCGCAGGATGCAGAGCGCATCATCCAGAGACAGAAACTGACAGGTCTCCGATTTGGTGAGGCGGGCCTACAGATGGGCCTGATCAAAGAGGAAGATATCCAGCTGGCACTGGCTCACCAGTTCAGTTATCCCTACTTGCAGGTTGGCCAAGGCAATTTCAGTGCGGAGCTGGTATCTGCCTATCAACCTTTCTCCCGGCAGGTGGAAGCCTTCCGCGCTTTGCGCAGCCAGCTTATGCTGCGCTGGTTTGCCGAGGGGAATCGTTCCATTGCCGTTGTCGGTGCACAGGTTGGCGATGGCTGCAGCTATCTCGCGGCCAACCTGGCTGTGGTGTTTTCTCAACTGGGAGAACGCACCCTGCTGATCGATGCTAACCTGAGAAGCGCGCGACAGCATGGTATTTTTAATCTCGAGCCTCACCGTGGTTTGTCGGATATCCTTGCAGGACGTATCAACGCAAAAGAGACTATCGTTCGCATCCAGAATTTCAAAGATCTGACGGTATTGGGGGCGGGGACACAAGCGCCTAACCCACAGGAACTGCTGAGTCGCGGGGCCTTTGGCGAGTTCCTCACTCATGCTGGCAACCATTACGACGTGATTATCATCGACACGCCTTCAGCAAATGAATGTGCTGATTTCCAGGCAGTGGTTGCACGTACCGGAGGAGCACTATTAGTGACGCGGAAGAACCACACCCGGATTTCTGACTTGCAGCATCTGAGAACGGCCATTACCGGGCTTGGCGCCCAAGTCATCGGCGCCGTGCTGAACGAGCACTAATCCATGACCGCCACGCCATCCTTGGGCCGCAACATGCCGGGATGGCTTGCAACATGGTGGCCCGTCGTTCTGGGCTTCTGCGCACTCTATATTCCAACCATTTATTCCTTCTCGACGACCATCTGGAGCTCAGAGGATCAGGCGCATGGCCCCTTGATCCTGCTGGTGGTGCTGTATCTTTTCTGGGACAGGCGGCATTGCCTCGAACTGGAGGATCAACCGCGACACTGGCTCGGTTGGCCGTTGTTCATTTTCGGACTGCTGCTCTACGTGCTGGGGAGATCCCAGGACATCATGATATTTGAAATGGGATCCCTGATGCCGGTCACTGCCGGGGTGCTGTTGATTACCAAGGGGATGAAGTCCGTACGGGCCTACTGGTTTGCCTTGTTCTTCATCCTGTTCCTAGTGCCGTTGCCGGGTTTTTTCGTGGATGCACTGACTGGTTCCCTGAAACAACAGATATCCATAGTTGCAGAAAACGTGCTCTACGCTTTTGGCTATCCGATTGCTAGGAGCGGGGTGAACATCATGATCGGACCATATCAGCTGCTGGTGGCTGAGGCATGCTCCGGATTGCATTCCATGTTTTCGTTATCGGCACTTGGGATGCTTTATCTCTATCTGGTCGATCACAAAGGCAGGGTAAGAAATGGAATTATTGTCTTTTGCATTTTGCCGATCGCATTTGTGGCCAACGTAATGCGTGTGATTGCGTTGATCCTGGTCACGTACTATTTTGGTGACGAAGCAGGGCAAGGATTTACTCATCTGCTTGCAGGAATCATCCTTTTTAGCATAGCGCTTACCTTCATTGTTTTTATAGACAACCTTCTGCAAGGCTATGAAAAATGGCAGATTGCAAGAAGAACTGCTTTACCATGAGCCCCTATAAAAATCTGCTAATAGCCTCGCTAATGGTGGCTGCGTCCGGCGCTGCGTTTATTGCACGTCCCACACTTTTAGTTGCGAGTAAAAGCTTACCTGTAAATCTTGAAGCAATGATTCCACTGCAGTTTGGAGAGTGGCAAGTCGATGATAATGGGGCAAGCCAGGTTGTAAACCCAATATTGAAACAAGCGCTTGATAGGATCTATGCTCAGATACTTAACCGAACATATGTCAATCGTCAGGGATATAGAGTTATGCTCTCTATCCCTTACGGAGTGAACCAAACGGATAGCCTGTCAATGCATGATCCGGAAGGATGTTATCCTGCTCAAGGGTTTCAGATAATGGAAAAAAGTAAGGTTGTTATCCATGTGGGGAATGGAGATATACCTGTTCGCCGAATGGAGACTTTAAACGGTAGCAGGCATGAGTTAGTAACTTACTGGTTCATAATCGGAGGCAATTTGGTAATCAATGACTGGGAGCGAAAAAAAATACAGATCAAATATTCGTTACGCCGCGAAATTCCAGATGGCCTTTTGTTTCGTGCTTCGTCAGTTGATCGGGATACAACACATGCTTATCAGGTGCAAGTGGAGTTCATAATTGCCTTAATGAATGCCTTGAGTCCTGATGGGCGCAGTCGAATAGCTGGGCTACCATGACACTTTGAACGAGCTACGGCGGTTCTATTGATCTTGCAATTGCCCACACTTTTTTGAAATTCGATGACCTCAAATCCCTATGAACGTGAAAATGCATTGAAAGGTGCATTGCACTACCTATTTGGTAGAGGAGTTGCCGGAACGGCAGGTTTTCTCACTGTTTTACTGTTAGTGAGGTACATGGATGTATCTAATTATGCAACCTATACAGCGTTGAGTGGTTTGGTTTCATTGTGTGGGATCATCGCGAGCCTTGGAATGGAACGTGTCATTGCGCGTTATGTCCCCGAGGCGCGGCTTTTTCGTTCGGCTAAAGAGCTTGGTCGTATTATCTGGATCACTAGCGCAATCAGGCTGGCGGCAGCATTGTTGATCGTATTGCTGTTGTACGTTTGTTGGACCTATGTGGACCAGTTGCTGGCGGTGGTGCAGTTTAAGAATTTTTCTGCCGGGTTGTGTTGCTTCATCGTGGCGGAAGGGTTATTCCAGCATTTCTCATCCGTGCTGCAATCGCTGGTAATGCAAAAAACGCTAACCCGGCTGCTGGTGATCCAGTGGGCGGGGCGGCTGCTTATGATTGCCATGGTTGTCACTCTCAACTCGGCGATTAATTGGGAAGATTCATTGTGGATTTGTGCGATTCCTGAGACTCTCGGAGTGGCTGGTTTCATTGTTGTAATCAGACAATATTTGCAAAAATTGCCACATAAGGAGCTCATTGAGGATGCAGATCCTGATTGGCCGGATTATGGAAAAGTGACCGAGGTGGCGTTGCATAATTATAGCTTTACCTTGCTGGCAGCCCCACCGCAAGGTTATTTCATGAAAGTGCTAACCGCCGCTTACCTGCCGGTAGAACTTGTCGCTGCATACGGTTTTTTTATTAGCGTGGCAGAGAAGGTCAGGCAATATACTCCCCTTCACTTTTTTTATGGGTTACTTGAACCTGTGATGATTGCAGGATATCTGAAGGATCGAGATTTCTCGGCTTTGTGTCGCCGCTGTCAATTGATCTATAAATTAAATTTGTTACTTATGGTCCCTGCTGTCGCTTGGGTGGCAGTTGCTGGCGATTCAATCGTAGGTCTCATTACTGGGGGGAAATTTCATGGGCTTTCATGGATTCTGGTACTGGTCATGGTGCAACTTACGATTGGTAGTCATGTTGTGCTTTTGCAACTTATCCTGAACTCGTTGGAAAAGAGCAGATTACTCATTGAAGGAAGCATGTACGCACTCCCCGCCATGATGATTGCCATAGTCGTTTCAATATTCATCAAACCCATCTATTTGTTGTTTACGCCATTGTTATTTTCTATGGTGATGAATTCGTACCTGATATTCCAGTTGTCCGTTTCCAATCACCCATATCAGCCATCGCGGAAGATGCTTGGGGGTGTTTTACTTTCAGGGGCAATAACGTTTGCTGCGATGACATTGGCCGGGGTGGAAAATATATGGATGCAGTCCCCTGTAGAGCATGGGGTCTTGACCCTAGTCAGCGTGATGCTAGTTTACTCCCTGTCAATTTGGGGAGTGAGGGCAATAGATGGTGCTGAAATCATGATGGTTAAATCGTTACTTAAGTCATCAAAAAGTATTTCCTGAGCCAGGGTGTATGGAAATTCAAAAAAGTTCTAATACTTTGTGGCATCACGCAATAGTGAATTATCAGCATCATGAGCAGCAAAATGGCTACCGAAGCGCAATTCTCTGGCTAACTGGACCTTTCGGTGTGGTAAATAGACTCTTGCTTATGCCGTCGAAGCTAGCCTCCATCATTTGGGAGGTCGCACATTTTTGATGGGTGGAGACAATGTCAGGCATGGATTGTGTGGTGGTCTGGGTTTTTCAGTGGAGGTTCGTTCTGGGAATACTCGGCGAATCGGCGAAGTGGGCAAACTGTTTATTTGGGCAAGTGTGATTGTCCTTGTGGCTTTTATTTCTCCTATCAAGAGAAATCGGGATTTGAGATTTGCTGCCAGGCAACTTTGGATATCTGCGAGGCGCCAGACCCAAGGGTTATATCAGCGGGCAAAAAGGGCGAGGTTAGAGGGTTCACCGGAATCTCATCTTCTTATGAGGACTCTGAGAGCCCGGAATTGATTGTGGAGACGGGGAAACTCGCCCTGGAGGATGAGTAGCGTGATCTCGGCGAACATGAATCAGAGCCATTGCAAGATTAATGTATAGGGATGCCAAAAGCATGGTTACCTGCAACATATTGAAATCTCCCCGATATTTCGAGTGGCGGACCCACCCGAGCCGCTCCGTAATCGTCGCAGGAGTGGGCAGAAGCGGCACAACATGGCTGGGGGATGTGGTCTCGAGAATGATTAATGCTCGGGTCATTTTTGAGCCATGTCTTACAGATAAAAATGGGAATTTTCTGATAGACAGGCAGGGATCAGTCAATCTGCAAAACAAATATGAAATGCCGCTGCCTTTGTGGAAGAATGCGTGCTTTGAGGAGCATAAGCCGGTAATCGCACACATGCTGTTTGGTTCGATTCAGGGCGGCTGGATAGACCAAGATGTCCAGTCAGGCATTTATTCCAGACGAGTCATCAAAATGATTCGTGCCAATTTTTTTGTCGGCCATCTTGCACGCGTATGGCCGGAACTCAAGATTGTCTATGTAGTTAGATTACCTCATAAAGTCGTTGAGTCGATGCTTAATCAGGAGCAACGAGGCTGGAACTTTGACTGGCCCGTTCATGAAATCCGCAACCTCGCCACAGCTTGCAAAGACTGGAGGCACTTGGTGAATTTCTGCAATTGGGATCAGGAAAATCTTGTGGATCGGCTGGCGTTCCGATGGTGTGTGGAAACGAAAATAGCCCTGCAACAACTGGATAACCAACCGAATGCGATGATAGTTCGATATGAAGATTTGGTAAGGGGTGACCAATGGAGTAATGTGGCAGGATTTCTTGCAGACCGTGGTTGCCGTGGCCTGCCTGATCCGGCTCTTTTGGGGAAACCATCCAAAACGACATCCAGATGTGCAGTCACTTCAAAACAATTAACACAGGAAGAAATGTCTCGAATTCGTCAGATGGCATGCTCATTTGGTCTGGAGCGATGGGTTGAATGACTACTTCTGTCGTTAAGCAATGTGTTGTCGTGACGTGTTTCTCGGAAAATCAGCCGGGTTACATGGATTTCTCCTATCGGTTGCAGGCATTGGCCAAGCACTACCGCCTTACAGTGCTGAGTCAGGATGTCTTAACGCAGGAAGAACTTCGTCTTCCTAATGTTCAGTACCTAACGATGGGGCGCCGAAACGGTAAGTTAGGCTGGGTGCGCTATCTGTTCCAATGCGCGACCTATATCAGGAGTTCTCGACCGGATGTGGCAGTTCTCCTGCATTCCGGCGCATCGCCAATCACCTTGCTGACACTGGGTACGCCTTCTTGGCTTTATTGGAACGAACATCCGACCAATCTGGTTCATTTTCCTGAAGGGAATGCTCCTTTCAGACGCGTACTGGCGTGTGCGAGCCATCGTCTGGTTTTCTTGGGTGCTCGGTATGCCAGCATGGTAATGCCGATCGGTGAAGAACATCGTGACGATTTGTTGAAACAAGGGTGTATGCCAACGAGGGTATGCCTTAATTATATGGGTGTCTCCGACAGTTTTTCGGCATGTGCCATACACAAAACACGAGATACAAAGATATCGCTCATTTATATCGGGTCAATCAGCGGCCCGCGAGGGCGCGACGTGATGCTGGAGGGTATGGCGGATGTCATCCGCCATCAAGATAGCGTCCATCTCACAATGGTAGGTGCGGATCCCGAGCAACTTGCCTATTGCGGCCAACGAATTTCCCAACTCGGGCTGGAATCGCATGTGGAGGTACTAGGCCGCGTTCCAGGACATGAACTTCCGGCTTTATTGGCAAAAGCGGATATGGGGATATGCCTGTGGGAGGACCGGTTATGGTGGCGGTATAACCCACCGACCAAACTGTTTGAATATCTCGTGGCAGGTCTGCCTGTGCTGGCCAGCGATATCCGCACGCACACCCGTTACATCCGGGATGGACATAACGGTCTGATTTTTGATTACAGCGTGAAAGGATTCAGTAGTATCGTCCAACGTTTGGTAACTGATAGATCGAGTCTTGATCATATGCGGAATCAGGCACTAATAGATGGTCAGCAATATCTTTGGAGTCGGATCGAACCGGCGTTCCTCAGCGGAGTAGCAGGTCTGGTGCGAGTGTGAGTGTAAAGTTTCCAGTAGTAGTTGATGACGTGCAATGGCTATGCAATTGCTGATTGCATTCATAGCGGTACTTCTTGCCATGCTGTTTGGGTTACTCGCCGCCTTGGCAAACCCAATGCTAGTCGGATTGGGTTTGGGCATGGTGGGGGGGGCATTGTTGTTGGTTGCACCTGCAGTTTCTATTTATCTTCTGCTCGGTGTCGGACTGACTATGGGGGCGCTGATATCTTTTGCTGGAGCTGCCTTCGGGAAATTGCCATGGGCGATGTCGTTTCTCGGGTTCTTTTTGCTTCTGCCTGTGTTCCAAACAGTAATACACCCAGTCCGCAAGCCAGTTCCAGGATTTATCTGGCTGGCTATTACATTTATGTTCTATGCACTTTTCACAACAGTAGCTCACTGGAGCGGACTAGTCGAATCGCTCGCAGGATTCAAACGCTATTTTCAGACTTATGGTTTGTTACTGGCATTGGCATTACTGCCAATAGCTGAGGTCCATTTTCACCGCTGGCGACGTATGTTGGTTGGCGTGGCGTTACTCCAACTTCCATTTGCTTTGTATGAACTGCTGGTGCTGGTGCCAAAGCGTGGTGGTTTGCAAATGGCAAGCTTTACCACAGATGTGGTTGCTGGGACTTTCGGAGCCAATCTCGAAGGGGGGAGCCCTGGGGGCGTGATGGTGGTTTTCCTCCTGATATGTTTTTGTTTTCTATTTTCACGATGGAGAAATAGGTTGATCGATGGGCGGGTGGCATTGCTTGGCTCCCTGTTTTTCCTCTTGCCTATCGGTATGGGGGAAAACAAAGTTGTCATGATAATGATGCCACTGATCTGGCTGGTGATGGTTCGCCATGACTTGATGCGGTCACCAGCTAAATATTTTCCTGTATTGCTTGGAGGCGGCTTGGTTACCGCAGTATTGGGCTATGTTTATATTGGGCTGATCATGCACAGCAACTTGGTAGATGTTGTAACGAGTACTGTTCAATACAACTTCGGTTCCGGTCAATATGGTTCCCACTACCTTAACCGTTCTACGGTGTTGAGTTTCTGGTGGGATCAGCAAGGATTCCACGATCCAGTAGGATTCTTCTTTGGGCACGGGCTAGGCAGTGCTTTTGTTGGCCAGATTTCTGGTCACGTCGGCCTTCATTATCTGCGCTATGGCATTGATCTGACTGCCGCATCTGCCTTGCTCTGGGATTTAGGTATTGTCGGTGTTGCGCTGTTCATCGCGATACTGATTGGTGCTTGGCGTGCAGCCGTAAAAATAAACCATATAGCCGTGGATGCCCGGGTCAAGGCTGATGTAATTGCCATTCAGGCGGCAATTGCGCTGTTTCTTCTGATGACTTTTTACTCACAGGATATAGTTAATCTGATTTCTATGGAGATCGTTTACTCCGTCGTTCTCGGTTATCTGGCGCATTTGTATTCCAACTATGTTCCGAAGCAGGTTCGCATATGAAGCCAGATGTGCTCCCAATCCGACTGCTTTTCCTAACGGCTGAGCAATGGCCGACATTCCGACCTGACGTGTCAACGTTATTTGGTAAATACTTGCCCAGGTATGGGATTTTCAGCGATCTGGTAACGGAGCGGGGGAATGGACAGGAGATATGTTGGCATGGTGGCGAGGCTTTACTTTGTAATACCCCACAGCATCGTGCAGGGCAGTATTTAGTCAAGTTCTGGCATCAGTTGCGCGTGTTGGCAGCGCTTGACGATGGACGTTATCAGGCTATTCAAGTGCGTGATATGTCCTTAATTGCCCTAATTGCGCTCTGTATTGCCAGAATTAAGGGAATACCATTCTTCTATTGGCTATCTTATCCGCAGTCCGAGGGGCAGATCGCCCGTGCCAGGTCACGAGGGCTAAAAGGTGGAATGCGATTCTGGTTCCCTTTAATACAAGGCATCTTGGGGAAGTGGTTACTGTATCGGATTGTTTTGCCGTACGCGGATCATGTGTTTGTGCAGAGCCGGTGGATGCAAGCTGCGTTGGAAACCAAGGGAATTCCAGCGGGACACATGACTCCTGTGCCGATGGCGGTTGACCTCGAACGCACACAACAGGCCATATTGCCTGTCAATGATGACCAGCTTGCCGGAAAGCAGGTTCTGGTTTATTTGGGAACTCTGGATAAGGATCGGAATATTGAAATTCTGTTGCAAATGCTTTCCGTACTATTGCAGAAGATACCAGACTTGATATTGCTTCTGGTTGGTGACACTAGGGATGCCGCGCATCGCAGTTGGCTGAAAGAAGAGGCTGAGCATCTAGGCGTAGCGAGGAAAGTCATCTGGACTGGGTGGTTGGATACCGATCTGGCATGGCGTTACGCAAAAATGGCATGCATCGGAATGTCGCCGATTCCGCGAGGGAATCTTCTGGATATGGCATCGCCAACCAAGGCTGTTGAATACATGGCATTGGGCCTTCCGGTGGTTGCTAACGATAATCCTGATCAGGCGCAGGTAATTGCCGAGAGTGGAGCTGGAATTTGTGTGCCACTCCAAGCGGAAAAACTGGCAGAAGCAGTGCTGATGATATTGCAGGACGCATCTTTAAGGCAGCGTATGGCAGAGGCTGGCCTGCGATATGTTGCTGATGTTCGATCGTATCAGCGAATCACTGAGCACGTGGCAAGAACTTACAAGAGTTTTGTAGCCAGTGTGACTCCAGTCAATAAGACATAAATGGAACAGCGTGTATGACGACTGTACCGATGATCACAGTATTCACGCCGACGTACAACCGAGCGCATACGATTGCGAGAGTGTATGAGAGCCTGATAGCCCAGACGTTCCGGGATTTCGAGTGGATTGTCATTGACGATGGTTCGACGGATCGCACTGCCGAGCAGGTTACCTATTGGCAGCAGACTGCGGATTTCCCCATTACTTATAAATATCAGCCTAATAGTGGCAAGCACGTGGCCTATAATCGTGCGGTCGCAATCGCGCGAGGGCGTTATTTTCTGGCAATCGACTCTGACGATGGTTTTCTTCCAGATGCCATGGAGTGTATGCTGTACTGGTGGAACAGCATCCCTTCAGATCAGCGCGAAGAATTCTCTGGCATTGTGACCTTGTGCCAGTATGAGGATGGGCGTCCATGTGGGGTCGGCTTCCCCGCCAGTCCGCTCGATACAGACGCGCTGACTTTGCGTTTCAGAATCAAGGTGCGCGAGGAAACGTGGGGGTTCCACCGCACTGAGATACTTAAGGCATATCCTTTTCCTGAAGATGCTGGAGTGAAGTTCATCCCGGAAAACATCGTCTGGGATGCGATCGCGCGCCGTTACAAGATACGTTGCATTAACGAACCGCTGCGTATTTTTTACCAAGATGCCGGCAACCAGGTCACTAAGGCCGATCCTCGTAGAAAGGCATTAGTCAAAAATTACTTCTTACATTTTCTCAATCGTGATTTTGATTATTTTCTGGATGATCCGATGACCTTTGCTAAATGGGCCACGCTGTATGTCCGTTATAGCCTGCATTTGCGTGACTGGGCTTGCATGAGTCCGGAGCGATTTAGTCACTTAAGTGCTTTCTTCTTATGTTGTCTCACCGCCCCATTGGGAGGATTAACTTACTTGTTGGATATTGGTAAGTTGTTCGATGAGCATAATAAAAAATAAGCACTCCCGCACGTTGCCGGAACTTCTTAACTCATATCACGGGGGTTTTTCATGTCTAATAATTCACATAGCAAAGTGTTGTATCGCAACTATCTTGGGCATGCGGAATTCATCAAATCTGTTATCAGATCAATAATATGCAAGTATCTAAATTTCTGTTCATTACAGCATATCCGTAATGGGGAGAATCAAGTTGTCATTTTTGCCTTCGACTTTATTGGACATCAAATCAACTTAAAGGGTTTTTATGAAAGACAAGAATTAGTAACAGCTTTCGATTACCTAAGCAAAAATCGGCTTATAGCCGGTATTGCAGTCGATATCGGCGCCAACATTGGCAACCATAGCCTTTTTTTCAAAAAATATTATCCAAAAGTATTTAGTTTTGAGCCTAATCATAGAACCTATAAGGTTCTATGTCTTAATGCGAAACTGTACGAAAACATTGAATGTATTAATGTAGGGTTATCCGATAGTGAGCGGAGTGCATTCTTGAATATTACTTCAGGTAATGTTGGTGGTTCGCACATCTCTGGCGACGGAGATTTCAGAAGTAATTCACGGCAAGAAATAAAGTTGATGACGTTAGACAGTTATGCAAAGATTTTCACAGAAAAACTAGGACTGGTGAAAATTGATGTTGAAGGTCACGAACTCGCCGTTCTCATGGGCGGAAGGGAGTTATTGAATCGAGATAAACCCATTATTTTATTTGAACAGCATTTGGAAAATTTCAAAAGCGGAAAGTCCCTTGTCTATGAACATCTTAAATCTATAGGGTATTCAAGATTCTTAGCTGTTAAAGCAACTCCTGATGTATCTGCTAGATTGCCAAAGTGTATAAGGATTCTGTCGGTGATTTTTTTGAGGCTGATTCTCGGTTTGAGATATGAGGTGCAGTTGCTTGATGATTTGCCAGTAGATTCTTACCCTTTTATTATTGCTTTGCCAAATTGACGCCATTATGGAACTGCAAATAAAGCAAATATGTAGGTTAGTGGCGTTCTGGATTAATGCAATTGCTTTTGTATTAATCACTATATCAACATTGGTGCGGGCCGAAGATACCTGGCAGCCAGTCAAGGATGTATCGTTGATAATTGAGTCTGGCAGTGTTTTGGATTTCTCAGTGCTAAATCCCTTAACGGGGCCTATTGAACGCCGGTTAGTGGTCAATCAGGAAGGGCATTTTGCTCGTGAAGACCAGCCGCAAAAATCATTGCGCTTCCTTATGGGGAATGTGGGATTGGGCGTTGCCACTGGTGGCTTTCCAAGTCATACCATTGCTGATCTGTACGCAAAGCAATTCCGCATGCACGGTTACAACATGGCGCGTCTGGATTTTATTGAAGAGACGTTGATGCATAACCGTGCGGCTGATTTTGACTTTAATCCGGAACAGGTCGAGAGACTGCATTATCTTCTTGCGGCTTTCAGGCGCGAAGGGATTTATTACGTCCTGAACGGACTTAGTTCGGGCAATGCCGCTTACGGAAATATCAAGGAGCGCTGGATTAATCAGCGCAATGCAAAGCTCGGTATCTACTACGATGTCGAACATCAGCGGCATTGGAAAAAAATGATGGAAAAGATATTCACTGCCATCAATCCATACACCGGGGAATCCACTCTGAACGATCCGGCATTTGCCGGATTGATACTTGTCAATGAAGGTGGCTTGGCATTCACCTGCCGTAATGGTGTTCCAGATACGTTACGTCCACAGTTTGCAGAGTGGCTGAAAAAAAAATATGGGACTACAGCCGCGTTGGGCAAGGTATGGAAAGGAGAGTTGCGCCCAGGGGAGACTATAGATGCCGGTACAGTTGGTTTCCCCAAACCCGATGCTTGGACGGGCATGCGCATGACAGATACGCAGCAGTTCTTTGTCGATTTGGAAAAGTTGACGGCAGACTGGATGATTCAATACATGCGGCAACTCGGGTACAAAGGCATGGTTACTGCCTACAACAACTGGCATTCACCTGCGGCGCATGTATCTCGCAGCCAGTTCGATTGGGTGGATATGCATAATTATTTCGCCGAACCGAGTAATGATGTGCAACCCGGATCGGTCATGCGGCAGGATAGTCTGTTGGAAAAAGGCGCAGTTTATGTTCGGGATCTTGCGCTTAGCCGGCATCTAGGTAAGGCGTTTAGCGTTACCGAATTCGGTCAAGTGTTCTGGAATAAGTACCGTCGCGAATCAGGGGTGGCTGTACCAGCCTATGCTTCATTGCAAGGGTGGGACGCGATTTGTCAGCACGCGCATGCTGTCAAGCTGAGTTATGAAAACGGATACCCACAGCGCGATCTCGCAGCGCCGTTCAATATCGCTTTTGATCCGGTGGCGCGTGCTGGGGAAACACTTGCAGCACTACTATTTCTGCGTGGCGATGTATCCCCGGCAAATCACATGGTTGGAATTAAGTTGACACCTAAGTTCGTCTTTAACGACAACACCCATCTGGGTGGTATCCCTAGTGAGGTTTCGCGTTTGTCTCTTGTGACTGGTGTCGGACTGGACTGGCAGGGACGTGTAGCAAAAGCAAACCGCTACGATGTGCAAACTGTTCCTGGAAGTGGTTTGATGACGGTGTCTGGAAAGGCTGATGCTTCGAAAGATCCTGCTGGTTTTATGGCCAAGGTGGATACTCTTGCAGCCAAAGTCACTGGGAGATTGGGGGTAAGGCTCGGAAAAATGTTGGTCGAGGATGAAAGATGGGGGGCACGCGTGCAAGCAATGCGCAAGGCTGCACTGATCGAACCAGGTAATCGTACTGATCCTGAAGCGGGGGTTTATGAGAGTGATACTGGTCAAATTCTCATGGATACCCGGCGCAGGCAGATCATGGTAAAAACACCAAAAACTGAGGCAGTGGTGTTCGATGCGTTGGGGCCAATCGATCTCAACAATCTGAAAATCGAGCAGGCCGATGGGCCGGCGCTGGTATCAGTTTCTTCCCTAGATGGTGAGCCGTTGCAATCGAGTCGTCGCATGCTGATAATTTTTGCTACCGATGCTCGGAACAGCGGTATGGAGTTTGCCGACGAGGCCGAGACCATTCTGAAAGAACTCGGAAAGAAGCCTGTACTGATTAAGGCGGGCACCGTAAAGCTTAGGTTGCGTAACCAGAATGCGGCCCAGTTGCGGGTTTATTCCAATACCCTGCGCGGCAAGCGTGGTGACGTGATCCCTGTGATCCGGGAAGCTGACGGGATCAGCTTTGTACTCGATACGGCCAAACTGACACATGGTCCGACCACCTATTTTGAAATTGCGAGTATGGACTTATGACAACATCTATTGCCATTATCGTCCCCGAACTTTTGCCGGTGCCACCGGTCCAGGGTGGTGCCGTCGAGCATTGGGTTGATGAAGCGAGCCGCAGATTGCGGGCGTCTGGCCGTAGGGTTGCGGTGATGTCGCGTCCGGCGGGCACTGCCGGAGCGGATGGAATTGAGTACATTAGCATTCCATGGACGGCTATGGAACGCTTGTTCCATCGTATCAAAGAGCGCGTGACCTGGAAAAATCCGCTGCGCTATCTGGCAAAAATCCAAAATGTGTATTCTTACGGACGGCGAGTCTCCAATGAAGTGCGCGGCTTTGACGTGGTGTACCTACATAACGAGCCGAATATCCTGCTGTTTCTGAATAAACGTCCGCGGCAACGCATTGTGCTGCACATGCATAACGATCATCTCAGCATGAGGCTGTTCCGACCGTTCTATCGCCATGCGCTGGCCAAGGTCGACCGGGTGATCTGTGTCAGCGATTACATACGCCGACAGGCGGTGACACATTTTCCTGAGTATGCCGAACGCTTTTGCGTAGTCTTCAACGCGACCGACCCGGAAGTATTTAAACCCTATGGCGAAGAGGCCGTGAGACAATTGGAGGGCATTGTTGGCTTAGATCCTGCAATGCAATACCTACTCTATGTTGGGCGCCTGACCGAGGTTAAAGGTGTGCATGTTCTGATCGAGGCGTTTCGCGAAATTCATCGCCGTTTGCCAAATACCCGGCTTATCATCACGGGGTCCTCATTTTTTGGTGGTGCAGTTAAGACATCTTATGAAGAGAAATTGGTGAAACTGGCCGGACCAATCAGTGGCGCGATTGTGTTTACAGGGTACTTGCCTCATGAAAAGCTGAAGTACTTGTATTCCGCCGTAGACATTATTGTGGTGCCATCGGTATGGCAAGATCCATGTCCATTGGTAGTTCTGGAGGCGATGGCTTCAGGCACGTGCCTAGTTAGCTCAGCCGTAGGTGGAATTCCTGAACTGGTGGAAAACAGAAAAAACGGAATTCTTGTTGATCCAAACAATGCCCTTCAGTTGGCCGAAGCTGTGTCTAGTGTTCTGTCCGATGACGTAATCAAAAAGCAACTGGAAGTTGCCGCACGGAGAAAAATTGCTGCTAACTATGCATGGGAGCGATTAATTTCAGAATTGGGGGGCTATTTTGAGCAGGCTTCAGGAGAAACATAAATACCTCACCCTGGATGCTATCAGGGGCGTGGCCGCACTGTTTGTGTTTACTAGGCATGCAGAAGAGTTCTTTGGGCGAGTTCAGTTTCCTCACTCCTATCTTGCGGTCGATCTATTTTTTGTGATGAGTGGTTTTGTCATTGCTGCTGCTTACGAACATGGGCTGGCAATAGGGAAAATCACTTTTTCTGATTTTGTAAAAATACGGTTGATTCGCTTGTACCCACTATATTTGTTAGCGTTGTTCTGGGCAGCGACTTTAGCAATTCATCATCAGGGAAAAACAGATGCCTCGCATTTGACCTTGATACTGGTTGAGATTGTATTCGGAGTTCTGATCATCCCTTCACCGGTCCCCGGGGGCGGTAGCACAAGCCTATTCCCTTTGAACGGTCCGTCATGGTCGATCTTTTTCGAATTGGTTGCAAATGTGTTATATGCAAAACTCAGAGTATTTCTAACAAATCAAATATTGCAGATGGTGTTGGCTATCAGTGCCATGGCACTTACGGTATGCGTTCTGATTAAAGGTAATCTTGACTTTGGATTTAACTGGAAAGGTGGCATCGGCGGATTTCCGCGAGTTCTGTATTCCTTTAGCGCAGGCTTACTTGTTTACAGAATGCGGGGGGAGGGGCAGCGGATCAGCAATAAATGGGCGATACTAGTATTAATAACGACAGCCCTTGTGCTCGCTGTGCCAATTTCCGATAAGTTTTATATTTATGATTTGATCATTGTATTTATTGGTTTTCCCGTGCTGGTTCTAATGGCTTCTTATGTTGAGCCGGACAAAAAACTGGGGGGGCTTTTCGCCATCCTCGGAGTGACAAGCTATGCTATCTATATTTTGCAATCTCCGTATGTTTGGACCTATTCTGCATTGGTGCTAAAAAAATCGACGCAGCCGCTACTTATTATGGGTGGCATGGGACTATTAGTATATTTTCTTATTTGTCTTGCGGTTGATCGTTTCTATGATATGCCTGTCCGGTACTGGTTAAGACAAAGATTTCTCAAAAAAATACCAATGCTTCCCAAGTGAAGCCTTTATTATGATAGCCATCGTTTATCCCCAGTTCTACGGAGTGGGCGGCATTGCCAGATATCTTGATTCATTCCTATCAAACCTGCCGATAGACCATCCAACCATTTACTTGATCACTGGCGATGAGCACCGTATGGATCGCCAGTACCCTGGCGTTGAGATTATCCATGTCCCCTTCAGTTCCAGTCGTTTAAATTTGTTTCTTTGGGGGTGGAGGGTACGTCGCCTACTGACCCAGTTGCACGACGAAAAGAAGGTTAGTTTAGTCAACTTCCATTTTCCACCACTAATCCCCGGCCTGTTATTGCCGAGGCATATCCCTATGGTGCTCACTGCGCATACCACGTATCTGGGCATGTCCGGGCAGTTTTATCCAGAGCGTCATTTTACAAGCCAGTGGAATGGGCTGTCTCTCGCAATCAAGTATTGGATGGAACACCGAATTATTGCGAGGGCGCATACAGTTATCTCGCTGACGGAACAGGGTAGGCAGGAAATATTGGCATATGGTTATAGTGGTCCGATTGTTGTGATTCCGAATGGAGTCGATGTCAGTCTGTTTACGCTAGATGAAGGAGTTAAGAAAGATGTTGATGTGCTATTCTGCGGTCGCATCGAGTTCCGCAAGGGGAGTCGTGGCATGGTGGAGTTATGTCGCAGATTGATTACTATACGTCCGGAGATTCGGATTTGTATCGTCGGATATGGGGATGACGACTGTTGGGTAAGGTCGCAACTGGCAGGTTATGGCAAGAATGTGCAGATGGCTGGCAAGGTGCCTTTTGCTGAAATGGTAGAGTTCTACAACCGCAGCCGGATATACGTTTCCACTTCCTATTATGAGGGTTTGCCCGGCACCTGTCTGGAAGCGATGTCTATGTGTTTGCCTGCGGTGGGGTGGAACTTTTCTTTTTATCATGGACTGATAGTTAATAATAAAACCGGGTTGTTAGCTGCACCGAATGATTTCGAAGGTATTGTCAGCCAAGTACATTTTTTGTTGGAAAATCCAACTGTTGCCGAAGAAATGGGTCACAACGCAAGGTCATTGTTGGAATCCGACTATGATTGGAAAGGGCTGGCACGTAAGGTGCTGGCAATGTTTGATAGGGCATTAGCTTAATGAACGGACCAAGCGTAATAATGCTCGGCCTCCGTGGCTTCCCGGGGGTTCAGGGTGGGGTAGAGACACACGCTGAGCACCTTTGCCCTTTGCTGGATGCTCAGGGGTGCGAGGTCACTGTGCTGGTGCGTCCGCACTATCAGCCAGTCAAGGTGGGACCCGAATGGCGTGGCGTTAAGTTCGTTTCGATATGGGCACCCAAATCCAAAGGGCTGGAAACGATTATTCACAGCTTTTTTGGGGTATTGTACGCAGCTGTAAAGCGTCCTGACATTCTGCATATACAAGCTATTGGCCCTGCGATCATGACACCACTAGCCAGGCTGTTGGGGTTGAAAGTGGTGGTGACGCATCATGGTCCCGATTATGACCGCCAAAAATGGGGGCGCTTCGCTAAGTTTGTGTTAAAACTTGGAGAAAAATTCGGGATGCGCTGCGCGAACGCGCGGATTGTAATTTCAAAGGCGATAGCGGAGCTTGTTAGTGCAAAGCATGATGTAGATTCTGTGCAAATCCCCAATGGGGTGATACTTCCGGACTTATTGCAAACAACCAATACCCTCGACCAGTTCGGCCTTATTCCAAGGAAGTATGTGCTGCTGGTTAGTCGGCTTGTGCCAGAAAAGCGCCATCTTGACCTTATCAATGCGTTTGTCCAAGCAAATCTGGAAGGTTGGAGGCTGGTTATTGTTGGGGCATCAGATCATCCTGACGCTTATGTTCAACAAGTTATTGCGCGAGTCTCAACGTCAAAGCATGTGGTTATGACAGGATTCCTGAAGGGGCGTCCACTGCAAGAGATCTACTCAAATGCGGGTATGTTTGTCCTACCCTCCTCTCACGAAGGTCTCCCTATAGCTTTACTAGAGGCATTGAGTTTTGGGTTGCCCGTCATTGCAAGTGATATTCCTGCAAATCTGGAAGTTGGATTGCCCGCAAATTCATACTTTCCGTTAGGTAACATTCGGGCTCTGGCGGCCAAGATCACCCAGAAAATATATTCCACAGAGACAGAAAATGAAATCGAAGAAAGGCGAGTCTGGGTCTCTAATCGCTACAGCTGGAATGATATTGCTGAAGCGACAATGGCGGTTTATAAATCCGTTTTGAAAAATTGACTCAATAAATATAATCCTGCTGAGTGCGATTTATTGCTTAAGTGCAGCGAAGTTGTTGGCGGGTAAAAATACGGGTAAAAAATTAATCAATTAACCTAGAAGCCGCACCAATACGTTGTTTCATGCGATTTTTCTATGCCCGCCGTCGCACCAATAGACAGTACCAAGAAGTTTCAGGAAGTTCCAAAAACCCTCCAAAAGCCCGCCAATGCACGGGCTTTTGTTTTCTGTTGTACCAGAATATGTTTTTCAGTCCGGGGAACCGGATTCATTCGATGCTGAACAATGGCTCATACCTTGTTCTGGCTCTACGCTCAATGCCGTTATAAAAATGAATTTTGGGTGTCTTTGGCTCAGTTTTATTTCCACGGTTGGAAGTTGCCCTAAGTGCGATCAGAGTCAAAACCAAGAGCAGTGCAAAAATAATCATCATTTCGTGCGATCTCCTTTCCATAAAATTCAATTCGGTTAGTGCGAACCGTATACAGCAATTTGTGGGCCATGATTAAATTGTTTATAAAAAACAAATAGATAAAATATTTCTGCCAATGAATTATTGCAATACAAGCCATTGCTGTCTCCGTATAGAGACAGCAATGGCTGCATGATTTGGGAAACGTAACTGAATAGCCGAGTATTGATGTCTCTATATGGAGACAAGCGCGTGTGTTTATTTAGAAAATAGCTACCGTGAGAAGAGGTCGTTAGTTGGGCAGAGGGGTTTGTATTTGGTGAGAAATCCTTTATCCACCATGATTCTGGGATTGTTACGGATATTTTCCCCTGGGATGCTCTTGACGACCACTGTAAGAATAAACATAGGCATGTTATTTGCTATTGCCTATATGCGTATTTTTAATTTCTTTGGTGGTGGCGATGTTGCCTTCCATCAAGAATCAGGTTGCAAACAATTTTGGAGACATATATGAAACAGAACATCGGTATCGCCGGCATCCTTGCCCTAGTATTCAGTACTTCGGTATTTGCGGATTCCATCCCTTTGCCTGAAGCAAATTCCGGGATCGTCACTGTCCTGGCTGGGCAGTCCGCAGTGCTAAATATTGTCAATTATGATGAGCCGGCGTTTTCATGCAGTTTTACGGTCTCGTTCATCGACCCGGATGGGCATGTAATGGATACACCGGCTTCAACAACGCTTCAAGGTGGCGCTAGTGCCACTACCTATGTGAATGGAGCGAATCACGGCATCCATATCAATATCGATTTCTCCCCTCAATTAGCAGCGAATGCTGGTAAGCTGGATCCGATGGATGGTTGCTATCGCTTGATTCCGACTTTTGAGGTGGTTGACCCGACCAATGGAACTAAGGTGGTTGACCCAATTTTTGTGGGTATGCCCAGTCCCAAGGTTGGTGACAAGGTCACAAAGGTTGAGGTTTGCCATAAGCCTGGAACCCCGGCAGAAAAAACGATGATGCTTCCACTGGTTTCACTACGAGGGCATTTGAATCATGGTGATACCTTGGGTGCTTGTCATTAACAGTCATCCGAGCAAAAAAACGGCTGATCTTTTGATCAGCCGTTTTTTTGTTAAGCTATAAAACCTCTGCTATTACGCGGGTATAGTGGACTACATTGAATGGTGCTGAATCTTGAATTGGTGATGGCGGGATTCATACTTTATGCTCTATACATTGCCGTTGCTTGCTATTGATGGTTCACTTTTGACGAATACCCCCATATGTACCCCCATCAGTAGATTGTTGCCCCTCATTTAGAGTAATGAGCCCTGCCAAGCCTTGCATAATTTGTACAAATTCAGACTCGACCTGACAATGGTTGTTAGTTGTGAACTTCCGCAATGCTCCATAATGCGGACATTAAAGCGCGCGCAGCCAGAAGTCGTATCTCGGCCAACACCGGAAGTTAAAAGCTGAGAATTCATTGTAGCTAAGCCGACGTTGGTGATGGTCAGTTCTGCAGACTTTGCGGTCATTGATGTTTGGCATGCACACTAGAACAATCGATACCAAAAGGTCATAATATCCGGAAGGCAGCGTTGTCCAATCCCGAAAACCTAAAAAGAAATTTCTTGTTTGCACGATTTCATCCCCCCAATTTAAGGTGGATAGTCCCACATCAGAGCGGTAAAAGAATATAAGGGGGATACATGCAGTTTACATACAATACGTCTCTGGTTGCCCTTTCTGTGGGCATGGCGTGGTTTGCCTCATTTATTGTTCTGAAACTTCTACAGGATAAAGAACTTATTGCAGAGAAAGGCTGGTGGCTGAAGGGGGCGTCTATCACTCTTGGAAGTGGAATTTGGTGCATGCATTTCATTGGAATGCTGGCATTGCAGATGCCCGTTGCATTGTTTTACAACATTCCACTGACGTTACTTTCACTGCTGATGGCTTTGGGTGGCTCCTATGTTGGACTAGGAATTACACAAGGACTTTTTGCGAATTTCTTTGTTGCTCGCCATGCCTTGTTGGTTGGAGCGTTGCTAATGGGGGCCAGTGTCGGTGCAATGCATTTTACGGGAATGGCGGCACTTACTATATTCCCACCCATTCGTTATGACGCCGGCTTGGTCGCGCTGTCACTCCTGATTGCTTTTGGTGCCTCATATGCTGCGCTACTAATTTCTCAGCGCCGTAGACAGTTTGAAGGTCAGGGGTACATCCCCATCGTTATCATAGCCTTCATCATGAGTTTGGCGGTCAGTGGTATGCACTATACCGCAATGGCTGCTGCTCATTTTCCAGTTGGTGCGATTTGCCGAGCTACATCAATGACCATCAGCGCTCAACCCCTCATAGCGATGGTTGGTGGAGTCTGCCTACTATTGCTCACACTAGCAATTCTGACATTGCTAGCAAAATCGGAAACATCTATCTGGATTATCGTGGCTCTCATCCTTGTTGGAGAATACGCCATTATGGAGGCACTTGACAGAGCCGGGCTTACGCAGTCGACTCCCTATTTATCCAAACTTTTCGATGGCCTGCTTATTGTTTGTCTAGTTTTCCCTGTATTGCTGAGGTTAAAGCGGACAACATCTATACTCGAAGTGGAAAAGAGACAATTCCAGCAAAGCAATCTGGAGTTGCTCAAATTAAAGCGCGCCGTTGAACAGGCTCAGGTCACGATCGTGGTCACAGATAAGCATGGCAGTATTGAGTATGTTAACCCTAGTTTCACTAAAACCACTGGGTATACGACCGAGGAAGCCATAGGAAAAAATCCGAGAGTACTCAAATCTGGCTTTACCAGCCCAGAGGAATATCAGAAGCTTTGGGAAACTATCTCCAATAAACAGACATGGTCCGGACTATTCCATAATAAGCGTAAGGATGGCGTGCTTTACTGGGAGCAAGCGGTTATTTCACCGGTGCTAGATTCTAAGGGTGCGATCACAAGTTTTGTAGCGGTAAAAGAAAACATTACTACTCGCTTGGCCGCGGAAGAAGAATTACGCGAAGCTTCTCAATATGTACGTAGCTTGATCGAGGCGAGCCTCGATCCACTGGTAACGATCAGCCCTGAAGGAAAGATTACCGACGTTAACAAGGCCACAGAGGAGGCGACAGGGGTGGGCAGAGATTCGCTTATTGGTAGCGATTTCTACAGTTATTTCACCGAACCAGAGCAAGCTCGACAAGGATATCAGCTGGTATTTTCCCAAGGCTCTGTGACTGATTACCCACTTGCCATCCGTCACTTTGATGGGCATGTCATTGATGTCCTATACAACGCCAGCGTTTACAGAAACCAGCGTGGAGAAATTGAGGGTGTGTTTGCAGCTGCCCGTGATATCACAACTGCAAAGGAAAACGAAAGATTCAAGGCATTTCTCCATGAAGGCACAGAAGCAAAATTTAAGGTGGCAGAAATCCTGCAGCATGCTGACCGACCGTTGCAGGAGCGAATGAATGAGGCACTTTCAATTGTTTTTCAGTTGCGTGGGTTGGACGTTCAACAGAAAGGTGGCATATTTTTGTTCGACCCCCACGAGAAGGTGCTTAATCTGAATGCCACTTGTGGCAAATTCACCCAACAGTTTCTGCAAGATGAGCAAACTGTTCCTTTGGGGAGATGTCTGTGTGGGCGTGCAGCTCAATCCGGTGAAATCATTGTGTCCGATAATTGTTTCGAGGATCACCGACACGAGAATCGCTGGCCTAATATGCAGCCCCATGGCCACTATATTATCCCTCTGATGATGGGCAAGGATTGCCTGGGTGTAATGTTCCTTTATACCGAAACAAATCCAGATAAAAATCCTGCCAGACTGGATATGCTCGGCCAGATTGGTGGTTTGTTTTCCTTGGCTATTATGAATGACAAGGTTCATCAGGCCATGGTTGCTGCTCGAACAGATGCCGAATCAATGGCGAAATTCAAATCCGAGTTCCTCGCTAATATGAGCCATGAAATCCGCACGCCCATGAATGCGATTATTGGTTTATCGCATTTGGCGTTGAACTTAGAGGTCCCAGGTGAGGTGCGGGACTATCTGGATAAAATCAATTCATCCTCGGAAAGTCTCCTTGGCATCCTTAACGATATCCTCGATTTCTCCAAGCTTGAGGCAGGCAAGTTTGCCATTGAGAATGTACCTTTTAACCTTGGCAAGGTGAAGGAGACACTGCTTAACCTGTTCTCGGCCAGAGCTGAACAGAAGCATCTTGCATTCAGCGTTGAAGTTGATCCCAATGTTCCGATCGATCTGAACGGGGATGCCCTCCGCCTGCAGCAGATTCTTTCCAACCTAATCGGCAATGCCCTCAAGTTTACTGAGCGTGGCGAGGTAAAGCTGGAGATCAAGTGCCTTGAATCTGATGCTTCGCAAGCCCGTCTTCGCTTCTGTGTCAGCGACACCGGCATCGGCATGAGACAGGAAAGCATCGACAAGTTATTCCAGCCATTTAGCCAGGCGGATACCTCCATTACCCGCCGCTTCGGAGGCACCGGGCTGGGGCTTGCTATCAGTCATGGGCTATTGCAACTGATGGGTGGCGAATTCACTGTAGAGAGCCAGATCGGCAAAGGCACCTGCTTCTACTTTGAACTGAATCTGGAAATTGCAGCGCCTGGCACGCATCAGGAAACGAATCGTCGACGCGAGGAACGCACAGCCGGCGCACTGGGCGATGAACTGCGTGAACAGGGTCAGAAACTCAAAGATTCGCGCATTCTGGTTGCAGAAGACAACAAGATCAACCAGATGGTCGTGAAAGAGTTCCTGAAACTCTCTGGCATAGAGGTGGATATTGCCAACAATGGGGTAGAAGCCTTGGAATACCTCAGAGACAAAACCTACGATGCGGTTCTAATGGATGTCCATATGCCTGAGATGGGAGGCGTCGAAGCGACTGAAATCATTCGCAAGCAGCCGCAGTTCACAAACCTACCTATCATCGCCCTTACGGCTGGCGTTACAGAGGAAGAACGCGTGAACTGTATGGCCTGTGGCATGAATGATTTTGTGACTAAACCCATCCGGCCTGAAGAGCTTATCGCAGCGCTGCTACACTGGGTTGGAAAAGTCAGCTAATTCAACGTCCGCATTGTCTGCGTAGCTGCAATTGAAGCCTTGAAATTGACTACCCGAAAGCAGTCATCGGCCAAAGTCTGTTCAGGGTCGGTTGCTGTCCTCGGTCTAACAATCCACGAACGGCCGGTATAAGTACTTAAGCAGAAGTTGGTTGCCTGGCACTGACTGTCAGATCAAGTCTGGATTACTACACATAATTTCATCAATGATTCGCCTTGCTATCTGCCCGGCATCCCTTGAGCCGGTTTCAACTCCTATGCGATAGGGCATCCCCATTAGTTTTGATCGCATTAGCTCAATGATTCGATTTTGCTCATAAGCTGCCACGCCTACATCAATGAGTTTGCCTGCCATCTTTTTATATTGCAGTTCGGCAAGGTTTGCCCGGTAGTGCATCCGCCTTGCTCTGGCATTAGTTATATCAAACTCCGTATCGAAGCGGCCTGATGCAATCTTTCGCACATGGAAACAATAAGGGATTGTCAGGTCAGTTAGTGTTTGAGCTTCGGCAGGGATGATGCCCTTGTCGCGCAACCTGTACGCGCTGGCGGCACTCATTCCGACAACTTCGGCAAACTGCTTTATTAATGGTTTCATGATCAATCACTACCCCCTTATAAAAATCTGGAACTAGCGCGGTTACGCGGTTCTTTGACCCCGCATATACGAAAGCCACCCAGTACCTTTGCATTGAAATAAGGTGCTAGGGCCGGTCTAGTGCCGGAAGCCACAAACTTATCGGCACCCCCCTCCATGCACCAGATCAGCAAATAGTTTGCAGGGTATAGAGTGGTAGTAAATACATTGTTACCGGCTGGCGGTACAGTGAAAGGGTCAAAAAGTGCCATTTACGTACCTGCTCCCGGTACAGTGAGGGCGTTAGCTGTACCTGCTGGCGGTACTGTACTGTACCTTTTGCCGGTACTGCCTTTACCGTCTGGCGGTACAGCGTTTGCGTTTTTCCCCATAGGTAACTTATTCATAAACGCCCATGCGCCGGGGTGGTAATGCTTTGCCTGAATATCCAGCCCGACAAAGTTTGATATTTTTAGCCATGTCACCGCATACCATGAAGGGCCGATATTCAGCCCGCCTTGTGTGGTCTGAATAATTAGGCCGCGTTCTATCAATTCAGCCTTGGCACGCTGGATTACATCGCGGGATTTCCAGCCGCGTTTCGCCAGCCATGCAAAGGACAGTTGCAAACGTCCGTTATTCTTTCCGTTGTGCTGGCGGATAAGATCAAACAACAAAGCCTTTGCCGGGTAACTTGCACCCATGAAGGCGACACTATCCAGCAGGGCGGTAGGGATTGCACCGTATTGCCCATTAACCGCCTCGGCAGGGCGTTTTTGTGATTTAGTTGTCATGTTCAACCATCCGCCAATCTGGACAGGTAGCAATACACGCCCCATAGCTCGATCAAAGACAGCGAAGCCATATCAGCACCTATGCCGAGATAAGAAAATCGCTCACAAAGCGTTTGCAAGCGTTCCAGCCAGTTTGGGTTATTCATGGCGCGGCCTTTCGCAGAATGTACCGTGCAATGCGATGTTTACGCCCGCACTCGGTAGCCGCATGTGTCCAAATAGTCACAATGTCATATCCCATTGATCGCAACTCAAACACGCGGGTCGCTGGCATCAAAATATCCAGATCGCGCCAGGCTTCGATAGTGGTAATGGATGCTTGTGTCTCAAACGCTGCCAGCAGGCGCAAGCGTTGAGAATGTGCCGTATTGTGGTCGCTCATTTCCGCGCCCCTTTCCAGCCGCGCTTATGCTTGCGACTGATACGGCTAGGCTTGATAATGGCGTTGTCTTGATTGTGCTTTGGGGCCGTGCGGGTGTCACCGTTGCGGCCCTTGTTGTTTGTGGTCATATCAGCCCCCGTTTACTAGGGCCAATACTTCACTGGCACGCCATACGGTAGTTTTGGGGCCGAGCTTGATAGGTTTAGGATATTTTCCCGCCGCCACACCGTTCCACCACGAAGTTGCAGATATGGGGATGATTGGCGGGATGTTGGCTTTTTTGCTGCCGATGATTTGCGGCAAGCGTAAAAAGCCGTCTTGCTGGATTGTGTGCATTTTGAATCACCATTGGTTATTGAAGGTGATTCACATTTAATACCGTATAAATTGAAGAAAAAACCTCTGATCTAGCATGGAGCGCACCATGCCTGCTAAATGCTCACTATGCTGGCTGGATGATGGTTCTCTCCCATTCCCTGCACCAATCCTCTATTTTTTTCTGGCTGGTAAGGTGTTCGGTTTTATTTAGCATATCCCTAGCAAATTCAGCTTTGCTCTTGTAGTTATCCGGTTTTTTCTGCCATTCCTGCCAGCACTCCAAGACAAAGGCTTTTTCTTTTTGCTTGGGGTCGTTCACTGCACGACTTATTCCACCACTCTTAGCTAGATCATGTTTGAACTGATCAAATAAGGCTTGTATATTTAAGTTTACGGGTTCTGTCGCTGCCAAAGTATTAAACTTTTCGATTAGCATATTCGTTGAATCGACTGTTTTATGAAGAATCATGTTACTTATCTCACCAGCATACAAAAGATATGCAATTTGCCCAGCTATTTCTTCCCAATTATTACTAATATGCGCATCCTTCAATAAGGCAAGATATCTTGACCGGTATGGCTTCGATTCCTCACTGACCGTTGAGCCTTGATCAATTTTCGCCAATAGACTTTCCCTTATTTCATTTATTCCTTGGCTAAAACCTTCAACATCATTATTCATCCAAACACCCCTTCAAGTGTGCATCCCTCAAGAAGATGCCGCGCCAGTCCTTAAGGGTTACGGATTTTCGCCTTCGGTAATTAGTCGAAAGCTAGGCGTGGCTTAACTGTTATGCCGCCTTACCGTTAAATGGCAGTATCTTCGCGCCAGCCCGCAAACCATCCAGATAATCCGCCCAGTGCTGCATCATTGCCGTGCGTTGTTTCAGATACAGTGCATGGTTATAGGCCGCGCTTACTTCGTTACGCTCCGCATGGGCAAGCTGCAACTCAATGTGCTGGTGGTCAAAGCCATGCTCATGTAACGCAGTTGAGGCAATACCTCTAAATCCGTGTCCGGTCATCATGCCGCCGTACCCCATACGCCTTAAAGCTACCAATATGGTGTTATTGCTCATGGTCGCGGATTTTCTGCCGTAGTGCTGGGCTGGGAAAAGATACTCACTTGAGCCGCTTATCAGTTGCAGGGTTTTCAATAGTTCAACGGCTTGGTTAGATAGCGGCACGATATGGGGGGTATCCATTTTCATGCGGTTAGCAGGAATGCGCCATTCAGCCGCATCTAAATCAATCTCGCTCCATTTGCCGCCGATTAGCTCACTGGTGCGGATAAATGTCAGCGCCATAAGTTTGATGGCAATGCGTGTCACTTGGTTGATGCTCGCCGCCTCAATCGCTCGTAGCAGGGCTGGGAGTTCTTTAATTTCAACCCGCGCATAATTCTTTTTGCGACGTGTTTCTATAATGTCGCTGGGTTTTATGTCAGTAGCGGGATTGCGTACCACCTTGCTTTCATCGCCGTGCGCGATTGCATACCGGAAGACTTGCCCGATCATTTGGTGCCCGCGTTTTGCCAGATCGAGAGCGCCTCGCTTGGCAATGGCTTTGACGGTACGGACTACATCAGGGGCGTTGATCGCTGTAATTGGCATATCGCCAAGTTCGGGATAAAGGTCTAACTCCATCCGGCGAAGGGCTTGCCGTGCATGGCGCTCGCTTTTGCCTTGCTGCCAGTGCTGGTGCCAACGGCCCGCCCATTCCTTGAATGTGTTGGTTTTGCTGAAAGCCTTTTCCTGTTCTTCAGCCTTTTTGTGTTCGTTTGGGTCAATGCCTTGCGTTAGTCGTTTGCGGGCTTGCAAGTGAAGTTCCCGTGCATCCTTTAGGCTGATTTCTGGATAATTTCCGATGACTAGCAATTTTTCTTTGCCTTCGTATCGGTACTTGTATCGCCATATCTTGCCGCCGGATGGCGTAACCCAGAGATATAGCCCGCCACCGTCCGGCAACTTGTATGCTTTTTCCAGAGGCTTTGCCTGCTTTGCTGCTACGTCTGATAAAGCCATTTTTGCCCTTTCTGGGGGTACATAACTTGGGGGTATCCCATAATCCCCCCAGATATACCCCCTGAATTGCATTGGTTTGGTGAAACTAGATTAAACGCAATTGAACGAATAGGCAATAAAAAACCCGCAGTTACGCTGGTTTAGTGGGCTTCTTTGAATGGTGCTGAATCTTGAATTGGTCGGGATGGCGGGATTCGAACTCGCGACCCCTTGCACCCCATGCAAGTGCGCTACCAGGCTGCGCTACATCCCGACCGGGTCCAGAGAGTTTCAGACTCTCAAGGAGCGGCGAATTATAGCGGAAAGAAAGGCGTGCTGCCAGCACAATGAATTAGTAAGTTATGAGTGCAGGGCTGGGCGCATCATATCAATAATGCCTTGTAGATCATCGCGTAAAGATTGCCAGTCGAAAGCGGCAGTGGCTGCGTCCATCGGAGCTGCTAATGATGATGCGGGCGCAGCGGGGGGGAGTGCAGACACCGGAACGGGAGCTTCATTTTGGGTGTCGATTTCTTCAAGTTGGTTGCGAGCACCGTTGATGGTAAACCCTTGCTGGTAGAGCAGTTCGCGAATGCGACGTATGAGCAGAACCTCGTGATGCTGGTAATAACGGCGGTTACCTCTGCGCTTGACCGGTTTGAGTTGAGTAAATTCCTGCTCCCAATAACGCAGCACATGAGGTTTGACCCCGCACAGTTCGCTTACTTCACCGATGGTGAAATAACGCTTGGCGGGTATGGGTGGCAGTGGAATCGTATCAGTTGTTTCCAGCATACATCTCGTCTACCTGCGTTTTGAGTTTCTGGCTGGCATGGAAAGTTACAACGCGACGTGCGGTAATCGGGATTTCTTCCCCGGTTTTAGGGTTGCGCCCAGGGCGTTCTGACTTTTTGCGCAATTCGAAATTGCCAAAACCGGATAGCTTGACGCTGTCACCAGTTTCAAGAGAGGTGCGGATTTCCTCGAAAAAAGCTTCTACCATGTCTTTGGCTTCGCGTTTGTTGAGTCCCACCTGATCAAACAGTAAATCTGCCAAATCGGCTTTAGTTAGAGTCATTGGATTTCTTTCAGCTACGAAGAATTGCGCCGAACTTCTGTGTCAGTACGGCAACCATTTTATTCATTGCCGAATCAGCGTCCTCATCGGTCAATGTTTTTTGAGTATCTTGCATAAGCACAAGAAATGCAAGACTTTTCTTGCCTTGAGCAATACCCTGGCCACGATAGACATCAAACAGTGAGACCTCATTTACAACATGGTTGGTCACGGTGCGCATGGCGTCGAGCATGGATTGCACTGCAACGGATTCATCGACTACAACGGCCAGGTCACGACGGATTGGCGGGAACTTCGGAACCTCGGCAAATACCGGCATGTGGACTTCTAATAGCGCATCCAGATCCATTTCGAACAGTACTGCGTTGCGAGGAAGGTCATATTGCTGCTGCAGCCTTGGATGAAGAACTCCCAGGGTACCGATGGCGCGATCATGCAACACAATCTCGGCGCATTGTCCGGGATGCATGGCCGGATGTTGTGATGGACGGAACAATGCGGTGTGGGAAGTCAGTGCTTCAATGTCGGACTTGACGTCAAAAAAGTCGATAGCTCGTGAGGTGGTGCCCCACTGTTCTTGTTCGGCCTCGCCATAACAGATCCCGGCCAGTCTGTTCTTCTGTTTGTAATGATGGCCCTCCATGGCAAAGCAGGCCCCGATTTCAAATAATCGCACGCGGGACTGTTTGCGGTTGAGGTTGTAAGTCAGGGCATCGAGCAGGCCACCCAGCATACTGGAGCGCATTACACTCATGTTGCTGGCAATCGGATTGCGCAGGCTGATCGGGGTTTCGTTGCCAGTCAGATTTTTTTCCCAGTCTATGTCGACAAAGCTGTAGGTAATTGCTTCCTGATAATCGCGGCCGGACATGAATTGACGTATCGCATTTTCACCGCGGCGTGATTCGATGGCGGGCAGCATCTGCATGCTGGCCTGGGGTGCCTGGGGCAAAATATTATCGTAACCGTGCAGCCGGGCAATTTCCTCGATCAGATCCTCTTCAATCGCGATATCAAAGCGCCAACTGGGAGGGGTGACAGTGAAACAATCGCCATCCTGTGTGAATGGCATGGCGAGTCGCTTGAATAAGTCGGAAATCTTGTCTATGGCGAAAGAAATCCCGAGTACGCGATGCAGGCGCGATAGCCGGAGTTTTACCGGGGGGCGTGTAGGCAGGGCTGCAGTATCGATAGCAGAAACAGGGCCGGCAGCCCCTCCGCAGATTTCCAGTATCAGTTGGGTGGCACGTTCCATGGCCTGGGCCGTCGCAGCAAAGTCGACGCCACGTTCAAAGCGGTAAGAGGAATCGGATGAGAACCCCAGACGACGTGCCTTTCCGATAATCGCTGCCGGGCTGAAAAAGGCACTTTCAAGAAAGATATCGGTTGTGTCGCAAGTGACGGATGTGGCTACGCCTCCCATGATGCCGGCCAGTGCCACGGCACCATGATCATCGGCAATCACCAGAAAGTCCTGTGCAATGGTGATGGTCTGCTGATTGAGCAGTTCGATCTGCTCGTTCGGCCTGGCCATTCTCACGGCGATATTTCCCTGGAGTTTGTTGAGGTCGAAGGCGTGCATGGGTTGACCCAACTCTAGCAACACGTAGTTGGTGATGTCGACAATTGCCGAAATGCTCCGAGTGCCACTGCGTTCGAGCCGTTGCTTCATCCAGGCGGGCGTGGCGGCGGCGGCATTAACGTTGCGTATGATTCGGCCTGTGTAACGTGAGCAAGCGGATGGGTCGGATATGGTGATGCCTTTTTGTTCCTGGTGGGAGACCGGTGTGCCGATGATTTCAGGAAGCTTGAGCGGCGCTGCAGTCAACGCGGAAACCTCGCGGGCAATACCGGCAATACTCAGGCAGTCGCTGCGATTCGGAGTGAGTTTGAGAGTAAAAAGGCGATCGTCGAGGTCGAAAAAGTCGCGGATGCTTTTGCCGACGGGTGCGTCGTCCGGGAGTTCGAGTAGCCCGTTGCTTTCTTCGGCCAGCCCGAGTTCCTTGTCCGAACACATCATGCCAAAGGATTCGACACCGCGCACCTTTGCGCGCTTGATTTCGAAACCAGGCAGTTTGGCACCCACCAGCGCACACGGCGCTTTCAGGCCGGGGCGTGCATTGGGTGCCCCACAGACGATTTGCAACGGTTCCGTCTGGCCAACATGCACCATGCAGATTTGCAATCGGTCAGCATCCGGATGTTTTTCAGCCGACAGAATCTCGGCAACGACGACGTTGGTAAACTCGGGCGCGACCGGATCGAGTTCTTCCACTTCCAGTCCGGCCATGGTCAGAACATGAGACAGTTCTTCACTGGTAAGCGAGGGGTTGACCAGGCTACGCAGCCAATTCTCAGAAAATTTCATTCTTTTCTATTCAGTTGTCGATCGTCAGGAATCAGTTGAACTGCTTGAGAAAGCGCAGATCGTTTTCAAAGAACAGTCGCAGATCATTTACACCGTAGCGCAGCATGGCGAGCCGTTCAACACCAAAACCAAAGGCAAAACCGATGTATTTCTCGCTGTCGATGCCGACGTGCGTCAACACGTTGGGATGCACCATGCCGCAGCCGGCCACTTCCAGCCATTTACCCTGTCGTGGTCCGCTGGTAAAAGCCAGGTCGATTTCTGCCGAGGGCTCAGTGAATGGAAAGAACGAGGGGCGGAAACGCACCTGCAATTCATCGGTCTCAAAATAATTCCTGAGAAAATCCGCGATCACGCCCTTGAGATTGGCAAAGCTGACGTTTTCACCTATCCACAGACCTTCAACCTGATGAAACATGGGTGAGTGCGTGGCATCGGAATCGACGCGGTATACCCGCCCAGGAGCAATGATGCGAATATCCGGCATGGTTTTCATGGACTGGTGACGAGCGACATGCGCTTCCATGTAACGTACCTGGATTGGCGAGGTGTGCGTCCTCAGTACGTGTTCGTCGTCGACATAGAAGGTATCGTGCATGGCACGTGCAGGGTGATCCTGCGGAATGTTGAGCGCAGTGAAGTTGTAGAAATCGTTCTCGATCTCCGGCCCAGCGGCCACTTCGAACCCAATCGCGTGGAACAGTGCCTCGATGCGTGCCAGTGTGCGTGATACCGGATGCAGCCCCCCGCTATTTCGGCCACGGCCTGGCAAAGTCACGTCTATGGTCTCGCTGGCAAGTTTCTGTGCCTGCTCAGCGGCCAGCAATGTGTCGCGGCGAGCGCCGACCAGCGCTTCAACTGTCTGCTTGGCCTGATTGATGGCGGCACCAGCGGCAGGGCGTTCTTCCGCGGACAGTTTTCCGAGTTGTTTGAGCTGCTCGGTCAGCGACCCACTCTTGCCGAGGAAGCGTGATTTGGCCAGCTCCAGTTCAGCCATGCTGGTTGCCGATGCCAGTGAGGCTTGTGCGTCAGCAATAATATGTTCGAGTTGATTCATATGTTCTTAAGCGATAACAACAAAAAAGGAGGCGCGAGCCTCCTTTTTTGCCGTAACCGAAATTACGCAGCGCCGAGGCCGGCCTTTGCCATGTCAGCGATCTTGGCAAACGCTGGCTTGTCAAAAACGGCCAGGTCAGCCAGAACCTTGCGGTCGACTTCCACAGCAGCCTTTTTCAGGCCGTTCATGAAGCGGCTGTAGGTCAGGCCGCACTCGCGTGCGCCGGCGTTGATACGGGCAATCCACAGGGCACGGAACTGACGCTTTCTCTGGCGACGGTCACGATAGGCGTATTGCCCGGCTTTCATTACCGCTTCTTTGGCAATGCGGTAGACGTTTTTGCGACGACCGCGATAACCCTTGGCAGCGTTCAGTATTTTTTTGTGACGTGCGCGGGCAATGACACCACGTTTGACTCTTGGCATGGTCTGTCTCCCTTATGCGAACGGCATCATGGCGCGAATGGACTTCACATCGCTGGCCACTACGTTAACGGCACCACGCAAATGACGCTTGTTTTTGGTGGTCTTCTTGGTGAGGATATGGCGCTTGAACGCCTGTCCCCGCTTGATCGAGCCGCCAGCGCGGATTTTGAACCGCTTTGCCGCGCCGCTCTTGGTCTTCATTTTTGGCATTTTGTAACTCCTGTTGGATTACTGAAAAAACAGGCGATCGGGCATGCCTTGTAAGGATTGAATCCTAAGCCGCGTCGCCTGACTTATTGGCCTGGTAGCGAACTACTTGGCCTTTTTGTGGGGAGCCAGCACCATCACCATCTGCCGACCCTCCATTTTAGGGAACTGCTCCACTACGGCGTGTTCGGCCAGATCAGCCTCGACACGCTTAAGCAGCGCCATTCCCAACTCCTGGTGAGTGATTTCACGGCCACGGAAACGCAGTGTCACCTTGGCTTTGTCACCTTCACTCAAAAACCGTACTAGATTACGTAATTTGACGTTGTAATCGCCATCATCCGTACCCGGGCGGAATTTTACTTCCTTGACCTGGACCTGCTTCTGCTTCAGTTTGGCCTCATGCTGCTTTTTGCTCTCGCGGTACTTGAACTTGCCGTAATCCATCATTCGGCAGACCGGAGGTTTCGCAGTCGGTGCGATTTCCACCAGATCGAGTTCGGCCTCTTCGGCCTGTGCCAGCGCTTGTTGCAAACTGACGATGCCTATCGGCTCGCCTTCGGGCCCTACCAACCGAATTTCCGGCGCAGTAATCTCGCCGTTGATCCGTGTTTCTTTATCCTGAGCTATAGCAGTTTCTCCAAGTCAATAAATAATAAGCCGCGCGCTACCCTTTGCTCTGGACCTCGGCTGCCAGCCTGTCAATCAGGTCTTGCAGCGGCATGGAACCAAGGTCTTCGCCCTTGCGGGTACGCACGGCCACCTGCCCACTTTGCATTTCACGATCACCCGCCACGAGCAGGTAAGGGTAGCGTTGTAGGCTATGTTCTCGAATTTTATAGGTTATTTTCTCATTTCTCAAGTCCGATTGCACTCTTAGACCATTTTTTCTGAGTTCCTGGGCTATCTTCTGCACATATTCCGATTGAGTATCGGTGATATTCATCACCACGGCCTGTACCGGCGACAGCCATAATGGCAGCGCTCCTGCATAGTTTTCGATCAGGATGCCGATGAAGCGCTCCATGGAACCGACGATGGCGCGATGTAGCATGACCGGCGGTTTGCGAGAATTGTCTTCGTCCACATATTCTGCGCCCAGTCGAACGGGGAGGTTGAAGTCGAGCTGAATGGTGCCGCATTGCCACAAGCGGCCAAGTGAATCCTTGAGCGTAAATTCAATTTTGGGGCCGTAGAAGGCGCCTTCTCCGGGCTGCAGGTCGTAGGTCAGATTGTTCTGTTTCAAGGCTGCTGCCAATCCGGCTTCGGCCTTGTCCCAGGTCTCATCCGAACCTACACGTTTTTCGGGGCGGGTGGAGAGCTTGACCAGCACGTCGTTGAACCCAAAGTCGGTATAAACCTGTTGCAGCATAACGATGAAAGCCGACACCTCCGACTGAATCTGTGTTTCGGTACAGAAAATATGTGCGTCGTCCTGAGTAAAGCCGCGAACGCGCATCAGACCGTGCAGTGCGCCCGATGGCTCATTGCGATGGCATGAGCCGAATTCTGCAAGACGTAATGGCAGTTCCCGGTAGCTGTGCAGACCATGGTTGAAAATCTGAACGTGCCCGGGACAATTCATCGGCTTGACCGCGTAGTCGCGGTTTTCCGAGGAAGTGGTGAACATGTTGTCGCGATAGTTTTCCCAATGGCCGGATTTTTCCCACAGAGTGCGATCCATGACCAGCGGTGTACGTACTTCCTGGTAACCGTACTCGACGAACTTATTGCGCATGTATTGTTCGACTTGCTGCCAAAGTGACCATCCTTTTGGATGCCAGAACACCATACCAGGCGCATCGTCTTGCATGTGGAACAGTTCGAGATGGCGGCCCAGTTTGCGGTGATCGCGTTTCTCTGCCTCTTCCAGCGCATGCAGGTAGGCGTCCTGATCTTCCTTTTTGGCCCAGGCGGTTCCGTAAATGCGCTGCAGCATTTCGTTTTTGGAATCACCCCGCCAGTAGGCGCCGGCCACTTTCATCAGCTTGAACACCTTGAGCTTGCCGGTGGAGGGGACATGCGGGCCACGACAGAGGTCAGTAAACCCACCTTCTTCATACAGCGAGACATCCTCGCCCTGCGGAATGCGGTCGATGATCTCGGCTTTGTAGTGTTCGCCGATGGACTTGAAATACGAGATGGCTTCGTCGCGCGGCATGACTTTGCGAATCACAGGAATGTCCTGCCTGGCCAGTTCAGCCATGCGTTTCTCAATCGCGGTCAGGTCATCCGGAGTAAAGGGGCGCTTGTAGGAAAAGTCGTAATAAAAACCATTGTCAATGCATGGGCCGATGGTCACTTGTGCTTCCGGGAACAGTTCCTTGACTGCATAGGCCAGCAGGTGGGCGGTCGAGTGACGAATGATATCCAGACCATCCCCATCCTTGTCAGTGACGATGGCAACCTCAGCATCTTCAGTAATGGTGAAAGTGCTATCCACCAGTTTGCCATTGACCCTGCCAGCCAGTGCGGCACGTGCAAGGCCAGCGCCTATATTCAGCGCGATTTCGGCGATGGTGACGGGTGCATCGAATTTTCGTACGGAACCGTCTGGTAAACGGATAGCTGGCATGTTTTGTACCGTAATGGTTGTGAATTAAGCTGGCTACAAGGCCAAGCTTTTGAAAAGGCGCGATTTTCTCACGAAGCTGCACCTGCGGGCAATATGAAATCACAAACTATTCTTGGCGTTGTGTGATTGGATTCACTACAATTCGTCCACGATGAGCAGAAAATATTTTGGAACCGATGGCATCCGCGGCAAGGTAGGGAATGCTCCTATTACACCGGACTTTGTCATGCGGCTGGGTTATGCGGCCGGTCGGGTGCTGGTCGGGATCGATCACCATCTGTCCCAGGGTGAACATCCTGCCGTGTTGATTGGAAAAGACACACGAATTTCCGGCTATATGCTGGAATCCGCCCTGCAGGCGGGTCTTTCGGCAGCCGGTGTGGATGTGCTGCTGACCGGGCCGATGCCGACCCCCGCCGTAGCCTACCTCACCCGTGCCCTGCGTGCACAGGCTGGTATTGTGATTTCCGCATCGCACAATCCGTTTGAGGACAACGGAATCAAGTTCTTTTCGGCCGATGGGACAAAACTTCCCGACGCGATAGAACTGGCAATTGAGGCAGAACTTGATCAGCCGATGCAGGTGAGAGCCTCTGCCGAGCTTGGCAAGGCAAGACGGATCAATGATGCGGTCGGCCGTTATATCGAATTCTGCAAGAGCACTTTCCCCAATGCGCTGGATTTGCGCGGCCTGAAAATTGTGATCGATTGTGCTCATGGAGCCACCTACCATATCGCGCCGCATGTATTTCATGAACTGGGTGCCGAGGTGATCAGCATCGGTGTGCAGCCTGACGGTCTCAATATCAATGCCGGGTTTGGATCCACACAGCCTCAGGCGTTGTGTCAGGCAGTGATCGAGCGGGAAGCTGATCTTGGCATTGCTTTCGACGGTGATGGCGACCGTCTGGTGATGGTGGATGCGCAAGGCAACCTGCTCGATGGGGATCAACTGCTTTACATCATTGCTTCGCATGGCAAGCATGCCGGGCGATTAGAGGGTGGAGTGGTCGGCACGCTGATGAGCAATCTCGGCTTCGAGCACGCGCTGGAGCGGCTGGGAATCCCGTTTGTCCGTGCCAGTGTAGGTGACCGTTACGTGCTGGAATTAATGAATGAAAAAGGCTGGCGCCTCGGAGGCGAGAACTCCGGCCATATCATCTGCCTTGACCGCCATACCAGCGGTGACGGTATTGTGGCTGCCCTGCAGGTGCTGGGTGCCATGAGGGAAAGCGGGAGTTCCCTGCCGGAACTGCTGGCCGGTCTTACCATGTATCCACAGGTGCTGGTGAACGTTAAAGTCGAGAGGCGTATCGCTCTTGATACACCAGCCATTCAGGCTGCCGTGAGTGATGCCGAGCAGGCGCTGAACGGCTCCGGTCGCGTGCTGTTAAGGGCCTCCGGCACTGAACCCAAGGTTCGGGTCATGGTGGAAGGCGTGGAACGCCAGCAGGTGGAAATGCTGGCGAACCGGATTGCGGATGTTGTGCGGGCTGCTGTTTAATCTTTTGCAAACACCATTCGACCACTCTTGAAATCTACCTTCACCCTGTCCTTGGCTGCGAAATTCCCGGCCAGGATTTCTCTGGCAAGGGGATTCTCGATTTCGGCCTGAATTGCCCGTTTCAGTGGTCTTGCGCCATATACTGGATCGAAGCCGGCATTGGCAATTTCCTTCAGTGCGGCATCCGTGACCTCCAGCCCCATCTCCATCGCCGCTAGACGTTCGGAAAGGTTCTGCAACTGGATTGCGGCGATCGACTTGATGTGTGCATCCCCCAGCGCGTGGAACACGACCACTTCGTCGATTCTGTTGACAAATTCGGGGCGGAAATAGCTCTTGACTTCGCCCATCACCGCCAGCTTGATTACCTGGTAATCATCGCCTGACATCTGCTGGATCATCTGGCTGCCAAGATTCGAAGTCATGATGATGACGGTGTTCTTGAAATCCACGGTGCGGCCCTGTCCGTCCGTCATGCGGCCGTCGTCCAGTACCTGCAGAAGTACGTTGAACACGTCCGGATGCGCCTTCTCGACTTCGTCCAGCAAAATAACGGAGTATGGCTTGCGTCGCACCGCTTCGGTGAGGTAGCCGCCTTCCTCGTAGCCCACGTAGCCGGGTGGCGCACCGATCAGGCGTGCGACGGAATGTTTTTCCATGAATTCGCTCATGTCGATCCGGATCAAATGGTCCTCGCTGTCGAACATGAAGTTGGCCAGTGCCTTGCAAAGCTCTGTCTTGCCCACACCGGTGGGCCCCAGAAACAGGAAGGATCCATACGGGCGATTAGGGTCAGAGAGGCCGGAGCGCGAGCGACGGATGGCATCAGCCACCAGTCGGACGGCTTCGTCCTGCCCGACTACACGCTCATGCAGTTTGTCTTCCATCTGCAGCAGCTTGTCGCGCTCCCCCTGCATCATCTTGGACACCGGAATGCCTGTGGCGCGCGAGACCACTTCGGCGATTTCCTCGGCGCCAACCTGCGTGCGCAGCAGCTTATGTTTCGATTCCGTGCCCTGCGTCGCCTCGGCCTGTTTCAGCTGTGCTTCCAGTTGTGGCAATTTACCGTACTGGATTTCTGCCAGCTTGTCGTACTGGCCCTGCCGTTGCAGGTCTGCCATCTGTGCCTTGAGGCGATCGATCTCTTCCTTGATGTGGGTCGAACCCTGTACCTGCGACTTTTCCGCCTTCCAGATTTCTTCCAGATCGGCATATTCGCGCGACAGGTCTTCAATTTCCTGTTCTATCAGTTCCATACGCTTTTTCGAAGCCTCGTCCTTTTCCTTCCTGACGGCTTCTCGCTCGATTTTCAGTTGAATCAGGCGACGGTCGAGTTTGTCCATCGATTCCGGCTTGGAGTCGATTTCCATCTTGATGCGACTGGCGGCCTCGTCGATCAAATCGATGGCCTTGTCCGGCAGAAAACGATCGGTAATGTAGCGGTGTGAGAGTTCGGCGGCGGCTACGATGGCAGGGTCTGTTATTTCCACGCCATGATGCAATTCGTACTTTTCCTGCAAACCGCGCAGGATGGCGATAGTGGCCTCTACGGAAGGCTCGTCTACCAGAACCTTCTGGAAGCGACGCTCCAGCGCGGCATCCTTTTCAATGTATTTGCGGTATTCGTCCAGTGTGGTTGCTCCAACGCAGTGCAGTTCTCCGCGTGCCAGGGCCGGTTTGAGCATGTTGCCGGCGTCCATCGCCCCTTCTGCTTTGCCAGCACCGACCATGGTGTGGAGTTCGTCGATGAAAACGATGGTCTGGCCTTCATCCTGCGCCAGTTCCTTGAGCACGGACTTGAGTCGTTCTTCGAATTCGCCACGATACTTGGCGCCGGCCAGCAGAGCGGCCATGTCAAGGGAAAGAACCTTCTTGTTCTTCAGCGTTTCCGGGACTTCGCCATTGATGATGCGTTGTGCCAATCCCTCCACAATGGCCGTCTTGCCCACGCCTGGTTCACCGATCAGAACCGGGTTGTTCTTGGTGCGGCGCTGCAGAACCTGGATGGTGCGGCGGATTTCATCATCGCGTCCGATCACCGGATCAAGCTTGCCCATCCGAGCGCGTTCCGTCAGATCCAGTGTGTATTTTTTGAGGGCTTCACGCTGCCCTTCGGCTTCTGCATTTTGCACGTGTTCTCCCCCCCGCACGGCGTTGATGGCCTGTTCCAGCGCTTTGCGGTGAAGACCCGTTTCTTTCAGAAGCCGACCGGTTTCTCCCTTGTCTTCGGTCATGGCAAGCAGAAACATTTCGCTGGCAATAAAAGCGTCGCCATGTTTCTGGGCTTCCTTGTCAGTAATGTTCAGCAGATTGTTGAGATCGCGAGAAATGGTGACTTCGCCGCCATGTCCTTCGACCTTGGGTAGTCGGGCGATCGCCTGCTGCAGGCCATTTCTGAGTGGTATCAGGTTGGTGCCGGCGCGTTGCAGCAAAGATGCAGTGCTGCCATCGTCCTGATTGAGCAGCGCCAGCAAAAGATGCTGGCACTCAATGAACTGGTTGTCGTTACCCACGGCCAGGCTTTGTGCATCGTTCAGCGCCTGCTGGAACTTGGTGGTCAGTTTGTCGAAACGCATAAGGTGTCCTTTCTGAGTCGTTAACGGCTATATCAGGCTAAACCTTGTTTTTTCAAGGGGCTGACACGGGTGCGACGATATGCCGCATTCCGTGGTCGCAATTGAGTCAGTAAAATCCGGACACTTTTGTCAACTAACATTTCTGGAGTATCCGAATGCACTGCTGCAACCCTCGAATGGCTTCCATCGTTTCGCTGGTGCTGGCGCAAATGACGCTGGTGTCCTCAAGTTTTGCCGACGATGTTATTAAGGCACCGGTCGTCGACGTTGTGGCTGAAAAACTTCGTCCCTTGCCATCAGCGACCAATATGGAGTTGGGGCAGGAGAGTCTGTCGCGATTGCGCGCAAATACCAGTGATACGGCGTCGTTGCTGGAAAGTCTGCCGGGGGTCAGCCTGGCAGGTGCCGGCGGGGTTTCCAGTTTGCCGGCCATTCACGGGATGTCGGATGACCGGGTTCGGATCAAGGTGGATGGCATGCATCTCATTTCGGCCTGTGCCAATCACATGAATCCGCCGCTCTCCTACATCGATCCATCCAATGTTTCGGTCGTCAAGGCATTTGCCGGGATTACCCCTGTCAGCGTCGGGGGAGACAGCGTTTCCGGTACGATACAGGTCGATTCTGCAGCGCCGGAATTTGCCCTGCCAGGGCAGGGCATGCTGGTCAATGGCAGGGCGGCTGCATTTTACCGCAGCAACAACGATGCGCGCGGCGCCAATGTGACTGCAACTGTGGCGGGGGAGTCACTGTCCGTGCGCTACACCGGTTCCACTGTGGACGCCGACAACTACACTGCCGCACGCAAATTCAAGCCCGCTGGCCAGGCTGCCTGGGGTCGCGGCTGGCTAGATGGGGATGAAGTCGGCTCATCAGCCTATGAGGCGCAAAATCACGCGCTGGCTTTTGGCCTGCGTCATGAGAATCATTTGCTGGAGCTCAAGTTGGGTTGGCAGAACATTCCCGAGCAGGGCTTTCCCAATCAGCGAATGGATATGACCGATAACGACAGCAGGCAGATCAATCTGCGTTATACCGGGCAATTCGACTGGGGGCAGGTGCAGGCAAGCGCGTATCACGAAAGAACCCGCCACAGCATGCAGTTTGGCGATGACAAGCTTTACTGGTATCAGGATATGATGATGAACCGGAACGTGGCCGGCATGCCCATGGACACAGAAGGCCGTAACACCGGTGCGCAGATCAAGGCTGACGTGATCTTGTCGGAACGGGATGTGTTGCGCGTTGGGGGGGAATACCAGCGTTACCGTCTGGATGACTGGTGGAATCCGGTAGCTCACTCGGGCATGATGATGGGTCCCGGCCGGTTCTGGAATATCAACAATGGCCAGCGGGATCGCTACGATGTCTTTGCGGAGTGGGAAGCACACTGGAGCCCGCAGTGGGTCACTCAGCTGGGTGCGCGTAGCGGTACCGTCAAAATGGATGCGGGCAACGTCCAGGGTTACAGCAACACGATGATGATGGGAATGATGGGGGCTGGATACAAACCCGCGGCGGATGCATTCAATGCCAGGCAGCACGATCAGGATGACCATAACTGGGATGTCACGGCGCTGGCGAGATTCACGCCCAATTCCGGCGTGACACTGGAAGCCGGCTACGCCATGAAAACACGTTCCCCCAACCTTTATGAGCGTTACACCTGGTCCATGACCAACAGCATGGTGATGAACATGAATAACTGGGTGGGTGATGGCAACGGTTATGTCGGCAACCTGCGTCTTGATCCGGAAATTGCGCACACCCTAAGCGTTTCTGCCGATTGGCACGATGCCGCGCAATCGGATTGGAATCTCAAGGTGACACCGTTTTATACACACGTCGAAGATTACATTGATGCGGTGGCCTGTTCCCGGATATACAACAATTGCCCCATGTCACGAAAGGATGGTTTCGTTAACCTGAGCCTGGATAACCAGACGGCTAATCTATATGGCGTGGATGTTTCCGGCAAAGCACAACTGGTCGAGGGGACAGGTATCGGGAGTTTCGCCGTCAGCGGGTTACTGAATTATGTACGAGGCAGAAATACCGACAGCCACGATGACCTCTACAACATGATGCCGCTGAATGCGACGCTGGCCCTGGAACACCACCTGGGTGGCTGGAGCAATACGTTGCAGGCGAAGCTGGTATCGTCAAAGGATCATGTGCAATCGGTCCGAAAGGAACTGGAGACCTCCGGTTACGCTTTGCTTAACTTCTACAGTAGCTACCAATGGAAGCAGGTGCGCTTTGATCTGGGCGTCGAGAACCTGCTGGACAAGGACTACGACAACCCACTGGGAGGTGCTTATCTCGGTCAGGGGGCCACTATGGGTACGAGCGTGGCGTGGGGCACCGCCGTTCCTGGCATGGGGCGATCGATCAACGTGGGGCTGACGGTCAATTTCTAACCTGTTACAGGGGTGTCGGTTGGGTGCGGCAATATGCCACATGGTTCGTGACCCTGACTGCACCCTATAATCAGGTGATTTTTACTTCTTTGAGTATTTTTAATGAACCTTTTTGTTCGTGCCGGTCTTGCAGCTGGATTCGTGATTCTGCCCCTGATCCTGCCTGCTTTTGCATTTGCATGTTCCAGTTGCGGTTGTACGTTGAATTCTGACTGGGCCACGCAGGGTTTTGCAACCGGCGAAGGCACACGCTTCGATATCCGTTTTGACTACTTCAAGCAGAAGGACTACCGCCACGGTACCGATTCTGTCAGCCGTGGCGAGGTTGCCGCGGCAGGAACAGAAGTACAGGACACCACCATCAACCGCAACCTGACGCTGGGGCTGGAGCACAGCTATAACCAGGACTGGGCGGTCAGCGTACAGTTGCCTGTATACAATCGCTCTCATGAGACCTATGGCGAAGCCTACCCGGCCAAGGATGAATATCTCACCTCGTCCTCGAAAGGCATTGGCGATCTGCGCATTACCGGGCGGTATCAGGGATTAAGCGCTGATCACAGCATAGGCCTGACATTTGGACTCAAACTTCCTACCGGTGAAACCAAGGACACATTCAAGGATGGCTCTCCGCTCGATCGCGGGTTGCAGTTGGGAACTGGCACGACGGATTTGTTGCTGGGAGGTTACCATTTTGGCAGCATCAACCGTGACTGGGACTACTTTGCCCAAGCCACTTTTCAGATTGCGCTCAACAGCCATGACGGCTTCCGTCCGGGGAATGGCGTGAACGCCAGCGCCGGTGTTCGCTACATGGGTTTCGAATCCGTGATTCCCCAATTGCAACTGAATGCACGGGTGGAAAAGCGTGAGTCTGGCGCTCAGTCGGACAAACCCAACAGCGGTGCAACATTGCTATATTTCAGCCCTGGCGTTACGGTGCCGGTCAACAAAAGCCTTCAGGTATTTGGCTTTTTCCAGGTGCCGGTCTATCAGCGTGTGAATGGCTATCAGATCGAGCCTGAAGCGTCGCTGTCAGCTGGATTGCGCTATAGCTTCTAGTTCTCTTCAAGCAGTGGCGTAACGATTTTTTCCAGTTGCGCCTCGTCTATGCCGGCTTGGCCGAACCAGCCGTCCTTACGTAAAATGCCCTTGCGATCAATGACAAAAGTCAGTGGCAGGCGCCAGATACGCCCATACCCTTTGTGCCGGGTGTTGCGTTCCAGCGCTGCGTCGAAAGAATAGTTGCGCATGACCTCGCGCACTATGGGGTCGTCGGAATCTTCGTCCTGACTTACGGCAATCATGTGCAGCCCCTGATCCTTGTGCTTTTCAAAATAACTGTGGAATGCCGGCATTTCCTGTCGGCAGGGGGGGCACCAAGTCGCCCAGAAGTTGATGACGATAACCTGGCCTTTGAGTGACTCGCTGGAAAATGCCTTCCCGTTAAGCAAAACGGCTGTGATCGGAGGCGCCGGTTTCCCCTCTTCGATGCCGGCTGCCTTGGTCTGGACGCAGACGGTCAGCATGGCAAGGAAAAGTGCGATGAAAGGATTTTTCAAGGAATCCCCCTCTAGTTGTCTGGTTAGACGTTATAAGCGTACTATCAGACCAAATTTCCACCGCTGATGCAACCAGGTGCGGCAATGTGTCACGCTGAGGTGTTGGCATTGCTGGGTTAGAATGAAAATATGAATTCAGCTGCATCCTATACAGCATCGCTGACCAACCTGCTTAGACTGTTCTGGCTTCGCATGGTGATGGCAACCGTGATTGGAGTGGCCTCGACCGCTGCGATCACCCTTTTTGATATTTCCTTGAATCCCGCGGTAATCATTAGCACATTGTTGCTGTTGCTGCTGCTTAACGGATTTACCTGGTGGAGGCTGAAGCGTCCGGATCCGGTCAGTCATCAGGAAATGCTCACGCAGTTGCTGATGGACATGGCCATTCTTACCGGGTTGTTCTATGCCACAGGAGGCTACACCAATCCGTTTGTCTGGATGTATTTGTTGCCCTTGACGGTAGCTGCCGTGGCGCTGCCCTGGCGGCATACCTGGCTGGTTGCTTTGCTGGCTGTGGGCTGCTACAGCAGCCTGATGTTCTGGTATCAACCCATGCCCATGACAGAGATGGATATGTCCGGCATGAACATGAGCGGAATGAGTGCCCGTGAGATGCACATGATGCACATGCACCAGCAGCAAAGCGGATTCAGCATACATCTGCTGGGAATGTGGGCGGGATTTGTCGTCAGTGCCGGAGTTATTGCATTTTTCGTCGAACGCATGGGTCGCAGTTTGCGTGAATATGATCGATTGATTGCCGAAACCCGTGAGAAAATGCTCGAAAGTGAGCGCATGCTCGCCTTAGGGACCCTGGCTACGGCTGCTGCCCATGAACTGGGTACGCCGTTATCTACGATGGCGGTCGTTACCGGGGAACTGGCGCAGGAATGTCGCGGCAATCCGGCGCTGGAGGAGCCCTTGGTGGTGTTGCGAACTCAGATCGATCGCTGCAAGCATATTCTGACCTCGATTACGGCATCCGCCGGGCGTCAACGAGCCGAAGGCGGGGGTGCATGGGCACTGGATGAATTTCTGGGTCAGGTGTTCAATCGCTGGTGCGATACGCGACCTGCCACCCATATGCAACTGACCATGCGGGGCAGCCGACCGGGCCCGGTCATTGCGCTTGATCGTACGGTGGAACAGGCACTGGTTAATCTACTGGACAATGCGGCTGACGCATCGCCAAGTGAGATCAACGTGGATGTGGAGTGGTCGGATGCCGAATTGTCCATTGACATCCGGGACTATGGTTCCGGACTGTCAGCCGACGTAGCCCGACAAATTGGAACTCCATTTTTTAGCACCAAGGAAGATCGAGGAATGGGCCTCGGTCTATATCTTTCACGGTTAATTTTTGAGCGTTTTGGCGGCTCGGTACAACTGGAAAACCACCCGCAGGGGGGGTCCGTTGCGCATGTGCGTTTGCATCTGGGAGTGTTGAAGAAATGAGCGTGCAAACTGAAGATGATCAGCCATTGTTGTTGTTGGTAGATGACGACGATGTTTTTCGTGACGTGCTGGCACGGGCCTTGAAAAAGCGCGGGTTTTCTGTCGTCACTGCAGCTGACGTTTCGACGGCACTGAAAATTGCAGAAACCGTCTCACCCGAGTACGCGGTCGTTGATCTGAAGATGCCCGGGGCTTCCGGACTGGTATTGGTCAAGCGCCTTAATGAACTGGATGCTGCAACAAGAATCGTGGTGCTTACGGGATATGCCAGCATTGCAACAGCCGTCGAGGCAGTCAAGCTCGGAGCCACCCATTATCTGGCAAAACCGGCCAATGCGGACGAGATCGTCACTGCGTTGAACAAGTTGCATGGGGACGAGATGGCACCGCTTTCGTCTGCTCCTTTATCTGTGGACAGATTGGAATGGGAGCATATCCAGCGTGTGCTGGCAGAGCAGGACGGCAACATCTCGGCCACGGCAAGAGTGCTCAACATGCATCGGCGTACTTTGCAACGGAAATTATCCAAATTTCCCAGCCGTAAGTAGCAGAAATCGGATATTCATGCCAGGGTGAACTTTTACGGCAGAGTGTCGGTCAACGAGTTGTCTGGATATCACTTTTTCATTGCCATGCATAAAGCGTTCGTGTTGCTTATCTGTCTGATGCCTGTCCTCTGCCGGGCTGAAATCGAACCGTCTGATGTCGAGGTGAATATCAGGGCCATGGACTCCAATCATGATGGCCAGGTGACGGTAACCGAAATGCGGGCGTTTCTTGAATCACAGCATGGCAAGGACTACAAACAGGCTCTGCTGGAACAGATGGAAATCAAGGCCGGTCTCAAGAGTTGCGGATCCCCTTTCAGCAAATCACTTTACTGACCATTTTCCAGAAGCATAACAGTCAATAAGTGGATGAGCACTTCAGTAGAATATAAATGCCTGTTTTGAGCAAATGTCGGCTCCGATATAATCCGGTTTTCGACTATTGCTGGATTCATCATGCTCACCTCCTACCGTGATCACGTTGCCGAGCGCGCCGCGCTGGGCTTGCCACCTCTTCCGCTTAATCCTGAGCAGACAGCCTCGCTGGTCGAGATGTTGAAGTCTCCTCCGGAAGGTGATGCGACGGTGCTGATCGACCTGCTGGAAAATCGTGTCCCAGCTGGCGTGGATCAGGCTGCGTATGTGAAAGCGGCTTTTCTGGCCGATGTCGCAAAAGGGCAAGCCCGGACCCCCTTGATCACCTGCCAGAAGGCGATCCAGTTGCTTGGAACCATGCTGGGGGGCTATAACGTACCGGTCCTGGTCGACCTGTTGGACAGCAGGCTGGCCGATGAAGCGGCCAAGGCACTGTCACACACCATTCTGGTTTTTGATGCCTTTCACGATGTGGAAGAAAAAGCCAGATCCGGCAATGAAGCAGCAAAATCCGTGCTGCAATCCTGGGCGGACGCCGAGTGGTTTACCTCCAGACCGGAGCTGCCGGAGGAGATTCGCTGCATTGTGTTCAAGGTGGCCGGCGAAACCAATACCGATGATCTCTCACCGGCGCAGGAAGCCTGGTCACGCCCCGATATTCCGCTACATGCCAGGGCGATGCTGGTCAACAAGATGCAGGATGGCCTGGCCATCATCGAAACCCTGAAGCAAAAGGGTTTGCCGCTGGCCTATGTGGGTGACGTTGTTGGCACTGGCTCTTCGCGCAAATCCGCAATCAACTCTGTGCAGTGGCTGATGGGGGACGATATTCCTTTCATTCCCAACAAGCGGACCGGGGGGCTCGTGCTGGGTGGCAAGATTGCGCCTATTTTCTTTAACACTGCCGAGGATTCCGGTGCCTTGCCCATCGAGTGCGATGTCTCGCGTATGAACACGGGTGATGTGATCGTCATTCGTCCGTTCGATGGCAAGGTAACCAATGAGGCGGGGCAGGGGATCAGTTCATTTGAATTGGCGCCACTGACGATGCCGGACGAGGTGCGTGCAGGAGGGCGGATTCCGCTCATCATTGGTCGCGGCCTGACGGCCAAGGCGCGGGAGTCACTGGGATTGACGCCCTCCACACTGTTTATACATCCGGTTGCGCCAGCCGATAGCGGAAAAGGTTTCACGCTGGCACAGAAAATGGTGGGCCGGGCCTGTGGTGTCCAGGGGGTAAGGCCGGGGACCTATTGCGAACCCAAAACAACGACAGTCGGTTCCCAGGACACGACAGGTGCCATGACCCGTGATGAGTTGAAGGAACTGGCCTGTCTCGGCTTTTCTGCCGATCTGGTCATGCAAAGTTTCTGCCATACGGCAGCTTACCCGAAGCCGGTTGATATCAAACTGCAGCACAGCCTTCCCGAATTCATGTCCAGCCGCGGCGGTGTCAGTCTGCGTCCCGGCGATGGCGTGATCCACTCCTGGCTCAATCGCATGCTGCTACCGGACACCGTAGGTACCGGTGGTGATTCGCATACACGCTTCCCGATTGGAATTTCTTTCCCTGCGGGTTCCGGACTGGTGGCGTTCGCTGCTGCCATGGGGACGATGCCGCTGGACATGCCGGAATCTGTGCTGGTGCGCTTCAGGGGTCAGATGCAGCCAGGCATCACACTGCGAGATCTGGTAAATGCGATTCCTTATGTGGCGATCCAGCAGGGGCTGCTGACCGTGGGCAAGCAGGGCAAGAAAAATGTGTTCAATGGCCGTATTCTTGAAATCGAGGGGCTGCCGGATCTCAAGGTTGAACAGGCGTTTGAGTTTTCCGATGCATCGGCAGAACGGTCGGCCAACGGCTGCGCGGTGCGCCTCAACAAGGAACCGGTGATCGAATATCTGCGATCCAATGCCGTGCTGCTTGAAAACATGATCGCGCAAGGCTACCAGGATGAACGCACGCTGCGCCGCCGGATTGACAAGATCAACACCTGGCTGGCCAATCCTGAACTGCTCGTACCGGATGATGATGCCGAATATGCCTGCGTGATCGAAATCGACCTGAACGAGATCAGGGAGCCGCTGCTGGCCTGTCCGAACGATCCTGATGATATCAAGCCCTTGTCTGCCGTAGTGGGCGACAAGATCGACGAGGTCTTTATCGGATCGTGTATGACCAACATCGGACATTACCGTGCTGCAGCACGGGTACTTGACGATGCGGGGCTTATTCCGACGCGGTTATGGATTGCACCGCCCACGCGCATGGATGAGGCAGAACTGCGTGAAGAGGGTGCGTATGCGGTATTTGGTCGTGCCGGGGCCAGAACGGAGGTTCCGGGCTGTTCGCTTTGCATGGGAAATCAGGCGCGGGTGGCGGACAGGGCGACGGTGTTTTCCACCAGTACCCGTAATTTTGACAACCGGATGGGCAAGGATGCCCGCGTTTATCTCGGATCTGCCGAACTGGCAGCCGTGTGCGCACGGCTTGGCAGAATACCTTCGCTGGAGGAGTATTTGACCACAGTCGGTGACAAATTGAGCAAGGATGCGGGCAGCATTTACCGCTACCTCAATTTTGATCAGATGCCGGAATATCGGCCAAAGAGAATCATCCCGATCGGCGAACTGCCCATGTAGGGCGCTGATAAAAATGGCCGCATTCGCGGCCATTTCTTATTTGGTCACAGTGGCTTTACATCCGGTATAGGAGATTTTTGCGCCGTCATTAAGCGTCGCTTCATTGTTGTTGATGACAAGCACAGCCACCCCGTTGCTGTAGCGTGCACCTGCAGTCGAAGCTGCTTTGGTCAAACCAACTTCGCGATCCGGATAGATGAGCCATGCCGTGTTGCCGTTATCGAGCAGGCGCACGTAAAAACGCTTGCCGCCCTCGCACTGATATTCGTTCGCGTTTGTGGGCTTTCCTGCGGAAGTGTTGCTGCTGCGACTGGAGTCAAATGGCCATACTTTGACGCTGCTGCAACCTGTGATCATCAGCGCGAAAAAGGTGGTGGACAATAAAATTAAGGATCGCATCATTGGTTCCTGGTCCTTGCTCATGGCTCGATGATGCCGCATGCGACTCGTGCGCCTCCGCCACCTAGTGGTTTTGGACTGTCGCTGTAACTGTCTCCACCGGCATGGATCATGAGGGCGTGCCCCTTGATATCGGCCAGCTTAAGATGCGGCGCCAGTAACTTGCCGGGCGATTCGCCTTGGGCATTGACTTCCAGTAGCGGCAGATCTCCAAGGTGGCCGCTTCCTTGTGGCCCGGTATGCTTCCCGGTGTGGCGAGGGTCGAAATGACCGCCGGCAGCATGCCCCGCAGATTTTTTTCCATCCTTTTCAGCCGTGTCACAGCTAGGGTTTTCATGTACATGAAAACCATGCATCCCCGGGGTCAAAAGCGTCAGGTCGGGCGCAATCACCAGTCCCTGCGGACTATCGCTTAATTTGATGGTGCCAATGGAGGCACCCGTGCCCTCATCGTTTATGGCATTAATAACGACAAACTGCTCATCGGCCAAGGTTTGCAGACTGGTAACCAGCAGCACAGCCAGCAAGGGGATTCGAATGCACATGTCATCTTCCTCGGATATGGAATCCGGCCGATTATATTGCAGCTGGCCCGGTAACGGTACATTGCCGCTACAGGTGACTTGTTTCCATCGGATGAACATTTGAAGCGAACACAAAATCGAGGATGACTCTGGCTGCATACAAACGCGCGCTTGCCGCGTAAAATAGTCGCTCTATGTAGCGGAGCCGGTTTATATGTCAGCATCATCCCACCCCGACAAATCACGCCTCGCAGCACTTTCTCTCGCCGCACTGGGTGTGGTTTTTGGCGATATCGGTACCAGTCCGCTTTATACCATGAAGGAAGTGTTCGCGAGTCACCACCCAATCCCGGTGAGCCCGGAGAATGTGCTGGGTGTGCTGTCGCTGATTCTTTGGGCACTGATTCTGGTCGTGACAATCAAGTATGTCTTCTTCGTGATGCGTGCCGACAACCGGGGCGAGGGCGGGATCATGGCGCTGATTGCTTTGGCCGGGCAGCGAGCGGGAAAGAATCAGAAGCGGCAGCGATTCATCATGCTTGCCGGCATTGTTGGCGCCTGCATGTTTTTTGCCGATGGCATCATTACGCCGGCGATTTCGGTGTTGTCTGCCGTCGAAGGGCTTGAAATTGCCGCGCCCACACTGCATGCGATGATCATTCCCATCACATTGGGCGTACTGTTCGGACTGTTCTGGATGCAGCGTCACGGTACGGCAACTGTCGGCAAGCTCTTTGGTCCGGTCATGCTGGTCTGGTTTGCTACCTTGGCAACCCTCGGTATCAGTAATATTTTGCATGATCCCGCAGTGTTGTATGCGGTCAATCCGGTTTATGCCCTGCATTTCTTTACTGGCAATCACTGGCTGGCTTTTGTCGCGCTGGGAGCAGTTGTGCTGGCGGTCACAGGCGGTGAGGCGCTTTATGCCGACATGGGACATTTTGGCCGTGTACCGATCAGGCTTGCATGGCTGGGCTTCGTCTTGCCCGCGCTGATCCTCAACTATTTCGGACAGGGGGCACTGATTCTGCATAACCCGCTTGCCGTCAAGAATCCCTTTTATTTGCTGGCACCGGACTGGTTACTTTATCCGTTGGTCGGGCTGGCGACGTTTGCAACCGTCATTGCATCACAGGCGGTCATTTCAGGCACATTCTCGGTGTCTCGACAGGCACTGCAATTGGGATACATGCCCCGTGTCCAGGTTCAGCATACCTCGGAAAGTGAAAAAGGCCAGATCTATCTGCCCGGCGTCAACTGGTGGATGATGATGGCGGTGATGGCACTGGTCGTCGGGTTTGGCTCGTCGTCCAATCTGGCTGCGGCTTACGGAATTGCGGTGACAGGCGATATGGTGATTACCACGGTACTGGCGGTGCTGGTTTTTCATAGCGTCTGGCGCTGGAGTTGGTTGCGGGCATTGTCGCTGGGCGCTACGTTTTTAACCGTGGATTTGGCTTTCTTTGGAGCCAATATTCTGAAAATTCCGGCCGGAGGCTGGTTCCCGATTCTTGTCGGAATCGTGATCTTTACTTTGATGCTGACGTGGAAGCGCGGTCGGGAACTGCTCTACAAAAGGCTGGCTGAAGAGGCGATGGCGCTGGAGCCTTTTGTCAAGGCCATGGGCAGTGATTCTGTCGTTCGCGTCCAGGGGACGGCGATTTTCATGACGCCCAATCTGAACGGGGTCCCGCATGCGTTGTTGCACAATCTCAAACACAACAAGGTGCTGCATGAGCGGGTGGTCCTGGCAAAGGTGAAAATTGAGGATATTCCGCATGTTCCGGTCCATGAGCGTATTCTTGTGCAGCAACTGCCGTATGGATTCCACCGGGTTGAGGTAAGCTACGGGTTCAAGGATGAACCGGATCTTCCCCGTGAGCTGGAAGCCTGCCGTGAATACGGTCTGGAACTGGATATGATGGACTGCTCATTTTTTATAGGCAAAGAAACGCTGATACCGAAAACCAATTCCGAGATGGCTTTCTGGCGCGAGCGTTTGTTTGTTGCCATGTTCCGCAATGCGGATAGTGTGACCAATTATTTCAAATTGCCACCCAACCGGGTGGTGGAACTCGGAGCACAGGTGATGCTCTGATTCATTGATGGTTTATTCATTCAACGTTTTTTACAAAGGACCTGATCATGAAGATTTCGATTTCACTTTTGAGCGCCTTGTTGTTGTCTCTGGCAATGCCGGTTTACGCCAATCACGACGGCAACAGTTCCGACCATCGCTGTGAGCGTCAGGGCCGAAACGTTTCCGCTGCCATGTCGGCAGACACCGACAACGACGGCTCGGTTGATTGGGAGGAAGCGCACAGTGCATTTGTCAGGCATTTTGATGAAATGGATTCCAATCAGGATGGCGTGCTGACGCCTGACGAGGCCAAAGGCTGCTGCATCATGAGCGGGTCTCATTGTACGGACGGAAAAAAGTCGGGTATGGCTGGAGATGCCTGCAAGCGTCAGAGAGGTGCTCATGACAAGGGGAGCAAGGAGTTCAATGCGGCTGACGTCGATCATGACGGGACACTGACCAAGAGCGAAGCCAAAAAACTCAAGCGCGTTTACAGGAACTTCGATGCCATTGATGTCGATCAAGACGGAACGGTGGATCGTGATGAAGTTCATAATTTCATGCATGACCACCCGATGGGGAAATGATTTACAGCCTTATGACCACTGGATTGTGATGATGCTAAGAATTCGGAATTTCAACATGAAGAAACTATTGCTCGCGATGCTGGCTGCTAGTGCATTGCTGACGGGATGTGCGCCGGTGCAAACTACCAAATCCGGTGCCGTGGGAGTGGAGCGTAAGCAGTTCATGCTGCTGCCAGAGAAGCAGGTTGAGGGGATGGCGGCACAGAGTTACCTGCAAACGCTGAAGGAGGCAGATGCCAAAAAGACGCTCAATTCCGATCCGCGCCAGACCGAACGCGTACGCACGATTGCTCACCGACTTATTCCTCAGACAGCCGTGTTTCGTCAGGACGCGCTCAACTGGAAATGGGAGGTCAACGTGCAGGAAAGCAAGGAGCTGAATGCTTACTGCATGCCTGGTGGAAAAATCATGGTGTACTCGGGGCTGATCAACAAGCTGCAGGCTACGGATGCCGAATTGGCAGCCGTGATGGGGCATGAAATATCGCATGCTTTGCGCGAGCATGGTCGCGAAAGGATGTCACAGGCCTACGCCCAGCAGATTGGACTAATCGGCCTGGCTGCTGTGGTCGGGGCAAAGACCAAGAGCCAGGATGCTGCTGCAGCGACCGTAGAAATCGGCTCGGTGGTGACTGCGCTGGCGTTGACCCTGCCGAACAGTCGAGAGGGAGAGCGCGAGGCTGATCGGATGGGGCTTGAACTGGCGGCGCGTGCTGGGTATGACCCGCATGCGGCGGTTACTTTGTGGCAAAAAATGGAAGCTCAAGGTGGCGGCAAGCCGCCGGAATGGATGAGTACCCACCCGTCCGGCACATCACGCATTCAGGACCTGCAAAGGCTGATCCCGACGGTGATGCCCTTGTATGAAGAAGCAAGAAAATCTCACGCATCCTAACCAACTAACGCCGTCCCAGCGACGGCGTTAATCATTTTAGGGCCACAATGAATACAAAGATTAACGAGATTCTTGATCGCATCAAGGCCCTGGAACTGGAACTCGAGAGCGAGCTTGATCAGGCCCGTGCAACTATTCGATTCCGACTGGAAAACAGGCGCGTCTTGTTTGAAAGGGAAATACTCGACAGGCACCGTCAGCTAAAGATCAACCTGTTCCGTTATGCTTTTTTTCCAAAGTTACGGCATGTATTGACGGCACCGTTTATTTACGCACTGTTGCCAATCCTGCTGGTGCTGGACTTATTTGCCAGCCTTTATCACGCAGTTTGCTTTCCGTTGCTGGGGATTCCCAAGGTCAAGCGGAGTGACTATCTGATTTTTGACCGTCGTTATCTAGCCTATCTCAATCTGCTGGAAATGGTGAACTGCGTCTACTGCTCCTATGGAAATGGATTGATTTCCTATCTTAAGGAAATTGTCGCTCGCACCGAGCAATACTGGTGTCCGATCAAACACGCACAACGCATTCTGGATGCGCATACGCGCTACCACAAGTTTGTCGAATATGGCGACGCAGAACGCTTTCGTCAGGAACTGGAGAAAATTCGCCACGATTTCACGATTTGAAGCGCTTCCTGCGGAAATTCGTTCATCCGGCTCTTGAAATTTCAGACGCCAGCCCCTATTATTAGCACTCTACGGAATCGAGTGCTAACAGTCTCGGTTCCTAACTTCGAAACTTCATGTTTCAACGATTTCTAAATAGGAGAATCTAACGATGAAAATTCGTCCTTTGCACGATCGCGTGATCGTCAAGCGTCTGGAAGAAGAGCGCAAGACTGCTTCCGGTATCGTCATTCCTGACACAGCCACAGAGAAGCCGGATCAAGGCGAAGTGATCGCAGTCGGCCCAGGCAAGCGCGATGACAACGGCAAGCAAATTACCCTGGATGTCAAAGTGGGTGACAAGGTGCTGTTCGGCAAGTATTCCGGCCAGACCGTGAAGGTTTCCGGTGAGGAACTGCTGGTCATGCGTGAAGAAGACATCATGGGCGTAGTCGAAGCCTAAAGTGGGCGTTGGCATTGTGGCTGAACTGTGCAGTTCGCACACCCAGCTTAAAAGTCAGATACCTGCCTTCCTGTAAATAATTTAGTTTAGGAGATTTAATCAATGGCTGCTAAAGACGTACGATTCGGCGATGAAGTTCGCCAGAAAATGGTCAATGGCGTGAACATTCTCGCCAATGCTGTCAAGGTTACCCTCGGCCCCAAGGGTCGCAATGTTGTTCTGGAGCGCTCTTTCGGCGCCCCGACCATTACCAAGGACGGCGTTTCCGTCGCCAAGGAAATCGAACTGAAGGACAAGTTCGAGAATATGGGTGCCCAGATGGTCAAGGAAGTGGCTTCCAAGACTTCCGACATCGCTGGTGACGGTACCACAACCGCGACTGTGCTGGCCCAGGCCATCATCCGCGAAGGCATGAAGTCCGTTGCTGCCGGTATGAACCCGATGGATCTGAAGCGCGGCATCGACAAGGCTGTCAGCATCGCAGTGGATGAATTGAAGAAGCTGTCCAAGCCTTGTACCACCAGCAAGGAAATTGCACAGGTCGGCTCCATTTCTGCCAATTCCGATGCCGATATCGGTGAAATCATTGCCAACGCGATGGACAAGGTGGGTAAAGAAGGTGTGATCACTGTCGAAGATGGCTCCGGTCTGGCCAACGAACTGGACGTAGTAGAAGGTATGCAGTTCGATCGCGGTTACCTTTCTCCGTATTTCATCAACAACCCCGACAAGCAGATCGCGCTGCTGGACAATCCGTTCGTGTTGCTGTTTGACAAGAAAATTTCCAATATCCGCGACCTGTTGCCTACGCTGGAACAGGTGGCAAAGGCCGGCCGGCCTTTGCTGATCATTGCTGAAGATGTCGATGGTGAAGCACTGGCTACCCTGGTGGTGAACAATATTCGCGGCATTCTCAAGACCACTGCGGTCAAGGCCCCAGGCTTTGGTGATCGGCGCAAGGCCATGCTGGAGGATATCGCCATCCTGACCGGCGGTACGGTAATCGCCGAAGAACTTGGCCTCAAGCTTGAAAACGTCAAGCTGGAAGACCTGGGTCAGGCCAAGCGTATCGAAGTGGGCAAGGAAAACACCACGATCATCGACGGCGCCGGTGCCGAGGCGGCCATCAAGTCCCGCGTGGAGCAAATCCGCAAGCAAATCGAAGATGCCACCAGCGACTATGACCGTGAAAAGCTGCAGGAGCGCGTGGCTAAACTGGCTGGCGGTGTTGCCGTGATCAAGGTTGGTGCTACAACCGAAATTGAAATGAAGGAAAAGAAGGCTCGCGTGGAAGATGCCCTGCACGCTACTCGCGCTGCTGTGGAAGAAGGTATTGTGGCGGGTGGTGGCGTGGCTCTGTTGCGTGCCAGCAAGGCGATTGCTGCGACCAAGGGCGACAATCACGACCAGGACGCCGGCATTGCCATCGTTCTGCGCGCCATTGAAGAGCCGTTGCGCCAGATTGTTACCAACGCCGGAGCCGAGGCTTCCGTGGTGGTCAACAAGGTGCTGGAAGGTTCAGGTAACTTCGGCTTTAATGCGGCCAACGACAACTATGGTGACATGGTGGAAATGGGCGTGCTGGATCCGACCAAGGTAACGCGCTATGCACTTCAGAATGCGGCTTCCGTGGCCGGTCTGATGTTGACAACCGATTGCATGGTTGCCGAACTGCCGAAGGATGACGCGCCGGCAATGCCGGGTGGCATGGGTGGCATGGGCGGCATGGACATGATGTAAGTCCTGGGTCCCATTAACCTGCAATAACAAGCCCCGTCGGGAAACCGGCGGGGCTTTTTCATGGCCGGATAAAACAGTGAAACCTAGTGTTTGCCTTCCTTGGCCATGTTGATGCTGTAACGGGGAATTTCCACAACCAGATTGTCTGAACCGACTATGGCCTGACAGGAAAGCCGTGAATAGGGTTCGAGTCCCCAGGCCTTGTCCAGCAGATCTTCTTCATTTTCCTCGGCGGGTGTTAGCGTGTTGTAGCCTTCCCGCACGATAACGTGACAGGTGGTGCAAGCGCAGACCTTGTCGCATGCATGATCGATATCTATTCCGTTATCCAGCAGATTATCGCAGATGGACACCCCAGACCTGGCTTCGATGACCGAGCCTTCCGGACAGAGTTCAATATGAGGTAAAACAATAATGTTCGGCATTGGGAATCTTATGGGATTATCTGGGAGTTGGAGCGGCAGGCGTCCTGACCTCGGAAGGCCTGACATCCGGATCAAGAGACAGATCCTGCACGTTGCCCTGGTTTTCAGCCAGGATCATGATATTGACCCGGCGGTTGCGGGCTCGTCCATCCAGAGTGTCGTTGGTTTCAACCGGCCGATTGTCAGCATAGCCGATTGCAACCAGACGATCTCCAGTCACTCCGTTATCGGTAAAAAGACGTATCACACTACTGGCTCGCGCGGTAGACAATTCCCAGTTGGACGGAAATGTGGGTGATTTCATCGGCAGATTGTCGGTATGGCCTTCAACCTGGATCTGGTGTGTGTCGGAGGCGAGAACCTTGGCTACTGCTGTGAGCACCTGTGACGAAGCCGGATTAAGATCTGCCTTGGCCGTTTCGAACAACAGACTGGCATTGATTTCGATGGTAATGCCGCGGTTACTTTCGGTGACCTTGACCTGCCCGCCTTTTACCAAGGGTTCCATGACTTTCAGCAGGTCCCCGGCAACGGTTTTCATATTCTCGCGTCGTTGCAGTTTCTCCTTGTCAATCGGAGTGGCTGGCGGCAGGTTTGTGGGGATGATCTGCGGGATGGGTTTTCCGTTCTCGACCGCTCCCTGCGGCATCGGGGCCTGCACGTAAATCACTTTTTCGCTGGTAGGCGAGTTCTTGAACGCCTCGACGATGGAATCGGACAGTACCCGGTATTTACCCTCGTTTACCGAAGAAATTGCATACATCACAACAAAGAAGGCAAACAGCAGGGTGATGAAATCGGCGTACGATACCAGCCAGCGTTCGTGGTTTTCATGTTCCTCGTGTTTTGCTTTTCGCGCCATGTCCGGGCGTGGTTGGTGCTATGCGATGAAGCCGCGCAGTTTGGTTTCGATCAACCGCGGATTTTCGCCATTGGCAATGGCTACCAGACCTTCGATGACCATCTGGCGCTTGACAATTTCAAGACCGATCATGGCCTTAAGTTTGCTGGCAATGGGCAGAAAAAGCAGGTTGGCGGAACCGACGCCGTAGATGGTGGCAACAAATGCCACGGCAATGCCCCCGCCAAGTTTGGATGGATCAGACAGATTGCCCATGACGTGGATCAGACCCATGACGGCGCCAATAATACCGATGGTTGGTGCGTAGCCGCCGGCTGATTCCCACACCTTGGCAGAAAGCCGGTAATGCTCATCGTAGGTATCCATTTCGACTTCGAGAGCTTCTTTCAACTTTTCCGGTTCTGCACCGTCGACCAGCATCTGCAAACCTTTTTTCATGAAAGGATCCTGCATTTCGACCAGAATGGGTTCCAGCGAGAGAAGTCCGCCACGGCGTGCAGTATTGCCCCAGCCCGAGATCTGTTCGACCACGTCTTCAAGATGAACCGGGGGGGGCACAAATGCCCATTTGACCAGACGCAGGCCGAGCAGAAATGTCGGCAGCGAATACTGAATCATCACTGCGCCCATCGTTCCGCCGATGACAATGATGAATGCCGTAAGCTGCATCAGCGTACTGACGTGGCCACCTTCAAGAATCTGGCCGCCGATGATGGCGCCGAGGGCAACGATGATGCCGGCAAACGTCGTGATATCGATAGGAAGTCTGTTCATAAGCGATTCTAACCTATCCACGCCTTAAGTCTGGTCCGCAATCGCATGACGGCCTGTGTGTGAATCTGGCAGACGCGGGATTCCGAAACGCCCATCACGGCACCGATTTCCTTGAGGTTGAGGTCCTCCTGATAATACATGGCCATCATCATTTTTTCACGTTCCGGTAATTCGTCGATTGCATTGATCAGCGCATGACGCATGTCATGATCCTGCAGTAATTCAAACGGATTCGGTCGGCCATCGGTGAGATTAAGTTCAACCGGTTCGCCATCCTCATTGTGAAAGTCCTCGTAATAGATCAGCTGGTGACCGCGTGCGTCACCCAGCATGGATTGATACTCGGCAAGTTCAACTCCCAATGAGTCGGCTATCTCCTGTTCCATGGGCGGATGACCAAGCTTCTGCTGCAATGTGGCAATGGCATTTTCGATATTGCGTGCATTCTTTCGTACTGAACGTGGTACCCAGTCGATTTCGCGCAGTTCGTCCAGCATGGCACCACGGATACGCTGTGAGGCATAGGTTTCAAACTGGGCACCGTGCGATTCGTCGAAGTGGTCGATTGCCTCCAGCAGGCCCATCATGCCGGCCTGCATCAGGTCATCTACCTGCACGCTGGCGGGAAGTCTCGAGGCCAACTGATAGGCAATACGCTTGACCAGAGGTGCAAACTCAGTCGCGGATCGGTTCGCCAGCGCCTGATTCATATTGATGTTAAATCCCGTTCTTTCGATTGCTGCCAAGTCGGCATTAATGTGCTGCCGGAGCAGTCCTGCGTGCGCTGGTCGCGCTGAGCAGGCGGTGCATGAAGGCCTCAAAACGACTGTCGTCGCGTTCCAGTACCGGCCAGCGTGACATTTCGGCTGCCAGTGGTTCCATGGCATCGGCGGCAGCTTTCTGGTCGAGCGGAAAGCTGCCGGCAAAATCTGGAACCAGTTTTAAATGCTTTCGACAGACGGAGGCAAGATTACGGAACAGAACTTTGGCCAAAGATACGTCAACCCCTCGAAACAGCAAGCGGAAATGTCGTTTTCCAGGCGCGTTGGCCATGTGCTTGATCTGGCTGTAGCTGGCAGTTATGCCAGAGGAACTGCCGTCACACATGACGATGACCTCGGGTGCTGCCAAAGCGAACCCGAGGCTGCGCCGATGCGTGTTTTTTTCGGAACCTACCAGCACAACGTCAAACATGCTGGAAAGTGCATGAAACCCGGCCAGAAGCCGAGTGCGTGCAGCATCTGCACTATGAACATCGCGGTTGATGGCGACTGGCAGCAATGTGACTCCGGCTACCGGAAGTGCGATTTCCTTCAGGCTTTTCTCACCTCGCACGACATCGCCGATGTCGTGCGAGATCGGCAAGGGACTGAGCGGGTGGAGGTCACCACTGGCCAGTTGTTCGTCCAGTAGCAGAACTTTGCGACCCTGACTTGCCAATGCAATCGCGAGGGCCGCCGCAATGTCTTGAGCTTCGCTTCCGATCAGGGCCACCATGTGTGTGGCATCGGCGGCAAAAATCCGTCGTAAACCCTCTGCCTGGTCTGCGATGGTCCGGCTCACGGATGGCCTCCGCTGCCCCAGGCATCCTGAAGCGCCATTTCATCTTCTCTGACCTGCATGTTCGGGTTGCCCTGCTGTCCTTTGAATGCGCGGTCAACCAGATAGGTCGCATTGGCGAGATGGAGGTCCTCAGGTACCCTTTGACCATTCGTGACGTAGTGCAGATCAAGCCCGTATCGAATCAGACAGTCGATGGAGGGTGCCAGCGAAAGCGCTTCGTCAATCTTGGTGAGAATGCAGCCATCAAGTCCGGTACCACGGTACGCGCGAACGATATCGTCAAGTGTGATGCCCTGGGCGGTGGCGGGGAGCAACAACTGGCGACGTACGCGGTTACCGCGGCCACACAGGAATTCGATTTGTTCGGCAATGCGGCGGTCGCGCTGGCTCATGCCCACCGTGTCGATCAATACCAGATGACTGCGCTGGAGATCCGCCAGTGTCAACTCCAGTTCGGCTTCATCCTTGACCGCATGCACCGGTACATTAAGGATACGACCATAAATGCGCAGCTGTTCGTGAGCACCGATTCGATAGCTGTCCGTGGTGAGCAGCGCAACGTTCCTGGCACCGTATTTGAGAACGGCACGCGCTGCGAGCTTGGCCAGTGTGGTTGTTTTACCGACTCCGGTTGGACCGACCAGTGCGACAATACCGCCGCGTTCAATGACATCTGCGCCAGGCTCGACAGCTCTCAGGTTGTGGGTGATGGCAGCTTTTATCCATTTGATGCCACGATCGAAATCCAGGCCGGGTGGCAATGCGTCGATCAGCTTGCGAGAAAGTCCGGGACTGAACCCTGCCCCAAACATGGCGCGCAACAATTCCGCCCGCAACGGGTCCTTGCGCGCTAGTTCACCCCAGGCAAAACCGGACAACTGGCCCTCGATCAGGTTGCGCATGCGCTTGATTTCCAGTGCCATTTCGGCGACGGCCGGATCCGGTAAAACAGGTGGTGCGGACGTATAACCGCCGTCGATAGGCGCATGGCTCTGCGACAGGCGATAGGGATCTGGCTGTAACTCAGGGACTACCGGTTGCGAGTACGGGTCTAAACGTTGAGCCGATGCTGGAATCGCCGGCTGAGGAGGGACCAGATCTCGGGCGATTGCCGGTCGGGCATATGTGGGTGGTGGCTCATCTGCCTGGTCGTCGCCAGCAGATGGCTGTATCGCGGTGCTGATGGTCTCGAAGACAGGTGCACGCACGCTCTGTGTCGGCCCGACGCTTCCACCGGAATGTCGGCGGTGAAGAATGGCTGAGATGGTTTCGGGAGCTATCGACGGGGGCGGTTGCTGGGGATTTTGCGTGCGCTTTGCATCCGACTCATGATGAAGCGAGGGTTGATTGGCAGGGTTGCCGTAAGTCAGCGCCTCGACTTCTCCATCCATCACCGCCATGATCTCGACGCCACCGTCCACCTTGCGATTGGACAGGATCAGTGCGTCAGCGCCCAGTGAATCCCGTACCTGGCGGAGTGCGTCACGTGTGCTCGGGCCGAAGAATTTGCGGACGTTCATAGGCAGCGTAGAAGAAGAGAAGGGAAGCCGCAAGCAATGCGGATGGGCCTGCACAGAATTGAATGGAACGCCGTCATTTGCAGGCAAGTTTAACACGGGAAAACCCAGCGTAACAGCCTCTGATGAGGTGTGCGTGGACCCTGTTATCCGGCGCGAAAAATGAAGTACACCGCCCCCATCAGGCAAAGTCCTGCCCACAGATAATCAAGCTTGACAGGCTGTTGCATGTAAAAGACCGCAAACGGTACAAAGACGAGCAGGGTGATGACTTCCTGCAGAATTTTAAGTTGCGAAATGGATAGTTCAGCGTATCCGATACGGTTACCTGGCACCTGCAACAGATACTCGAACAGCGCGATGCCCCAGCTTGCGAAGGCAGCGATCCACCAGGGTTTGTCGCTAAGGTTTTTGAGATGGGCGTACCAAGCAAAGGTCATGAAGACATTTGACAGGATCAGCAGTCCGGCCGCCTGTAACCAGACGGGAAACACTGTCAAATGGCATCCTCGTTGGATTCCCCGGTTCTAATACGGATCACCTGTTCTACGGAAGTCACAAAAATCTTACCGTCGCCGATTTTACCGGTGTGTGCCGCCTTGATAATGGCATCGATCGCAGCTTCCACCTGATCGTCAGCCAGAACGAGTTCCAGTTTGATTTTAGGCAGAAAATCCACCACATACTCCGCACCCCGGTAAAGCTCGGTGTGACCTTTCTGGCGGCCGAATCCTTTAACTTCGGTAACGGTCATGCCGGTCACCCCAATATCGGAGAGCGATTCGCGAACTTCGTCGAGCTTGAATGGTTTGATGACGGCTTCAATTTTCTTCATGGCAACCTCGGGATGAATTCAAAAACTGGCAAAAATGGTATCAGAAAGCACTTACCTTGTCTCGTCAAGGCAGGCCGGACTTGACGGAAAACCCTTAGGTGCCGGGTTGAGTAGATTGAAGGTGATAATTTAAACCTTGAATGTGGCGACCTGGAGACGCAACTGCTCTGCCAGTTTTTCCAGTTGGTTGATTGCCAGAATGGCATTCTGCACTTCACGATTTGAGGTCTCGGACATGACCGATATCCGTTCCAGATTTTGCGCAATATCCGTTGTTGCGGCAGATTGTTCACGCATGGCTTCGGCAATTTCCTCAATGCGTACGCGCGTATCATGCGAGCCCGCGTTTACCTGAGCCAGCGATGCTGCGGCTTCTTCGGCCAGTTGCACGCCACGGCTTGCCTGGGCGCTACCGGTTTCCATGCTGGATACGGCGTTGGCTGTTTCTCGCTGAATGTCACCGATCATCGCGGTAATTTCACCGGTAGCGTTGCCGGTGCGTTCTGCGAGCTTACGAACTTCGTCAGCGACAACCGCAAATCCGCGCCCCTGTTCGCCTGCACGTGCTGCTTCAATTGCCGCGTTGAGCGCCAGCAAATTGGTCTGGTCGGCAATGTCGCGAATCACCCCTACGATGCTGCTGATTTGGCGTGCCCGCTCGTTCAAACCATTGATCAGCGTGGCCGAGTGACTGATAGATGTTGCGATACTGTTCATTTCAGCTGCTGCCTGATGTACGGTGTGAACGCCGGATTCTGAAATTTTTGCACCGGTGGCAGCTGCGTTCGACGCCTCACGCGAACTGTCGGCCACATGCGAGATGCTGACGGTAATTTCTTCAATTGCTGCAGCAGTTGCCTGAACGGACTCGCTCTCCTGCTCGGAGTCTCCGGAAATCTGGCGCGAAGAACTTTGCAGCGTGGCGGTGGCAGAGAACACCGCTTCAGCCGACTTGTCGACTTCAACCATGATGGCGCGCAGACGATCGGCTGCCATATTGAATTGATGAGCGATATTGCCCATTTCGTCCTTGCAGGCGAGTCGAACGCGACGTGTCAGATCGCCTTGTGAAAACCCGTCCACGACGTTGTCAATTTCTCGTACGGCTTCTGAAATATTAGCGCTCATGGCCATGAAGCAATAGACCGATAACAGAACAAGGGCTGTGATGGAAACCAGATCGATCATAAGGGATTGAGACAACTTGGATTCTCGAGCCGCCAGTGTGGAGACGAGTGCCTGTTCGGTCAGGTGATACAGTTCCAGGACGGCACCTATGGTTTCAGTTGCCTGTTCAAAGTAGGTTGTGGGTGCCATGGAGGGCACTTCAACCAGTACTTCATTCTTTACGGTTTGTTGCAGTGATGCGATCAGTGCCGAAATTTTGTCAGCGGAAGTGTTTAGCCTGGTTTTGAGCAGAGGGTTTTTTGCTGTGGCCTTGTCCAGATTCTGATGTACAGCCTTCTCGAAGCCGGAGATGTTGCCGGACAGCAGTATGACCTCGGCACGTTCATCAGGAGTGGAAGCCTTAGCGGCCAGTATCCCGGCTCCTTTGGCACGCAGCTTTCCTATTGATTCAGAGAGGGAAATCAGTTTGACCAGTGACGTATCCTGCAGATAGTAGGTATCCATCATCGGATCGAGCGTCACCCCGGATAAATCCGCCAGTTGGATCACAAAGGACTGTATTGTGGCGACTAGCCGGGTATGCTCAGCAAAGCTCTGGGGTTTGCTATAACCGGCAGAGCGATCGCGGACTTCCTTCCAGTCAGCTTTAACAGTTTCCCACTCTGACTGTGCGCCGAGATCACGAATAATGCCTCCCGCCTCGGCGGCAGAAAACAGTTCATCCTGTTTGGCGTTAAGTTGTTGCAGCTTCGGCAGTACGGATGAATCTCCTCCCAGGTAAATGCTGTTCAATCCGCGATGTTTCTGTACTTCGATCAGGATAGGAACAACTTTGCGTATAGCTTCCACACCACGCTGTTCCGACGCAAGCGTCTGTCTTTCGGCCCACAAGTTGTGCACCAGAAATGCGGTCAGTACGGCAATTACTCCAAACAAGATCGCCCCGATCAGGGTGAACTTTCCTCGAAAACTCAGGTTCCCAAGGATAGATGCACCAGGCTTGAGCAGGGCGTTCATGCTTTACTCCTGGATCAGAAGCTGTACATCAGGGTCACCAGGAAGTTGTCCTTGTCGCGGTAACTGCGGCCTTTAGCGGTGTTGCTGCAGACGTAATTACCTTTTGCGGTGCTCGAGGTATAGCAGTCATCGGCATTGTAGTTGAAATATTCGACCTTGCCGCTCCAGTGCTTGTCATAGGTATAGGCAGCAGAAAGATCCAGTTCCTTGCCGTAGCTATTACCAGTGAAGTGGGTTGCCGAATCGCCTGTAGTTCTGAAGTCCTTGTCGGAATCGAACCAGTGATATTCGGCCGCCAGTTGCACGTTGAATACCTTGCCGCCGAAGCTCAGGAAGGTATCTTCCATACCCTGTTTCGGGGTGACCAGGAACGAATCCCCCCAGCCCTGGAACAGATGGTTGGTACCGAATGGTGTCTGGAACCCGTATTTGCCGTGATTGCTGGAAAGGTCTTCGCGATCGAGTCTCAAGTACCAGTTCCCCCAGCCAGCCCCGGCACCCAGCCGCCAGTAGTGGGCATCGATGCGGTTGTCGCCACCGCGATAATCCTGCTGGTCGGCATATTCGGCGGTATAAAGCACTTTCCAGTCATCATTGATCTTGTGGCTGCCATCGGCGCGCAGACCCAGAGTGCGGCTGGAGTTGTCGGCAAAACCGGTGCCGGTAATGGTTTTGGTGCCTCGGTTGTAAATGTTCTGTCCGTTATGTTCCACATCAAGAAAATAGCCGTACCCGGTCAGGCTTTCTGTTGGCGAATATTTCCAGGTCGCGTGCGCGATGTCGATGTTTCCACTGCGGCGCTTGGTGGAAATCTGATTGACTGCGCCGAAGTGGGCGAGATAGATTTCGGTGTCCGGGATGCTCTTGTTTTCGACGGCAATACCGTCGAAAACCTGCATGACCTGACGGAATTCGACATTGCCGATAAAGCGGACGTTGTCGAGTTTGACCGACTGGCGGCCCAGGCGGATCTTGGTGGCGGGAATCCCGGTCCAGTCCATGTACAGTTGGTTGATGTTGGTGTAGTTGGGGTCGGCTACTACGGATTCATCCTCTTTTTCGCGTGCCGGGCGGCCGGAGAAAGTGCGCTCGTTGTCGTAAAAATCGTTATTCAGTTGGGTGACGTTGATCAGTTGCGCGGCGAAGCTGAAATTGTGGAACGGCAATGTTTGCCAGCCGATCAGGCTGCGTAGCGTCCAGGCGTTGGAGTCTTCAATATTCCTCTTCAGTGTTGAAGCATAGCCCTCCTGATCCACGTATTCGTAGCGCAGCCGGAAATTGGTCATGGGCTTGCCGCCAGTGATGGCCTCAAGCAGGGTCGCGGGAGGTGGGGGCGAGGCTGCCGGCTCATCCGCAGCCAGTGCGGTTCCGGCATAAAGCGCGCCGAGCGTTGCCAGAACAGTCAGTTTAAGTGTGGTTTTCATGGTGTTCTCCTAAGGTTTTTGAAAGTATATCGGAATAAATTTTATTAGCCAGCCGCTGAATGCCACAATCCACAGCAATGCTGAACAGAGATAGAGGTGACCTGTATAGGAATGCAATGCCGGAAGGTCGGCAATAACGCGAGTCAATGCGACCAGTTGCACAAGCATGAATATCGACCAAGCTTGCCGGTCAGCTGTAAGTGGCCGGCCTGAGTGACCCAGAGTAACGCGGGTCGACATGGCGATAAGCATAGCAGAAAAATAGCCTGCCATCAACGCATGCATGGGGCCGCGGCCGGACAGAAAGTCGGTATTCAACATCAACGCCAGACTTTGCAGGCCGAGTAGCGTGAATGCAACACCCACCCAGGCAAAAGCGATGTGCAGCATGGCAAGGATGCGGACCTGCATGCTCTGCCCGATCCGCCACTTGATGGACAGCCAGACAGCCACGATTGCCATGGGGATGTCGCACACCCAGGTCCATTGGGGCAAACCGGCAATTTCGAGCGCGCCGTGCGCCGTGCCGCCCATGGTCATCAGGTGTAACGTCCAGTCCGGACGTATGATGACGTAGTTTGGAATGACAGCACTGGAAAAGAAGGGAATCAGGCGGTGGCTAACAGCAAAAAACACCGGAAATAAAAACCACCAGATACCGCCGCTACGCGCTACATCTACCCATCCGGAGCGATTGCTTATGATGCCGCTGATAAAGATCAGCAGCAGGCACAAGGCCGCGATCAGCACGCCGCTGGTAATTCGGGCATGCAGCACATCCGGCTTGGAGGCTCCTGCATAGACTTTGAGCAGGGCATACAAGCCCGTGGTCCAGCCTGCCAGGTAAAGGCATATGGCTGCCATGAGCAGCGGTTTTCCCCAGACCAGGCCGGCATAGCCGAGCAGCAGTCCGCTGGCCATCAGGGCGGCGGCAGGAAGATAGTGTCGTGGTGAAACGGGCATCCCCCCCATCCATCTTGGATAGGTGGTCATCAGGAATCCGAACATGTAGGGTGGAAACATGCAATACACCATCAGGTAGAGATGTGCCCAGGGTGCAGGCAAAGCCCAGTCTATGGCGGCATACCAGCCGCCATAGCGACCGGCCAGATCACTGGACCACCAGAGCATGACCAGAACGGCTTGCAGTGCGCCGATGGTAAACATCACGTGATGCGGCATGGACAGGAAATGCTGCCATCGCTCCTGCCAGGGATGGCTTGATTGGGCTGATGCTTCTTCCGTGATGGTTAGCAAGGTCATGATGGCACTTGTATTTCCATGTGGTCCCGGCAGAATGCTGTTATGAAACGCACGCCTATGCAGTACTTGCTCGACCAATCAAGGTGGTGACAAATAAAAAGTTCCTGGAGGAATTTTGTTGAGAATACACACATATATCGTAATGATATCGTCGATAACCTTTGATGGAAATGATCTGGATCAAGAAAATGGCGGATTGACTCTTGCTATGACCGATTGCTTTTTATAATGAACTTACATTCACCGGTTTTATTCGGGATAAAATAATCTGCATTCATGTGCTGATGTTTGCCAATCGATAGGCTTTCGATAGAGCGTGTTACGAGACTTTTATTTCAAACTGTTTTCTCCGGCCATCTTCCTGATGAACCGGCTGTCGTTCTATCGAAAGTTTTTCCTGATCGGGATGATGACGATGGTTACCGTCTGCATCATGTTCTATACCCTGTATGGAAATCTGCATCAGAACATTGACCGATCCAAAAAGGAACTCGCCGGTCTGGCGCTGATTCATCCGGTTGCCAAGACGATACAACTGGTGCAACAGCACCGCGGCCTGTCTTCCGGAGTGCTGGGAGGCATTGCTGAACTGACATCAGCACGGGAAACGAGGTTACGGGAAAGCAAGGCAGCCTTTGTTGTGCTGGAAGGCAGTTTGCCCGACAGCATCAGAAAACGAGATTCCTGGAAAAAAATCATAACTGCCTGGCAGCATATAGAGCATGATGGCATGCAATGGTCCCGGCAGGACAATTTCATCGCCCACACGCAATTGATCGATGCCATGCTGCAGTTTGAAGATTCGATCGCCGATGACTTTGGCCTGACCTCCGACTCAAACCTGGATGTGTTCTACCTGAGTCACACCGCTTGCAATGAGTTGCTGAGTTCACTTGAACATCTTGGACAGATGCGTGCTTATGGGACAGGTGTTCTGGGTGCCGGACATGCATCAGAGCAGCAGAAATCCGATTTGCTAACGCTGATTGCACTGCTCAGACACACGCTAAAGCCGCTCAAAAACGGCATGGACAAGGCGGCGTACTATAATCCAGGCGTTCGTTCAGGACTTGCGGCTACATACGAAATTATCGAAAAAGTTTCGTTGAAAGTGATCGACTCGGTGCGTTCCGACATTCTGGGTGATCGTTTTTCCATGCACCCGGGTGATTTTTTTGTGCTGACGACGGAAGCCATAGACAATGGCTACGCCCAACTCTATCAGTCCTTGCTTCCGACTGCCCGTGAACTGATACAGGCCCGCATTCAACAAGCCGAAAATCTGTTGCACATTGCCGTGGGATTGACACTGTTTTTCACGGCATTGCTGGGCTATTTCATGCTCGCAATCTATTTCACCACGTTGGAAAGTATCAGGACTGTGTCGGAAACTGTGTCCGGTTTCGTACATGGCAAATTGCAGGGTCGAATTTATTTGAAAGCGCATGACGAACTGACCCTTATAGGTGACAGTTTTAACCAGATGGCTCAGGAGCTTTCAAAATTGGTAGAGGCCGAAAAGGTTTCTGCTGACCGCATGCGTGCCATTCTCGATTCATCACTGGACGCTATGGTGCAAATGAATGACAGCGGCGTAATTACCGGCTGGAGCCGGCAGGCGGAGGCTGTTTTTGGCTGGCAGGAGGCAGGCGTTCTCGGGAAATCACTGGAAGAAGTCTTGATCCCGCCGAGATATCGAGACGCTTATCTGGCAGGATTGAAGAATTTTCACGCTACGGGAGAAGTTCCAATCCTGAACATGCATGTCGAAACGCATGCCTGGCACCGTGATGGCAGCGAGATACCAGTTGAACTCACGGTGGCCTCATTTATGGTTCATGGCCGTCATGAGTTCAATGCTTTCATACGGGATGTTAGCGAACGACAGGCCAGCGAAGAAAAATTACGACTGCTTTCTACGGCCGTGGAACAGAGTCCGGCGATGGTCCTGATCACCGACCCTGAGGGAAGCATCGAATATGTCAATTCTCGCTTCACCGAAGTGACGGGATTTGACGAGGCCGAGTTGATAGGCAAAAAAACAAGCATTGTGAAATCCGGATTGACTTCAGAGTCTGTGTACCGCTCAATGTGGGAGGCGCTCACCCGGGGGCAGTACTGGAACGGGGAATTCATCAACCGGCGCAAAAATGGCGAGACCTACATTGAAGAGGCGCATATCTCTCCAGTCAAAAATGCCGATGGCTTCATCCGTCATTATGTCTCGGTCAAATTGGATATCAGCCAGCGCAGGAAAACAGAAGAAAACCTGTATCTGGCCGCTCGTGTGATCAATGAGGCGCATGAAGGCATATCCATCTGTAATGTCGATGGAAATTTCATCGACGTCAATCCCAAGTTCACTGAAATTACGGGCTACGCGCGCGAAGAGGTCATTGGGAAAAATCCGCGGCTGCTAAGTTCGGGCAGACAGTCGCCGGAATTCTATGCAGGCATGTGGAAAACCATCCATGAACAGGGTTACTGGCAGGGCGAGGTCTGGAACAGGAGAAAAAACGGGGAAATTTACGCCGAGTTTCTGACGATCTCTGTCTTGCGCAATGAGGAAGGCCAGATCATTAATTACCTCGGACTCTTTTCGGATGTGACCAAGTCCATAGAGCAGCAGAGATCTCTGGAGCAGATGGCGCATTACGACCCGCTGACCGGCCTGCCTAACCGTGCTCTTTTTGCCGATCGCTTTCATCAGGCGATCGCGCGTAGCAAACGGGATGGCTCGATGCTGGCGGTCTGTTATCTGGACCTCGACGGTTTCAAGCCGGTAAACGATACCTATGGACATGATGTGGGTGACCGTCTGCTGATCGAGGTCGCAGAGCGTATCAAAAGTACGCTGCGAGAAGAGGACACGGTTTCCCGTCAGGGAGGGGACGAGTTTGCGCTGTTGCTGGGCGACATCCACTCGATGCGCCAGTGCGAGAGCACGCTGACCCGGTTGCATCAGGCGATCAAACACATCTATCTGATTGATAATGAACCGATCACGATCGGTGCCAGTTCCGGGGTTGTCATATTTCCGCATGATTCCTCCGATCCGGATATGCTGTTGCGGCATGCCGATCAGGCCATGTACCAGGCTAAACTTGCGGGTAAGAACCGTTTTCACTTCTTTGATGTCGATCAGGACCAGCAGGTGGTGGCACAACTGAATCAGTTGCAGGAACTGGAACGTGCGTTTGAACGTGGCGAGTTTTGCCTGTATTACCAGCCCAAGATCGATATGCGATCCGGTGAAGTGATCGGGGCTGAGGCACTGATCCGCTGGAATCACCCGGAGAAAGGTCTGGTGCCACCGCTGGAGTTCCTGCCGGTCATGGAAGATACTTCGCTGTCGATCCTGGTCGGTCAATGGGTGATCGAAAACGCGTTGGCAGAGTTGTCGGCCTGGAGGAAACAGGGGCTGGATATTCAGGTCAGCGTTAATATTTCACCCCGCCAGCTTCAGAAAGCTTCCTTCTTCTCCTTGCTGGATGTGGCACTCTCTAATTATCCGGATATCCCGTCCCAGATGTTGCAGCTTGAAGTGCTGGAGAGCAGTGCCGTACAGGACATGGCCGCCATTGTCGAAATGCTCAGGCAATGCCGTGACGGCCTCGGCGTCAGCATCGCTCTGGATGACTTTGGGACCGGTTATTCCTCGCTGACGCATCTGCGCCATTTGCCTGCGGATACGATCAAGATTGATCAGATTTTTGTCCGGAACATGATGGATGATCCTGATGATTACGCCATCGTGGAAGGTGTTGTCGCCTTGGCATCCACGTTCCGGCGCAGTGTCATTGCCGAGGGTGTGGAGACCTGTGACCACGGATTGATTTTGCTGATGATGGGTTGCTTTATGGCACAGGGTTACGGAATTGCCAGACCCATGCCGGCCAGCCAGTTTGTGGACTGGGTGCACAATTATCAGGCATTCGGGCAGTGGAAGGATTTTGATGCTCAAACCCTTACACCCCAGGACATCTTCATTCGATCGCTTGAAATCCATAACAGTCAATGGTTCAGGCGCATCGAAAACGCTCTGCTTGCATCATCGGAAGCAGGGTCGTCCTGGCCTCTTATGCGTCATGAAAAAAGCCTGAGTGGGCACTGGTTGCGTCACGCCAGAAAAGTGCTTCTGTTTGCGCCCAGAATGCTGGATCAGCTAGATCAGGCTTATCAGGAACTGTTCCGTACAGGCAACGCGCTGATGCATTTGTGTATGCAGGGCGATATAGAGCATGCCAAATCCGGACTGAAGGAACTCAAGGCTGCAAACGAGGCGGTGCAGAAAATCCTGGAAGAACTGTAGCTGTGCAGCATCAATGGCTGGTTCCGGCAGACCGGGTGATTTTGTTGTAGACGTTGTATTTCCCGGATGGTTTTTTCATCGGTAACCGTTTGATTTCCTGCAGTGTCCCGGCATCGTAGATCACCAGTGCACCGTCGTTTTCCCATACGCTGACCAGCGCGAACCTCCCGTCTCGTGTGAACTCAACATGAGCAGCCGTTTTTCCGGACGCAGGGGTGATTGTTGCGGCAATTTCCAGTGTCTGCTTGTCAATCAGTTGAAGCGTGTCCTTGGCTGCGCCGTTAAAGACATCAGTCCAGGCATAGCGGGTGTTTTCGTGGCTGCGCATAAAGAATCCGGGTCCGGGTGTCTTGATCTGCTTCATCACCTGCCAGTTCTGCATGTCAATGACGGTGATCACGCCGTCCTTGAGATTGGGCGTGGCCAGTATTGGTTTGCCATGCCAGTCCCAGGTAATGCCTGAGCCGAGGTGTGGCATCCCGGGGAGTGCAAGATCGGCCACTTTGCGCCGGATATCGAGGTCGACTACTTGGCCTTTACCTTCGCGTGAAGCGCCGATCAGGTAAGCATAGCTCTGGTCAAAGAAGAAGTCGTCGAGTACGGTTTCCAGCGGGATCCTGCGCGGATTCAATTTTCCGGGGATCGTGAAAGCCTCATCCATTCGGTAGTCATGCACCAGTCCTGGAAAAATTGGCTGTGCGTTGTCATCGTAGCTGATTTCCCATAGTTCCGGCACGTCCTTTAATGCCACCACGAAGCTCTTGCGCGGCGAGGCATCATAAACCGCCGACACCCTTGAGGCTTGCCCTTTTTCGTCCTGTGCCGGAATCGTCTTGATCAGTGAAAGATCGGTGGCATCAAGTACGACGACGGTGCCGGGCAGATAGTTGGCCGCCATGACGTAGCGCCCGTCGCCCGAAACGGCAATGTTGCGGGTGTTGATGCCGACTCGGACTTCAGCGATGTATTCGAGATTCCAGATGTCGAACTTGGAAACCCAGCCGTCGCGCGATGCAAAATAGACGTATCTTCCGTCCGGAGAGAATTTGGGACCGCCATGCAAGGCAAAGCGTGTCTCGAAACGCTTGATCGGCTCGAATGTGTCCCCGTTCAACAGCGTGGCATGGTGGTCACCGGTTTCCACCACGATGAACAGGTTGAGCATGTCGGCATGGAATGCTGGCTGGTCTGGCAGGGTGCCAGGTTTATGTACCTCGATGCGCGAACTCCGGATTTCGGCATCGCCCCACACTGGTGATTGTGGCAGCGGAGTATAGACGTAAGCCAGCAGTGACTGGATGGCTTCATCTGACAGTGTTTTGCCGAAAGATGGCATGCGTGTGGCGACACGGCCATCGGTAATGGTCTTGAGCGCTTCTGATTTTTTCAGGCGTTCCAAACTTTCTGGCAGGAGCGCCGGGCCGGTAACGCCTAAGCGATCAGCACCGTGACAGACAGCACAATGCTGCTGGAACAATTGTGAGGCATCAGTCGCGAAGCACGGTGTGCCAGAAAGCAACAGTGTTGCTATTCCCGTTAGCACCAGAGCGGATTTGTCGAGGACGCTCGGTTCTTTTCTCCACAAAGTCTGTGTCACGCAGGACGCATCGTCTGCTTTATTAGCTTGCGGACACCTTGATCCATCATCAAGCCGATTCCAGAATAACTTCATTTGTTCTTTCTAGTTCGAAAATATTACAGTTGAACGCATGCATAAACCAAGATGCGTGATGATTGCACACCCTGTGGTAGCTTGCAAAACTCCTATTACATCGGGCAGGGTTGCTCCGTAGCGATAAAATCACTATCTCTGTTGGTTATATTTTGGGGGCGGACGCTTTTCCGGATGGTTTGAAGCGCTTACAGGCTCGGCTCCTGCTCCATATTTGACTTCAGGAACAGGAGCTTCTGAGATTGGTTCTTATGGCTATTGAGGCTTTTTCTCGGCCAGAGGCTGAGGCACGGTCTGAAATGTGTTTTCCACCAGTGGGGGAGCATCCACCTGTGGGACATGGCATTGCACGCAGTTGTGACGTGCACTGGAGACCTGTTGCATGATTTCTCCGGTCTGCTGGTTCCTAAAGTGACTGTCGCCAATCTTTGGCGCATTCTTTGCCTTGAATACTTCAGGCCCATGACAACTCAAGCACTGATTTTCCTCCAGTGTGATCTCGTCAAAATTTTCAGTGGCGTGCGGGATCACCGGCGGTTGCTGTGCGAAAGTACGATCAACCGGTTTTTGCGATCCGGGCCGTTTTCCTGGATTGACCTTCTCGACAGGAGCCGAGTCTGGAACCTGAACATCAGTTCCCCGCATCGACATTGCAGTACTTTCTGCAGAAATTGCCAACGGGCTGATAATACAGAATAAGGCAGAGGCCGTAAGCGACGTGAGAGTGAACCGTAGTGTATTTTTCATGGTTGATCTCCTAATGAGTAATCCAATTGCTGATAATGTAAGGCCACTTACCCTACCACCTGGGTGACGTTTTCAGCCTTGTTGGTAAAACGTGAGCCAAATTCAAAAACGTCCTTCGAGCACACGTCGATACATCGGCCGCAGTTAGTGCAGTTGGCCGACGTGATGACCGGCCCGATACCTTTGCTTGCGCCCTTGAGTGCGGGTTTGATTACCTGGGGCTCGGGGCACACGATGAAGCAGTCTAAGCAATCATTACACGCAGAACGCTGTGCAGCATTTACGCGCAACAGACTGGCTTTCCCGATCAGACTGTAAAAAGCGCCTACCGGGCAAAGATGGCCGCACCAGCCGTCATGGCTGACGAAAAGATCGAACAGGAACAATGCGAAAATGATGGCCCACGCTGTTCCAAGTCCGAAAATGATGCCGCGGTGCAGCATGGAAACCGGATTGAGCATTTCCCAAGCGATTGTGCCGGTTGTCAAAGCCAGGGCCAGTGTCATTACAAGAATCCAGTAGCGGGTCATGCGCGAGAAACGTGCCCCCCCCCTGATGTCAAAACGGCGACGCAGCCAAGACGCGAAGTCGGTCACCATGTTGACTGGACAGACCCAGGCACAGTAGGCTCGTCCACCTACCAGCACATAAAAGCTAATCACGATAACTGCACCGATAAGGGCGAGATTTTCCGGCATATGCCCGGCTAGCAGTGACTGCAACAGTACATAGGGATCGGTTAGTGGCAGGGTGTTGAGTGAAAGGCTATAGGCTAGATTGCCCTTGACGGCCCAGATGCTCGCCCACGGACCGAGCAAGAACAGGGTGAGGATGCCAAGCTGAGACATGCGGCGCAACAATAGCCATTTGTGAGCGCCAATCCAGCCTTTCGACATGATGGCATCGGCCCCAACTCTGCTATTTCTGCTCATAGCTGGTCTCCGTGCATGGCTTTGGGAGCGGCATCGATCTGTGCTCCAGGTATGCTCGGTGAAGGAGCGGCCTCGCTACTCAAGCCTTGCGCCTGATCATATTTGAGCCCTTCAGGCAGGGTGTACTGGTGCTCAATTTCAGGCGAGACGAGGCTCTTGCCTGTTTTTTTCTTTTCTTCCCAGCCTAATCGGTAATGCTCTCCCAATGCACCTTTGGCGAGTTGGATGGGGAATACCTTGATGGCTGCCACTTCCAATACGCAGGATTTTTCACACTTGCCGCAACCAGTGCAGTGATCTGAGTGCACTGTGGGTAGGAACATGGTGTGTTTGCCGGTGCGCACGTTGTGCGTGCGCTCTAGCGTGATAGCCTTGTCGATCACCGGACAGACGCGATAACACACATCGCAACGCATGCCGAGGAAATTGAGACAGGTTTCCTGATCGGCTAACGCGGCCAGGCCCATTTTTGCCTTGTTGATATTGGTGAGTTTGTGATCCAGCGCCCCGGTGGGACAGGCCTTGACGCACGGAATGTCCTCGCACATTTCGCAGGGAGCCTTGCGCGCTACGAAATATGGCGTACCGGTAGCCAGGTCATCTTCCGGCTTGGCCAGTTCCAGGATGTGGTAAGGGCAATCACGCACACACAATCCGCAACGGATGCAGGCACCCTGAAAATCCGGTTCAGCCAATGCACCCGGAGGACGGATGGCGGTGGGCGGCAGGGATCGCGCCTGCTTGGCGTACAGGCCCAATCCAAGTCCAAGCAGTCCCACCCCGCATGCGGAATTTGCCATGTTGAGCAGGAACTGACGACGTGTCTGATTGTTGCCGGGAACTGCCATGATTTTAGCCAAAGGCGAAGGTTCTACCCTTCGCCTCTGGCCCTTCACCCTTTAGGCCTTTACAATCTTCACTGCGCATTTCTTGAAGTCGGTCTCTTTAGAGATCGGGCAGGTAGCGTCCAGCGTCAATTTGTTCACTAGCCTGTGTTCATCGAAGAAAGGCACGAATACCAAGCCCAGCGGTGGTTTGTTCCGTCCGCGCGTTTCCACCAGCGTGGTAATTTCGCCTCGACGACTGATGACCTTGACCTTGTCTCCGCGCTTCAGGCCGCGCTTCTTGGCATCTTCCGGATTCATGAAAACCCACGCATCAGGGACTGCCTTGTAAAGCTCAGGTACGCGTCGTGTCATGGAGCCAGTGTGCCAGTGCTCAAGCACGCGGCCGGTACTTAACCACAAATCAAATTCGTTATCCGGCATTTCGGCGGCGGGCTGATAGGGCAGGGCGAAGATCACGGCCTTGCCGTCTGGCTGTCCATAGAATTTGATCCCTTCGCCTTTCTTGACATAGGGGTCATAACCCTCGCGGAAGCGCCACAAAGTTTCCTTGTTGTCTACCACTGGCCAGCGCAGACCGCGTGCCTTGTGGTAAGTGTCAAAGCTTGCCAGATCGTGCCCGTGGCCACGCCCGAATTTAGCATACTCTTCGAATAGCCCCTTCTGTACGTAATAGCCAAAAGCGGTCGATTCATCATTGCTGTAATTCTTGATGCCTTGTTCGTTAACTGTCTTCAGTTCCGTCAGTGGAAACTTGTTGACTTCGCCATTGGCGTAGAGCACGTCATATAAGGTCTTTCCTTTCAACTGTGGCGCTTTCTCCAGCAGTTCCGCCGGCCAGACTTCTTCCATCTTGAAACGCTTGGAAAACTCCATGAGCTGCCACAGGTCGGAACGTGCCTCGCCCGGAGCCTTGACTTGCTGGCGCCAGAACTGGGTGCGGCGTTCTGCATTGCCGAATGCGCCTTCCTTCTCCATCCACATAGCGGCTGGCAGCATCAGGTCGGCTGAAACAGCTGACAATGTGGGATAGGCATCAGAAACTACAATGAAATTGTCTGGGTTGCGCCATCCTGGGTAGGTTTCACCATTGATGTTGGGTCCGGCCTGCATGTTGTTAGTGGTGGTGGTCCAGTAGAAATTGATCAAACCGTCTTTGAGATCACGGCTCTGTTTCACAGCATGGGAACCGATCCAGTCTGGAATGGTGCCGGCAGGAAGATTCCAGATTTTTTCCGTGGCTTCACGATGCTTAGGGTTTACGACAACCATGTCGGCAGGCAACCGGTGGGAGAATGTCCCGACTTCTCGTGCTGTGCCACAAGCTGACGGCTGACCGGTAAGTGAAAAGGGACCGTTGCCTGGTTCGGAAATCTTGCCCACTAGCAGATGCACGTTGTATATCATGTTGTTGACCCAAGTGCCGCGAGTGTGCTGGTTGAAACCCATCGTCCAGAGGGAAACCACCTTTTTGTTTGGATCAGCATAGAGCTTGGCCAACTCGATCAGTCTTTCAGCTGGGACACCAGAAATTTCCGATGTTTTTTCCACTGTGTACTCGGCTACGAATGCCTTGAACTCTTCGAAAGTAATCGGACTCGCGTTGTTTGGGTTACCTTTTGGCTTGCCTTCGGCATCGGGATAGCCATTATTGTTGGCTGCCTGTTCGAGCGGATGTTTGGCACGCAGCCCATAACCGATGTCGGTAACGCCTTTCTTGAAGTTGACGTTTTTCTTGACGAAATCCTCATTGACCGCGTTGTTCTGGATGATGTAGTTGCAGATGTAGTTAAGTATGGCCAGATCGGACTGTGGCTTGAAGATCAGCGTGTTATCTGCCAGCTCGGTTGATCGATGGCTGAAGGTCGAGAGCACATGTATGCTTACATCCTTGCCGGTGAGGCGGCGATCAGTGATGCGCGACCACAGAATGGGGTGCATCTCAGCCATGTTGGAACCCCATAGTACGAAGCCATCGGCTTTCTCAAAATCATCGTAGCAACCCATCGGTTCGTCGATGCCGAAAGTCCGCATGAATCCCGCCACAGCAGACGCCATGCAGTGGCGCGCATTAGGGTCCAGATTGTTGGAGCGGAACCCGGCTTTCATCAGTTTGGCAGCTGCATAACCTTCCCATATGGTCCATTGTCCGGATCCGAACATGCCGATAGCCTTGGGACCTTTGGCTTTAAGGGTTGCTTTGCATTTTTCGGCCATAATGTCGAACGCCTGCTCCCAACTGATGGGAGCAAACTCTCCATTCTTGTCGAATTTGCCGTTTTTCATTCTCAACATGGGCTGTGTAAGGCGATCCTTGCCATACATGATCTTGGACAGGAAATATCCCTTGATGCAGTTAAGTCCCTTGTTGACTGGTGCATCCGGATCACCTTGTGTGGCCACCACACGGTTGTCCTTGGTACCGATCAGTACACCGCAACCCGTACCGCAGAAGCGACATACCCCCTTGTCCCAGTGCACGCCACCGCCACCATCACCCACAACTGCCAGGGCTGCCTGAATATTGGGGGCTGAGATGCCAGCGGAGGTTGCTGTTGCAGCGGCCGCACTAAGTTTGATGAATTCGCGACGAGTCAATTCCATTTTAGGTCTCCTCTACTGAATCATTGGTGTCGGTATCTGGTTCAAAATGGTGGTAAACCATACTGGCGGAGAGCACATCGGGCAGATGGCTGATCTGCTCAAATCTGGAAGCCGTTGAGTCTTCGTCTGGCTGTTCGAGCGTGATCACCAGTTTCCCATTATCATCGCCGATGTGGATTTCCACGCCTTCGATTTCGGCAAGCTGACTCTGCGCCTGGGCTATGCGCCCCGGTCTGGTATGAACGAGTATCCCGGAAATATGCATAAAAATTATTCCTGATATATGTTAATACACTGCGCGTAATGAGGGGCCTTTTCCTTGATTTAGGTCAAGTAAATAAAATATCAGGATTTATTTGTCTTGAATATTGGTGATGTAGTTGTATGCTGGGTTCCCGATCAGCTCGGGTGAGGTTATCGAGGTGGCCTGAGACAGTATTTTGCTATATGGCTTGACGGGTATCTTTGGATTGCCTGAACGTAGGCAGATTCACTCGATGCAGCAAGTAGCTGTGGATATTTCTGGCTGGGGCCGCAGGTAAGCATGCCCCGGAATTGATGACGCTACTCTTGCCTTACCATTGTGCAACCGTGGTATGCATTGGATATTCCTGATACGGAAAATGCTGCGCGGACCCAGAACAGCAGAAAGACGTCATCGGTCGACTTTAATTCCCATTGCGGGAAATGCGATCAAAACCTGCCTGGCGACCGGCAGGCGTTCTGGTCAGGTGCGCAGGAATATGCTGGGGTCATGTCGTTCCCATCGAAAAAGTCATACTGATTGCCCGTGCCGGGCAATCAGCGATACAGAAACCACAACCGGTGCACAATTCGGCATCTACTTCTGGCCGCGATACTTGTCCCGGCATAAGGCTGAAACGAATCGCACCCACTTCGCAACGTTCGCCGCAAGTCTGGCATACCACCTGATTCCTGGCCAGGCAACTGTCCGCTATTCGGGCCTGAAGATTCCACGGAGTTTTCTGGGGAGCCCGTTCCAGCGCCTTGGGCTGGCATTGAGTGACACACTCCCCACAAAAGGTACACCCTCCCGATTCAAATCGGACGTATGGGTAACCCTGCCGGCTGAGCACCAGAATATGTTCCGGACAGGCACTGACGCAGTCGCCGCAGCGTGTGCAGCGCGCATGAAATGTTGCGCCATCACCACTCCAGGGTGGAAGCAGCGTTTCCCGCTTTCCTGCCGGATCGCCACGCAGAAAACGGCGACGCGCGGCCGAGAATCCAGGTGGTGTGTCAACTGCTGTCATGCCGTACTCTGCAGTGCAATTTTTCGATAAGGAGTCACCGCAATCCTTTCGCGCTCAGTCGTTACGCCGATTTCCTCATCACTCAAATAACAGGCCGGGTCTTCCTGCCAGGGGTCGCCGGTGAGTTGCTGGGCACGCACCCGGGTGTTGCCGCCACAGATGTCGAAATAGCTGCAATCGCCGCAACGCCCCTTGAGCGTTCTGGGACTGGCCTTGAGTCCGGCCATCAATGGATCGGAGGTGTCTTGCCAGATCTCGGAAAAAGGTCGTTCGCGCACGTTGCCGAGCGGGTAGTGCCACCAGAATGTATCCGGGTGAACCACGCCCAGATTATCGATATTGGCAACGTTGACACCGCTGCTGTTGCCGCCCCATTGTGCAAGTTTGGCGCGCATATGGTCTTCCAGATGCGGAAAATGCTTACGCACCCAAAACAGCAGATAGACGCCATCGGCATCGTTGTTGCCGGTGACGAATTCACGGTGCCGCCCCTGTTGCACGTCGTTCCAGCAGGTGTTGAACAGCAGGTCCATGGCGTTGCGTGTGGTTTCCAGAAAGGCATCGTGTCCGCGGCTCTTGTTGCCACGGCCTGCGTAGTTGAGGTGGGACAGGTAGAACTTGTCTATGCCTTCGTTCTCGACCAGTTGCAGCAGTGCGGGCAAATCATGGGCATTGTCCTGTGTGAGCGTGAAGCGCACGCCGGCCTTGATGCCGGCATCGAGGCAGAGCTTGATGCCGCGCAGGGACTCTTTGAAGGCACCCGGTTTGCGGCGAAATTTGTCGTGGGTTGCTTCGATACCGTCCAGGCTGACGCCGACATAATCGAACCCGGTATCGGCAATGGCAGGGATGTTGTCTTCGTTGATGAGCGTGCCATTGGAAGATAGCCCGACGTAGAAGCCCATGCGCTTGGCACGACGGGCAATCTCGAAAATGTCCGGACGTAGCAGCGGTTCGCCGCCCGACAGGATCAGCACCGGTACGCGGAATGCCTTGAGATCGTCCATGACGGTGAACACCTCTTCGGTGCTCAGTTCTCCTGGGAAATCTTTATCGGCCGAAATCGAATAGCAATGCTGGCAGGTCAGGTTGCAACGGCGGATCAGATTCCAGATCACCACAGGACCGGGCGGATTGCGTTTCTGACCGATAGGGGTCGGACTGGCGATTTCCTGCATGTACTGGCTGATCCTGAACATGATCTTTTAAATTCTCAACCCGGTTTTTTTCAGAATTTGTGTGCTGTAGAGGATGGACCAGGCGCGGCAACTGGATCCGAGCAGCACCGCAATTTGCTCGGTCTTGGCTTCCACTTCCTGACGATCCCGACCATGCACCATGGCAAAAAGATTGTAACGCCAATCCGGCAGTCGGCGTGGGCGGCGATAACAGTGGCTGACGAATTCCAATGCCCCGACTTGCAATCCCAGTTCGTCGACACGGTCGTTCATCACGTCCCACACCGTCATGCCATTGGCATTCCATCCCAGCGCATAATGGTTTGGCACCGCCCCGATGCGACGGATAATTCCGTTATCCAACATGGACTGCATACGCCGCATGACGATCCCGGGTGTGGACCCGACCTGCTCGGCAATGGTGTGATAGGGCTGAGCCGTCAGCGGCAGCCCGGCCTGCGTGGCTTGGACGATGGCGCGATCGACTGCATCAAGCCGCTTGCTCATGCCGTGAACCTTGCCCCGACGAAAAACTCTTTTTCCTTGGGCATGTTGTAAACCCGGTAGCCGCTTTCCGATTCGATGCGGGAGATGGCTTTGCCGATCCCTTTTGGGGTTTCCGTGGCCAGCACGAACCACATGTTGAATGCATGCTCGCGCCGGTAGTTGTGAGCCACTTCCGGCAATGCGTTGACGATTCCGGTCACCCGTTCAAAATCGTTATCGGGAATTTTCATTGCGGCGAGACTGAAGGCTCCGCCCATACGCTCAATCTGAAACATGGGACCGAACCGGGTCAGCACCTTTGCAGCAAGCAGTTCTTGAAGGCGTGCGATCAGTTCCTGTTCAGACAGGCCCAATTGCTGCCCCACTGTGGCATAGGGACGATCACAGACCGGAAAACCGCCCTGCAGGCTGTTGATGATGGCTTTATCAATGGCGTCCATCTGCCACATAACGTGCCCCGCATTGCTTGAATCGGCGACGACTGAACAAAACTTGTGTTCCGAATGCATCCAGCCCTGTGTTCATTGCCAGGGTTGCGATATGGTGACGAACCACTTCCCGGTCCGTGCCATGTACCATGCAGAAAAGGTTGTAGGGCCAGTCCGGCAACTGACGGGGTCTTCTGTAGCACAGTGTGACACCTTCCTGCTGGGCGGCCAGCCTACCTAGTTCACTCACCCGGTCATCCGGCACATCCCACACCACCATGGCATTTTCGCGATAACCCAGTTCGTGGTGACGGACCACCACTCCAAACCGTTTGATAACACCTTCTCCGCGCCAGGCGGAAACCTGACGGATAATGTCTTCTTCATCCTGGTTAATCATTGCGCCGATGGTGGCGAAGGGCTGGCGCTCCAGTCTGATGCCCGATTGCAGTCCGGCCACGATCGCCGTCTGGGCCTGGTCGAGTTGTACGCGGGCATTGCTGCCGGATGATCTGCGCGCGGGGCAGCATCGACCATTGAGATCAAAGCCCAGATCGATATGGAATCGTTCCACCAGCGGCAAAACCAGCATGGGGCATCTGGATTCACGGGCCACTTTCGCCAGCATGTTGTCCAGCCATGCCTGGTCTGGCGCTGCCGCGACAAACCAGAGGTTGTAGTCGTGCTCGCGTTCATAGTTATGGTTGACTTCGGGCTGGGCATTGATCCAGCAGGCCAGTTCGTCCAGTTTTTCCGGAGGTACGGCCAGTGCAGCCAGTGTGCTGGCCCCGATACATCCAGGGCTGAACACCGGCCCGACACGGCTTACTGCACCTCTTGCGCTCAAATCGCCAAGGCGGCCGATGACTTCATCTTCCTCGATGCCAAGCTGATCGCCGATGGCAAGAAACGGCCGGCTGACCAGAGGAAAATCGTGCTGGTACTCGTTGAGCAGTCGTTGTTCTATGCTATTAAAACCGTTCATTTCAGAATCCTGTTTTTCCAGCTCGGTGAGTAAAGAAAATGCCGCTGGGGGCTGCCGCGGGAAGTTCGGCCACGGCTTCCAATGACTGTGTGCTGTAAACCGTCACCCGGTTGTCATCACGCGAGGAAACCCAGACTTCCTCGCCGCGCGGGGTAAATTCCAGATGCAAAACAGCACGGCCGGGTTTCAGGGTTTGCGCGATCTGCTGAGTTTCGGTGTCGATGACCTGTACCTGACTGTTATCGGGAAAGGCGAAACTGACCCAGACTTGTCGTCCGTCCGGTCTTGCGATGGCAAATACCGGCTGGCCTGCGACAGGGATTCTATTCACTTCCTGCCAGTTCTGGGTGTCGACGACCAGCAATTCATGCCTGCCTATCGCCGGCAGATAGGCACGTGTGCCAGCTACGGCCCAGCCCCGCAGGTGTGGCATCTTGTAAACGGGCAGCTTTTCCTCGCCATGACCGTAACCATTCAGGATTCGCTGAGTGCCTTGATCCAGATGCCACAGATCAAGCAAGGACAGTCCGTCCTCACCGAAAAGACCGGCAATGTAGTGGCGGCCATCAGGGGTGATCAGCCCGTCATAGGGCTGTTTGCCAGCGGAGAATTTCTGAATTTCCGGTGCGGCAGGATCAGACATGTCCGCCACCCAGATTTCACCCGCATCAAAAAGGCTGAAGACAAATTTGTTGCCCGGTGCATCGGCCAGGCCCACCACCTTGGACAACTGGCTGTCGCCGTAAAGTGCGGGAATTTCTGTGATCAGATTCAGTGTGTTGCTGTCGAACACCTTGACGCCCCCGGGTGTGTAATTCTGGGCGGCAACGTAGCGGCCATCCTGCGAAATGGCACCACCGATGCTGTTGCCGGCCTGCAGAATGCGCTTGTCGATCACACGCCTAAGCAAATCGACTTTGGTCAGCCCACCGTCGCGGCCGAAAACATAGGCAAAGCGGCCGTCTCGACTGAACACCACCGAGGCATGTGATAGATCACCCAATCCGGCAATAGTGGCTAGGCGGGTGCGGGAGGTCGTTTCCACCACCTGAACCCGGCCGGCTTCGCGCTCGATGACGATGCCGAGATCGCCCGTGCCGCGCAGCGGGGTTGCGGCGCAGCCGGCCAGCAGCAGGGCGGCTGCAATGCACTTAAACGGGTTGGTCAC